>LKMJ01000829.1_pt1 | contig 25601 bp, 30 predicted proteins | sample 643391 | NCBI WGS metagenome assembly LKMJ01 (sample SAMN04112250, study PRJNA286221) | soda lake metagenome | biome: soda lake; feature: Kulunda Steppe; material: water; isolation source: sample PL-Br10 brine of Picturesque Lake | place: Russia: Kulunda steppe | collected 2010-07 | reverse complement strand
GTGAGTTCCTCGAGGACATCCGCCTCGACGTCCGGTCGGACGAGCAGCCACGAGTCGGTCACAGACGCGAAGACGCCGACGTAGGCCGAGCCGGCGAAGGCGGTCCGCTGCAAGTTTACTCGGCGGCCTCGGCTTCGACGATTGCCTCACCGGCTTCGTCGAAGCGGGCGGCACGGACCCGAAGCTTCCGTGGTGGGTTCGACCGACCGTTCGCCCAGACGGCCTCGTTGACCGAGGGATCGAGCCGAACCGCATCCTCCTCAACAGCGAAGTGTTTCGCGAGGTGTTCACGAACGATCGTCATCGCCGTGTTCGCAGCGGCGTGGTTCGCACTCTTCTTGACGTCCCGGAGCGGCACGGTAACGACGCGCTCCTCGAAATCACTGGCACTCATGGTTATTCGTCAGTGCTCGAGCGCCGCCAGTTTCGGCGCTTGATGTTTCGGGTGGTCTCCATGTCGGTCTTCAGCATGACCCACGTCGGCACTCGACTGTTCTGTTTGTCGAGTTTGGCGAGTCGCTTCTTTTTCGCCTTCGATTTCTTGCCCATAGTGGGCTTCCCTAGCCGGCGGTGGGTTAAAATCTTGTCCATCTCGCGAGCCACCGCGAGGCGCTGAGGCCGGTGGTTCAGAACGAACGGCCGGCCGGATACGGGTTCGCTCAGCCGTCGAGTCGGAAGTGACCACGCGCACCGACCTCGGTGGGCGAGCCCACAAACAACCAGTACAGCCGGCGCTGAACAGTTTTAATTCAGTGAAACTCAGGAAAACTGTTCAAAATCGGCTTGGACCGAGGCGGACAGTTCCGGGTGGTTATGAGCCTGTCAACCTCGCTCTCGAGTGCACCAATGAGAGAGCAATCGCTCACACGGCGACAGTTAACCGCACTCACTGGCACGACGCTTGCAGTTGCTATCGCTGGCTGTGCAGACGATGATGAAGAGGAGGTTCCAGAACCAGACGACGATCAGGACGACCCCGAAGACCCAGAAGAAGAACCAATCGAAGAACCGTTGTAAACTACCGGCGCTGGCCGATGGTCTCGAGTTTATCCCGACAGCGAGGATCGTTGCCGGTCCTGTGAGACACGAGGGTCATCTCGCTGGCTCTCAACGTCTTCGTCTACGGACTCGGACGTTGCCGATCCGGTGGAAATAGCGCGGAATCATTGATTCCGCGAGCTCCCGCTCGCCGATCTGCGCCAGCCCTACGGGCTCAGGCGCTGTCGATCTCGCGGGAACAACACCGCTTCCCGAATGTTATCGAGATCCAGCATCGTCATCAGCAACCGCTCGCCACCGAGGCCGAAGCCGGCGTGTGGTGGCATCCCGTATTTGAACATCTTGGTGTAGTACTCGAAGGCCGAGGGGTCGAGCCCCTGCTGTTCGAATCCGTCGACGAGGTGATCATAGCGGTGTTCACGCTGGCCGCCAGAGACCAGTTCCATCCGTGGGTGCATCATGTCGAAGCCAGTCGAGAGCTGCTCGTCGTCGGCATCGTCCATGATATAGAATGGCTTGATCTCGCTTGGCCACTCAGTGATGAAGTAGTGCTGGCCGACATCCTCACCGAGGGCTTCTTCACCGGGTGTCGGCAGATCGTCACCCCAGACGAGTTGTTCCTCGAGTTCTCCGGTGGCGTTGATGCGTTCGATGGCCTCCTCGTAGGTCAGTCGTGGGAACTCCGCATCAGGGACTTCGAACTCCTCGGCCAGCCCCAGCGTCTCGAGTTCTTCGCTGCAGTTTGTGGCAACGGCCTCGTAGGCCGCGCGGGTGACTCCCTCGGCGACGTCCATCGCGTCGTGGGCGTCACAGAACGCCCCCTCGAAGTCGATCGAGGTCGCCTCGTTCAGGTGTCGTGGGGTGTTGTGTTCTTCGGCGCGGAAGATGGGGCCGATCTCGAAGACGCGTTCGACGTTCGAGCCGGCGAGCAGCTGTTTGAATAGCTGTGGGGACTGGTTCATAAAGGCCTCCTCGCCGAAGTAGGTGATTGGGAAGAGTTCGGTGCCGCCTTCGGTGCCAGTGGCGACGATCTTTGGCGTGTTGATCTCGGTGCAGTGGAACTCACGGAAGGCTGCCCGCACTGCTCGGAGGACCTCCGAGCGAATCTCGAAAATCGCCTGCACCTCGGGCTTGCGGAGATCGAGGGTGCGGTTGTCGAGCCGGGTTGCAATCTCGGCGTCGACCTTCCCGGAGGGATCGAGTGGGAGTTCCGGCTCGGCTTCTGCGACGACCTCGAGGGAGTCAGGAGTGATCTCGACACCAGTCGGCGCACGTGGCTCTTCTTCGACCGGTCCCGAGAGCTGGACGACGCTCTCACGGGAGACTCCCAGTCCGGTTTCGACGAGGTCGTCGTCCATCTCGTCTTTCTCGAACTTGACCTGGATCGTGCCAGTAGCGTCACGGACGATCAGAAAGGCGATACCGCCGAGGTCCCGAATCTCGTGGACCCAGCCGGCGACGGTGACCGTCTCGCCCGGCTCGGCGTCCGCAGTGTAGGTTCTGTCCTGCATACCCCGCGTTTTGCCGACGCCCATCTTAAACGCACTCGTTCGTCACTCGTGGGCGCAGACGGCGAGCTCGATGCCGGTGAACTCAAAACGAGCACCGCCATCTGTCCCCTCGGTGACGGTGACGGTCCAGCCGTGGGCGTCGGCGATCTCGCTGACGATCGCGAGTCCGAACCCGGTGCCGTTTTTCGACGTCGTGAACCCGGACTCGAGGACGGCCTCGCGATCCGCCGCCGGGATCCCAGGGCCGTCGTCTTCGACGTAGAAGCCGTCTGGGAGGTCACCAACCCGGATCTCGACGTCCTCGCGGCCGTGTTCGATCGCGTTCCGAAAGAGGTTCTCGAGGAGTTGGCTGAACCGACTCCGATCGACCATGAGGTGATGGGTCGCCTCGGGAACGATCGTCGCCGCGTGGGTATCGAGGTGTCCCCAACAACAGTCGGCCCACTCCGCGAGTGAAACCGGCTCAAGCGAGTCGACTGACTCACCGTGCTGGGCCAGGGTCAACAGGTCGTCGATGAGTTCACCCATCCGGTCGAGCGCGTCGGCGACCTCGGCGGCGTGGGGAGTAGTACATTCCTCTTGGAGGAGGTCGATATGACCTTGGGCAACGTTCAGCGGATTCCGCAGATCGTGACTGACGACGTTCGCGAACGCCTCGAGGCGGTCGTTTTTCGCCTGCAAGGCGTCGTTTGCCCGTTCTCGCTCGAGTTCGTAGCTCATCCAGCGAGCGATCAGCCGGACGAACAGCAGATCGAAGCGAGAAAACGGCTCAGCTCGTGGCTCGCGGTCGGCGAAACAGAGCGTCCCGTGTAGCTCACCGTCGACGGTGACGGTGGCCCCGACGTAGGAGCCAAGCCCGAACGTCTCGTAGGCCTCCTCGGTGATCGAGTCGGCTTCGATCGCGTTCTGGACGGCGTGTACCGACTCCGATTCGATCGTCCGTCGGCAGTAGGCCTGCTCAAGGGGACACTCGCTGTCTGTCTGGAGTAACTCGTGGTCACCGACCGCCTGGGCGATCCGCTGGGTGGCTTCCTCGCGGTCGATCTCGGTCAGGAAGGCATACGAGAGGCCGATCTTCTCGCGGCCAATTGCGAGTAACTGGTCGAGTTTCACGTCGATTGGCTGGTCGGGATCGGTCGTCACGTCCTGGACCTGTCGGAAGACGTCGATCATTGCCCGCCGCTCGCGGTCGAGGTCGTGGCGGTCGGTGACGTCCTGCTGGAAGCCAACGTAGTACGTCCCACCGTCGGGGTCGGTAAGTGGTGTGAGGTCGACGCGGTTGCGAAATGGCGTTCCGTCGGCCCGGTAGTTTGTCAGTTCGACGACGACCGACTCACGGGCGTCGATGGCTGCACGCAGTGCGTCGACTGGCTCCGGGTCGGTCCCCTTTCCCTGGAGGAACCGACAGTTGCGGCCGATCGCCTCAGAACGATCGTAGCCCGTCATTCGCTCGAACGCGTCGTTGAAATAAACCAGCGGTTCGTCTGGCTCCGTCATATCAGCGATCGAGATACCAATCGGTGCCTCGTCCATCGCCTGGGCCTTGAGAGCGGTACCTCCAGACAGCTGGGCCTCGGGGCGGGCCGTCTCGAGTAGTCTCGTGAGCCGGGCCAGAAAGACAGCCTGGGAGTCGTCCTCGGTGACGACGTCCGTCGCGCCGGCTGTAAGGAGATCGTCGGAATCTGCGTCGCCGGTGACGACTGCGAGAAGTGGAGCTGTGGGAGCCGCCGCGCGGAGTGACTCGATGGCGGTCGTCATCACACCGTCTGTGAGAGCGCCGACGACGACACCGGTCGGTTCGACCTCGAGTGACTCAAGCGCCTCCTCGAGGTCCGCAACGGGCTCGATAGTGACTGGCTGACCGAGCGCACCAAGATCCAGCGACGGCGGGAGCGCACCGACGACGAGGACGCGAGCTGACCTACTCATTTCACCCCAGTAGGTCACGTAAGTGATAAATAGTTATGGGACAGTATTCAAATACCGTGAGACCGTACGTTCACCGGTTTCAACACCTGTAGAGTGTGTCACAAACGGCCAGCGGATCGCCCAGGAGGCGCTGACGAGCAGCTTTTGTCGACGTGGGTTCATATTCCGACATGACCGACCTCGAGTCGCTCGCAGCCGCACTCTCGGATGCCGACTCAGCCGTCGCCCTCACCGGGGCCGGTATCTCAGCACCGTCTGGTGTGCCGACCTATCGCGGTGAAGACGGCGTCTGGACCCACTTCGAGGAGAACGTTCACGTTCGATCGATGCCAGCGCGATCCGGCCGGCTTCTGGGCCGACCGGCTCACACTGCAGCGTGAGCTGTTTGGGGCCAACCCCGAGCCGAACGTCGCCCACGAAGTACTCGCCCGGTTGTGTCGTGACGGACCGCTCACAGCCCTCCTCACTCAGAATACCGACGGGCTCCACGGAGACGCAGGGGACGAACTGCACGATCAGAGTGACGACAGTCTCATCGAATTGCATGGCAACGCCAGGCGCGTCCAGTGTCTGGGCTGTGGCGACCGCCAGCCAAGCGAGCCTGTCTTCGAGCGCGTCGCCGACGGCGAACGGCCGCCACGCTGTCCGTGTGGCGGCGTTTACAAACCTGACGTTGTCCTCTTCGGTGAGTCACTCCCCACCGAGGCGATCGCTCGCGCTCGCACCTTAGCCCGCGAGAGCGATGTCTTCCTCGCGATTGGCTCCTCGCTCGTCGTCGAACCGGCGGCCTCACTCCCCCGACTCGCTGGCGCACATGGGGCACAGCGTGCCGTGATCTCTCGAGCCGACGCCACTCGGTGACCGTGCAAAATACGTCTGGCACCGAGATGTCACCGACGTGTTACCACGGCTCGAAACAGCGCTTGCAGACGATTGATCGGAGCCTGACCACTCGTTAGTGTAGTCAGTTCGCGTCGGCTGCCGCCTCGACAGTTTCTCTGACCGCCTCGACACCCTCGTCGTGGGCGAGGTTGCCGACAACGATCACGTCGGCGTGCTGGGCCATGCCGTAGGCGGAGTCGTAGTCGTGGATGCCACCGCCGTAGAACAGCGTCGCCTCGTCGACGGCTCCACTCGCAGCCTCGACGATTGCCTCGTCGCCGAGTGTACCTGAGTACTCGATGTAGACGATCTCCTGGCCGAACATCCGTTCGGCGACCGTCGCGTACGCCGCCACGTCGTCGGCCCCGAGGTCGCAGTCGGCTTCGGTCAACTGTGCAACGTCGGCGTCGGGATTGAGGACGATGTAGGCCTCGAGAGCCGTACGGTCCCAGTCTAAATCACCGTCGAGCCGGACCCACTCTTTGTGGGCCCCGGTGATCCAGAAGGGTGAGCCGGCGTTGAACACCGTCGGGATGAGACAGCCCTCCAGTGCCTCGTTGTCGATGACGACATCGGGATTCGAGGGCTCCTGATAGAGAGGGACGTCGTGTTCGGCACAGGCCTCGACGACGGCTTGCATGTTCTCCTCGGTGATGCCCATCGTTCCGCCGACCTCGATCGCGTCAGTCCCGGTCGCACAGAGGTCCCCGTAGGTGACTCCCTCGGGTAACTCCTTATCGGGGTCGATCTTGAGGATGTGGTTCCAGTCCGCCCACGGCGCAGTCATAGCGCTCCGTTTCCGGACGGGAATCAAAAACGCTCCGAAAGCGTTCGCAAACCGACGGATTCGGTCGCTACAGAGACCACGTAACGAGAACAGGCACTGACGGCTCAGACACCCTGGCTCATCAAGTGACTACGCAGCAGGTCGGCCTCCCGGTTGCCCGCGGCGGTACTGACGAGGACGATCGTCTCGTCCCCATCGAAGACACCCTCCTCGGCGAGGTGCCAGGCGGCTGCGGCCGCTGTGCCCGCACTCGGGCTCATCTCGAGTCCCTCGTGAGTGGCGACAGCAACGGCCGCCTCAAGGATCTCGTCGTCTGGACAGGAAACGGCCCCACCACCGCTTTCACGAATCGCCTCGAGCGCCCAGTCACCGGCTGGCGGATCAGGAACCTCGAGGTCGCCACAGATGGTATCGGGCGTCTCGACAGGTTCGTGTGTCTCGGCTCCGACCTCGAATGCTTCGACGAGTGGGGCACAGCCGGTGGCCTGGGCAGCATACAGCGGTGGTCGCTCGTCGATCAGCCCGAGGGCTGTAAGGGCAGCGCTCGCGTGGGCAGCACCGACGAGGTCGATACCATTGCCGGTCGGAACGATGATCGCGTCGGGAGGGTTCCACGAGCATTGCTCACAAATTTCGTAGGTGAGCGTCGTCGCGCCCGCGAGCCGAAACGGCGAGGAAACAGGGGCCAGTGAGTGCCAGTCATCGTGTTCGGCAAGCGCCTCCCGACAGGCGGCGACGGCATCAGGGTAGCGGCCACCGACGACAGACATCTCGCCGCCGTGGACGTTCACCATCGCCTTCGTGGCGAAACTCGAGCGCGACGGCAGAAAGACGTGTGAGCCGAGGCCGGCCCGGCCGGCGTAAGCAGCGGCCGACTGGCCCGCAGTGCCGGTCGAGGCCAGTGCGACCTCGGTCGCGCCCGCTTCGACGGCGGCGGTGACTGCAAGCGAGAGCTGCCGATCGGTCGCCGCGCCGGTCGGATTCCGCCCCTCATCTTTGATGAGGACTTCCTCGACGCCGAGTTCGTCGGCGAGACGCGGACAGTCGACAAGTGGCGTCGCGCCCTCGTCCATCGTGATCGCAACGTCGCAATCGAACGGCAGTAACTCGTGATACCGCCACAGCGAATCAAACGGACGCCCGGCGAGTGATTCTCGATCGAGGTCGATCGCGTCGTAGGCTGGCGTCCAGACGAGCCGGCCGTCACACTCGGGACAGCGGCCAAGTGCCGGCGACCCCTCGCGTGTAACACCACAGCTACGGCAGGTGACTCCCACGTCGTCGGTCATGGGTAGACGTAGGCGAGACAGGACAAAGGGTTGTCCATCAACAGAGCAGGTGCTCGGCGGCTGTGCCGAGCGACAGAATCAGTTTCCGTTCAGTTATCGCCGGCTTTCGACTGCCAGGCGTAGTCACGACGCTTGGCGGATTTACCGAAGCCACACGACGAACAGACTTTCTTTTTCGCGTGATACGACTTCTCACCACAGCGACGACATTTCACGTGGGTCGTCGTGTTCTTTTTCCCTTGGCTCGGGGTTCCGGCACCAGTCATGGAGTGATCGAAACGACGTTATCGCCGCGTATAATCGTTGTGTCTTCGATCCGCTCCTCGCCACCCGCAGTCGCAGTCACCACGTCCTCAAGGACGAGATTCATATGCTGGTCGTAGCCTGCGAGGTCGCCGACGAACTCGTCGTCGGTTTTGAGTCGCACAGTGACCTGCTCACCGAGGGAGGCCTCGAGTACGTCCAGCGGTCGTCCACTCATACGAAAGCACGCAGGTGACGAACACTTAACCGTACCGGTCCTGAAGCCCCGAGACGACCGCTCGGGTGCCAGTGAGTGGCTAGGGAGTCGCGACACCGGAGGCCGTGTTCAGATGACCTGACGAAACTGGGTGCGGATTCTCGCTATCCCGGAACGGTAAGAATCGTGAACGAATCCATCTGGTGGTATCACCGACAGCAAGCTGACCAAACGGCTAAATGGGCACTTGGTGAGACTCCGGACATGAGTGACCGGAAGTTTACGCTCATCGAGTTGCACCTCGACGGCGATCAGCTCTGGCCGCGATCGCTCGGTGACGTCATCGCCGGGAGCGACAACGGGGAGAGCCAGCCAGCACACACTGCCGAGGAGTCGACCGACGAGGAATCGGGCGGGCCGGGTGCGATCGGGGCCGGTGTGGCACTGCTCGTCCTGGTTGCGATCGGCGTCGCCGTCAAGAAGTACCGCGGCGGCGAGGAACCCGACGAAGACACCGACGACCAGCAGCCGGATGTGATCGTCAACTAGGGATTGGCCCGGACCCACTCCTCGAGGGTGAACCGATCGTACTCGGTCGTCTCGGCGCAGTCCCACTCTCGTTCGTCCCAGGCAGGATAGAAGGTGTCACCGCCGTAGGCCCCGTGGACGCGTGAGAGAACCATCCGATCGACGTGAGGCTGAAAGAGCGCGTAGATCCCACCGCCGCCGATGACGTAGGCGGTGTCAGTACCGAGGTCGCGTGTGACCGCGAGTGCCTCCTCGACGTCGCTTGCGTGGTGGGCCGTGTCGACATCGAACTCGCGGTCGCTTCGACTGAGGACGATCTGGTGGCTGCCGGGGAGGGCATCACGCATCGAGTCGAAGGTTCGCCGGCCGAGGATCACGGGGTCGTCGGCGATCCGCTCGCGGTACTGCTGTTTGTCTGCCGGGATGCTCGGCCACGGCAGTTCGCCATCCTCGCCGATGACCCGATTCTCGTCGAGTGCGGCGACCGAAACCAGTTCCATGGCTCTCGATTCGCTCGCGCTACTAAAAAGACGGGGGAGGAACCACCGCAGTCACAGCGGGTCGGTAGGGTTTTGGGTACGAATATGATATGAATGTGTATGACTGGTGAGAAACGGCGGACGGTCGGCAAACGAGGGCAGCTTACCATCCCAAAGGAGTTTCGCGAGGCGTTCGGGCTCGAGGGCGGTGACGAAGTGACAGTGCGAAAAGAGTCGGATACGATCGTCATCGAGAAGCCGGTCTCTCGTGAGGAACTCGCGGAGGGATATCGGCGGCGAGCAGTGACACACGAACGACTCGCCGAGGAGATGGCCAGTGTCTCTCGTGAAGCGAACACCGCACTCGGCGAGCCACCGGAGGAAGACGATGGACGTTCGTCGCGGTGACATCGTCATCGTCGACCTCGATCCGACACGAGGTTCCGAGCAGCGCGGAACGAGGCCGTGTCTCGTCGTGCAAAACGACGTCGGCAACGAGAATGCACCGACGACGATCGTCGTCCCGTTCACGACAGCAGCCGACGACGAGGCGTATCCGTTCGAGGTACTGGTGCGGGCAGACGATTCTCCACTGCGCCAGGACTCGGTTGCACTCTGCAGTCAACTGCGGACGATCTCGATCGAACACCGCGTCACCGAGGTCGTCGGCGCTATCCCAACTGACCGTCTCGCGGCAGTCGACGAGGCACTCGAGTACAGTCTGGGACTGCGACCGATCTGATCAGTCCTCGAGGGCAGCGGTGGCGTCTCGGAACAGGCCATCGAGAATCTCCGGCGTTGTTGGGTGGTAGGCCCGGTTCGGCAGCTCCCGAACGTCGAGTTCCATTTCGACAGCCAGTTGCATCGTCTTTGCCATCACGTCGGCGTGGTAGTGCAGACCCTGGTAGCCGAGGACGGTACCGTCGGTCGCGTCGACGACGAGCGTCGCCAGCCCCTCGGGGACGGCCTTCGTTTTGAAGACGCCGTCGTCGCTGGCGTGGCGGGTGACGGTGACGTACTCGAGTTCTGCTTCCTTAGCGGAGAACTCGGAGTGGCCAACCCGAGCGAACGGGTAGACGCCGAGTCCGGAGAAGATGACGTGGTGGTGAACGTTCTCGTAGGTCTCAAGCTCGTCGCCGGCAGCGTGGGCGAGGATGTTGTCGGCGGCGAGAACGCCCTGTTCTTTGGCGACGTGGAGGATCGGCTCGTGGCCGTTGACGTCGCCAACGGCAAAGACGCGGGGATCGTCACGGGTTTGCATCGTCGACTTGACCCAGTCCGGCCCGGCGTCGATACCGGCCTCGGCCAGGCGGAGGCCGTCGATCGACGGTCGGCGGCCAGTGAAACAAAAGAGCTGGTCGGCCTCGATGACCTCGGTCTCACCGGCACGGTCGACCTGGAGGGACACACCGCCGTCGGGTGTGGGTTCGACACGCTGTTCGGTGGTGTGGGTGAGGATCTCGAGGTCGAAGTGCTCCTCGTAGAGCTCGAGTATGGCATCCCCGAACGCCGGGTCGGCTTCATCGACCGGTCGGGCGTCGTGTTCGATCACTGTGAGGTCCATCCCGCCGGCTTCGGCGAGGTAGGGGACGAGTTCGAGGCCGATGTAGCCAAAGCCCATGACGATCCCCGAGTCAGGGAACTCGGTCGCGTCGAGGACGTCCGCACTGGTCATGTAGTCGACGTCGTCGATGCCGGGGAGGGCGGGAACGTTGACACGCGAGCCGGTCGCGATCACGACGTAGTCGGGGGTAATCCTCCGGCCGCCGGCTTCGATCGTGCGTTCGCCGACGAAGGTGGCCGTGTCACGGATGAATTCGACGTCGTCGCGCTCGGCAAGAGAATCGATCGCGCCGCGGCGGTGGGCAGCGAAGGAACTGACGTGTTCGTCTTTGGTGGCGACGACCGCCTCGAGGTCGACCTCGGGAAGCGGTCCCGCCAAGCGGTGGTCGTGTCTGGCCTGGTAGCGGTGGTGACCGGCCGAGAGGACCTCTTTCGAGGGCATACAGCCCCGGAGGATACAGAGACCGCCACCAGGATCGCCGTCGTCGATCAGCGTGAGTTCGACGTTCGGCTCGGCTGTGAGTTCGCCCGCGACGGCTGCGCCCGCACTCCCGTAGGCTCCGATGACTGCGACGTGAACAGACATACCGTTGGATTCCCAGGAGCCCTCTTGGTTGCTACGGCGGTCGTGTGTCCCGATGCACAGCCGGCTGGGCTCTCAGGTGAGTTCGAGTTCGAGCAGTTCCTGGTAGCGGTTTCTGATCGTGACGTTGCTCACGTCGGCAACCGCCGAAACCTCGTCCTGGGTCAGTTCCTCACGGGTGAGTCTCGAAGCGGCGTAAATGGCCGCTGCGGCGAGACCAACTGGGTGTTTGCCCGCGTGGAGTCCCTCCTCGATGGCGTTTGCGAGGAGATCGTGGGCCCGCCGTTCGGTGTCGGCTCCGACCTCGAGTTTCGAGGCGTACCGCGGGACGTACTCGAGTGGGTCCGGTGGGGCCACCGGAAGGGAGAGTTCGTCGACCACGTACCGGTAGGCGCGTGCGATCTCGAGGCGAGGGACGCGGCTGACGGTTGCGAGTTCGTCGATCGACCGCGGGATCGAGGCCTGTCTGATCGCGACGTTGAGCGCGGCCGTCGCCATCGCCTCGATCGAGCGGCCGGGAAGCAGATCCTCGGCGAGTGCCCGGCGATAGACGACCGAAGCCGACTCGCGGACGTCCTCGGGGATGCCGAGTGCCGAGGCCATCCGATCGATCTCTCCGAGGGCGTGCTGGAGGTTTCGCTCTTTCGAGGAGGTCGTCCGAAACCGCTCGTCCCAGGTTCGCAGCCGCTGCATCTTCTGTCGCTTCCGACTCGAGAGGGTGGCCCCGGTGGCGTCTTTGTTCTGCCAGCTGATATTCGTCGAGAGCCCCCGATCGTGTAACAGGGCCGTCGTGGGCGCGCCGACGCGGGACTTGCGATTGCGCTCGCTGGCGTCGAACGCCCGCCACTCGGGGCCGCGGTCGATTCGCGTCTCCTCGAGAACCAGGCCACAGTCGGTACAGTGACAGCCGTCTGCGTCGGTGATGACGCTGCCGTCACACTCGGGACAGCGCTGTCCCGAGTCAGTAACAACGCCGGTACGCTCGGCCGTCCGCTCGGTTGTTTGAGTCGTGGGCATGGGCGAACTGTGGTCGTACTGGGTTGTGGAAACCGGACTAACTTACTGATTTCGGAAAATCTGCTTTTGTGTAACCATATTTGGTTTCCCCTCTGCGAAGTGGCCAGACCGAAGCGCCTCGAATACCGGTTACGGTGGGTCGTCCGTGGCCAGCGGAACGGTAACCGTCGCAATCGTCCCGGTCTCGACGCACTCGAACGTGACCGCGCCGCCGACGCGCTCGAGTCCCCAGGTGACCAACCAGAGCCCGAGGCCACTACCGTGTTCGAGGTCGGTCTCCCGTTCTCGCTTGAGGACTCGGCGTTCTTCCTCGGGAATCCCTGGCCCCTCATCTTCGATCTCGATCTGGTAAGTGTCACCGTCTCGGTCGCCGCGAATAGTGACTGTTGGAGAAGCGCCGGGGGCATGGACGATTGCGTTCTCTAATAGGTTCCGCAAGACGACCTCGAGGACGGTCGGGTCGGTAAGAATCCGTGCGTCATCGGTCAGTGCGACCTCGAGTGTGGCGGGGCCGACCTCGCGAGCGGTCGCCCAGGCTGGCTCGAGGACCGAACTGACCTGGACGGGACGTCGCTCGACCTCGTGGTCACGTAGCTGGGAGAACTCTCGGGCCCGGTCGGCGATGTCGACCAGTTCACGGCCGCTTGCTTTGAGCGCTGTGAGCCACGATTGCAGTTCTGGATCCGAGAGTTCCGATTCGAGTGTCTCGGCAGCGCCCATGACGACGGTCAGTTCATTCCGAAGGTTGTGTCGGAGGAGTCGGTTGAGTACCTCGAGTTGCTGTTGGTGTTCAATCTCGGTCGTGACGTCCTGGAGGATGAGAACACAACCGAGCTGGCGATCGGCTGGATCGGTCAGCCGTGTCGTCGAGATCGAAAACTGACGCGGCCGATCGCTGTCGTCTGCTGTCATCGCTTGCACTCGTGGAGCGGGCTCACCGGTCTCGTCGAGCGTGATCGGGAGCGCCTCGGTCAGCGTCGTGGTTCCGCGGTCAGTGCCGGGCGAAAAGAGCGTAGCGGCAGCCTCGTTGTAGTCGATGATGCGATCGGCCCGATCGAGAACCACGATTGGCTGAGGAAGGTTATCGATTGCGTGTTCTTCAGCGACACGCATCGTCGTCGGACTTGAGGCGAACATGTTCTTTCCGACGAAGGCGTAGGCGTCGAGGGCGACATGCGGGAGAAACAAAAGTGCCACGAGATTCACTGTCGAGAGTGGCCCGAGGTCGAGTATCCAGTAAAAGAACGCAGCCGTCGGCGGAAGCGTACTGACGGCGACGGCAGCGGCCTCGCGCCGGTAGAGCGGACCGTAGTCGATGATCGTATCGACGAGTAAGAAGACCCCGACAGCAGGGTAAATGATCAGGGAACTCATCGCGATCAGCCCGACTGGTTGGACCTGGTATGCGAGCGTTGCGGTCCCAAACAGTGGGACCAGGGTCACGTCAGTCCAGAGGAGATCGTGAACCGGGTGTGAAAGCGCGAGGATAGTGAGTCCGATCGGTAACAAGAACGTTGCGCGAACGACTCGCGAGGCGAGCAGCGACGTCCGACCCGTATAGGTCACACTGAAGAGGAAAAACAGTGGTGGAAGCCAGACAAAAAGCACCCAGACGGCCGCCTCGAGGTGGAGCCGCCAGGTCGGATCGAAGACAGCGAGCGAAAGGGCAGCGGTGAAACAAAACAGTGCCTGGACCGAGAGTTGACGCATAAACCAGGTCGCTCCCGGGCGGTCCCGGTACCGAGCGAGATACCAGACCAGCCAGCAGCTACCGAGTCCAGCGGCAATCGAGCCGCCGACGAGGGTAAGACCAGCGAGAGTCACGAGCGATCACTCTGTCACAGACACAGGACACCGGCAACCGTGGTGTTCGTGCCAACATGCCTGCTTGTGATGGGGTCTACCTAAACGTTCTTGCCCGCGACTGTCTGCTTGCGCGAAACGCTTACACGCCCACCCACCGTACAGCACTCAAGCAGACGACAGGAGCGGCCGAACGCTTTTGCGCGCGCTTACCGTACTCGATGTCGTGAATCTCTTTCGTAGCGCCCGGGCGGTGGCCGGGGCGTCCGGCACGGCGGCCATCGACTGGGAGTCCGCAGCGGCGGGAGCGAAAGCTGCGACCGATCCGGGATCGCTCGCCCTCGAGCCCGGTGAGAAAGCGGCCTACGCACGAGATGTCCGTGAGGCTCGCACCGCCGTCCGGGAGACCTCCGGAATCAATTTTGACGTCCCCGAGGTCGTCGAGATCCAGAACCGCCACCACTGGATCGATGCCAACGTCGAAACCTTCGAACGTGTGATGGGGGCCCTAGAGCCCGTCGAGGAGTTCCCCGGTGTTGCCAGGACGATCAACACCGGGACGATGACTGTCCTGCTTGCCTTTCTTGGACGGAACGTTCTCGGGCAGTACGATCCACTGTTGCTCGCCGAGCCGCCAGCAGAGGATCACGCGCTGTATTTCGTCCGCCCGAACATCCTCTCGGCTGCTGAGTCACTCGCCGTCGATCCAGATCGCTTCCGTCGCTGGATTGCCTTCCACGAGGTGACCCACGCCGCCGAGTTCGGGGCCGCACCGTGGCTCGCTGGCCACCTCGAAGAGCGCATGCAAGCCGGGATCGAGACGCTCTCTACGGGCCGGTTCGATCCCGACGCGTTCCGTGACCTCGATGCCGCGATGACCGTCGTCGAGGGCTACGCCGAACTCCTCATGGACCACGCCTTCGACGACGAGTACGCAGACCTCCGCCGGAAGCTCGACGCCCGCCGGAGTGGACGTGGACCGCTCCAACGACTGTTTCGCCGGCTGCTTGGCCTGAGTCTCAAACGCCGTCAGTACGAACGCGGGAAGGCCTTCTTCGAACACGTCGTTCGTGTCGACGGCCTCGAGACCGCCGGCCGCGTCTGGGAGCGCCCCGAGGCACTCCCGAGTCAGGACGAACTCGACGAGCCAGCGGGCTGGCTCGGCCGTGTGACACGCTAGTCAGCGCTCACATTCGACCTGAAAAACCGGTCAGCGTCGACTCATCGTCCGAAGTTCCCGAGCCGTCCGTCGGAGATACCACAGCAAACCGGCCCCAAAGAGTGTGCCACCGGCCGTCGCCACAACGACCGTGAGCAGAGAGCCGTCTCCCTGGACGGCCATCGTCCCACCCGAGAGTCCGACCAGTAAGACGAAGCCGACCTCGAGTCGGCCAAGCGGAGACTCCTCAGGGGCAGTGCCGGCGTCCGGTGGGCTGTTCGCGCTCATTCGTCTGGTGGCGTACTCACGTGCAACAGGACGAACTGCCAGGCGAGCGTCTCGTCGTTGGTTCTGGTCAGCGTGCCAGCCGCGAGGTCGGTCGGAACGAGCGTCCCGCTCCAGCGTGTGTCGTATCGGTGCCGGTCGCCGGTTTCGGTGTCGGTCCAGGCCAACAGTACCTCGTCGGCTACGGTCGCGAATCCGTCCCACTCCGCGACGACGAGTTGGTGGCTCTCGACGGTCCAGTCGGTCGTCGTTGCGGTTTGTTCACGGAGCGCTGCGGTGACAGGTTCGGCACCGAACAGGGACTCGGTGATCCCGAATTTGACTGTCGACTCCTCAGCACGAAAGTAGGGAGCGAGCGGCTCACCAGTCCGTAGCGAATCGTAATACGAACGAACCGTGTTGCCAGCACTGGTCATACTCGATTCACGAGGGCACTCCTCAAAGGCCCACCGACGGCGCGGTTGTTACATAAAGCCACGATCGACGGCGTCCTCGTCGATGAGCTCCTCGAGTTCGGCCTCGAGGAGCTGTTCGGCTTCCTCGAACTGCCCGCCGAGGTCGTCTAACCCGTCGGGGCGGTCGTACTGGTCGTACTCCATCGGCCCGAACGCCGGGCTCTCGAGGGCGTCCATCAGATCCTCGAACAGCTCCTGTGGGTTCGGTTCGCCGTCGGAGTGGCTCTCGAGGACGGTCTCGAGTTGCTCTGAGATCGTCTCGGCTTCCTCCTCGTCTTCGGGCGGAGACTGGACGGCAAAGCGACCGGTTGTCTTCTGGTCTGGAAACAGCGGATCGAGGTCGTCGTCGATCTTGCGGGCGACGCGTGTGCCGACGCCCCGGACCTCGTAGGGGTTCTTGGCGTAGGTTTTCAGGAAGAAGACCCCAGCCTGTGGATGCCCGAGATACATATCTTCGCCGACACCGCTCGCTCGGTCTCCCGCAATCGCTCGCCAGTCCGTCGGGTCGACGTCGTTCTCGGTGACGTCCATCAGGACGTCTTGCCACTCGCGAATCCGCATACGACCGATTAGTGAGCCAGCCAGAAAGAACGTACCGGTCGCGCGTCGAACCGAAACGGATAGCTCGACACGCTCGAGAGCGGACGTATCTTCCCACCCCGCCTCCCAGCAGCGCTCGAGTGTCTCCGGGATGCCCCGGTGACCAGCGCAGTACTCACGCTCGTCCCGCCTGTACTCGTTGGACTCCAGGTAGTGACCGGCGTCAGCGCCGGCCTCTCGCCGGTCGTTTCGGCAGCATTTGCCGTCGTCGTCCTGACAGTCGCCACGGTCGGACTCGCCCACCACCTGGCGATACTCCGGTTACGCCGACTCGAGCGATCGGTGGCCGCGTCTGAGTCGATCCGGAGACGAGACGGTTAGGGAGACGTGTCGGCGTCTGTCACGATGCGTCGAGCTTCACGAGCCTCGTAGGCGTTGTAACCTGCTAGGATGACGATCAAAAGACCGGCAGCGACGGTACTCCAAAAGAGGCTGCCGATCATGCCGATCGCCACCGCAGAGACGACGAGCCAACTGCCAAGCACCGCCGCGAGCGCAGTCAGGCCGAGACTCAGAGGCTCGTCTCGAGTGAGTCGGTAGCCGTTCGTCCCTGCAACGAGTACGATCGCCGCGCCGACGAGGACGTTGTTCCACAGCGACGCCTCGCCCGTTTCGAAAACGAGGACTGACACGGCGACCCAGGCCCCAAGGGCAGCGACCAGTCCACTGGTAATCGAGGATGTCCGCCGACGCTCCTCGTTTGCGATTCGCGTCGAGCGATCGCGCTCGTCGCGCCCGCGGTCGGGTCGGTCACCCGCGCCGGTGCCGGAGTCGATGTCGGCCTCGCCCGCGGCGGCTGCAGCCGGATCGGCGTCCGTCTCGTCGGTGCGGTCGCTCATAGGGCCTGGTCGCCATCGCCGTACAAAGCGGCGGCGACCGTTTCGGCATCACGTCCGGCCGTAACAACGAGTTACTCGAGAGAAGCGGCCCGATGGCAGAAACTACAGCGTTTTATCCGTCGAGTCGCAACCGGCGGGCAATGACCGAGGCAGCGGCGTTCGTGCCGGGACACATCACGGCGTTTTTCAGCGCCCATCCCCACGACGATCCGACGAAAACCGGCTCGAGGGGAGCCGGACTAGCGCTCACCGACGGCGTCTCCGTGACGGTCACTCCAGCCGAACAGACACGGATCACCCTCGATGGGGAGCCGATCGCAATGGCTCCCGTCGAGACGGTTCTCGAGACCCTCGCAATCACTGCACAGGTGACAGCCGAGAGTGACCTCCCACTCGGGGCCGGCTTCGGCGTCTCTGGGGCGATGACGCTTGGTACCGCGCTAGCTGCCAACGCGGTCTTCGACCGCCGCCTCTCACGAAACGAACTCGTGACGATCGCCCACGGGGCCGAGGTCCAGGCCGGTACCGGGCTGGGAGACGTCGTCGCCCAGGCCGAAGGTGGCGTCCCGATCAGACTCGAGCCCGGCGGTCCTCACGAGAACGCGATGGATGCGATTCCGGCCCGACGGCAGATCGAGTACGTCTCGTTTGGCGACCTCTCGACGAGTGAGGTCCTCGCTGGTGACACCGAGGCGCTCACTGCAGCCGGTCAGGCGGCCCTCTCTCGCGTGGTCCAGGAGCCAACGCTCTCGACCGTACTGCGTGCAGGGCGGCGATTCACCCGCGAAGCCGACCTCCTGACAGAGTCAGTCGCCGAGGCGCTCACGGCCGTCGCCGACGCTGGGGGCGACGGCTCGATGGCGATGCTCGGCGAGACGGTCTATGCAGTTGGAACCGGTCTCTCCGAGGCCGGCTACGAGCCATCGGTCTGTGCGATCGATCCCTGTGGGGCCAGACTCGAACCGGTCGAGTAACCACGAGGCGGAACGTTCTCATCGTCGGCGCTGTTCTCTCGAGTCGATGGCGTCTGCCGCGCTTGCCAGCTCCCGTCCGACCAAAGCAGAGCTTGCAGTGCTGATCGGTGGGATCGTGAGTATGGGCCTCGAGATTCTCGCCGTCCGGATCGTCGCCCCACAGTTCGGAAGCCACATCTACACCGTCGGGGGGATTCTCACGGTGTTTCTGATCGCGTTGAGTCTTGGCTACTGGCAGGGTGGCCGCCGGGCGGCAGGTGCGAGTGTCGGCGAGATGAGCTGGATACTGCTCGGGACGGCCGTCTACGTCGCGGTCGTCGTCGGAGCCGGTGACCTGTTGCTCTCGTATACCTCGACGCTCGCGTTGCCACCACAGTATGCCTCGCTGCCGGCGGTGATTCTGCTTTTTGGCCCGCCGACCTACCTGCTCGGGTTCATCAGTCCGTACGCGGCCGAGCTCTCTGAGAAACCGGGCACCGGACACGCCTCCGGACACGTCTACGCCCTCGGCACAATCGGGAGCATCGTCGGGGCAGCCGGCACGACGTTCGTCCTCATCCCGACGCTCTCTGTCGACGTGATCGGACTGCTCTTTGGGTTCGTCCTCGTTGCCACCGCCCTCACACTCACTGCACCCCGCCTCCCCCGGCGAACGGTCGTCTCGAGCCTGCTCGTGACCGGCCTCCTCGTCGGCGCAGCGGGTGCCGGCCCGGTGGCCTACGATCACCGTGGCGAGGTCGTCTACGAGACCCAGACCCCCCACCAGCATCTCGAGGTCGTCGACGCTGGCGAGGAGCGCACGATGTACCTGGATGGGGCCCGCCACAGCGCGATGGATCTCGACGATCCCGAGCGCCACGTCTTCACCTACACCCGCTATTTCCACCTCCCGATGCTCGTCGCCGACGAGCCTGCCGACCTCGAGCGCGTGCTGTTTGTCGGCGGCGGTGGCTACACCGGCCCGATGGACTTCGCCGAGCGCTACGACGCCGCGGTCGATGTCGTCGAACTCGATCCGGATGTCACCGACGCCGCCGAGGCGTACTTCGACCTCGATCGGGACGCGGTGACGATCTACGAGCAAGACGCCCGGCAGTTCCTCGAGGGAACCGACGAGACCTACGACGTGATCGTACTGGACGCCTACCAGCGCGATCAGGTTCCCTTTCATCTGACTACCCGCGAGTTTATGGAGCTACTCTCGGAGCGAACGAGCGATGACGGGATCGTCCACGCGAACGTCGTCGCCGCCCCGGACGGCCCCGCCGCCGAGTTCTACCACGCCCAGGAGGCGACGATGGACGCAGCCTTCGCTGACACCTACAGCTTCAAGACGGCCGACCAACACGCCGTCCAGAACATCCAGGTCGTGTCGACGAACGCGCCGACAGATCTCTCGAACGACGAGCTGGCCGACCGCGAAACAACGCGTGATCTCGCAGTCGACCTCGGGGATGCGGTCGACAATCAGCTCCCCGATCCCGACGCCGACGCGCCGATACTCACCGACGACCGCGGCGAGGTCGACAGTCTGCTCGATCCGATGTTCGGCCAGCGGTACGTGATCCAGGAAGACGGCGATGGGAGTATACAACCCGAGGGAGCCGCCTGAGCCACTAGCGGTGGTGGTCCCTGAACGCACGAAGCCCAAACCGGGCCCGACGCCGCGTCCGGAAGCCGAACCCAACGGCCGGACAGGCAGAGTCGGTACAGGCCCAGGAGAACGTCCGTGAGCGGAGATCGCGGGTAATCGACGTGTCGCTGTCACAGCGGGGACACCGCACACCCCACCGCAGGTCGCGTGGGTCTCGTGGAGACATTATTCACGGGCCCACAGCGCTCGTCGGTATCGCCCAGCCTGAACGGGTGGGCGCTTGATGTCACTCCCGGAGAGCCCTGCGCCTGATCTTCCCGGTGGTCGTCGTCGGGAGGTCCTCGACGAACGCGATCCGGTGGGGATACTCGTAGGCGGCGAGGCGATCACGGACGAACTCCTGTAAGTCGGTTCGAAGCTCGTCTGGCTCGAAGTCGTCGACGGCAGGCTGGACGACAGCCTTGATCGCTTCCCCACGCATGTCGTCGGGAACGCCGACGACGCCGACCTGGGCGACCGCGTCGTGAGCGAGCAGGGCTTGCTCGACTTCCATCGGCCCGACGCGGTAGCCACTCGTGAGGATCACGTCGTCAGCCCGCGAGACGAACCACAGGAAGCCATCGGCGTCACACTCGACGAGGTCGCCGGTCAGAAACCAGCCGTCGTCGGTCCGTTTGGCCGCAGTCTTTGCTGGCAGCTTCCAGTACTCCTCGAAAAACACGCGCCGATCACCCGGTTTGACCGCGAGTTCACCGACCTCGCCGACTGGGAGTGGCTCGTGGGTGTCGGGGTCAAGAACACGAACGTCGTAGCCCGGTAGCGGTTTTCCCATGCTGCCCGGTCTGGGATCGAACCAGTCGCTGACGGTGGCGACGACGAGATTGAGTTCGGTCTGGCCGTAGAACTCGTTGATCGCGAGGTCGGTGAACGTCTCGTCGACCCACGCGACGACCTCGGGGGTCAGTGGCTCGCCAGCCGCGGCCAGGGTCTCGAGTGAAAGGTCATACCTACCCTCGGGATCGTCGACGGCCATCAGCCGGCGGAGTGCCGTTGGTGGCATGAACGCGTGGGTGACGTCGTGGCGTGCCATGAGATCGAACGCCGTCTCGGGATCGAACCCCTCCCGGGGCCAGCCCACAACCGTCCCGCCGTGGTGCCAGGCAGCAACGAGCGTCCCGCCGAGGGCCGCCCCCCAAGCCCAGTCGGCGGGCGTCCACACCGTTGTGCCGGGCTCGAGACCCTGATCGAAGTAGTTGGAGGCGGCTGCCGCCCGGCCGAGCCAGAGGGCGTGACTGTGTAAGACGCCTTTCGGTGGACCGGTCGAGCCGCTCGTATACATGATCGCCGAGGAGGTTTCCGGGCTCGAGTCGTACCAGTCGAACCCGGAGTTCTGGTCGGCACAGAGCGCTTCGAACGCGTGCGTGGTCGCGCCACCGCTCGTCTCGCCGACGCCGGCGACCGACCTCGTGTCGCCGAGTTCGATCACGTACTCGAGTGTCGGAGACGCCCCGCGAACGGCGTCGATCGTCTCGCGAACGCTCGGGTCGACGACGACAGCACGTGCCTCGCTGTCGGCCAGGCGATAGGCGAGGGCGTCCCGGCCGAACAGGACCGTAAGCGGGACCGAAACCGCACCCAGTTTCCAGTTCGCGAGGTGAGCGATCGGGTTCTGGGGTTTCTGCGGGACGACGACCCCGACACGGTCACCCGGCTCGAGGCCGAGGTCGGCAAGGGCAGCCGCGAACCGATCCGATCGCTCGTCGAGGTCGGCAAATGAATAGGTTGCACAGTCGCCGTCCGGGCGTTCGTATCGCAGTGCTGTCTGACTCGGGTCGTGCTTTCGGAGAACGTCGATCGCCGGGTTGTACGTCTCGGGCAGCTTCCAGGAGAACTCATCGTGGGCCGTCTCGTGGTCCTCGTACGACGGCATCACCGTCCAGCTCATCAGTCGTACCTGGCAGGCAGGCGGAGAGATTCTTTCGACGCTACCATTCCTTGCAGGCCGGGCAGACGGCCGCACCGTCGACCTGCCAGACGCGTACAGCTGATTCCGAGCAGCGCTCACAGACGTACTCGCCCCAGGCGTAGGTCGCGATCGAACTGAGGGGGTGCCCTACAGCGTCGGCCGGCGACTGGCCGCTCGCGTCCGTGCCCGCATCCGATTCGTCGGTGTTACTCAAGGTGAACTCGGTAAGTGGTGGCTCCTGGGTCACGAGCGTGGGTTAATCGGGAGCCGTCTTCAGTTCACCGAGCGACCGGCACCGCCAAGTACCACCGTCGCCAACCGCAAAGTATGACACTGCTGAACGTGATCGTCGATAACATCGTCGAGGCGAACAGGCACTTCGCCGACATCGCGATGGGCGACGGACTCGCGCCACTGTTGGTCCTCGCTGGCACCCTGCTGATCGTCTTCTCGCTTGGCGTCTTCGGCTTGCTCTCACTCGGTGCGGTCGGGAGCGTCTTCACGACCGACTGACGCCCACGTCCAGGCTTATTTTCTGCGCGGCCGAACCCTTGAGGGATGGTCGTCTCACTGTCGATGGGCTGGCGACACCTCGCCTTTCAAAACTACCCGGTCAGACCCGCCGTCGTGGACGCTCACCTCCCCGACGCGTTCGACCTCGACAAACACGACGGGGCAGCCTGGCTCTCGATCGTGCCGTTCACCAACGTTGCCGTCCGACCCACGGGCCTCCCGGCACGGGCCGGAATTTGCCTCCCAGAACTCAACCTTCGGACCTACGTCACCTACGAGGGCGTCCCCGGCGTCTACTTCTTCAGCCTCGACGCCCACGGGATCACGAGCGTCACCGGCGCGCGGCTCTTCCATCACTTACCGTACTATTACGCTCGAATCTCCCTCGAGACGACCGCCGACGGGGTGGTATTTTCGAGTTGCCGACTGCATCCGGGTGCGCGGCCAGTCCACTACGAAGCGCGGTATCGGGCCGACGGCGAGCCGTTTGCCGCACCTGACGATCCACTCGTCGAGTTCCTCCTCGAGCGGTACCGTCTCTACACCCAGGCTCCCGACGGCACGGTTCGCTACACCGCCGTCGACCACGACCCCTGGACGGTGTATCCGGCGACGATCGACGTCGAGCAGAATACGTTACTCGAGAGCAACGGCTTCGCCGAGCCCGAAGCTGACCCGGTCTGTTACTACAGCCCCGGATTGGATGTCGTCGCCTCACCGAGCAACCGAATCTAGCGACTTCCCACCTGCTATCGGGAGAGTCGACTGCGGACCGTCCGGCCCGCGTGGGCGATCCACTGGGCGGAATAACAGAAAACACAGCCACGGAAGCGCGGTCGCGATCGGTTGTCGGGTTCAGCATCGCTCATACGCGAACGTTAGGCTCGAGGAGTATAAGATTGATCCGGACAGGTACCGCTCGCGAACAGCCGGCACCAGTCTCGAGTCGGTCACTCACTCGCCCGTGCCAGGGCCTCACTCGCCAGGTCGATTGCGACCTCGAGGTCGGGGCCAAGCGGCGAGCCGACGACGATCCCGTCAACGTACTCAAGGGCGGCCGAAAACTGCTCGCTGACCTGGTCGGTGGTTCCAGCGATACAGAAGGCCTCGATCATCGGTTCGGTGACGTGGCCAAAGGCCTCCCTGAACTGGTCACGCTCGAGGGCGTCGCTCACTGCACGCGCCGCCTCGCGATCGATATCGTGACGTGCGAGAACCGGCTCGGCAGCGCCGGCGACAATAAAGGCCACCGGCGGGCGGGCAGCCTCGCGGGCAGCGACCTCGTCGTCGGCGACGCTGACGCTCCCAAAGGCCAGGGATTCGAAAGGGCCACGGTCGGCGGGGCGGTCAGCGAGTCCCTGCTCGATCTGGGTGGCCGACCACGCCAGATCGTCGGGATGGGAGGCGTTGATCAGCACGCCGTCGGCGTGTTTGGCGCTCATCCGGAGCATGTGGGGTCCCTGTGCGCCGACGTAGACCGGCAGCGGGCCGGACGGTGGCACGAATTTGAGGGCAGCGTCGGTCGCACTGAAGGTGCCGTCGTGGGTGACCGTCTCGCCAGCCCAGAGGTCACGCGCGACGTGGGTGGTCTCGAGGACCCGTCGGAGGGGGCGTTCCTGCTCGATCCCGAGAGCGGCGAGAGCAGAGCGATCGCCGGGACCGATCCCGAAGACGCCACGGCCATCGCTGACCTCGTCGATCGTCGCTGCCTGGGATGCGAGGGTAACGGGGTGGGTCTCGAAGGGGTTTGTGACACCCGGCCCCAGTCGGATCTCGTCAGTCACAGCAGCCATCCGCGAGAGTGCCACGAACGGGTCCCGGTTGAAGTAGTGGCTGCTCACAAAAGCGACCTCGAACCCGTTCGCTTCAGCCGTGACCGCGAGGTCGGCGATCGTTTCGGGTGGATGCTCCGGGGTGAGTTCGATCCCCCAGATCGGACTGTCGCCCGTCGCTGACTCGTCGCTCATGACTCCCCTCTCCAGTCCCAGTCCCGAAGGGCCTGTCGAACGAGGTCGTCCTCGACCGATCGGAAGAGTTCGTCGCTGCCTGCGTGATCGCCGAAGGCCCAGTCCCGGATGCAGACCGCCGGCACGCCATCGTCACCCTCGCCAGTGACGAGGTTGGCAGCGGCGGCGAGTTCGTCGACGACTGCCTGGACCGTACTCGAAAGCTCTCGACCATCTCGATCCGTCTCACCTCGCCAGTCCCGGCTCGCCGGAATCCCGGCCCAGCCAAGCGCGACCCCACGCTGGCCGTGGCGGAACGGCCGACCACAGGTGTCGGTGACGACGACCGCGACCTCTTCGTGGCCGCGCTCGGCGAGTCCATCACGGATTCGGGCGGCGCTCTCGGCTGGCTTGGTCGGGAGCAAGAGCAGATCGTGGTCGGGAACGTTCGAGCGGTCGATCCCTGCGTTCACACAGATGTGTCCGAAGTGGGTCTCGGTAAGCATGAACGGATGGTCAATGAGGAGTTCTGCACTCTCAGTGAGGACAGCCTGGGCGAATCGCGGATCTTTCGTCTCACCGGCCAGCTCACTCACCCGCTCGGCGATCTCCTCGGCGCGGCCGCTGACCGGATACTCTGTGAGGTCGGCCATCCGTCCTTCCGCCTTCGAGACGATCGTACTTGCGACGGTGAGGACATCCCCCGGCTCGAGGTCGGTCTGGTCGGCGACGAGGGCAGCGATGTCGTCGCCGGGACGGACCTCCGGGAGTCCCGTCACTGGCTCGAGATGCATACTCCCAGGTGGGCAAGCGGGGTGAAAAACACACCGTCACGGGAGAAAAACGGGAAAACAGCCATACAGCACAAACACGTAATGAAAGGTATGCCCATCGACATCGACACGTTCGAGCGCGAGTCTGGCTTCGAGGAGGAGCCGACGAACGCCGCTCGAATCGTCGCCTTCCTCCAGTCGAACGACGACAAAGCGTTCCGCCGCCAGGAGATCGCCGACGCAACGGGCATCGATCCGAACGCGGTCAGTGCGGTCCTCAGCCGGCTGAAAAAGCGCGATGTCGTCAGGCACAAGCCACCGTACTGGGCGATCGGTGACACCGAGCGGGTCGCGGTCGCGAGAACCCTCAGTCAGAGCATCTCAACACTCAACGAACAACTCGGAACGGAGCCGATGGAGGAGTGGCGGGCGGCAGGCGACGAAGACGAATGAGCTACGAGCGAGGCGACATCGTCGAAGCAGGTGATCCGTTCAACCCCGATGTCGAGAGTCGGCCGTTCGTGATTTCCAACACTGAAGCCCATCCCTTCGACGGTGAACAGTACATCGGGATAACACTCACGACACGGACCTGGTACGAAGAGACAATTCGGGTGCCAGCAGAGGCCTACCTTGACGGGGAACTCCCGCGTGAGAGCTACCTCGT
>LKMJ01000828.1_pt1 | contig 25614 bp, 24 predicted proteins | sample 643391 | NCBI WGS metagenome assembly LKMJ01 (sample SAMN04112250, study PRJNA286221) | soda lake metagenome | biome: soda lake; feature: Kulunda Steppe; material: water; isolation source: sample PL-Br10 brine of Picturesque Lake | place: Russia: Kulunda steppe | collected 2010-07 | reverse complement strand
TAGTACCGGGACGTTTATGCTGTTTGCCTCCTCCTTGCCTCTAATGACCTCCGCCACTGGGCCACCATCGACGATGGCCGAGAAACGAACTGAATTAACGCCGATGTTGCGGCAGTATCTCGACTGCTGTGAGAATCACCCCGACGCCCTCGTGTTGTTTCAGGTCGGCGATTTTTATGAGGCCTTTTGTGAGGCGGCCGACGAAGTCGCGCGTGTCTGTGAGGTAACGCTCACCAAACGCGAGGATTCGACCGGCAGCTATCCGATGGCGGGGATTCCGATTGACAACGCCACGTCGTATCTGAAACGACTGGTAGACGCCGACTACCGAATCGCCCTTGCCGACCAAATCGAAGATGCGTCCGAGGCGACCGGGCTAGTCGACCGGGCGGTCACCCGTGTTATCACACCGGGAACCGTCCTCGAAGACGATCTGCGAGCGTCGGGAACAACGAATTACGTCGCAACAGTCGTCGAAAGCGAGGCCGACGAAACCGGCAGTGACCGCGGTGAGACGGTTTTCGGCATCGCTGCTATCGATGTCTCAACCGGCGAATGTTTCGTCACGAGCGTGCCGACCCGTGCGGGTGTTGCCGAGGAGCTCGACCGAATCGCTCCGTCAGAACTGTTGTGTGCGGCCGAGACGGCCACGGTTACCCCCGATTCGGCCGGCGGCTGGACCGAAAGTGAGGTCGCTACGGATTACTTCGACCGCGAGGCTGCAGCCGACCGTCTTCGAACCTACGTCGGCGACGCCGACAACCGGATCGCAAACGACGCCGAACGCCGGGCCTGCGGCGCGGTGCTCGCCTACGCAGAGTACACCCAGGGTGACGACGGGCCGCTCGAATACGTTTCACAGATTCGTCGGTACGACCGGCATGACTCCCTCCGACTCGATGCGGCCGCACTCAGCAGCCTCGAACTCTTCGAGAACCGAGGACTGGGTTCGGGTGCGACGCTTTTTGATACCATCGATGAAACCGCTTCGGCGCTCGGACGGCGCTGTCTGACCCGCTGGCTCCGCCGGCCGCTTGTCGATCACGAACGGATTGACGCTCGACTCGACGCCGTCGAAGCACTCCAAAGCGACGGGGTCGTCCGCAGCCAACTCCACGACCTGTTGGGTAAAGCCTACGACCTCGAACGGCTGGCAGGCCGTATTTCGCGCGGCCGAGCCAACGCACGAGACCTTCGGGCGCTGAAGACGACCCTCGATGTCGTTCCTGAACTCGATAGCCTGCTTTCGTCACTGCCGGCGTTCGAACGCTATCGAGACCGACTCGATCCGCTCGGTGATCTCAACACGCTCATTGACGATGCGATCGCCCCTGAGCCGCCACTGGAACTCACCGAAGGCGGCGTGATCAAACACTCGTTCGATACCGACCTCGATGAACTTCGGACGACCGAACACGAGGGCCGTGAGTGGGTGTCGACGCTCGAAGCAACCGAGCAAGAACGGACCGGGATTGACTCGCTGTCGGTCGGTCACAACCAGGTCCATGGCTATTATATCGAGGTAACGAATCCGAATCTCGAGCAGGTTCCGGATGATTATACCCGCCGACAGACGCTGAAAAATGCCGAACGGTTCTACACGCCGGCGCTCAAAGCGAGAGAAGACGAAATCTTCAGTGCGGCCGAACGCGCCGACCGACTCGAATACGAACTGTTCTGTGAGGTTCGCGACACGGTCGCCGCCGAAACCGAACGGATTCAGGCGCTCGCCCGTGGAATCGCCGAACTCGATGCACTCTGTGCGTTGGCGATCGCGGCAACCGACGGCGACTACGTCCGGCCCCAATTTCATCCACCAGCAACCGAGCAGTGCGGTATTTCAATCGAAGGGGGCCGCCATCCGGTTGTCGAAACCGCCCAAGCCTCGTTTGTGCCGAACGATACCGACCTGCCACAGGGTGATGTCGCAATTATCACGGGGCCGAATATGAGCGGCAAATCGACCTACATGCGGCAGGTCGCACTCACCTGTCTGCTCGCACAAATCGGGAGCTTTGTGCCCGCCGAGGCTGCCGAACTGCCAATTCTCGACCGGATTTTCACCCGTGTCGGTGCCAGCGACGACATTGCCGGCGGCCAGTCGACGTTTATGCGAGAAATGAGCGAGCTCACCGAGATTCTCCACGACGCGACCGACCGTTCGCTCGTCCTGCTCGACGAGGTCGGCCGCGGGACGAGTACCGCCGACGGCCGTGCAATCGCCCAGGCGACAACCGAGTTCATCCACGACGAACTCGGCGCAATGACGCTGTTTGCAACCCATTATCACGGGTTAACTAGCCTTGCCGACCAGCGACCGGGCATTTTCAATCTGCACTTTGCGGCCACCCGCGATGGTGACGATGTCACATTCCTCCACCGGGTTGCTCGCGGGGCTTCCTCGGCGTCCTACGGCATCGAGGTCGCCAAAATGGCGGGCGTTCCATCGGTCGTCGTCGATCGGGCCCACGACCTCGTCGACGCCAGCGGTCGTTCGAGCGCCGGCGCAACCGGCACAACTGGACCGACGACTTCCCAGTCGGCTGCATTTCCCGACACCAAGCCACCGCGTTCGAACTGGCCAACCGACCGTGCTGGCGAGTCGGCCACCGACGCCTCGTCGGCCGATGGGCCAGCCGAGTCGGCAGCCGAACAGGACGCCCATACCGTTGATTCGGGCCGCCACACCGACGGAGCCGACGACCGCGTTTCGTATCCCGAAGAGGAATTCGGCCCCAACGCGGCCGACAGCGACCCCTCTGCGACCAACAGCGACCAACCCGGAAGCGACCCATCCAACGACGAGACGCCCGACGACCGGGTGTCGTACCCCGAAGAGGAGTTTTTCGAGGGCACCCCCGATCCGGCAGTCGATGCCCCACTCGACGAGGAGTCGATGGTCGAGGTCGCTGTCGCCCTCCGGGCGCTCGACGTGGCGACGATGACGCCGCTCGAAGCGCTCAATACGCTCGACGAGTTGCGCTCGGCGCTCAGATCCTAACGGCTTCCCGAAGCTGCTAAATCCATCCGCCGGTGTGAGTCTACTATCGCGATGGGAGAGCCGACGATTCACCGCCTTTCGGAGCCGACCGTGCGCCAGATTGCTGCCGGAGAAGTAATCAGCCGGCCAGCTCGCGTCGTCGCCGAACTCGTTGATAACGCGCTCGACGCCGGAGCCGACCGGATCGATATTTCGGTCGATGGCGACGGAACCGAACGCATCAGGGTCGCCGACGACGGCTGTGGGCTCTCACGGATGGACGCCAAACTGGCGGTTGGGCGTCACACCACGAGCAAGCTTCCGGCTGATCACGATGGCAGCGACGGCCTCACATCGGTCTCAACGCTGGGCTTCCGTGGTGAGGCACTGGCCGCGATTGCCGACTGTGGCGTGCTCGAACTTCTCACGAATGACGGGACGCCAGTCGGCACGCGGCTCCGTGTCGAAAACGGTCATATGAGCGTTTCAGACGCTGGCAGAGCACAGGGAACCACGGTGACCGTGACCGACCTCTTCGGCGAACGGCCCGCCCGACGCGAGTCGCTTGCGACTCCAGCCACCGAATTCGGCCAGATTAGCGGGCTTGTCGGCCGATACTGCCTTGCTCGCCCCGAGGTTCGGTTCTCGCTTACGCACAACGACACGAAGACGCTCGCTTCGACCGGCGGCGACTTCCACGATGCACTCTTGGGGGTCTACTCTGCAGACGTCGCGCGCACGGCGACGACGATCGACCATTCGAGCCGTCTCGACAGTGAGGCCACCGCCGATTCGACGCTCTCGATCCGCGGAATTCTCGTCTATCCCTCAGTCACCCGTTCGACACGCGATCACGTCCGGATCGCCATCGACGGCCGGCCGGTCGCCGATTCGGGGCTCGCGCAGGCGGTTGTCGACGGCTATGGGTCGCTCATCCCTGCCAGTCGCTATCCGATTGCGGCGCTCGATATCTGCCCGCCAGTCGGGGCCGTTGATCCGAACGTGCATCCCGCGAAAAAGCGGGTCGGACTCGCTGGCCGCGACGTGCTCGAAAAGGCGGTCGAAGCGACCGTCTCGGAGGCACTCTCGACGGCTGATGCCCGCCGGGCGGCGGCTGCGGCGATCGATCTTGAGACGCCACTCTCGTCGGTTGATCGCTCCGATCCATTCAGTGAGACTCGGGTACTTGGCAGTTTTCGTGCCCTCTATGTGCTCTGTGAAGACGGCGATGACCTGCTCGTTGTCGACCAACACGCAGCACATGAACGGGTCAACTACGAGCGGCTGCAGGCGGCTGTTGGCGACACCGACGTTCCGACAGCGCCGCTTGAGCCGCCGGAATCAGTATCCGTGTCGCCCTCGGCGGCTGCGGCGGCCCAACAGCACCGCGAGCTACTCAGTTCGCTCGGTTTTACCATCGAATCTTTCGGTGGTGGGACGCTTCGTGTCTCGGCGGTTCCTGCTCCACTCGGCCGCGTTGCCGACGTCGAGGCACTCCAGGAGGCTCTCGACCGACTGATTGCCGGCGAATCACCGAGCGACCCTCGCGAGTCGCTGCTGGCTGAACTGGCCTGTCATCCCTCGCTGAAAGCCGGCGACCGGCTCTCGAACGCCGACGCCGAACGGCTGCTCGACCGACTGGGCGAATGCGAACAGCCGTTCGCCTGCCCCCACGGCCGGCCGACCATCTGTTCGATTGCGGAGTCGACGCTGGCGGCCGGCTTTGATCGAGGAACGACGCGGTTCGGCTAATGTGACTTCTTGGGCGTCCTACTGACACGCAGTTCCGACAGACGGCGAGCCGAAACAATCAGATAGGCCGACTGTCTTCAGAGACTGTGACTGATTCGACGACCCAGCAGAGGGCCGGTGACGGCACCGACCAGCTGAACTATCCGGCGTCATCCTGGCGAGGATTTTTCGACCGGCATTTCGGACCCGCAATTATGTGGGCACTGTTGGGAATCGGAGCAAGCCATCTCGTGGTGGCTCCGACATTTGGGGCAACCGTTGGGCTGTTTGCTGTCTGGGTTTTTGTCGGCGTCTACGCTGTGAAATACGGTGCTTGGGAACTGGGTATTCGCTACAGCTACGGCGTCGGAGAGAATCCGGTTGCTGGCTACAGCCGACTGCCCGGCCCGAAAAATTGGGCGGTCTGGCTCACACTTGGGCTGTTCGTCTTCGGCTATACGATGGTTACCGCTGCCGTCGGCGCAAGTACCGCCGCGTTTGTTGCCGTGCTGACAGGGCTCTCACTCGAACAGTCGTTTGTGTTGCTGATGACGACCGCTGGGGGCTTCGTCTACGTGTCGCAGTACAACCGGATCGAGAACGTCCTGTTGGCCTTTACGGCTGCAACCGGCGTACTGATTGTCCTCGGGGCGGCTGTCGGCTTCCCGTCGCTTCCGGCTGTTGCCTCGACGGCGGTTTCGTTGCCCGAGACGAGCGGACTGCGTGATCCCGCCTTGCTCGCACTCATCGTGGCCGTTGCAGGCAGCGCGCCGACCAGCCTCTCGACCAGCATCGTCCTTGGCGGCTGGTCGACCGCAAAATCACAAGGGGCTGCCGAACTCACACGCCGCGGCCTCGACCCCGAAGACGACGCGTACCAGGCGTTCATTCGGTCCTGGATTGCAACGGGTAAGCGTGATTTTCATCTCGGCTATCTGTTCAGTCTCGCGCTGGCGGTTGCCATGATCATTGTCGCCGCAACCGCGTTGTATCCGACGCCACCGACCGACGAAACGCTCGCACTCGTCATTGGCTCGGTTGTTGAGGCGTCGCTCGGGCCGTGGTCCTACTGGGTGATGACCGTCGGCGCGTTCGCCGCGCTTTTTTCCACCGTCATCACGCTCATGGACGGGGTTTCGCGAGCGGTTTCAGATATCGTCCCGCATGTTACCACCCGAGAGACGCCCGCTGCCGAGCGGGTGAGACGTGGCGTGATCGTCGGCCAGCTGCTGGTTGGTATCGTTTTGACCCTGCTGGTGGGTGTCAACCCTGTCTCGTTCGTCCTGTATGTTATCGTTATCATGGCGATGCTCGAAGTCTATATTTATCCGGCAAACTGGTACATTGTCGAAACCACGCTTCCGGCGGCGCTGCGTCCCACGAACGCTTGGCGGCTCTATTACGCGGTGAGCCTCGCCGCGGTCGTCTGCTTCGGGCTGATTGCTGTCGTCATCCAGTTCAATCTGCTGGGGTAGTCGATGGTGTGCGTCGGTAAGCTGATCTGTTTGTGAGGGCTAGTCCCACGACTTGCAATCTGGACAGACAAACACGTCGCCGTTGCGCCACTGTGTTTCGGTTGTTGCTCCGCAGTCTCGGCAGACCGCGCCGTCGGGTTGCCAGCGGTAGGTTATCGCTGCTGACTCGGTCGTTGAAGCCGTTGTGCGCTCATTTGGATCGGCTTCAGTCTCCGAAAATGCGGTCAGTGGCCGCTCGTCGCTCATTGGATTGTCCAGACGCAGCCGACTCCTAAAAGACCGTTGGCAACCTGCCTTACCGCTCGCGGCGGAGTCGGCCAACGACAAACGCCTGTTCGAGATCACCGAGGAATTCACCGAGCCGTGGCCCCTGTGTTTCATCGAAAAACAGGCGGTAGCCCGCCGAAAACAGGTCGCCGACCTCGACATCGTGTTCGCGGGCGGTATCGTATATCGCCGCCTGAATCGCCTCGCCGTCGTGTCCCTCGGCGACGAAATCGGCCAGCGAATCGAGTGCGGCCGCAACCGACCCATCAAAGTCGACAGCGGGCAGCTCGGTCTGTAGGCGGTAGTTGTACTGGTTGTCGTTGCGCTCAGCCCACGTTCTGGCCTTCTCAATGCGTGCGAGTGCGGCCTCGATGGTCGCCTCGTCCGCCTCGTCCGGGATGTGTCCCTCGTCGCGGGCGAGTTTTTCGCGGAGGTCGGGATCATCGACCATTCCAAGGACGGCTGCAAAGGTGTAGGGCAACCGAACCGGCCGCTCGTCGGCCACTTCATCGACGACAAACGGATAGGCCGCCTCGGCAAACGCGGTCAGCTTCTCGTCGTCAACGCCCTCGTAGTAAGCCTGTTCGAACCGGTCGAAGTCGTCGACCAGCTGATCGAGTCGCGAGAGGTCGAGATCGCGGGCCTTCTTTGGGTTGCGGGCGAAAAAGTAACGGATGAGTTCGGGTTCGAGCAGTTCGAGCAGTTCGGTGACGGTGACGATGTTGCCCGCCGACGATGAAAGCGCCTCGCCGTTAAGTGTAAACCACTCGTAGACCATCGGTACCGGCGGCTCGATTCCAAGCACGTTCTCGGCGATATCGACCCCAGAGGGCCACGAGCCTTCGGCGTGATCCTTTCCAAAGGGCTCGAAGTCGACGCCCAAGACCTGCCACTGGCCGGGCCATTCGAAGCGCCATGGGAGTTTGCCCTCCCGGAAGGAGGCGGTTCCCTCGTGGCCACAGCCCTCGATCGTGTTGTCGCCGACGTCCATGTCTGTACAGACGTAGTCGACGGTGTTCGCGTCGAGATCGATGTCGGTGACTGTCTCGGTGAGCTTGCCGCATTCCGCACAGACCGGATTAAACGGGACGTACTTGCTGTCGACTTTCGCTTGGTATTGGCTCAGTACCTCGCGGGCCGTTTCGGCGTGTTCGAGCACGTGGCTGACGACCGGCTCGAACGTGCCGTCAGCATAGAGTTCCGTATTGGAATACATCTCGATTGGCACACCGAGTCGGTCGGCATCGGCTTCGAGCAGTGCAGCGAAATGCGCCGCATACGACTCGGATTCGCCGAACGGGTCGGGAATGGCAGTATAGGGCTTGCCGAGGTTGCGGCCGAGTGCACCGGCGTCAACGTCGCCCAGACCGACGATCTCGCCGTCGACATTGGCGAGTTTGCGAGGGAGCTTGCGGAGTGGGTCCTTGTCGTCGCTGGTAAACACCTGTGTGACCGTATGGCCTCGATCACGGAGGACTTCGGCCACAAAGTAGCCTCGCATGATTTCGTTGACGTTGCCGAGGTGGGCGACGCCCGAGGGCGAGACGCCACCTTTGACGACGATTGGCTTCTCGGGATCAACGACGCGGGCTTCGATTTCGTCGGCGATTTCGTCGGCCCAAAAGGCGTGGTACGTCTCGTCGTCACCGGCGTCGGGGTCGGCCGAAAGGGTGTGTGGCGACTGCTCGCGCTCGGTGTCCTCGGAACCGACAGGAGTGTCGTCAGTGCCTTCGGCGTCAACGGAAGCGTTGTCAGTGTTGTCGGCGTTGACGTTGCTGTCGTCACTCATGCTTTCTGGGCCCAGTAGTTCGGTTCGCTGCTTCCTTCGGGGATGATGTCTGTCCCGGTGTGTTCCCCGCGGAACACTGCATCTTTGACCTTCGAGGGGTCAGTTCCATCGAGCACGAGCGACCGCATACTCGATCGCTCGATGAGTTTGGCGGCGAGAATATCGACTGGTGCTGAGGAGCCCGCATTGCGGCTCATCGGAACGACGATATCGACGAGGTCCGCCGGCGACATCGTCGTGAATTTGACCGCGTCGGGATCGGCTTTCGGGTCGGCATCGTAGACGCCATCGGCACTGGTTGCATAGATTAACAGATCCGCATCGACGTGTTCGGCGAAAATCGCAGCCACCGCGTCGGTGGTCTGTCCGGGCGTGATTCCACCCATCACCGAGACATCTCCACGGCGGATCGCCTCGCCGGCAGCGTCGTAATCGAGCGACGGAACCGGCTGGGTTTCGGGACCGAGCGCCGAGATCAGGAGCCGGGCGTTGATCCGGGTCACATCAATACCGAGCTGGTCGAGTTGAACCTCGTTGGCCCCGAGTTCGCGCGCGGCAGTGATGTAATCGCGGGCAACACCGCCGCCGCCAACGACAACCCCGAGCTCGCAGCCCTCCTCGGCGAGTGATTCGATGACTTCGGCATATGCAGCAACTCGGTCGGGATCGAGTTCCGGCGCGAGGACACTGCCACCGAGTGAAATGACGACTCTCATTGGTTTCGGCTTCCGCCGAGTCGGCCTTAAGGGTTATCACACACACCTCCCGCAGGCTAAACACTCAAGGTCGATGCTGTCCCCATCTGGGGTATGCACACACTCTGTGTCGTCGGCGATGGCGACACCGCCGTTGTCGAAGCGCTCGCTGCCCGGCTGAAAGACACGCGCGAGGGCCGAGTTGCGACCATCGAACAGCTCGAACACGAGGCGGCTCCGAGAGCCGACGCCCCCGACACAGCCGGTGCATTCGGTATCGGCACCGATGGAACCTGGGTTGGCACCGGGGCTGGCCGGTCGGTTTCGGCTCTCCTCGATTCGATTGCCCCAGAGTACGAGTACGCACTCGTCGCCGGCATTGGCCACCACCGGCTACCGACGGTTGTCCTTGGCGACGCCTCGGTCTCGTCTGCAACGGCCATTGTCACACGGGCACCCTCGCCGGACGAACTCGATATCGAGGCGCTCGTCGAGCAACTCGAGGACGCAGAGCCCCATGTGACCCTTGAAACGCTCATCGAGCAGGCGAAGGCCTCACCGCTGGCCGAACGCTCCGGGGCGATCGCGACCTTCACTGGTCGTGTTCGAATCAAAGACAGCCCCGATGATGCAGACACTGAACAGCTCGCGTTCGAAACCTACGAGGGTGTCGCCAAAGCCCGGATGGATTCGATCAGTGCAGAACTCACCGAGCGTGAGGGTGTTTTTGAAGTGTTCATGCACCACCGCGTTGGCGTGATGACCGCCGGCGAAGATATCGTCTTCGTGGTCGTTTTGGCGGGTCACCGCGAGGAGGCGTTCCGGGCGGTCGAAGACGGGATCAACCGACTCAAAGACGAGGTTCCAATTTTCAAAAAGGAGACAACCGAAGACGAGGAGTTCTGGCTCCACGAAAAACCCTGAGCGGCGGGGTCGGGCGACCGGTTGGCTGGCGGTATCGACCCATCGAACGGTGGCTGGTGGCGAGATGACACCGTGCGGCCGAGAGGAGTGGGACGGTAATGCGGTGTTTCTTACGGGTAAGTGATATTCATCTGACTCGTTTGACACCGATTCAACGTGTCTTATTTTCGCCCAATTCTACGAGAACTATTCAGTTAGCGAAATTTTTGAACAATCTACCGGCTTCTCAGACCGGAATAAATGGTTCGATTTTCGTCGTTTTAGCACGGTTCAGCGGGTAAACTAACACAAAGACGGACTAACAATCTCACTTATATAACATATCGGCTGAACAAGCGGGGAGTGAGGTTCGACATGAGCGCATCCACACCCACTACAGACAGCCCACGACCGACCGCAGCCGACGTAAATCCGAAAGCAGAACGGCTTTGCGCCTACCTGCGTGAGCGTGCCGCCGATGGTGAACTCTACTTTAAAAGTAAGTTTATTGCCGACGATGTGGGACTCTCGCCGAAAGAGATCGGTGCGTTGATTGTGACCCTGCAGGAGTCTGCAGCCGACCTCACGATCGAACGGTGGTCCTACACCGGTGCGACCACCTGGCGTGTCGAACCCGCCAACTAGCTGACCCTGCTGAGAATCGGCCCTCATCCGGGCAGCCACCACACTCCTTGTCTCGGTCACTACTCCCGACAGTGTCACGGCGGCCACACGACCAGAGTTTATGCCCGTTGACCACGTATCTCCGATGATGGGTGACGATGGCTGACGCGGATGTGCAGGTCCCTCGCCCCGACGGGCTTGACACGTGGTATTATCTCACCGATGTCCGCGTTGATGGCGACCGGATCATCTACTATGGCGACCCGTTGCTTCCGGACCGACGGCTCCACAAAGAGCTCTGGCCGGCATTTCAGGAGGCCGGCTACGAACTCAAACTCGCACAGAGCGACGAGAGTATCGGGACGGCACTGGTTGCGGTCCCACTCAATGAGTCGACCGGACGCGACGGCATTCCATGGACAAACCTCGTGCTCTTTGCAGCCACCGTTCTGTCGACGCTTTTTGTTGGTGCCTACGGCTGGTATTTCATCCCCTTTGCCGACATCGTCGACAACCCACTGACGATGCTCCAGGCGTGGCCCTTTACCGCAGCCGTCCTCGGCGTCCTGATGGTTCACGAACTGGGCCATTATGCCATGGGGCGGTACCACGGCGTCAACGTCTCGCTGCCCTACGTGATTCCGTTTATTTTTCCGTTTGGCACGCTCGGCGCGGTCATCAAAATGCGTGGGCAGATGCCAAGCCGAAAAGCGCTCTTCGATATCGGCGTTGCGGGTCCGATCGCCGGTCTTGTTGCCACCGTCATCGTCACGGCAATCGGTCTCTCACTGGGGCCGGTCGAGATTCCCGCCCATATCGTCGAAGAATCAGAAGCCGGCCAGTCGATCGTCTTCAACAACCCGCCACTGCTCGATCTCATCGCGTGGGCAATCGGCGCGCAGGCGACCTACGGCGATCCGGCGCTCAACCCGCACCCCGTCATCATCGGCGGCTGGGTCGGGATGTTCTTTACGTTGCTCAACCTGCTGCCGGTCGGCCAGCTTGACGGCGGCCACATGGTTCGCGCAATGGTCGGCAAACGCCAAGAGACGATTGCAGCGGTGGTGCCGGCAGCGCTGTTCGGCATTGCGGGCTACCTCTATTACGTCCGAGACCTTTCGCTCAATGAATCAGTCGGTCTGTGGGCGTTTTGGGGTGTGTTTGCTATGCTTATCGCATTCAATGGCCCCGCAAATCCGGTCGATGAAAGCTCAATTGGCTGGCCCCGAATACTGGTCGGCCTGCTTACGTTTGGCCTCGGCATGCTCTGTTTCATGCTTGTCCCAATTAGCGTCCAAGGCTGACGAGTTTTCCCCCGTCAGGTATGGCGAGCCTTCTCACCGCTCTGTTAGTGTGTATAGCCCCGATCAGCTAACGGCTCGGCATCGACGCTGATCCCGTTTTCAGCGTCGACAACGCGGCCGATGACCGTCAGCGGTGTTGGCGAGGCGGCCTGAACGTCGTCGACCGCAGGTTCTGGGAGGGTCCCGACCAGTTCGAAATCCTCGCCGAAATGGACGCCCGCTTCCCACCGGTCGGCCGGGCTGTCGACAACGTCGTCGACGGCGCTGTCGATTGGGACCGCTTCTCGGTCGATCTCAAAGCCGCAATCGCTTGCCTCAGCGAGTTGGTGGAGCGACCGCGCGAGGCCGTCGCTCGAATCCATCATTGCGGTTGCCACCGGATGGAGTAGTCGGCCGGCATCGATTCGCGGGGTGAACTGAAACAGCTGATTTGCCCGTTCGAGCGCTTGTACGGTTTCGAGATCGTCTGGCTGCCTCGTGTCGGCGTCGTCTCCGCTGTCGGTGGTAGCTTCGGCCTGTTTGAAATACTGCAGTGCGGCGGCACTCCGTCCGAAGGTACCAGTGACGACGACGACGTCGTCCTTGCGGGCTCCTGACCGAGAGACTGGATCGGTCACCTCGCCGATTGCGGTTGTCGTCACAGTGAACTCACAGTGATGGTCGAGGTCGCCACCGACGTATTCCGCGTCCACTGTTTGACAGACGTCTCGTGCGCCCGCGACGAAGTCACTGAGTTCGTCGGGCTCGAAGGCCGTGTCGGCGTAGGCGGCGACCGCTGCCACCGGATCGGCCCCCATCGCAGCGAGATCCGACAGCGAGGCGGCGACCGACCGCCAGCCAGCGGTATACCGGGTTGTCCCCGGCGGAAAGTCCGTCGTCTCGTGGAGCATATCGGTCGTGATCGCTGTCGAGCCGACGACGGCGGCATCGTCGCCCGCGTGGGGAAGATCCGCGGCGAGTAGTCGGAGGGCCGCTCGTTCGTCCATCGAAAGTCATCCGTCCGTTTCGGGCTTGCGGATAAAAGCGTGAGCATTGGGTCTCGGTGGGCACAGCAGTCTCTCGGAACCATCGCTCGCCTGTCGGTCTCGCGGGGACATCGTCCGTCGGACGCTACACACCCGCATACGCCGTACGTCGGCAATACGATGCCTTTAAACAGCGCAAACAGGAATACGCTCGTATGGTAACTCTCTACGACGTCCCGGCCGAGGAGCTCATCGAGGAGCTTTCCGTCCGGCTTGCCGACCGCCTCGAGACCCCTGACTGGGTCGAGTTTACAAAAACCGGCCACGACCGTGAACTGCCACCACAACAGGAGGACTTCTGGGAGGTCCGTGCGGCCAGCCTGCTTCGCAAAGTCGCAATGAACGGCCCAATCGGCGTCGAACGCCTCGCAACCGAGTACGGTGGCACCAAAGGCGGCTCGAACCGCTATTCGGTCGCCCCGGCAACCCACGTCTCGGGATCGAAAAAGATCATCCGTGAGATTCTCATCCAGCTCGAAGATGAGGAGCTCCTGCAGACCGCCCAAGGCGAAGGTCGCCGCACGACTGCCGATGGCGACGCACTCCTTGATGAGGTCGCGCTCGCTGTTTTCGAGGACCTCGACCGACCGGAACTCGAACGGTACGCCTAGAGACGTTCTCGACTGTCCGAAACCGTTTTTGCGAGTGCACAACGACACCTAGCTATGAGCAATAGCCCTGACGATGACCGACTTGAACAGCTTCGAGAACAGAAGCGCAAAGAACTCAAAGAGCGCCAGCAGGGTGGCGACGGGGCGGCCGATGCTGAGGCCCAGCAGGCGGCCCAAGAGCGCGCTGACGCCCAAAAACAGGCGCTGTTGAAACAGCACCTCACCGACGGGGCCCGCCAGCGACTCAATGCCGTCCAGATGTCGAAACCGCAGTTCGCCGAACAGGTCGAACAGCAGGTCGTCGCCCTCGCCCAGAGTGGCCGGCTCCAGAGCCGGATCGACGAAGACCAGATGAAAGCGCTGCTCAAAGAGCTCCAACCCGAATCGAAATCCTTCGATATCCAGCGGCGATAATCCAATGGAGCTTGCGTTGCTGTACAGCGGGGGGAAAGATTCCTCGCTTGCGGCGCTCGTTTTGGACGAGTTTTACGACCTGACGCTCGTGACCGCCCACTTCGGCCTGACTGAGGACTGGCAGCACGCCCGGCGTGCGGCCGAGGCGCTCGGGTTCCCCTTCGAGACTGTCGCGCTCGATCCCGCAGTCGCCGAAGCGGCGGTCGACCGGATGGCCGACGACGGTTTTCCGCGAAATGGTATCCAACTCGTCCACGATCACGCACTCGAAACGGTCGCCGCATTGGAGTACGACGCCATCGCCGACGGCACCCGCCGTGACGACCGCGTTCCAAATGTTTCGCGGGCGAGCGCACAGAGCATCGAAGACCGGTTTGGCGTCGATTATATCGCCCCTCTGTCAGGCTTTGGCCGTCATGCGGTCGACCGACTCGTCGAATCGAGTTTCGACGTCGAAGTTGGCCCCAGCGAGGAGATCCCGAAAGCCGACTACGAAGGCGAACTCCGTACGCTGCTGGCAGACCGCCACGGCGAGGAGGCGATTGCAGCGGTCTTTCCCGCTCACGAGCAGACCTACGTCCACGGCCGTCGGTAGGCGCGTTGTCGCCGTGTTCGGTATGCGGGTGATTGATGTCGAACGCAGGCTACCGTACGCATAACTTCTCAAGCAGCGCCATGATCTCTCCACTGATCGATGCGACCTTCTCGCTAGTTCGTTCGGTAGGCCTTCCCGCGCTGTTCGTTCTCTTCGTACTCAAAGGCGCAATTGTCGGCAAGCCGTTTCCGACATCGGTTTTTTTGCCGGGGTATCTTCTCGCAGTGTCGGCAACGACGCTGATGACACTGGTCGGTATTGCTGTCGCCTCGGTTGGCTACGTCTGCGGCCAGCTCATCGTCTATTTTGCCGCCCGACAGTACGGACTTGAAGCGATTCAGTCACACCGGTGGATCAATCTCTCGGACGAACAGGCCGAACGCGCAGACGACCTGTTTCAGCGCTACAGCGGTGCGGGGGTGTTTGTGACGAATCTCGTCCCCTACCTCGGGAGTTTCATTCTGATTCCCGCCGGACTGGCCGACTACCCGGTCGGCCGTCTGACCGTCTATGCACTCGTTTCGACCGTGATTAATTACGTGCTGATTGTCTGGCTTGTCGTTGGCTCGGTACAGCTGTTGACGCCCCTGTGAGCCCCGTTTGTACAGCCGGACCGACACGGAGTTTTTAGCCGGTTCGGCCCGTTAGTTCGGTGTGAACCTTCGCCGCGGAATACTCGTCGTCGGTCTCGCCGTCATGCTCGGCGTCAGTGTTCTCGTCGGCGGTGGGGTGCTCTACGTCGCGCTCGGCTCGGGTCCGGATGCCGATGCACTCGACGCGGTCGAGGCCGACGATTCGATATCTGTCGAGCGCTTCGAGGGTGGGACGGTCGTCACCGGCGGCCCGGTGACCGCCGAGACGACGGGGCTGGTGTATTATCCCGGTGCGGGTGTCAACCACGAGAGCTACGTACCGACCGCAGCCGAAATTGTCGGCGACCGTGATATCGTCGTCGTGATTGTCGAGATGCCACTGAATCTCGCGGTTCTCTCGCCCAACAGCGCGGATGCAGCGATCGAAACCGTGCCTGCGGTCGACTCGTGGTACGTCGGTGGCCACTCGCTTGGTGGCGCGATGGCCTGTCGGTATGCCGCAGGCAACGCCGACACAGTCGAGGGACTCGTCCTGCATGGCTCGTACTGCGATCGCGACCTCTCACAGACCGAGCTCCGCACGATCTCGGTACTTGGGACGGCTGATGGCGTGATCAACACTGCCCGTGAGCGCGAGCGCCGCGCGTTGCTACCGGCCGAGACGACCATCGTTGAACTCGATGGTGTCAATCACGCTGGCTTCGGTGCCTATGGCGACCAGCTGGGCGATAATCCTGCCTCGCGGTCGCCGGCCGAAAGCCGGCATCTCGTCGGCAATACGACCGGTAGCTGGCTTTCGGCCGATGACACCGACGATGCCCGTGCTGATTCTGTTAGCGCGCTTACCGGATGACGGATCAACCGAACTGTTAATCACACCAGTGGTAGTCACTCCAGCCAATGGATTTCGGGATCGGGTTTGCGATTGTTGCAGCCCTGATCTGGGGCGTCTATCTCTTTTATCTCAAGCAGGCGTTTGTCGGCTATGCGGCCTCGACACTGACTGTGTTAATTAACGTTTTTGCACTTATTTGGTATGCGCCGATTGCCGGCTACTCTCTCGGAGTCAGTGGTGCGGCCGAGGCACTCTCGGTTTTCGGACTGGCACACCTCGGGATCTTGTTGCTGACGGCGGTGACGATCGCCGGCGCGATGGTCGCATTTCTCCGCGCACTGGCGATCGGCGATGTCTCGTATGTCGCCCCGATTAACAAGATCGTCCCCGTCTTTGTGCTCCCGATTGAGGTGCTCGTTCTCGGGCAGTTTCTGACCCCGTTGCAGGTTGCAGGCGTCGTTGTCGCCACCTTCGCCGTCTATGTTGCCAACTTTCAGGGTGGCTCGCTACTCGATCCGCTCAAGCGGGCGGCCAGTTCGCGAGCCGCCCAGCTTGCGCTGCTGAGTGCGTTCTTTTTCGCCGTAAGCGACATCGGCAAACGGGTCGCCCTCCAGGAGCTTGCGATTCCGACGCCGCTGTGGGTGCCGCTGTTGCTCGGCTGTGTGATTGTTATTTTGCTCCCGTCGGCGATTCAGTCGCCACCGCCAGCCCGCCGTGGCGAACTGCTGAAGCTGTTCGGTGCCGGTGCTTTCGTCGCCATCGGCGAGCATTTGACAACACTGGCGTTTGCGCTGATTCCCGCGAGTATCGCCTCACCGATAATCAACACCCAAGCGATTATTGCGGTCTTACTTGGCGGGCTGATTCTCAAGGAACAGCAGTTCGGCATTCGGATCGTCGCGGCGGTGCTCGCGGTTGTCGGTGTGACGATGATCGCGATTTGAGCGCCGTTGTCGGGGAGTAGTGTGTTTCTGGTAAGATGCTGCAATTATCAGCGGAGATGTTGTGAGAGCAAGATAAATATACCCGCTTGGCTAACTGAGGGCGTGACAACCACGCTTGTGTCGGTCCGGTATCCGCTCAACGCAGATAGCCATCGGACAATCCAACGTGGACTTGATTACGTTGATGGTGACGATGATTCACTTATTATCCTCCATGTGAAACTGCTACAAAACGGCGATAAACTCACGCGTGGTGCACTCAGAACTGCTGTTGAAGCAGAATTCGGCGACATCCCTGCTCACTATATTGTCCGCCAGGGCTACGTGCTCGAAGAAGCGATTATCGACGAAGCCGCCAGACAGAAAGCCGACCGTGTTGTTGTCGGCAAAACCAAGCGCGGGCGAGTCCGGCGTCGGCTCGGCCAGCTGCTCGGTCTGTATCCTGATCTCGAAGCCGAGCTAACCCAAAACCTCAATACAACGCTCGAAATCGTCGGGTGATCTCGGCTGGCTCGGGCCCTCTTCGGTCTGTCGACCACGTGTACACTCAATCAGTCTGTCCACCAGTAGGTGTACAGTCGATCAGTCAGTCACCAGTGGGGAGTCTCCCGTATGCGTGGTGCGGCTCTCTCCGTTTCACCTGACCGCCACCGGTCGGAGTATCCAAAGGTATTACTTAACCGATGTAAGACGTTGAGCCAACGTAGATGGTTTCTGAAGTCGCACTCTCTTTTGATTTGGCGATCATCCTTCTTGCGGCGACCATTGCTGGATTCCTCGCCAAGCAGACCGGCCAGCCGACGATTATCGCTTATATTCTCGCGGGCGTACTCATCGGGCCGGTCGTCCTCGGCATCGTCGAACCCACCGAACTCACTGCGACCCTCTCAGAACTCGGATTGGCCTTTTTGTTGTTTTTGCTGGGCATTAAAATGCGGATCAGCGAAATAAAACACATTCTCGCACCGATTGTCAAGATCTCGCTCCCGCAGATGGCTGCGGTCGCCCTGTTAGGGTTCGGCCTTGCCTACAGCCTCAACTACATCCCGTTTCTGCAGGGATTCGGCGTCGTCGAGTCGATCATTATCGGGCTGGCGGTGATGTACAGCTCGACGGCGGTCGTCATCAAGATGCTCACCGATCTCGGTGAGACGACGACGCTCCACGGCAAGGTCGATGTCGGCATCCTGCTGCTGCAGGACGTTGTGGTCGTCATCATCCTGGCCGTGCTCGCGGCGGGCCGACCCGAGAGTGTCGCCGAGGTCGGCACGACGCTCGCAATCGTCCTCACGCTCGTGGCGATCATCACCGTCGCCGCGCTAGCGGCCTCGAAGTACGCACTGCCGCCTATTTTCCGCCGGATCGCCGACAACAAGCAGGTCTTCTTTTTGATTGCCATCTCCTGGGCCTTTCTGTTCGTCTTCGTCTCGGACAATGTCAACCTCTTTCTCGCACCGCTGGGGATCACCGCGTATCTCTCGATCGAGATGGGTGCCTTTCTCGCCGGCGTCGCCATCGCCCAGCTCCCGTACAGCAAGGAGCTGCAGGATCGGGTCAACCCGCTGACCGACCTGTTCGTGATGATATTTTTCGCGTCGGTCGCGCTGAGCCTTGATGCCGGCGAGCTCTTTGCCTTCTGGCAGGAGGCACTCGTCGTTGCGGCGGCGTTGATGATCGGCAAATTCCTGATCTTCTTCGCGCTGATTAGTTGGCAGCGATTCGACAGCGAGACGACCTTTTTCGGGAGTCTCTACATGATCCAGGTCAGCGAGTTCGGGGTCGTCGTCGGGACCGCCGCGGTCGTCGGCGGGTTTATCGGCGTCGAAATTCTCGGCTTCCTCACGCTGGTGGCGCTGGTCACGATGGGTATCTCGGTGTACTTTTTCGCCTACAGCGACACGCTCTACGAGCGGGCCGAACCCTACATTTCACGGTTCGAGGCACGCGAGACGTTCACCGAGGACCAACGGGAGTATACCGACCACGCGGTGATCATCGGCTACGACGATCTGACGCGGAACGTGATCGGGCTGCTGGATGACCACTACGAGAATCTCGTCGTTGTCGACCGCCAGGCCGCCCACGTCGAAGAGCTCACGAAAGAAGGGTACGATGTCGTCTTCGGCGATATCGCAAGCGGCTCGATCCGAAAGGATGTCGCACTCAAAAAGGCCAGTCTCGTACTCTCATCATCGGACCAGATCGAGATCGGGAAGACGATTCTCCGCTCGACGAAATCGGAGGCGACGGTGATCTTAGAAGCGAGCAGCCCGGATGATGCCCGCGAGCTCTACGACCGCGGGGCCAACTACGTTATCCAGAGCGTCGCGCTTTCCTCGGACCGGCTCGCAGACTATCTGGAGGCGCTGTTAGAGGATCCTGAAGCGTTCGAGACGGCCGCCGCCCGCGACACTGAACTGCTGCGGGATCCCAAACCGTTTCGGAACATCCACGATGGAATGGCAGGTGAGCTCGATGATTGAGCAGCTGATCGCAGCTGGCGAGGCACGTGTCAAACGCGTCGAGCGATTGGCCACAGGGGGTGAAAGCCATGTCTGAGATGCTCACTGCGGTGGCGATCATCTTCATCGTCGCCGGCCCATTCTTGCTTGTTGCCAATCGGTACGAGCTGCCAGCGCCACCGCTTTTAATCCTCGCGGGGATCGTTGCCGGCTTCTTCATTGACGAGGTGCTCGCACTGGAACTCGCCCAGTTCGGTATCGCATTGCTGGTGTTTACCTTCGGTGTGGGCATCCAGCTGTCGAGCATCGAGCCGGTGCTCGCAGACAGTGAGCTCGTCGCGCTCGGACAGATTCTCGTCGTCGGACTGCTCGGCGTTAGCTTCGGTGTGTTGTTCGGCCTCCCGGTTGGCGAGTCCGTCTATCTTGGTGTTGCGGTCGCGCTGTCGTCGACCATCGTCGCCACGTCGCTGCTGCAGACCGAGATTCGCTCGAACCTCGTCCAGGGCCGGCTGGGCCAATCGATCCAGTTCGTCCAGGATCTGTTTGCGGTGGGCTTTATTCTCATCGTCGGAGCCGGCGTGTTCGAACTTGATCCGGTCGTCCTCCAGATCGGCTACGGCGCGGTGTTTCTGATCGTTGCTGTGCTCGTCAACCGGTACCTGTTCGATCTGATGGGGCGGCTGGCTGAGGATTCAGACGAGCTGATGATCGTCGGCGTCATCTCGCTTTTGGTTGTCTTCATCGGCGCGGCCGCGGCCGTCGAGGTGCCCATTGTCGTCGGAGCATTCGCTGCCGGCTTGGCCGTCCGCTACGATCCGGCCGAGTATCTCGGCCTCTTCAACGGGCTCGAGTCAATCAAGGACTTCTTCGTCGCTATCTTCTTCGTCACTGTCGGCGCGCTCGTCGTCCTCCCGTTCGTCGACCTCGGCGTAGCAGCCTCCGTCGAGACGCTGGCACTGGTCGCCGGGCTTGTGGTGTTGACGGTGTTCGTCAAACCGGCGGTGACAATCGCGATTCTGATTCATCGAGGCTATGAGGCCCGTACCGCAACGCTGACCGGATTTAGCACCGACCAGATCAGCGAGTTCTCGCTGATTATTGCCATTGAGGCGCTCATCATCGGGCTGTTGACACAGTCGGTGTTCGACGCCATCGTGCTCGCGGCTGCGGTGACGATGATCGCCTCGACGATCACTCACGAGTACAACGAGCAGTTTTATCGCTTGCTGGCCGACCGGGGCATCGTGTCGGGCCGACACGACAAGATCGACGAGTTGAGTGACGTGCCCGAGGATATCGCTGACCACGTCATCATCCTCGGCTACGGTCAGAAGGGCCGACGGATGGTCGAGGCCTGTGAGCGACTCGAACAGCCGTACGTCGTCATCGAGAACAACCCGGCACGCCGAGAGGCAATTCGACGTGACTGTGCGGCGTACGTGTTCGGCGACGCGATGGAGCCCTACACGTGGGAGAAGGCCAACGCCAACGGGGCCCGCGTTATCATGTCAATGACCAGCTCCGAAGTCGTCTCTCGGCGACTCTTGGAGTCCGAATACGACGCCCCGCTTATTCTTCGGGCTCAGGACGAAGCGACCGCGCTGTCACAGCTTGATGCTGGGGCGACCTATGTCACCGTCCCGGACCTGCTGGCGGGTGAACAGTTAATCAAGCAGATCCAGCGGCTGATTGACGGCGAAATTTCGGCGGCGGAATTGCGTGTCGATGGACGGAATTCTCTTGATTCGGACTGACATCGGTTGCGTCGATCGGTGTCGCTACGGTACAGTGGATTTGTTGATGGTCGGCTCTAAAGCAAAAAACACCAGCCTCAATACGGTCGACTGAAAACGGCCGGTCACTACTGAATGGTTGAAGGAACCGTCACGGTCGCTTTCGGAGTACGTTCTCTCGGTTGAGACCAACGCCGACGTGATTCTCCGCGCTGACGACACCGATGAGGCAGTCGAACTGCTCGAAGCAGGGGCAACCTACGTCAACGTGTCTGACTTCCTGGCCAGCGAGCAGTTCGGCGAGACGCTCGAACGGCTGCTCACCGACGACTCGGCTCCCGAAACACTGCGAGAGGAAAACCGGCGACTCCTCCGCGAGCGCGTCTCCGATTCGGGGATCGTCGGCCAGCTCGGCCCACAGCTGCCCGAACTCAACCGCTGATCGCGAACGGGCAGCTGTCGACGGACACGTAAACAACAGCTTTCAAGCGCAGCCTCCGCCAACCCAAGCGCATGTACGACCGACTCAAAGGGTTCCTGGATTTCTACCCCGACGAGATGACCGCTCGCCGTGAGGTCATCGACACCGTCGAGGCGGCCGCAGCCCGCTATGGCTTTCGCGAAATCGGGACGCCCACCCTCGAGGCAACGCAGCTATACACCGACAAATCCGGCGACGAAATCGTCGATCAGCTGTATAATTTCACCGACAAAGGCGGCCGCGAGGTAACGCTTACACCCGAACTGACGCCGACCGTCGCCCGGATGGTCGTCGCAAAAAGCCAGGCGCTCTCAAAGCCGATCAAGTGGGTCTCGACGCGGCCCTTTTGGCGCTACGAACAGGTCCAACAGGGCCGGTTTCGGGAGTTTTACCAGACGAACGTCGACATCTTCGGATCGAGCGAACCCGAGGCCGACGCCGAAATCCTTGCCTTCGCGGCCGACGCGCTAACAGATCTCGGACTTACCGACGAGGACTTCGAATTCCGTGTGTCACACCGTGATCTCCTTGGTGGACTGTTAGATGCGTTTGATGCCGACGTCGACACCGAAGCTGCTATTAGGGCAGTTGATAAAAGCGACAAAATCGAGGATGCGGAGTATTATGACCTCCTCAACGATGCTGGGCTCCGATACGATCAGGCCGAAACCTTCGACGATCTGCTCGGTACCGACGAGCTCTCAGATCTCGTCGCCTTCGCCGAAACCGATCGGGTTGCCGACGCCGTCGAGAATCTCGAAGCCGTCCTCGACGCGGCCGAGGACTTCGGCGCACGTGAGTACTGTACGGTGTCGCTCGAAACCGCCCGCGGGCTCGATTATTACACGGGCGTTGTCTTCGAGTGTTTCGACTCGACGGGCGACGTTTCGCGGTCGGTCTTCGGTGGCGGCCGCTATGACGACCTGATCGAGAGCTTCGGCGGCCAGCCGACGCCAGCCGTCGGGGTTGCCCCCGGCCACGCCACGCTTCAGCTGCTCTGTGAACGCGCGGGTGTCTGGCCCGAGGAGGGGCCGTCAACCGATTACTACGTGCTCTCGGTCGGTGACACCCGAGCCGTCGCGGCGGCGGTCGCCCGCGAACTCCGCGAGCTGGGTCACGTTGTCGAAAGCGATATTTCGGATCGAAGCTTTGGCGCACAGATGGGCTATGCGGACTCGATCAACGCCGAGACGGTCGTAATCGTCGGCGAGCGCGATCTCGAAAACGGTGAGGTAACGCTCAAAGATATGGGCACCGGCGATCAGACGACCGCGCCGATCGACGACTTCCCCGGCGATCTGGCCCGGCCAACCTACAGCGACTGGGAATAGTCAGCAGTTCTAGAGGCCACCTGACCTTTCACCCTCGCGGCCGAAGACGGTGTCATGTCCTCGCGTCCGAACATCCTCCTCCTGTTGACCGATCAAGAGCGAGCCGACCTCGTGGCCCCCGACGGCCTGCCGGTCGAAACGCCGAATATCGACCGCCTCCGCGAGAGCGGCATGTGGTTCGAGTCGGCCTATACCCCGGTTAGTATCTGTACGAGCGCTCGCGCCTCGCTTTTGACCGGGCTGTATCCACACGCCCACGGGCTGCTCAACAACAGCCACGAGGCCGATGCGATCCGAACCGACCTCCCAGCCTCCATCCCGACGTTCGGCGAACTGCTCGAAGAAAGCGGCTATGACAACACCTACCTCGGCAAGTGGCACGTCAGTCACAGCCGCGGTCCCGGGGACTTCGGCTTTCGGTACTTCGGCGGCAGCGACGTCCATCACGACAATTTTGATGTTGCGTTCGACTACTACCGCGAGACCCGCGGGATTTCGGTCGAGGAGGCCGCCGTCGAAGACCGGATCTACGCCGGCGAGGGCGAAGCCAAAACGTTCGTCGCCGGCACCGACCCGGTTCCCATCGAGGCCTCGCGGCCCTACTTTCTCGCCGAGGTGACGATCAACGCACTCGAACGGTGGGTTTCAGGCGACGCCAATCTCGACCAGTCTGAGGGGCCGTTTTTTCATCGAACTGATTTTCTCGGCCCACATCACCCCTATGTCGTCCCTGAGCCGTATGCATCGATGTACGATCCTGCTGATATCGAGCCGTGGCCCAACTACGTCGAATCCTTCGATGGAAAACCACGTGTCCACAAGCGGTATCTCGAGTATCGCGGTGTTGCAGACTTCAACTGGGAGACGTGGTCCCGAGCGATCGCAAAATATTTCGGTTTTATGACGCTCATCGATGACCAGATCGGTCGGATTCTCGACGCACTCGAAAAGCTCGGTGTCGCCGATGACACGATTGTTGTCCACACGTCGGACCACGGCGATCTCACCGGCTCACACCGTCTGTTCAACAAGGGGCCGATGATGTATGAGGAAACCTATCAGATTCCGCTGATCGTCCGCTGGCCCGGTGTCGTCGACGCCGGCAGTAGGTCGTCTGCGTTGGTCGGCCTCCATGATCTCATGCCGACGTTTCTCGACTGGGCCGATGTCGACGGTCCTGAGGACATCCACGGCCGGTCCCTAGAGCCGCTGCTCCGTGGGAACGACCCCGATACTATCGGTTGGCCCGACTCGATTTACGCACAGTATCACGGTGACGAATTTGGGCTGTACTCTCAGCGAATGGTCCGGACGGCTGATTACAAGTTCGTCTACAACGGGCCCGACCGGAACGAACTTTACGATCTCAACGCAGATCCACATGAACTGCAGAATCTTATTGCGCACCCTCACTACGAGGAGGTTCGCACGGAGATGCAACGGCGACTGGCCGAGTGGATGGACGAGGTCGATGACTCGCTTCGTCGATGGGTGCCCAAAACGTTCTCATAACATCGACCGGCGAGATGCCCCGATGTGGTGCCGAATAGCACTCGTTTCCATTGACGCCGCTACGTATCACCCGTTTGTGTGCGGTTTCACTGCCCACGCCGAGACGGACGTGCCGTCCTACGGGCTGCGTCTCAGGCAAGAACCGACGACGAGCGAGACAAGTGCCACGACAGTCTCAACCAGTCCGAAGCCGGGCGTCTCGTCGTCGGCTGCGGGTTTATCTGTCTCATTGTTGGTCTCGGCACCGACTGGCTCACGTGCTTCGCTGGTTTCACTGTCAGCTTCGGTTGGCTCGGCCGAACCCAGTTCGAGGACGACAACAACCTGTCCGTGAGATTCCGACTCGTGGAACGTCCATCCACCACCGGCCTCCTCGTAGGAGGCTGCCGCGTCGACTGGATCAATATCCGACTCCCAGGCGTCTCCATCCTGCTGAATATAGCCGACAACGTCGATCCGGTCGGCGTGCTCACCGTCGACGCTAGCTTCACCGTATTCGATCGTCTCACCGATTGCCGGACCATGAAACTCGATACAGTGGCTGTCCATGTAGCCGTCTCCCTGGGCCACGTCGTCAGCGGTCCCGAATTGGTCGGCATCAAGTGGCCGGTCGTAGTGCTCGGTGAGCGGGTACTCAACTATCATCGGATCTGCACTGCTGTGCCACTCGATGGAGTCACCGGTTGGAACCGTGACGGTCGTATTCGGGACCGTGTCGCCGACGATCGGCTCGCCGGCCTCGTTGAGGAGGACGGTACAGATCTTTCCTGAGCCGTCACCGAGATACGGACTGCGATACTCGTCGCGCGGATTGACGTAGCTAACCCAGCGTCCGTCGCTGGCTTCGGCTTCAAAATATTCGTCGCCGGGTTCGGGTGCCGGCTCGATATATGGATCTTCGGTTACCTGCTCGGAGCTGTTTGCGACCTGCAGTGCACCCGTCGCGATCGAAGCGGTGCTGAGGCCGATACCAACCGCCGCGCACAAGAGTACCGCCAGCGCGATCCCTCGTCTCCGTCTCGTGTCTAATTGGAACATACGTAGCGTCGTACCACAATCTCAGACACAGTTGAACTGTTTAGCTACACATTCACTAGCGAAAAGAAACCTCCACATACTGTATGCACCAGCAGGCCATTCAGCCATAAAAGCGGACTACGATGGGGTATTGCCCGTCTACTGCCCCGGCCGGCCGCGAGGCGACCGACTGAACAGCCGACAGCTTACAGGTAACCCAAATCGGCGAGTCGCTGTTCGGTCGAGGCGCTCATTTCGACGGTTTCGCGCGCCTGTTGTTCGCCCTCGACAGT
>LKMJ01000823.1_pt1 | contig 25630 bp, 34 predicted proteins | sample 643391 | NCBI WGS metagenome assembly LKMJ01 (sample SAMN04112250, study PRJNA286221) | soda lake metagenome | biome: soda lake; feature: Kulunda Steppe; material: water; isolation source: sample PL-Br10 brine of Picturesque Lake | place: Russia: Kulunda steppe | collected 2010-07 | reverse complement strand
CCGCCTCTGTTTGCTGCGATGGTGTCAAGCATGCACAACATCTATACTCACATACACCTGCAATGACGCCGTGATTGCGGGGGCAGGAGTGTGCAGCTGCCCTGTTCTCCCGCGCTTGCATTCCTTGACCTCTGGCCACCGTCCCCCTTGGCCACCATCCACGGCTCGTTCGCATCGCCAGGAACTCAGAAATTCTGCAAGAATGGTATAACCGCATCATTTATTTGCATCTGACCCGTCGGTGCACCGTTGGCGGTTCCTGGCTCCGCACGCCGCCGGCATACGGAGCCAGCTCAGAGCTCAGGCGCTCACGACTCAGCACTCAAAATGAGAGTCAGGGCTCCTCGTGGGTGTCAGGGCTCCTCGTCGGTGTCCGCTGGCGCATCCCTTGGTACAGCATGCAGGATAAGGCTCATGCTGCATGCATAGTACTGTGTGTGTGTTTGTGTCCCTTCCTGCACCGTGCGCTCATACGGTGTGTGCATGGCGCAGTGTCTGTTTGTGTCCCTTAGTGCAGACGCGCAGCATTTGCTAATGCAGCGACCATGGCGGACGCGGCTGGTGCCGCTGTGCATCTTGCAGCATGTGCTCATGCTGCGTGCATGTGTATGTGGGCGTGGCTGGTGTTGCGCAGGCCATCTCACGCATGATCCGGTCGCTCGATGAGATGGTGATTGCGGGTGTGCCCACCACAGCGGGCTACCACAAGCTCATCATGCAGGTGAGGCCTGCGCCGCACGCTCTGAGCGCTGCCTGGACAGTGGCGACCGCCTCTGGTGCTTGGCCAAGTGTGCAGCAAGTGCTATGATGCAGGGGTTTCCGTCTCTGGCAGCAAGAACCCTCAGCCCCCCCAGCCTGCTCAGGCAGGGTTGCTGCAGACACTCAAGTCACTGCGCATACTGCCTGCAAGCTGATTAGGCTGGCTGTGGAGTACTTTGTCTTGTAGGCGTTCGGGGCCTACCCATGCCCAGCGCACCTACCCAAGCAGTATCCAGCTCCCCTGATCAGCCACCCACAGCAGTGCAGGGGAGGGGGGAACTTGATTACCAGGTAGTACTCGTTTTCTACATGGCCTGTGTGTGCGCTTGTGTGAGTGTGTGTGTTTGTGTGCGTGCGCGCTCATGTGTGTGTATGCACATGCACTTATGTGTGAGTATGAAGCCTGCCACCAGACCTTGCTTATGCACACTCATTTGAATGTGTGCACCTTGTGCAGCATGAGGCCTTCCAGTCAGGCGAGATTGACACCGGCTTCATCGGCCAGTACGCCAACGACCTTCAGACGCCCCCGCCCCTTAGCAAGGCCCGCGTCTTCCTGTCTGAGCAATCCAAGAAGAACAAGAAGGGCAAAGTGGTTGCTTAGGCCTCTCCACGCTGGCAAGTGTCTCCCTCCAGATTCGGCTGTTTATGACCCCCGCCAATGACCCCGGCCGGGCAGGAGGGCTTGAGTGACTTCAGGCATGTGGCTGCTTAGGCCCATAGCCTCAATCATCACGGGAGGCCTGGTTTCCGTCACCCTCAGTACATCAGATAAGGTATACAGCAATTGTTCAGTGTCATGTTCCACCTGTGTCCACTTGAAGGGAAGGACTGAGGAGACAAAAGCTTAGCTTGCCATGCATCCAAGGTCATTGACCTGCAGCCATGCTGCTTGTAGCCATGCTCGGACTTCTGCGTGCAAGTCGCGCCAAGCACTTGCGCACTATATAAACTGCAGGGAAGCCAGCCTTTCACCTTGTTACATGTTATGCGCTCATGTTGCTTGTCATGCGGGCAGTGCTTGCTGCCTTTGTGGAGTGTATCCACGGCAATGTTAGAAGAATTCATTGTTTGCAAGTCCCCAGGTTGTCTGGTGGTGGACTTGAGCTGCCTGCTCCTTTTTGCAGCACAAGTAATTGAAGCTGGTGTTTCTGACCGGTTATGTAATTACGTAGCTGTTCCTGCTGCACGAAGGCAGCTTTGCTGACACATACCAGGCTGATGGTATTTGTCATGTCATTGAAAACCCAAAACTGAGGCAAATGTGTTTGGTGTCATGAGAATTTACAGAGGACTGTAAATCAGATGTGCTGGCGCAATTGTTTTGTGGCTGGTGGTGCCAACTGGAACTTTCAGGAGTGTAACCCCGAACACTTCAGCTTGTAAACTTTTAGGTATCATGATAGTCATGGAAAGTTTCTGACTCGGCCAGGCTGGCGTTGACCAATGGCCAACAAGTGATTAACCCTGACCTGTCTCGCCAAATTTATACAGTGCCAGATTAATGCTGCATTGTGACCTATAGGTCGGTTGAGTCTGTTGGAGGAGTATTTGATCCCATTGTCAGTGCATGATATAGCTGATCAGCTATAGCAGTATATGAGCACGTCAAAGACGAACTCGCAGTAATACCTTGTTTGCTCCCAGAGACCTTGTTTTACATGTACGCAAGGGAGTAGACCCCTTTAGCCCTTGGGGGGTACACAGGCGTGGTAGCGCCCAGTCCAGTCCCTGTCCAGTGTGAGTGCAACCGACAGCAGCTGCATGCAGCGCTGAATTTGCCTTTTCCGTGCCATCTGAAATGAAGTTTCAAAGTTTTTTGTGCTGCTGAGGGAGTAAGTTCACAAGTTTAAGTTTGACCTGCCGAGGGAGTAAATTAAGTCTTAACCTGAGGCCAGTATACAATCATTGCGTGCTAGGCTTAGACCTTTACTAAAGGCTTTAGCCAGATGGGTTGACTGCTGGGCTTGCTGGCACTGCAAGCCCGACAAAAAAAATCCAGTCTCAGAAATAAAAATACGTTCTTTGTGCATCTACTTTGTGCCGTCGCACTACAAGACTTAGTGGTGGATTTGCGTGAGCGCTTGCGTGCGGTATGGAGGGAGTTAGATCATCTATGATGGTGCAGATCCTAGGACACACGCTCACAAACTGGCTACATCATGATGATCATGTGTCCAGGCTTACCAGGCTTTCTGGGTATGCTATCCTGCATTATCCTCGGTTTCTGAAATAACACAAAGAAAATATGTCGAGAATGGCCTAAAGCATCTCTAGGGTTACTCTGGCTTTCCAGAAGTACTCTGCCGGAAAAGTTGACCAGTTACCAGCCGGATTACTCGCGTCAAGAAATTTTGGAAATAGTCCTCGTAACATTACCCTCAATTTCCGCATGCTTGCCAGGTCAGTAACCAGCATGGTTACCGCCGGCTTTCTAGGTAGGAAAGCGGGCCAGGAAGGCATAGTAATCCACACTGGTAATGCTTAACAGCATTCCGAAGTAATCATGCATGTGTGGCCTTGCCTCTCAAACCAAGCACTGTACAGGGCCCTCCCCATATGCTGCCTAGGTACCTAGAGCTGGAACTAAGTGGGCACGTGCTTCGCAACATTGCTCGTTTTCGCTTGCGTGCCCATACCCTGAGAGTTGAAACCGGTTGTTGGCAAATCCACAATATAATCTGTGACAAATGTGAATTGTACGATGCCCAGGACGAAAAGCATGTCCTTTTTTATGCCCTTGTTTAGTTGTGCTGTTTGAGGAGATTTGCAGAAGTATTCACTGATTTTACTGGTAGGACTTAGAATGGAGACAGTCACTTTTTTCTTTGACAACATCGGGGCTGAGGATGTGAAATTGTTTCTCTTCAAGAGAAGCAGTCACACTAATCATTTCTTTTTTCCGAGACTGGATTTTCATTGTCTGGCTGGCAGTGTCCAGCAAGCCCAGCAGTCAAACCATCTGGCTGAAGGTCTAAACCCATCAAGGGTACAATGATTGTAACTTAACTTTGTGCCACTGCAGCGGCTGAGAGAGGGATTCGTTAGAGATTCTGATTAGAGAAATCATGATTGCAAAGCCATTGGTGACATAAGGGTCAACATCCCCCGCAGAGAAAGCCTGGCATAAAGGAATGTCACTTCTCGCTTGAAGTACCTTGATGCACCCGCCAATGACTCGCATAAAAGGAAGGGAGAAGAAAAGGAAAGAGACCAATCAGCCTAAAGACCTGGCTGGCGGTTACCCCCCTAACTTGTAAGATCAAAGCAGCAGAAAAGTAAAGACTTCACCATTAGCTGTTAGCAACAGGGATACTCATGTTGGTGCAATTCAAGGAAGAGACTAAAGTCTGGTGCAAGCACCAGGCTCACCTCCACCATCAAACTAAGAGTACTAATTTAGTAGACACAGGCCTCCAAACAGGCCTGGTAAGAAGATTCTTGAAATATCACCAGTTTCGGCTTAGGTCGGATTCCAAGACTGGGAACTTCATGTAGAATTTTGCTTAAGTATACTACGCCACTTTCCAATTTGACAACATATGTCACATCTACACGGTGGACAAAGAAGTTAATGTGGCTCATGTACGCACTATCAATGCACGGTTTGATCTGGCAAGGTGCAGGAAAGAATGACGCTTCCAAACCATGCACAATAATTAAAAGCCTGCTGGGTGATCAGGAGCCAGATGCCAGCTTGCAGGATGGGATCGCTAGCTCAGCATTGCAACAATGACAATGATTCTACAAACAGTCCTGACACAGACACAGCCGGGCAAGCTGGCAGGCTAGGAAGTGGACAGGGTCTTCAGCTGGCAACTGCTAATGGTTTGCCTTGCTCAATCCTTTCAACTTGGACTGCCAATTGTAGCAAGATGACGAGGAGTAAAACCTGCATGAGCAAGAAATGCATAGAAGAGGAACTCCAAATATTTGCTGCACCTGCAAGAATGGATGCCTAAGCATGTGCAGGGCTCAACCCATGTTGGACTACAGCCAGAATGATTTTCCCAGCAACAGACTACTTCATACATTTTCCACCCACCATACCCAATCACCCACCCACACCCACACATGCCCCCCTCCCAGATCTGCACACATCCTACCCACCCACCTACTTGCCTATCTCCATCCCCACCAATCCAAACATGCACTATGGCAATGCAAGCACACATGTCCCCTTTTTTCCACCGCACTCACCTGCCACGCCCCCAGCAGGAGTGTGATGGAGTAGTAGAAGTTGCTGTTAGCAGACTCTATGTTGATCCACTGGTGCCACATGGCTGGCTCCAGGACCGCGAGCAAGAGGAAGCTGTTGATCAGCAGCATGCCCGACTGCGTGCGCCTCAGCTGCTTCTGCGGCCATTGCGCACAGGGAGGTGGCCCATTTAGAAAGTGCCCTGCGTGGTTCAACTTGCAAAGCCAACTCCAGCATGCATTGCATAGATGGACAAGCCCAGGTTCGGAGTGTCAACTAAACCGTGTTCCTTTTCCAAGTGGCCAAACACCCACGCAGGCGCAAGGCAAACTCGCCAAGGGCTGCGAGCAAGCTGGTGCAAGCCATACCTTGCATGTCTCACTTGCCTTGAAGTGATTTTTAAGGGCTTGGATTGGCCCTGGGTTTGTGCACATTTTTAGCCTTGTAGCTGACCCTTATGTGCTGTTCTCATGGATGGCACGTGCTCTTGTGCACCCTCTCACTGGAACACAAATGAGGTGCATGGATCAGTTCCTGGAATTGTGGGTATTCTCACAGCTTGAGCAGGGCCTTTGATCTTTTGGGCCCCACCCACTCAAACAGCAGCAGAGGATGTGCCGGGCTTGAGTAGCAGGACAGAGGCTGCCATCTGAGTTGCACAAGGGCATAAATTTGGGAGGGCAGAAAGGGCTCGAGCTTGGCACGTGCTCGGCACATGTCTGGAACACAATTGACAAAGCAGACATGATTGCATGAGCCCAGCGCACGTCCTAGAGCTCTTAAGGCAGTACGCATATACCTCTCGGTGCACGCCCTCGAGCACACCCGGTGTAGCAAAGCATGCTTTGCCAACGCTTAGTGCATGCCCAGCACACACCAACTAAACCACAGAGACCTTGGAGCTCACTTGGCAAAGTTGGCATGCTCGGCACACGCCCAGCACACACCAAATTACAGAGGTCCTGGAGCTCACCTGGAGCAGTGGCAGCAGCGCCATGTACAGAGCGTGGTCAGCCACAGACGGGTAGGGCTTGAAGAGGCAGAGGATGAGGCACTGCGCCACGGCCAACAGCACAGGGCGCTGCGGGAAGCGCAACGCCATGGGGAGCGCAAACAGGCCGCACAGCGCGTGCATTACAAACCTGCACGCAGGTGTGCGCACGTGGGTTCATGTGCACGTGGGTTCATGTGTGCATACACATGTGCAGGTGCATGCACGAGCGAGTGTCTGTCTGTTGCCTACTCCATTTGAGCACGTGCACTTTGCACAAGTCCAAGTGAACACAAGCACTTCACCATGAGCAAGCGCTCACTCTCTTGTGGACAACCCGCGCAAATCCACCCAACTTTTCCCAGCTCGCACCCCAACATCCTGCAGCATAAATACGCTCGTATTCATCATGACAGTGCACTGCAGACTGAATGATTTCAGTGGATTTGGAATGTCTCTGCATCCCCTGCAAAGAAGATGCAGGGAAAGCCTCTCCTACTGCAAGCTGCGTCTATCTGATGCCCTTGCCAACAAAAGCCACTTTTGCTGACAAAGGTACATGTTTTCACACACACACACACACGCACACGCTGGTGCTCCTGTGCACAGCACATGCCAAAAGACACTGGAGAAGGCTGCACATACACACACACGCCCCTGCTACTGTGCACAGGTGCACGGCGCATGCCTACACACACCTGAAGAAGGGCCGGAAGTCCGAAAACACCTCCGTGAAGAAGTACCACATCTGGCCGATGTTGGGCGTGAGGTCCTCCATGAGCACATGCAGGCGGTACACAGACACAGCCCAGCATGTGCCAGTATTACCCGGCCCTTCGGCCCCAGCCCCATTGAGCCCCCAACCCCCCTCTGCCCAGCTGCTGCCCACCCCAGCGCCCCTAGTCATGCTGTCGGCACCCGTATCCTCCCCGCTGCAGCTACCATCGTCTCTGCAGCTGCCGCTGCTGCTCACGTGCGTGCCTGCCCCTCTGCCCAATGCCTGCCCCCCCAATGCTTCCTTGACCATCCCCAACCCTTCCGCCCCCAGCAGGCACGGCTGACCAGGCTGGTGGCGCACAGCAACGTCTGAGGCGGCCACCAGGCACACGCTCCAGCACATCACCAAACCCCCAAACAGCAACAGGCTGACCCACGGCAGACCACCCTTATGACCCCCCTGCTGCATGACCACTTCACTCCCACATCCGACACTACCGCGCGGCTGTCCACCGCCTGCTTCCTCCCCTTTGCCACCCGCATCAACTTCAGCCCCTGTCTGGCCTCCAGGCCCCTGCTCCTCCAACCCTGCAGGCTGCTCCTGCAGCCGGCACCCTTCCTCGCCATCCCCTCCCCCTGCCTCACAACAGCCCACCTCCTCTTGCTGCTGCTGCTGCTGCTGCTTCTGCTGCTGCCCCTGCAGACCCAAGCAATCCTCCGGGCCCCGTGCCACCAGCAGTGCTATAGGTACCTGCAATCGGTGGAGGGCCCAGGCGTGCACACATGAGAGCGCGTGCATGTGTGTACGAGCAGGTGGGGGCACGTAAAGTGCACGTCTGTGGGGCACAGGCAAGAGATGAGTGCACATCAGCAAAGGATAAGCGCACGTCAGCACGAGATGAGCGCGCATTAGCATAGTGTCGTACAGGCAGCGTGAGCAGTGAGCTCTACTCATGTGAATGCTGCAGTGGGACGTCCCTGTGGGACGCTACAGAGGATACCCTGGCCGGATGCTCCGGGGGGAGGGGCAGGCTGGTGTGGTGCTGCAGCAGAGTGTGCTCTGATGATGGAACGCCACTTTGGGGTGCACTTGTGGGGCGCCACAGTGGGACACTGCAAAGCAGGGCGCTCCGATGGATGTCACAGAACAAGCCAGATTCAGACAGCTGCTGAGTGAGGGGCTTGCTCGGCCCGCACGTGCGTGCCATACATCACAAGGAGGGAGCAGCGCCTGTGAGGTTGAGGCGGCAAGGGCGCTCAACGCCTGCGGCAGACCTGGCAAGGGCGCACTGGGCGCTGCACCTCACCAGCGTGCACTACCTCATGTGTTTGGGCCTCTGCGCTCACAGAGCGCTGCAAAGAGTCATGTTCACCCGAAGGCCTGCCCCGCCAGCAGGATGATAGAGCACAGGCTCAAACACATAGCCCGCACCGCACCAACTGGCTGATCATCATGAATGGCGCTAGCAGGATGAATGGGGTGCGGCCTGAACAGCGTAGCCCTTGCCACACCACACCAAAGGTAAGTTCTTGGGTCTCACCAGCAAGATAATTGGGTGCAGGCTGAAGTACGTGGCCAGCCCCACACCAAAGGCAGCGCCCGAGAGGTCCCTGAGGGAGGCGCGCCACAAGGATGCCAGGAGGGCCAGGTTCTCAATGGGTGAGGTGCTGCCGCTGCAGGGAGGTGGCAGAGGGTGGAGGCAGCAGCTCAGACCTGGTCCTGTGGTGGTGGCCCTTTCAACTGTCGGGGCGTGAGTGTGCATGTGGGCTTGGTGTGTTTGTGCGGTGTGTGTGTGTGTGTGTGTGTGAGAGAGAGAGAGAGAGAGAACTGGATGGGAGGGGAGGGAGGGAGTGGGGAGCGTAGGAAGAAAGAGGGGATACAAGCACCTTTGTGTATGTGTGTGCGCGCATGCGCAGGGTAAACTGAATGCACGGGGGGCATACATCCTGGAGAGGCGCTGCAAAGCATCTGCAGACCTCCCAACGTCCCTTTCTCTCTAGGTGCTCAGGCGCACCCACGGTACCCCAGCTACTTGCCAGGCTGTTGGGACAAAGCACCTGGCGCTGCGAGCGCGTGCTGCCCCTTCCATCATCTAGTGCCACTGGCCTCCCTCACCAACCCTATGCAGTTGGAGAGACGCAACTCCCGCGCATGCAGCTGGTCAGCTGGTGTGGTACCATTGGCAGAACAGGACACGCCTTTTCCTGTACTGATAAGCCTCTTGTTTGCTGTACCGCCCGTCAAAACCTCATTCCACCCATCACAGCTGGCCCCTGGGCGCAGCCGGCCCCTCGCGCACCTGATGCAGCTGGCCACCGTGAATGGGTTGAGCAGGTACAGAGCCATGAGGGTGTCTGGGGTCACCCAGTGGCTCATCAGAGCTGCAGCAGCAGGGGGAGGAGATATGCATTAATCAGGCGCTTTTGGGGGTGGGGAGTTTGACGGGTATCAAATGGTGAGGGGGACATGGATGATGAGGGCAGCCCAGCTCATCTGGGCATGGCATTGCAACAATTTTGGTGCAGCTGAGCATGCACTTGCTTTGGACATGTGCCTTTGCAGCCAAAGTGGTGCTATGCTGGTGCTTTGCCACTCATGCCTGCAGCTCAATCCCGGTCTCCTGGCATCAGCACAGGGGCTCAGCTTGCAAAGGCAAGAATGGAGCAGCTTCTGGGAGGTGTAGAGCGCTCGTGGGCCAGGGAGCTAAAGGGGCTCCCCAGCGGAGAAGGGCTCCCACACATGCTGCACCCCTTACTTGTAAGGCATTTACATGCCCCACCTTGAGAAACGCTGCCGATGGACCTGCGGGTCCCTGCACTCCAAAGTAGCTGCGCTGTGCGCCGCAGCAGCAAGGCCCCCAGCACGTCGCTCAGGATATTGGGCAGGGCATACAGGTGCGTGTGCGAGGCGGTGGGCGCCAACAGCCAGAGCAGCAAGGGGGGCACGTGGCAGGCGGAGCCACTGTAGGGGGAGATGCCCAGCTGCAGCAGAGTCACGCCCTCCCGGATGCTGAGGAGGCTGTTGGCTGGGGTGGACACTTCAACCCTGAATGCCAAATAATGGCCCGCGCCCAAGACGACCAGCACCACGCGCAGCGCCACAGCAGCCAAGAGCAGCCTCTGGGCCTGTGAATGTAGGCACGCGTGTGCGCTGATGCATGTGAATGTGTGTGACTGCCATTGTGTGCAGTTAGTGGATGTGCACGTGCATGTGTGTGTGTGTGTGTGTGTGTGTGTGTGTGTGTGTGTGTGTGTGTGGTTGTGTGATCATGTGTGTGAACACGTGAGTGTGTGTAACTTGAGTATGCATACATACGTGATCATGTATCTGTGTTTACAATAGTGTGTGTGATTACATCTCGTAATGTGTGCCTGTGTGCACATCCGTGCACATGTACGTATATGTGCTCTGCGTGATAATGTGATCGTAATTGTGCGCAGAGCGCGCACGCATGTGTGTGTGTGAGTGGGTGCGTCTAAACACGTGTGTGCATGCGCTTGTGTGTGTGAGCGTATGTGTGCGACCAAACATGTGTGTGCGCGTGTGCGTGAGTGTGTGCGTGTGTATGTGTATGTGTGCGTCTAAACGTGTTTGTATTTGTGCGTATACGATTGTGTAAGTTTGTGTATATGTGTATTTCCAAACGTATGTACGTACGTGTGTGTGTGTGTGTGTGTGCATGCATGCGTGTATGCGTATGTGTGCGTCTGAACGTGTGTGTGTGTGTGTGTGTGTGTGTGTGTGTGTGAACGTGTGAACGTGTGAGCAAGGGAGTAAATCCATGTTCATTGTATACCCAAAATTGCCTCATGCATCCGAAATTTGCAATGTGAACAACCGAGGCCGTCATTCTATGACACACATAGCGATGGCTTGGCTACTTTGATGAATTGCGAGTCTGGGATAAGATATGGGAAGGGAGTCCCTGCTAAGGCAAGCCACCGAAGACAGTCAATTCAATTCAAACCGCACAGTTCTGTCTGCCTGCACACATGTGCAGTGCTGTAAACCACTTGCGTCTCTACGCCAACGGATTCCTTTGACTTTGAATCAAGGCCTCTAGAGCCATAGGTGGACAAAGCTATAGGTGGACAAAACAAAACCTACCTGACTGAGCATGGCCTTCAAGGGGGCGATGAGAAAGCAGGCAATTTTGACAGAGCCATTTTCATTTCATTCGTCTTTATATTGAGGCAATTAAGAAATATTCATCATTTTTGTTTAGGGATGGTACGGGTGACCAGCGTGCATGCAGCTACACTTCATCACTTCTAGGTCAGGTGCTCCTCTCTTGGCCTTGAACAGAGTAAGAAAAAAGGTTTTGAGAACCTTTTTGAGAACAAGAACAACTGCAGCTGCAACAGGCAACAGGGGTGCGCGGCAAAGCCCCCCTGAAAACCTGATCGCAATTGATGTTGAATACATACACTACAAGGCATCTCCATCGGCACAGGGTGAACGACACCTTGCTGCATGGATTGCTCTGGTAGACAGTGCACAGCGCACGGTCCTGAAAACTGAGTGCCGGCCTCCACTGCCAGAAAACTTTGTGTGGGTAGGCGGTGTACCCCCAGCTCGCCTTGAAGATGCACCCAATATTGCAGATGTAGCCCTACAAGTGCAGAACCTGATCGCCGGCAAGCGTCTGATTGGCCATGGCCTTCTGAAAGTAAGCCCTCTTCGCATACAAGCTAACAATCTGCGCAAACTAAGGTTTCACAAAGATGAGCTTGTCATGACTCTGTGTCTCTTAAACAGGCTTAAAGGATAAGGGATTAATCTGATCGCTGTCTTGCAACCGCAAGAAACATGTAGCGCCTGCAGCTTTATGTTTTTTGTAGTGCTCTTGATTTGTGTTGGCTGCCTGTTTGCATGTTCTTACCCCCCCATGCCTACCTCAGCGCAATTGTTGCAATTAAACACGTTTCATTTGGTCAGCAGTTAAGCACCCGCTACTTTCCAGATTTTTGTCTGAAACTTCGGCTATTTGTGTGCAGGATTTGCAAGCCTTGGGGCTCCAGGACCACCCAGACACATACGACACGATGTAGGTATTCCTGCCTTTAAAGAAACGTGGTGCTTTGAAATTCAACGCATGTCCCTTATTGCATGCATGGAACACTGTGCAGGTGTGAGCTGAATCAGACGGATGTATGCAAAAATTAATGGATTTTCACTCCTTGTGGCCGCCTCCCTGTAGGTGCTTTCCACCATTTCAAAATAAGAGTGGTTCTGCAAGAAGCCTCAGGTAAATTGCAATGTAGCAGGCACCTGCGTAACCATAGTTTTACTACCTTAGCAGCACATGGCATACCATTATGTTTCGTGTTGTTTTGTTGATGCGCATTTGAAATTCATGCTTACATTCTGTTAGTGCGTACATCTCCTGGCAAGCAGCAGCAGCAGCAGCAGCAGCAGCAGCAGCAGCAGCAACAGCAACAGCAACTTCAATGCCCATGGTTGCAGCCATTTCTGACCATAATTTCTGACCATTATTTCTGTTGGGGGACTGGCTTGTAATGCGCAGACATCTTGCAGCAAAGTTGTTGGGCATGGACTTGCACGCGCCTACACAATCGCATGATCCAGAGGAGGATGCCGCTGTGGTGATGCAGCTTTACACTAAGCATGTGCATCATAGACTGATCACAGATTACAGCTTGCTTGTGGATTGGTACACCAAGAAAACAATTGAGCAGGTTAGCATGTGGCAACAGGAGCAGCACCAGGCAAGCATATAGCAATGTGAACTGTGAGACTTTTCAAAGCATTTAAGCAGTCACTGCTCAACACACTTTTCCATTATGATCTTTGGTGATTTTCCTTCAACAATGATGGCCTTTGTGGCTGAATGGGTGCCAATGTTGCATGGATTTCATGTCAAGTTTTCATGGCCTTCCGATTTATATTGTGCAGCATGCGGCTGCAGACAGATGTTCAAGTACACCAAACAGTGTTGTGATATGGAGCTGGCAGGAAAACGAAGGAGGAACTGTACGGCGTGGTTACCAGTACATTACTATATAACATCATTTCCCAATTGAATGTGTTAGGACAGGCCAAGAAAGAGTTGCTTGTTCCAGCATTTGCCGAGCTCAACATGATTTGGCTAGTGCGAGGCTAACCGGTGCTCACCATGCAGTGCTTATGCTCCTCCAGAGTGCACATAGTTCTTGCTTGAGGAAGTTATAAAATCATAGCTCCAATTTGTCGAGGCTGGAAGGAGGTGAGGCAGCTTCAATCTACATAGAACCATGTGCGCTTATCAGGATGAGGTGAAGTGCTTCATGGCAGTGCACTAGATATTTCCTCGAGTATGGGTTTTTAACTCAGGCTTCCACCATTGAACGCATTCAAATATGTCAGTCCTATTCTAACAAATTGTCATGCCCAATCACCGTCATGAAGGATTAAGCGCCTCAGGAACATGACATATACAAGCCTACAAGATAATGCACCATGAATAAGTGGTGAGGAGAGGCGGTCTCGCCCGTCCAGTGTAGCCTTTAACCATGCTACAAAGGACCAGAATTCTACGCTCTGCACACTGGCTGGTTCTGCTCTGGGGTATATGATGCTGCTGCCCACCCATCCACATCCCACAGGCGCTACAGCCTCTCTGCTCTCATCCTCAGTCAGACTCAACCATGCACGTGTCGCATGGGGATGCCAGGCCCCTTGCTGGGCGGCCAGTGCCTCAAGGGAGCGTTCCGAAGTCCAGGGAAGGAAGCTTACAGCTAACATAATCTTCCATTGAATGGAAGAAAGGGATTCACACACAATAAGCAATATCAACCACCCAACTACTTCTAATGGACAGTGACATCGATTTGGCAATGACACTATCTGGCGTGACAAAGTGTATCGATCTTGTTTTCCTTTATTGATGTAGGGAGTGCCTTTAACAGCCTACACATTTCTCTTCTCTTTTCTTTTCTATCTTTTGCTTCTTCTCATACTGGACATCAAATAGTTTAGGTTCCATAGCTGTACCTGCCGAACAAACTGGACATCAAATAGGCAGCCTAAGCAGGCAGCGTTTTACTTGTGAGAGGGCATGCAGTGTTTTCTTTCATCACGTGGCCTTCGTTTCAGCATTGTAGCAACCACGGACAACTGTAACGTCACTGCAATTTGCCAGCTCTGTCTGTGTCTCAGAGGCCATGAGCTTGCACATGCAAGCAAGTTCACTTCAGGCCAGAAATTACAGTTGCAACACCAGTAAGTTAATTAAATCATCATAAAGTTGTAGCCACTTAGCTCACTTCTGCTGATCTGCCCTCCTGCTCGGCTAGTCGCGACTTCCAATCTTCGTCACTCCTGCCCTTTTTGAGTGCTCAACATACATGGCGCGCTATGTCAACGGATTACTCGGATTCGTCGGCAGACACGCGGCTGCCCCCTTTTCTCAGTCGCAGAGCCTGCTCGGGGGCAGCGACTTCCAGCTCGAGCTGTCTCTCCCTCAGAATAGCCAACAGGAGGCCCCAACGGGCATCGGGGGGCTAGGAATGGGGCCGGGTGGGCTGTTCGAGGGCCTCGTCGACTCGCAATCGATGCAGCAGGATCCTGCTGTGCCTGAGGAGGTACAGCAGGGGTCTACCGCACATCCGCAGGTGCAAGCACTCACTGAAGTAGGCACTTCCAATGCTGGAGTCACTGCTGCGCAAGCCAACGTAGCTGTCGACAGCTATGCTGATCTTGAAGCTCAGCGTGCCTGGCGCAAGGCTCTGCATCCCTTTGATGAAAACCACATCAAGGTATTGAGTGGGCTTGCATATGCACGGCACGCTCATGCTACCCCCTGCTGTGCTGCCTGCTCCATCATGTAGTCATATCTTTTTGGTAACAGGCTTGGACACCTGAAGGTGTCATTGTTTCCGCTCCTCTTGAATGCAAGATCTTAAACATCGTGGCGACAGCAGTGAAAGCTGATCAGCTTGACAGAGTTTTGCTTACTTGCTCAAACATCCAGGATTGAGTGATGAGTCAGTATCATCAACTAAGGCAGCTTGGCTTGATATGCAAGGCTCCTGATTGCTGCGCTTTTTTTATTGCAGGTCGGGCAATACATGATACTGCACAAGCTGGGCAAGGGTGGCTTTGCCACAGTCTTTCTGGCAAAGGTATTTTGAGTGAGGGCACTAGCCTTGCTGCATGAAGTATGCAACTTTATGCAATTCATGGGGAGGATAGTTATTATATACAGATTCAGGTGTTGAATTACAGCTTGATGTGTCTTAGGTAACACCGTCCTGTGCCTGTGCAAGCACATATTGATGCGTTTGGCAGATAGGCAAGTATTGGGCTCAAACTGGCCATTTAATGCATGCTCTTGGTGTCCTTATTAGGGGGCGTCATCTTAGCTAGTTGGCTTTTCTGGCAGTTCTCCTCTTCCTAGCGTTTTTCAGCTCTTCTGCCTTGCCTGCCTTAAGGACATTGCTGTGTCCGCTCGCGTCTTGTAACAAACAACAAACTTATTACAAATCCCAATCCTGAATCATGCTGCTATAACTTTAGGCTCACGATCAAAACTGTGCCATACATTGTAGGATACAATAACAGGCGAGCAGGTTGCATTCAAGGTGACAACAGAGCCACTGACAATCCTGAATCCTGAAGCACACTTTTCAGAGTCACAGGCAGAAGCTGTCCAAAATAATCTGAGTCACAAGTCATGGGAGTACAGGTGATGCAAGAGATTATGATCCCTTTGATCCCTGCCAGCTTCAGGGTTGTCTGTGTCACCAGGCTCTGCACGTTTAAAGTATTGCACAGATAGGCATTGAACCTTGTAACATTTAGGCTTTCAGGCATTGCACTTGCATCTGTGACCATGTTACGTGCTTGGTTGCTTCAAGCGTGCCTATGTTGTATGCTTCAAGTGTATCTATATTATGCATACAGGTGCTTCAAACGTGAGACTGAATTGTACGAGCGGCTGGGATGCTTTGAGCCAGGAACAGAGAACTATGGGCTGCCACGTTGCTTTGACACTGGCATTTTGAATTTGGGTGCCAACAAAATCCATGGCTACATGACCATGCAGATCCTCGGAAAGTAAGTGGAGAAAGATACACATGTCTGCATTGTGCAGTGTATGCGTGCGCGGGCATGTGCAAGTTAAAGCATTTCTTCGTTGTGAACAAAAACGCGTTTGATGCTATCACTCCTTCAAATGAATTGTCCTATGCTTTCCAAAATCTGTTGCGATGTGCTTTTAACGGTCAACCTTTGAAACTTGCATTGACTAATTCCGCGCAAAAGCTCTGTGGAGCTCACAAGTTGTATCATTCCTTACATATCCCTGTGCAGGACTGTTTATGAGACAGACATCTACAAGCGACGTCTGACCGACCATGCCCGCTTTGTGAATATTGCACAATGCATGCTGCGCTCGCTACAATTCATGCACAAGAAAGGGGTTATTCACCGTGATGTCAAGGTACGCATCAGCAATGCGAATCAGGATTCACCTGGTAACCAGAAGATATTGTCTATTTGCAATTCTGTGCTCCTTGCATTGCGCAGCTTGACATGATCACAAAGTTATTCTTTCCTGCACTTTGTCACTGCAGCCTGGCAACTTCTGCTTCAACCTGGACAGCAACAAGGAGCCGATCATATTTTGTATTGACCTGGGTAAGAAGATGGCTGTGCGCACATTTTTAGCACGTGGAAGGGCTGCTTGATGGATCTGGCAGCCAGAAGGCTGGAAATTTAATCTGGAAATCAGAAGGGTGTAGAAAGCGCAACTTTTGGCAGGTTGAGCGTTTTCTCCATAAGATATCCTGTATACTTAGATTAAGAGCTATCTATCTGCCTAAACATGTGGAGGGAATTGGGGTAGCTGGGGGTGAGGGGGGTCAAGTGATTTGGGGAACTACCCTCCAGAGTTATTCCGCAGGAACTCCTTAAGTCTGAATGTAATCTTGAGCTCAGAAGCTTTTGCATGGCAATCTTCATGCAGTCATCAAGTAAAGGGGGGAGGCCCGTGGGTCCAGTTAAAGCCAGGGTTGGCCCGCATAGGCACAGGCTGCGTGTAACATGAATCAAAAGCTTACGTCAAATCACCCCTTACTTACAACATGCATCACTGGTAATATTTAATAGGGATCCGTGAAGTCAGATTGAGGTAGGGCGAGTGTTCATACCTCCTATCATGGACCTGGTTAGTCTTTTGCATGTGCATGCCAACTCTGGTATTTGCCTCGTATCCGACCAGCAACATTTATCACATACTGCTTGATTTTAGAAAATTAGCAGATTGGTACCCTGTGGAGGGGAGGGTGTCTTTGAGCAAAAGTTAGGCATGGCTGCCTCCAAACTGTTTTACCCTCTTGCAACTATGGAGCAGTCATCTGCCCTGATACATGCCCAGTCTGATGTGATCATGGATCTTGCTTTGTTCAGGCCTCTCTGAACCAGCCCCCACCGAGGAGACTGTGGGTATGTACCAGCAATTTGGAGGCACGCCTGACTACGCACCCACCCGGGGCCTGCACAGCCAGTACCAGGGTGCAAGTGATGATCTGGAGTCCCTTGCTTTCTGCCTCTTGGAGCTTTGGAATGGTAGGCTGGGTGATCACAGATGCAAGGGTGGGTGTTTGATTTGTTGAAAAGCCATCTTCCACAGCTAGGGTGAGATTGGCCAGGAAAAAATCCCTGGTATGCTTATCTTTGTTGAGCTGCTCAAGCCTGGAAGTTTGTGAGGGAGCCAATGGTCTGACAATCCATCTATTCTACAACCTATGCCTCGCTCTGCAAATTGCCAATATTTTGAACGATGCGCATCAGCCAGGATCAACTGGCTTGCTGAGCGGCCTCTTAGCATGTTAGTTCAAAGGGAGCAACGTCTGCGTTATTGATGACATATCATGGCATTGCAGAGGATGAATGTGCACTCTTTTCCTTGTACAGGCACTCTTCAGGAAAACAATAAGATGCTGTAGAACTTCCTGCTGCGGAATAAGTCTGCATCAGAACATACTTGTATTTGGCACAAAGTCTGAAGCATTGATGTGTCGATTCACCTTGCATTCCCAGGTAAGTTGCACTGGGATGTGACTGACTCTGCAAAGTGGCCCCTGGACCTCTACTTTGAGGCTATGCGAGAGGCCAACAAGCATGTGCAAGACAGCGCTTCTGATCGTGAGGAGCTGGAGTGGAGCGAACGGAACTTGGCTCGTATGGCTGTCCTACGTGACAGGGCTTATGATGATCTCGTGCAACAAGGCGGGGTTCCAAGGTGTGCACTGCTGACTGTGCAGAGATGGGCCCCATCCAGGTCTACCAAGCATCTATGTACCAGACTTTCTGAGCAGCTGTCCACCTGCAACGATTAAAGCTGCGATTTTTTCTTGCATCCAAATTAAGTGGAATGCCTAGCCCAGGTATCTACTCCATTCTGTAACATATCATGGCTCTTTTGTGAGTCATTGGTTTCAAACGCTCAGCACAACAAGCCAATTGCGTCTTTTCACCTGCTGAAGGTGAAAAGAGTCTGTGCCACGGACCCAAAACCTTTAATTACATGGATGCTTGTCCAAAGCTGACAAGTTTCCGTTCTTTAAAGCAAGATTGTAGCCACTGAGCTGACGCTTCTCCATGCTATGCCTCAGGTTCCTTGTTCAGTGGATCAAGTACGTGCGGAGCCTGTCTCCCTGCCAGGAGCCCAACTACACCCTGCTCCGTGATTACATTGCCAGTTCGGGAGGTGGCGTGGGCAGGACCGCTCTGTGGGACACCCGTGATGCTTGGCGGCAGACCAAGTACTCAAATGCCCGCAAGCGTCATGCAGCACTTGACGTCCAGAGAGAGGTCAAGCGCAAAAGGGGCATTCAGAACCAGCAGGCTGGCAGCCAGGAGACATTTTACAGTACTTGCGAAAAGCTGGATGAGGAGTCTCTTGCTCTCCGATCCGAGGCTTAAGGACAGCTACTTACTACAACTACAGAGGGCTGGAGAAAGATGACTCAGTAGCATGGATTAAACAGGCAGCCTTTTGTCTGTATCGATCAAAGCTCTGCATCTCTTGCTGTTGAGGGGGTGTGTCAGCAAGAAGTGGCACTGAGTCTGTGCATCAGGTCGCTCTACAGGAATGGTTTTCACTTGTTACCCTCAGGGTCCTTTGATACTCTCTTTGAATATCTCAAGGGAAAAAATGAGTCTGCATAGAAAGAGAGAAGTCTTGAACATGTTTAGTGAACCTGCAAAGTGCATGTGGCAAGATACCAGGAAGCAAATACATTGGTTTATCATGAGAATGGATGCATGTGTCTTTCGCTTAATTTCAAGATCAATCGTGATATAACAAGCTCGCATTTGTTAAGCTAAGATTTATAGCACATCAGACTGCATGTCTTTTCACAAAATAATTCAAACCTTGGATAAAAAATGCAGGGATTTGATGTGAATCGCCTTGATTGGCAGATACAGCTTCAAAACCCTCAGCTTTCAGAGTGAGGTTTAGTTACATAGCTGTACCTGCCGAGCGGGCAGCTCAGCTGACGAAGGTCAAGGCTTTCAGAGTAAGGATAGTATGGACACTGAACTAATTCGATTCTCTTTCCTCTGTTAGCCTCCCGTCCATGCTCGTCAGTTTATGACAGGGCACAGGGCACTCCCTCCTTCCCCCTCCATTATGCTTATGGTGCAGGCTCGCTTTGGGAGCTCAATGTTCACTACAGAGATAGTCGCGGACCTCCACTTCATTAAACTACACCCCATTAAAAAAAAACTGCTGGGTTACATGCTTGATTCAACCATGGCCTTCCTGAAAGAGAGAAAGACCGTCTATCTGTCCAGTGACTAACAGGGATACCCCTGTTTGGTAAACTTAGGAAGAGGTTTACATCTGGTGCAAGCATCAGGCAATCCCCCACCATCAAACTTAAAAGAAGGGGCCTCCCTGTGAATTCTTCCTTTAGAACTGAAGGGGCAAAATGAACTTATCTGTGCACACAGTGTTTCACAGCCTGAGTAGTTCTTTTCACAACCAAGTGCTTACCTGACGCGGGGAGGCAACGTACCCACTGGCCCCGCGTTAGGTGCCTGAGTAGGTAGCTGGACTCCAGAATCGACTCTGGTAGTCTAGTTTTCACACGTGTTATCCAGTTAGCTCAAAATTTCACAGGAAAGTTTACTCTTTAATGTGAAGCTTGGTAAATCTATGATTCTATAAGCAGATCTACGCACACTGGAATTTCTGGCCCATTGTGCCACACCTGCCGAATGTGCTTATCTCCCTGAAGTTCATTCATGCGTTTTCACTCGCATCAGCATAATACGTCAGTTGTTTCACAAATGCTGCTTGTCAAGTAACTTGCAGTTTATGACAGGCAGCTTCTAGGATGGGGTCGCTTGGGACATGCAGGCAAGGAGGAATGCACTTTCAATGCATCCAGATGTGATAAGATCACTGTTTCTGTGAGTGCAAGACAGGATTCGTATAAACAAAATACAATACACATGACAAATTGCGTGAATGATCAGGTTCAGACGAACGAAACCTTTTTTAAAATTTGTAAGCTTTTTTCGTGATTAGTCTCACTTCGTCGTTATCAACAACCACAATATGGCACAATGCAGGCCTTCACAGATCCAAAGGACAACTGGAAGTCCTTGTGTAAACCACTATCATCGATCTAGAAGACGTTATCCCACCCAGTGCTCAGCCATCTTGAGTCTGGCAGGGAACACAACTTTGGCGTTGAAGGAGTGGTCAGTCGCGTGTGCAGCCCTTCACAGAGGAGAGCAAACGGTGCGTCGATACCTGTGTGCATGCACTCACACACACGTACACACACATGCACACGCCCGCACATGCGTTCGCGCGCGCGCACACACGCACACACGCGCGCACACACACACACACACACACACACACACACACACACACACACACACACACACACATATACGTATGCAGCGCACACACAAGCACCCATGCACCCATGCACGCATGTGCGCACGCACACACGCATGCACACATGCAAGCATGCGTAGGCACACAAAGCACATGCACACACAAATGCATGCACATGCGCCCACACATACACCTGCACAAGTACATACGTGTGCTCGCGCGCGCGCACACACACGCGCGCACACACACACACACGCGTACGCTCACAGACACACATGTGCACGCACGCACGCACGCACGCACACACACACACACACTCTCACACTCTCACACATGCACAAGCACTTGCACGCATGCACACGCGCACACACATACACACAGGTGCACGCATGCACGCATGCACATACACACATAAACATGCAGAACGTTATGTGCACGCTCTCACTTCGCATGTTTGGCGGTTTTGCACTTGCTCACCTGCATCTGTCGTCTGCCTAGTTGCCGTATGCAGGTGCATTAACAACCAGATGTTCTAGAGCATAACACCGACCCTCAGTTAATCTTGCATAGCTCCACATCAGAGCAGGGTGTGGCTTGATGCGTAGGTTTTGATGCGCAAAGGAGGCATCCGTGAGCCTCATTTCAAGCCCCAGGGCGACTCATTCTTCCTCTTTCCTACCGCTTTCCACTCTGATATTGAGCTGTTAAAACCTGGTGTTTCTGAGAGGTACTCACAGGTAAGTATTGAAATGCATGTCTTGCACAGTGGGTGCTTAAGTGACGTTTTGGAGCAGCTGGCCCATTTGCTTTCTTCTTTTTTCTCTCAAACTTGATCAATTTAGGTGGAAGAGTTAGCAAATCCTACATCAAACTCAATTGCCTTCCATGCATTGCTCCTTGCCGAATTGGATTTGACTGCCTGAGTCTCTACATACCCTTTTCATGCAAACTAAATTTACACATGCACATGATATACATGTATGCAAACGTTAACAGTTGATTCCTTCAAGCAAACTTTGGGGTTCAGCGAATGGCCCTGTGGGCCTGTTGAGCATGAGCATACAGTACAGCCTACAAATTAATGCCTTAATCGGCATAGTGTGAAACCAGGATGCGCCACTGTAATCCATCCTGAGGTGTACTTCTAAAATCAGAGCGCTTTATTCAGCTCGTATGAAACATCCAAGATCCTGGTTTGAAAATATCCGTCATTGATGTATCAGTTATTACATGTACGTTTCAGCAGACATTTCCGTATTTGAGAAATTTCTGGGGGAAGTGGCGAGAGAAGCATAATTTCTTGGAAATGGGCATCATAACAAAAGGGCCTTTTCATTTTCTTTTGAAATCTATCATCACAGCTTAATGCCTCGGCACAAACAGACTGAGGGGCTGGGTGGTCCGGTTGATCTGGAATGGGCGCCAGGCTGTGAGAGCTAGAGTTCATGCCATGGACAAGGAGGCATGTGCCCACCCTTAATTTTATTGAAGATTTAAGCAATGGAGCAACCAGTTGATGGTTGCTTCAAAGTCAGCAAAACTAGGGTTGCTGCCAAGCCGCGGGGTGTTTTGTTGACAAATGTCTACATGACTAGGAGGAAGGGGAGGCCATGGTTAAGGAGTACACCAGACTAGGTTGGCATGGAGGCATCTGTATGATGATGTTTGCTGTTGCGGGTGTTTGTTTCTGCCAGTGATTTGTACTATTGATAATCTATCTGTTCACGGAGTAAAAGCGGTAAACTGAGCTATAATTTCTGCGGAGCAATTGTAAATATGCTTGAGAGGATCGAAGTAGGTGATAATTACAGTCTGAGTGTACAAGAGGTAGACATACGGTAGACATACGTTGCAATGCACAAGTTGTTTGCAAAGGCAAAAGCGTGAATCATACCTGTGTTTGTTCTTAAATTTCCATGCTATGGGTGCTCCTACCACAATGTTACAACCATTTTCATGATGACTTGTTTTAACATTGTGGTCTTGAATTGTTTTTTTCCTATCTATACACGATTTAGCTTTAAATGTTGCTTCAGCATAGAAACGAAAAGCTTCCCAGCCAAACTTCTACACATCTTGTCTATTACATTGAACAAGAGCACTCCTGTGCGTACGCACGTGCTGTGGGAAATTTGTGGACTGGCCAACAGAGTTTGTTGTTCCTTGTGCAGCATATGGTGTACCTAGTGTGCTGGGGTTTGAACTTCAGTGGCTGGGAAGCTGAACGTCCTCATTTAGAACGCTGCCATATTGCAGCACCTGTAATGCAGTGGTATAGAAAGGGGGGTTGGTAAGGGCGGGTTTTGAGGAAGGGTATGTCGCATGGTGAAGTGCGAGCATGTGTCGCTTGATGTGGGGAATGCATGGTTCTTTTAGCTGAATGGGTGTGAGTTCTGGGCCAGGTAGGTTGCAGCAGAGCTTGTGAAGTGCAGGGTAATTTTTACCCTGCTCAGCCTTTTGTACAAGATGTAGAGAAACTGGTTCATGTGCCAAAACCAAGGGAAGAACTTCCATCGTTTATGACTCCTTATGGAAATGTGTTCCATGGAATTTCCTTCCGGTGACACTTGCTACGTGAGACATGTGCATGTGACATGCATGCATCAAATTGGCAAGGGTCATGCTAAGTTCATAGAATTTTATAATAAAAATGGGTTATTTTGTTAGTAAATCGTGCATCGAAAACCCAGATGCACCGCTCTTTAGCCACCTGTGCCCCGGCATGCTCATGCTTCCCTGTGCTCGTCGAGATTCCTTTTCTTGAGTGCAAGTGTCAGGGGTTCATCCAATGTTGCGCTCTTGTTGGAATGGCGCTGCAAAGAGCCTGCTAATGGTGGTGGTGGTGCTGTGCTGCAATGTTGCTGCTACTGTTGCCTCTCCTTTCTTGCTGTTGCCTCTCCTTGCTTGCTCTGTACATCTCCCTCCACCAGGGCAGGCCGCAGGCTTCTTTTCACCGGCGTCTAAGCATTCCCAACATGCAGGTGTTAAGGGTAGCAAGTTGCTCCCAGGTGAAGAAAGTACCACCTGCAAAGATGTGCTCACACTACTCATGCGCTGTGCACAGTCATGTGGCTCTATATTCATGACCAGTCCCACTGACACTGTAAAAATTGTAAATGGTGTCGTCATAAATTATGCCAGGTGTTTAGCGGGGAAGGCAATAGGGAGTCAAAAAGCCTCTAGCGGCCTCCCCAATCTCTTTCCTCAACAATGACCCTAAGTGTGGACAAAGAGACGTAAAATACATGCATTTTTTTACCATATGCGCACTGGTCTGAGTAAGTTGGTGCACGACCCATCCCAGCAAATTGCCAATCTCCATGAGTGTGTTCTGTCCAGACAGCTAGGTTGCTCGAGTGCCCTTCCCTACGCTGCTGGCAAATCTTCTGCATCTTACCGCATCTTGCCTCATCACCTAACCTTATGCATTTGCAATGCATTTTCTCATTATATTGTGGCATTCTCTATTTGTAACGTTGCGTAGGAATTAGCATTGGACCCTAAGGCTGCTCAGCAGCTGCCCATTACTACCTTTGCTCAAGTGACTGGGGCATGGACTGTCCAAGGGCAAGAGGTGGTGAAAGCTTTAAATGGTTTACATGTATGGAGTGAGGTGAGTCAGGAAGAAGTCAATTTGTACCTAGGCATGCAAGTCATAGAGTGAGGCTGCGTTCCTCTTTCCATGTGGATGTTTATTTTTGCGCTATGGATCACGGTTATGTCAATTTAATCGAGATTGGAAGTACCGGCCAACTCCATATCCAAAAACTGAGTCCATGTTCTAGACACGGTCTCTCTTCTCTTGATGCTGACAAGCCTTTCCCCCCTACATCTTGAAAGGTTATTGATGCTAAAGCACTCCATGCACCTGCTTGCCACCCATCATGACCCAGGAGTTTGTAAATTCACGCTTGAGCTGGCGGTCAAAGCAGCCGCTGACTGTGTTAGAAATAAGAGCTTGGAGACTGAAAAGCCCTCTTGAAATCAAGGTAGGTCACTGAGGCGATGTGAGCATGATTTTTCCCATGCTAGTTTGTGGTCATTCTCAGCAACGGGCCTCCTGGGGTCCACTCCCCATTTTAGCAAAACAGGGCCATTCAATGGAGTCACTCAGCCGTCCAGCCATCTTGATCGCCCCATTGACTATCCCAGCCATGTATTGCGTGTTTCAGATGTCTGAAGCTATTGACATGTGTAGTCATGGAAGTTGGAGGCCTCCGTGTGTGCATCATAAGCCAATTGGGCATTGTCTTGCACCAGTTGCGTTAGACAATGGTACGATTTGAACTTGCTCATGTAGCCCTGGTTTTCTGGAAGCTGATGAGAATTACTGGTTTGTTACTACAAAGCTGAATTCTGGTTTGATGCTACAAAGCTGAATTCTGGTTTGATGCTACAATGCTGAATTCTGGGTAGGGAGCTAGCAGCAGGGGGCGAGGAGTGCGCGGGGCTTGTGTTGCACGTTCGGGCAGGTTACCCGGTGAGTGCCAGAATGCTGGGAACATCATGGAGAATCCCTGTAAATTTCAGTGCTCTGAAACTCTTTGGACAGAGCTGCCAGATGTGGGGCTGACGTTGAACGTGAAATCTAATGAATGTTGACCTAATGGATAACTCAGTGCTCCAAATTACGCCATATTCCTTTTGCTAAAAAAAAGACGTGTGCTACTTGATTAAAGCCTGCAGGGGATGAATACCAGACACTCCCAGACCCATTTAATTCTTACAAATTCTTCATTTGAGGTTGCACTACCGCACTGCTCCTAAGGATCTTGCGATTTATTAATTGATTCCAGCACCTAGCAACTCACCAGGAGTAAAATAAATAACTTTTTTTAAGAGCTCGCATATCAGTTTTTTCTATTAAACAAACACATGAACTCACAAGAACACAAACAGTTGCACACAAACACACAATGCTAATTAAACAAACACATACACCCTTACACATTCACACATACACACACATTCACACACACACACACATTCAAACACACACACATACACACACAAACACACACACACACATTCAAACACACACACACACAACCAAACACACACACAACCATACACACACAATGAAAAACATACACACAAACA
>LKMJ01000825.1_pt1 | contig 25655 bp, 21 predicted proteins | sample 643391 | NCBI WGS metagenome assembly LKMJ01 (sample SAMN04112250, study PRJNA286221) | soda lake metagenome | biome: soda lake; feature: Kulunda Steppe; material: water; isolation source: sample PL-Br10 brine of Picturesque Lake | place: Russia: Kulunda steppe | collected 2010-07 | reverse complement strand
TACGCGCCAGATACGATTCCGAAGCGTGAAGACGAGACGCCACTCGAGTCGTGTACTGATTCCCAGGCTGTCGACGACTCACCGGAGACCTACGGCGCTCGCAAAGCAGAGGGTGACAGACGGGTGTTCGAGGCTGCCGAGAACGGGGTCCGAGCGATGAGTGTCCGGCCGACGATTGTTTACGGGCCATACGATTACACTGGACGGTTCAACTACTGGATCGAGCGGATTCGTCGCTACGATCGAGTGCTCGTCCCTGGCGACGGTACGAATATCCACCACCTGGCTTCTGTGTACAACACTGTCCGCGCGATCCGGACCGTTGCGGAGAACGGCACTGCAGGTGAGGCGTACAACGTCGGAGACCGCACCGTTTTGACTCTCGGAGAGCTTCTGGATACCACTGCAGATGCTATCGGAACAGATGTCGAGTTGATTACTACTAACGAGAGAGAACTCACCACTGGTGGAGTTTCGATGACGGATTTCCCACTGTACAACCCGGATGTCCATATTCTCTCGACAACCAAAGTTCACGAACTGGGCTGGGAGCCACTGCCTGTGGACACTGCCATACAGCGAACCGTGAACAACGATACAGAACCAAAGCGTGATCCTGGTCCGGACCGGGAGTCAGAGCAAACGGTGCTCGAAACACTATCAGGCTGAGTTATTTTTCGTCGTCCGTCGTGCAGCGACCTTTCGGCAACTCTCGAACCAGCAGGCGTGCGCAGAATCGGTCTCATGGCTCAACCGAGTGCTTCTGATTTGCCAACGCCAACTCCTCCGAGCTGTATTGTTGCGGTGGATCACAAACTGCTTGCCAATTTTGATATATCGTCATACGGTTTATCAGTTGTCCTTGTCACAAACAACGTGCTTTATATCCATACTATATGTGTCATATATCGTCTAACACAAGTTGTCCCAAACCAGGTGTGAACATTGATATCGCAGAGATAGAAGGCGGCAGTGAGCTGGTGGCAAGTTTCTAACGAAACTCCTAGTGGTAACGTGGGTAGTCTTGGGAAACGGGCATTCTGGATAGACCGCTCACGACGTGTCAGATCGCAACGTTTCCCGGAGGGCTGAGTCCCAGTCTGTGCCCAGGCGGTTGAGACGGTCCGTCAACGGTGGTTCATAGACAAAAAAGTTCGTTGGAAGGCCCTCAGCGGCAACTGATAGTTGCTTGTCTCGTTTGAACGACGACATCTCGGGACCAAAGCGGTGATAGGTCCGGTGTAGCTTTTCTGTCCCAAACTTCTCTCGGACAGCGATATCACTCTCGTAGACAACATTCCGGCTGGACCAGTTTGCAAGTCCGTATCCCGCAGCGAGCAGGAGAATAAGAGCCCATATCTGCAACTCTGAAACAGACATGTTCGAACTGAACAGTAGGTTTGCTCCTACGATAATAAAGAACAGTCCATTAGTAGTCGCCAAGAGTGCTCTTTCGTAGTGGTATCTGGACCATTTCTCTTCGTTGTGTGCGAGCAAGACAGCCAGTTCAGAGTCGGTCGCCGTCTTAAGCACCGATTCGTGAATGAAAATCGATCGCAGCCGACCCCGGCCGTGCACCTCAATGGCACTATTTCGTTCGTCATCTTCCACCACTGTGATGCGGGTAGAGCCAAGTTCCAGGCCACTGTTTTCATATACGGCGGCGATTCGATTTCGTTCCGCTGGTGTCGCGTCTCTGAATTCAGTCAGTGTGATGTGGCGTTCAGGCCACGCAACAACAAGATAGATCCACAGAAACATTGATGTCCAGACTAAGGGAGTGAGTAGACTGAGGTTTATACCGAGATAAATCATAACCAGAGTAGTTACAATCAGTATCGGAAACAGCGTCAGCCTGAGAATTCCGACCCAGAAGAACCTGGGGTCACGGCTATAGCCATCTGTCGTCAGCCGGTTCAAACAGTCTTGTCCACCACGAACGAAAGCCACCGTCCCGACGACTGACACACCAATAATCACTGCTGCGGTCAGTATCATTACTGTCAATGTCGATGGTAATATCGATGAAGTAGGTCTGTGCATATGGGCTCCCAGAGGGTACTGCAGCTGTACAATCGTAAGCAGTATGGGGAATCCGCCGAGAGCTGATTCTCGGATGCCTGCAAACACCCGTTTTGACAGACTGGTTCGACCAACCCAGAGACACGCCCCAACGGCGATCCATCCGAGTCCGTACCACGCAACGACGAGTACAACTGGTAGGAAAGCTGCAATAAGATAGTCCATAGACGTTGATGTTTTGTGGTCTGAATATCTTTTTTGGATTCACACTGATAATACGGATCCCTATTTAAGGAATGAGTAGAATAAACGACCCTATTTAAAAGGGTGTCTTACCACAACTATCAACTCTCGACTCCAGGACTTCTTGCTATGTAGTTCGAAACCCATCAGCACCAAACTGATCTACGATTCGACAATCAACAGTAGGTTACTCATCTGGATCGGGCTGGGAGTGCATTTTTTAGATGTGAATATAATATTGATACTGCTGAAATCGAAATAGTAGTGGAATATAGGATATCACAGACACAAATAAGGGTCTTTAGCTGTGAGTGTGCTATCAAACAGTGGCTAATCTGGCAATACTGTCAAAAAATCAGACATTATCTCGGTTCGGTTGGCTGCCGTCTGAATTGGTCTCGGTGTTGTTCTCGATATGGAACAATGGTCTGTTCGTCCCTACTCCCAGGGTGGTCTGCCGCATACCTCACAGCGTTGCCAGCGACTTTTCATTCTGCATCCCTTGCAGTGGACGATTCGTTTCTGCCGTCGAGTGTCATCATTTACCATTTGAATCTACTGTACCCAGGGTGCTGGAGCTGTATTGTTATACTGTTTCTACGAGGACACAATGGCAGTACAGTTCGGCGTCGAGGGCCTCATTTCCCAGAGGTTCAGCATCACATTGATTATCACCCCAATCGAGGTGTCTGTATGGCCAGTGACTCCGAACCAGATACGTCTCGGACCGTCGTCCAGACCTATGTCCCGGCCTATCAGCGAGATGCGTGGGACGAACACGCTGAACAGTTGGACATGAACAGAAGCGAGTTCGTCAAAGCAATGGTCCAGGCAGGCCGAAAACAGTTTGGAGCCGAGCCGGCTGCAGGACCTGGCGCGACCACAGATACGGAGTCTAATGACCGGGACCTAGAGGACAATATAATCGAGACACTGCAACAGTCGGAGGCCTGTTCCTGGGAGGAATTATTGAAAGGGGTAACTGGGGATATCGAAACACGTCTAGAGGAGTGCCTACAGGAGCTACAGGACGCCGACCAGATACGGTACAGTGGGCGTGACGGCGGATACGTTCTACAAGACAGTGAGTGATCTAACAAAGACAATGAGTGATCTAACGACTCAGAGTGCGTCCACAGAGCATATCGAGTATTTTCTCGAAGATATTCGCTACCAGGGGAAATCGAGACGGACACAGGAAGCCTATGAACGTGTGCTACACGATTTCGCAGACTATCTCGACACGCGTGATCTGGCCCTGCAGGACGCTAATCACAGGGACTGTATGGCGTATATTCACCGGCTCCGGGGGTCTGTCGCAGAAAGCACTGTGGCAACGTATGCGTCCTATCTGCACCGGTTTTACGATTACATGATCCGTATCGATGCCTTCGAGGATAATCCAATGGCGATCGTCGTCGAGGAGATGGACGAACAGATCAACACTGATCCCACCAGGCGAGATATTTCGGTGGCCGCTATGCAGCTGTTCGTCAGGGAGATCTCTCATCCACTCGAAAAGGCAGTAATCGTTACTCTTCTGAAAACCGGGATACGGGCCGGAGAGCTGTGCAATCTGGATCGCCGTGATGTGAATCTGGGGAGTGATGATCAGAACCCGCGTCCTCGCCTGGATGGTCGGCCTGATTCGATTTTTGTTGACAGTACTCCCGCAGCGGGGTCGGTCTACAACGATGAGCGTAGACAGGCCTCGAACAAACGAAAACGTGCAACGACAATCCCTGTCGATGAGGAACTGTCGACTGTGCTCAACCGGTGGCTAGCAATCCGCCCAGACCCAATTTCACCCGCTAACCCACTGTTTGTGAGTACGACTGATAGCTGGGGTGCACGCCTGACGCCGGATATGGTTCACCACCTCGTCGAAAAACACGCGAGAGCAGCAAGCTGGTATCGTGAGAGTGGCGGCCCGGAAGAAAACGTTACACCACACTATTTCCGGCACTTTTTTACAACACATCTTCGTGACCGGACCGGCGACCGTGGTGTTGTTAAGTATCTCCGTGGTGATGTTGCGACAGACGTCATCGATACCTATACGCACGACTGGGGCAATCGAATCCGGAGTGTTTACGAAGCAAATATCTATAGTATCTGTTAATATTTCTGCAGAAAGTATTAGTTAATTGTATAGGTTGGTGTCTCTGCGTACACTCATAAACCATATACTACTATATGGAATGCCGGTGTCGGGTTGGGGGTACTTTTGAATTCGGTGCGTTGATACAACTGACCGCCGAACAGCCAGTATGCTGCTTGAAGGGACGATTCTCCGCGGTCGTTCATTTGAACCGGTTGAGGGGCGCGTGGTTATCGAGGACGGCAAGATCGTCGCTATCGAAGAGGGTGATGCTCGGAGTGACGATATCATACTTCCGTCATTCGTCAATGCGCACACACACATTGGAGATTCCATCGCCAAGGAAGCGGGTGAGGGGTTGACACTCGAGGAGTTAGTCGCTCCGCCGGATGGACTGAAACATCAGCTCCTCCGGTCGGCTTCGAGAGCGGAGCTTCTCTCCGCGATGGAATCGACGATTCGTTTCATGGAATCAGCCGGAACAGCGACGTTTATCGAATTCCGGGAGGGTGGAGTCGACGGAGTGAACGCCATCCAGGAGGCTCTCGAGGGACACGAACTCGGTTCAGTTGTTCTCGGCCGTGAGACAGTCGAAGCAATGGAACAAAGCGACGGCTTTGGTGCGAGCGGGGCCGCTGATGGTGAGTTCTCTCGGGCCAGGGCAGAAACAGCAACGGCAAACAAGCTGTTCGGTATCCACGCTGGAGAGGTAGACAGTAGCGATATCAATCCAGCACTGGACCTCGATCCTGACTTTCTCGTTCACATGGTCCATCCCGAGTCACTGCATCTCGAACGACTCGCTGATAACGAGATACCAGTTGTGGCCTGTCCACGCTCGAACATCGTGACTGATGTGGGAGTACCGCCACTTCGTGAGTTGCTGGATCGGACGACAGTCGCGCTCGGGACAGACAATGTGATGACAAACAGCCCATCGATGTTTCGAGAGATGGAGTTTACAGCGAAACTGTTCGATCTCACAACTCGTGAGGTTCTGCAGATGGCGACAATCAACGGTGCCGAGATAGCTGGGCTGAACTGTGGGCTCATCGCGGAGGGGAGAGATGCGGAACTGCTCGTTCTCGATGGTGCATCTGATAATCTCAGCGGGCTCGTGGATATCCGACGTGGTGTCGTCCGCCGCGCGGGTAACGGTGATATCAAACGGGTCGTTCGACCGAGTGAGACAACGTAGTGTAACCGGAAACAGCTGGCATAGGTTCAAATGATCTCAGACCCTACTGGTTGATATGTACGATCGTATCCTGGTACCGACAGACGGTTCCGACAGCATGGAGCGTGTCATAGAGCACGCTGTCGAGCTCGCGACAGTCCACGACGCGACTCTGCATACGATTTTTGTCGCGAACACGGCGACACTCTTGGATCTGCCGATGGACTCCTCGTGGGAGGGAGTCAGTACCGCGTTACACCAACAGGGCGAACAGGCCGTCGATGCAGTGAAAGCGCAAGCAGGTGACCTGTCTGTCGAGACTGTGATTCGGGAGGGATCTCCTGCAAACGAGATCACAACATACGCCGATGAAGCGGATATCGATGTCATCGTTATGGGAACACACGGCAGATCGGGGGTTGACCGGCTGTTGCTCGGCAGTGTTGCCGAACGAGTTGTTCGTTCGTCCCCGATCCCTGTGATGACCTTCCGCGTCTAGCTGTCGGTCGGACGTAGATGTTCACAGTCTCCCGCGTTGACCTCGATGGTCTCTGTCTCGGTTTCGACACGCAGGGTACCAGGGTACTCGATACCGACAGCGTCACCGGTAATCTCTTCAGTCGGTGTTGAGACACGAACTCGGTTTCCAATCGTCGAATTTAGCGCTCGCCAGCCAGGCAATACGGTATCAGTGTTCTTCGAGAGTGTCCAAAACTCTGCGAGGAGATCCTGTGTCAGCCTACGGCGATTGACGGCTCCATTTTCTGCACGCAGACTGGTAGCAGGGTGGTCGGTCGGCAGTGTGTCTGGGTCGACGTTCGCATTGATCCCGATTCCGACGACAATCCATGAGATTTTGTCGGCTTCGCCTTCCATCTCTGTGAGAATGCCAGCGAGTTTGTTTCCTTCGACGTGTACATCATTTGGCCACTTGATCGTCGCCTCACAACCGACAGTCCTGACTGCCCTCGTGGTTGCGACTGCCCCAGCAAGCGTGTACACCGGCGCGTGCACCGCCGGCATCTCCGGGCGAAACAGGATCGAAAGCCAGATTCCGCCACTTGGTGAGTGCCACTCGCGGTCGAGTCGCCCACGACCGCCGGTTTGTTCGTCGGCAACGACTGCAACGTTGGTCTGGCCCTGTTGTGCCAACTCGCGCGCGCGTGCGTTTGTACTCTCAATACTAGCGTGGCACTCGATGTTGAGTGGTGCGTCGAGCCCAAACTCGATAGCTGCTCCGCCAAACTCCGGTATCGACCGGAGTTCGTAGCCGTTGTCGCCACTGATTTCGAACCCCTCCGCGCGGAGTGCTTCGATCTGTTTCCATACAGCTGTCCGTGAGATATCAAGCTGTTTAGCAAGATCAGGGCCCGAAATTGGACCATCAGCTAGCGCATCGAGCACTGCAGACTGTGTCGCGTTCATACCTACCGCTGGGTGCGAATCACTAACGGTCTTTTCCCTTGGTGAGTGACAGAGTGCCATCCCGCGGAGCGAAAGGAAAGTGCTTTTATTCACCGGGGAGGAATCATCAGATGCACACAGCGTGCGTGGGTAGCCAAGCCAGGCCAACGGCGCAGCGTTGAGGGCGCTGTCCCGTAGGGGTCCGCCGGTTCAAATCCGGTCCCACGCATCGCACCGTCCAAGCTACCGCGAGGACACGATGCTCGGTGCTATCCTACAGGGATCAGCACCCACGCAAATTCTCTCGAAGTTATTCCAGACAGTTGCGACACTACACGGAGGTGACTCTACAAGGGGTCCGCCGGTGAGTGGTCGCTTGCGACCGCGAACGTCGTCGCAAGTACCACATCCCACTCCAGCCACAGGCATATCTTGTTAGAGAATCTACAATGTTGTATGCCGGATGACAAACGCGGTCGAGACAAACAATCACGAGATGCAGACAATCGTCAGCGGATGCGAGACATTGCAGCCGAGCTCGAACGGTGGGACGAGACGGAACCACCAATCGATTCGGACGAACTCCCAGCGTTTGAGTCTGCGCTTGAATCACTGACATTTCCAGCACCGGCAACCGAGGTCGTCGACGTACTCGGTGATCAGGAAGTCGAATCACCAGACGGAAGTTACACTGTCGGAGAACTCGTCCCAGAGACCGAGCTGGTGTTTGATTCGCCAGCTGCTGTCAAGACACGAATACAGCGTCCAACAGTCGCTGCGGCGATGAAACAGGTGCTTGAAGCAAGCGAACAGTTCCCAGACCGTATCAGTGACTCACAGCGGAACGCATACGAGAAGACGTTTCGGTCACTCAGGGCCATCGATGCCGATGACGACGACGACGGAATCCAGGTAATCAGCGACTGGATCCTCGAGCAGATACAGGAGAACAAGAAACTCCCAGGCTCTCGATCGGTGCGTCGTCAGGCGGCGAAATTCTGCCGATCGAACGGCTACGAGATCCGAAACGACGAGTGGCTGGGAATTTAGCTGTACTGACGCGCAAGTTCCTGTGCACGCTGACGAACTCGGGTTCCATCTACTGTTCTCACCGTCCCGTCGTAGACCACCTCGCCGTCAACCATCGTGAATTCGACATCGTCGCCGTGAGCGCTAAAGACAAGATGGGAGAGTGGATCGTTGATCGGCGTTGCACGGCTCGGAGTGGTCGAGAGACCGATCAGGTCGGCTTTCCATCCCTCCCGGAGCGCACCAACTGTCTCGAACCCTGCCACGTTTGCGCCAGTTCGAGTTGCCATGCGAAACATCGTCTTGGCTGGGAGTGCAGTCGGCTCCAGCTGATCGACCTTTGCGAGGAGCGATCCGGTTCGCATCTCCGAAAACGGATCCAGTGTGTTGTTACACGGCGGCCCATCGTTACCGAGTGCAACAGGGATCCCACGCTCAATGTACGATCTGACCGGTGCGACACCACTTGCAAGTTTCATATTTGCCGAGGGGCAATGAACGATGTTTGTGCCAGTTTCTGCGAGCAACTCGCGCTCGGTATCGTTCGTCCAGACGCAGTGAGCCAGCACAACATCCTCGCCTGTCAACCCTACGTCGTGGAGCCACCGAATGTTTCTCATTCCTGTCTCGTCTCGGACTCGCTCGATTTCGCCACGGTTTTCGTTTGCGTGCGTGTGGATTCTGACGGCTTCGTACTGGTCTGCAATTTCGCGTGCCCCGCGGAGACACGCTTCTGTACACGTGACCGCAAACCGCGGTGTGACAGCATACCGGATCCGGTCGTTCGCACTCCTGTGGTAGGCATCTAGTAGTTCCTTTGTTTCTCGAAGTGCAGTGTCGGTGTCTTCCAGTAATCCCTCTGGTGAGTTGGTATCCATCAACGCCTTTCCAAGCACACCCCGGATACCGATCTCTGTCGCCGCCTCGAAGGCCCTCTCAGCGTGATTGACCGAGAGATGATCGATCACAGTGGTCGTCCCGTTCTCCAGACACTCCATATAGCCGAGTGTTGCCGCGATCTCCATTGCCTCTGCATCCATCGCTGCTTCCATCGGCAACACGTACTCAAAAAGCCATTCCAACAGTTCGGTGTCGTCTGCAATTCCACGCCCCAGACTCTGCACGCTGTGAATGTGTGCGCCAACCATCCCGGGAGCAACCAAATCGAACCGTCGATGCTCGTGGTTCGGATACTGCTGGCGGAGTGTGGATTCATGACCAACTGCCTCGATTCGGTTCCCGCTGGTGAGGACTGCCCCCTCGTCTATCACCGTCTCACTGTCGACAAGGACTGTTCCGGAGATGAGCATCACAGTGGTGTACGTAGATTACTGGATTATAGATTGGGACACAGATGCAGTAGCCACACAGCCAACCTCAGAGTTCAAATCGTTCCACAGTCGAGTACCGTGGCCCGTTCTCTGTCAGTTCGCTTTTTTTCAGGCGAATTTCATCGAGGGTGATCCGCCCAACTGTCGGATTTTCGCTCTGGACTGTATTCTGGATCACATCTTTCCCGCCTGCGTGATCCATCCGTGCGATCGTCGCGTGTGGGGTAAACTCGTGATCTTCCGGATCGAACCCCAGTGTGGTGGTCCGCTGTTCGATTTCCTCGTGGAGGGCGGTCAGTTGCTCGCTACCCTGGGTAACTCCGACCCAGAGGACACGGATATAGTCGAGACTCGGAAAGACACCGAGGCCGGAAACCTCCAGTGTGAACGGGTCGACACCGCTATCAGCTACTGCAGCCTCTAGCTCACGGGTGAGTTCGGGTATTCTCTCCTGATCGGTGTCACCGAGAAATGTGAGTGTGATATGTGCCTGTGCTGGATCTGTGAACCGCAACCCGCTTGCATCTTCGAACTGCTGTTGGACCGTTTTGATCGACTCTGCAAGATCGTGCAGATCTGCACTGACGAACAGTCGCATACCATCTCTTGGTGACGCAGGCCTTAATGCTGGCCCATGCCAACTACCTCGTATGACCAACGAACGAGACGATCATACATTCTCGGACGGACAGGGATTCGACGACCCCTACGAGGGGTTCGATATCGATCCACCCGAGCTAGCTGTCGATACCGATCAGATCGACCCCGTCGATTCGCATGCTCTTGCAGATCTGTTAGACGAGGATAACCTCGCCAAAGACGATGTCGATGCAGAGAAACTACTCGACGTTGGCCTCGATTACATCCGAATCAACCGTCACGAACAGGCAACAGAGACGTTCGAGCGGACTGCTCGATACGCGGATGAGGAGCGCATTGAGCAGGAGGCCTGGGTGAACAAGGGGGTTGCCCACGCAGAGCTAGAGGAATACGACGCAGCGATTGGTGCCTATCGCGAGGCACTCGATATCGACGATGACTCCGAACACGCTGCAACCGCGGAGACCAACCTTGCATACGCCCTCTGGGAGTTCGGCCGTACTGAAGAGGCGCTCGAACACGCAGAGCGCGCAGTCGAACTCGACCCACGGTTCGGCCAGGCCTGGTACAACCGTGGCTTTTTCCTGAACGAGCGTGGCCTCGCCGAAGAGGCAGTCAATGCATTCGACAACGCGGTTCGTCTCGGCTACCGGAGTGCCGATCTTCTGGAAGAGAAAGCAATCGCACTCGAACACCTCGGTGAGGACGAGCGAGCTGAAGCGGTTGCAGAACAGGCAGAACAGATGCGATCACAGAACGAAGAAGAGTTACTCGACGACAGTCTGATGGAGTAACATGGCTACATTGTTGCTCTCCGAACGCGAAACGCAGAAGGGCCGGCTCGTCGCAGTCTGTGATGTCGATCTCATCGGCGAAACATTTGAGAACGGTGATCTCTCACTGACCGTCAACGAGGAGTTCTACGGCGGTGAACCAGCCGATGAGGGGGCAGTCGTCGAGAGTCTGGCTCGTTGTTCAGTCGCGAACCTCGTCGGCGACGCTGCAGTTGGGCTGGCGATCGAACACGACTTCGTCGACGAAGAGAACGTCCTCGACATTGATGGAACTCCTCACGCACAACTACTGTGGATGTGAGCGCAAGCTCCCTCAGTACACTCAGACAGATATTTATTCCTGAAATTTGACATCTGAACCGAAATCCGGCGCTTACGACTCCTGATCTGTCTCTGAGGGCGGAGAGTTCTCTGTATCCGACGCCACAGATTCGATTGCAATCTCAGGTGTTCTCAGCAGGTTCTCTGCGTTTTCTTTCGGACAGTCCTGTCGTCCAATCATCGTTTTGATCGTCTCGCCCGGTTCTGTCACACTCTCGAAGACGAGCGAGTCGTCCGTTACCGTCCAGCCTGCATTAAGTGGCTGATCAGTGAGCGCTGCCGAGTCACCGACGAGAGGCTCGGTCATCCTGATCGTTGCCGTCGTTTCTCGGACTGATTCTATCTCGTAGGCGACGACAGGTGCCTCGAGTGTATCGTCGACGTACTTCGTGACGATGACGTTTGCAGATGCGGTTTTATCAGAGCGTTCGGCTCGGCTAATCACGTCCCCGACGATCATCTCCCACACCTCGGATTGACTGCGGTCGTCGTAGTCCGGGATCGGATCGTCTTCGTCATCGTAGAGCCGTTCGATCGGTGCCTCGTCGACTGCAAACCGTTCTGGCACACCTGATCGGATCACTGCGTAGATCAGACCTGCAAGTACCGCAAAGAAGCCACCGATACTGGCTGGGACGATGAGGAAGGCAAAGCTATCGCCGTCAGTATCTGACGATCCGGATTCTACGTCTTGCCCGCTACCTGGTTCAACACCCTCGATATCGCCACCCTCCTCCAGCGCGTACAGTGTCGCGTCGTCACTCCCGGTGTAGACCACACCGTTTGCGACAGCTGGCGAAGCAGATATCGAGTTACTCGTTCTGAACTCCCACAGCTGCTCACCATCGGTACTGAGTCCAAACACTGTATTGCTCTCGCTTGTGACATAGACTGTGCTGTCAACGACCGCTGGTGAGGAGGTGACGACGTTTCCGGTGTCAAACCGCCACTCCTGGGATCCATCTGTTGCATCAACTGCGAAAATGTTGTTACTTCGCGAGCCAACGTAGACTGTCCCGTCAGCGATTGCTGGTGAGCCAACGACCGCTCCGCCGGCATCAAAAAACCACTCGCGAGTTCCCGATACTGCATCGATTGCATACACAACGCCCTGTGCCGGATCGCCTGCGACCAGGCTGCCGACGTACACTGTTCCATCGACAACTGTCGGCGTGGAGTTGACTGCTCCGAGAGCTTCGTAGGTCCATTCCAGTTCGCCTGTCTCTGCATCGATGGCAGCCAGAGTCGTGTCGTTGTCCCCAATAAACAGCATCTGGTCTGGACTCTCGTCGCTGTCGACGGCGGCGACTGCTGGCCCCGATTCGATTCCCCCATCCGTCTCGATCGACCAGCGTTCTGTCCCCTGTTCGTCGGTGTCGGCGGCGTTGATCGCGTAGATATCTCCTTGCCTATTACCCAGATAGACCGTCTCGTTCGCATAGTTCAACGGCCCTTCGATAGCGCCACCTGTCCCGAACTGCCACTGTTGTTCACCAGTCGTCGTATCCAGTGCGAAGACATCTCCTGCTTGTGTAGCGACATATACGGTTTCATCGGCGACGATCGGAGCAGCGCTAATACTGCTCTCAAGATTGACGGGCCAGTTGTCGAGTTCTTCTCCGGAACCAGTATCGACGCCGTAGATTCGCCCATCCTGGCTGCCGAAGTAGACGACTCCGTCTTTGACCACTGGGCTGGCTGTAATCCGTCCGCCAGCGTCGACGGTCCATCTTCCACCGACGTCTTCGATGGGTCCAGTTCCTGCTGGATTGTGCCCGCTGTTGCCAGCGTCGAACCCGAATCCGGTCCACTCATCATCGCCCTGGATCGGTGATGACTGACTGGTGGAAAGAGCGGTCCCCGTCGTCCCGAGAGCTGTCGAAATCGTCGCGGTCGAGCCAAGAAACGCACGACGAGTCCATCCGGATCGCATTGACACCTCCTAGAACGTGTGTGTATAAAACGGCGTTCTCTCGTCTTCGTCACAATCAGGTGTCGGTCGAACGGTTATGAGGTATCGAACTGCTTTCGCATCAGCGCAAACTGTAACTCGAAATCGCGGATCGTTCGCGTCTTCCGGCCACAATCCCAGTACCCAAGCGATTCGTAGAACCGTTTCGCATTCAGTGCAGAGACGATGGTCAACTTGTCGAGGCCCTCGATTCGTGCGCGAGATTCGAACTGTCGAACGAGTGACGTCCCGATTCCGTTCCCCGAATATTCTGGATGGACGAACAACGCTTCGATTCGGTTCTGGTGCGTGTTGAGGACGCCATAGCCCACGACAGCCTCACCCCGTACTGCCAGCAGTATATCGAACTCGTTGCTTTCGATTGCACGCTTGAAATCTGACCGCTCTGCGCCTGTCGGTCGCCAGGCCTCGATCTGTACGGGCGTATAATAATCAGTGTCGATCTCTTCAATCGATTGCTGTTTGATTTCGAGGATCCGATCAGCGTCTGCCGAGCGCGCAGGACGAAACTGGATCCTGTCCATTCAGTAGCCCGTAGAACCCTCACATGTATAGAGGTTCATATCTACAAACTGCGTGTCTCTCAACATTTCCAATAGTATTCAAAAGATTGTCACTCTGTTTCGATATATGTCTCATCTTTCGTTATATTCGCATTTCAAATCTAAATAGTTGAAGTTTTTATGCTGTCGGGCCAAACCATTCCCCACGATGGGAAAAGATCTCGAGCGAGACCTCGGGTTACCGTCCGTTATCGCAATCAGTATGGGTGCGATGATCGGTAGCGGGATCTTCATTTTACCGGGGATTGCAATGGCAGAGGCTGGACCGGCAGTAATTCTTGCGTTTATTATCGCAGCGATACTGGTGGTTCCAGCAGGACTTTCGATCGCCGAGCTCGGGACCGCGATGCCGGAAGCAGGTGGTGATTATATTTATATCGAGCGCGGGATCGGTCCAGCAGCGGGGACCATCGCTGGATTGGGGACGTGGCTCATGCTGATGTTGAAAGGGGCGCTTGCGTTGTTCGGTGGGATGGTCTACCTGGATGCGGTTCTCGCGCTTCCGTCCGAGACAGCAGCAGCACTTATCATTGGGACAGTGCTGATTGGTGTCAACATCTTCGGTGTGAAACAGACCGGACAGCTCCAGACAGTGCTCGTTGCCGGGATGGTTCTTATTCTCGTCGGATTTATTGTGTTGACATTACCGACTGTCGAGAGTGGGAACTACGAGCCGTTTTTCAGTGAGGGATCGGGCGGACTGTTCACGGCGACGGCGACTGTCCTTGTCTCGTATGCAGGGGTGACTAAAATTGCCGCAGCAGCCGAAGAAGTCGAGAACCCGGGCCGAAATCTCCCGCTCGGACTGATTATTTCACTCGTCGCGACGACGATCATCTACGCACTGCTGGTGTTTGTGCTCGTTGGGATCGTCGACGCTGAGACACTCGCTGGATCGAACGATCCGATGGTTGAGGCAGTCGATCCGCTGTTTGGATTTATTGGCGTGGTGTTGATCGTTGCTGCCGCGATGGCAGCACTGATCAGCACTGCAAACGCGGGTATTCTCACCGCATCACGGTATCCGCTGGCGCTGAGTCGTGACGAACTCCTGCCAGAGTTCTTTTCGCGTGTCGACGACAGGTTCCGGACACCAGTGATCGCAATTCTGGTGACTGGCGGTGCGATGCTCGCATTTATTTTGTTACTGGATATCGACGAAATCGCAAAAGCTGCAGGGTCGTTCCAGATCATCGTCTATATCCTCGTCAACATTGCACTGGTCGCCTTCCGTGAACGCGATCTCGACTGGTACGATCCGTCGTTTACGAGTCCGCTGTATCCATGGCTCCAGATCTTCGGTGTCTTTTCGGGAATGTTCATCATTACGCAGATGGATCTGTTACCGATTGTCGGCGGTATCGCGCTCGTCATCGGTGGGCTACTCTGGTACTATGTGTACGCCAGAAGTGGCGTCGAGCGAGAGGGTATCGCCATCGACGTCGCGCGGCGACGGGCAGGACGCCAGACAGTCGATAAGACGAAAGCGGTCGTCACTGACGCCGGTGTCAAAGAGGTTGTCGTCGCCGTTCACCCTGATATCGATCCGGATCGTGAGGAAGATCTCCTCAGAATCACATCACCGCTGGTCCAGCAAACCGGTCGTATCCGTGTGGTGAAATTCACGGAAGTTCCGTCGCAGGTTCCGCTTGGGCAGGTAAAGGGTCAGACGGCCGATGATATCGATTTCGAACGATACACCGAAGAGTTCGCAGACGAACTGGACGTCGATATCGTCGCCAGCGAAATTGTGAGCCACGATACGAAACACGCAATTGTCAACCACGCTGAATCAGTTGATGCGGATCTGTTGATTGCCGAACGTGAAACACAGGGCCGGCTCGACACGCTCCTTGGAAGTGACACCGACTGGATCATGCAACATGCCGACTGTGATACCGTGTTCGTCCAGAATCGTGGACTTGCGGAGATCGAAGAGATTGTCATCGTGACAGATCGAAGTCCGTTCAACGATCCGTTCAAGATCGGATTCGCCAACCTGATCGCAGCCCAGGCGGGAGCCAGTATCCGCTGTCTGTTCGCTGTGAGCGAGGATGCACCGGAGTCACTCGTCGAGACGGTTCAGGAGTACCACACCGATCTGGATAAACTCTGTACAGTGCCGATCCAAAGCCAGGTACTCAGAACCGATGCCCACGTCGAGTCGATCGTGTCCGAGGCCGAAAACGCTGATCTGGTCATGCTCAGCTCGGAGGTTCACAGACGCCTCCCGGATCTGTTGTTCCCCCAGCGTGCGGACCGTATTTCGGCTCTTCTGGATAACACGGTGATGCGTGTCCACTCGAAATATGCTGTGAGACACACCTTCTTGCGACCCATCCTCGATGTGGTGTTGTTCAGATCCGGGAGCTCGGCTGCAGCAAAGACGGCCGAGGAAACAGAACGGACGACAGAAGCCGAATCTAGCGAGTGATCAAAACGGTGGCTTCTGTTCGCCAGCCGTAATCATTGTTTCGAGCCAGTTTTCCTCCGGTGGGAGCGGACACGAAAAGGTCTCGCTGTATGCACAGAACGGCGAGTATGCGAGATTAAAATCAACTGTTACCTGATCGCCATCTGAGAGTTCGGTCTGTGGCTCTAGCTCCATATACCGTCCGTCTTTGTATGTTTGCTGTCCTGTGGTTTTATCACGGAATGGAATAAAGATGCCGTCGCCCTCATTCTGTCTGTACCCATGCAGTTCGTATCTCTCACCGTCGAGTTTGAACTCGAAGGTCACAACACGGTTGTACGATACTGTCCGTCCATCTGATGTTTCGAGTTCGATTTCCTCGGGCTCCGTGGCGACACGTACTGTCGCGGTTATCCGATAGTTGGGGGCTGGCTCGAAGTACGACAGCCCATCGAACTCATCGCGTTTTTCCGGTGGCACGGGTGATTGTCGATGTTCGTTCAGAAAGTCGTCTTTTTCACCACGGTGGTGTTCGAGTTCCGTAGTCCACGCTTCAATATCGCCTTCGTTCGGTTCGTCGCTCATATCTGACGTTTTTGTCCACGAGCAATGAAAGCACGGGTTCTGTGCACCCTGCGCTCACAGTGGCAAACAGATATTTATATCCTGTGTGAGGATTACAACCTGTGAGTGGTTCAACAGCATACAGGAGCGTCTTTCTATTCGCATCATTGTATATCTCCTTATCATTTCTCCCGTTTATAGCGTTGAATCAGGAGATACTCGACGATGTTCAGGAACAGGTTACCGTCAACGTCGTGGCTGTCGGCATAATTGGGGTCATGTTTCTGCTTGTCGTTTCTGCGCTCTTTCTTGCAGATGAGGGTGTGGACCGATACAATCAGTTCCTATTCGCGCCGACAGACCTGCTTTCTATTCTGGTTAGTGGGTGTTTCTTGCTCGCAGCAACTTCGTGGTGGCTCGTTCTAGAGGTGACAACGTGGTATGGCGCCGAACTAGATTTCAATATTCTTCTATTCGCGGTCATCCTGAGTCAGGTTCCAATGGTTCTGTTTCTCTCGCTGCTGACAGTCGTCGGCAAAAGCTGAGCGCGATTGTTATGAGTCTTCGTCGCTTTGGTGTTCCGGTACGACCACTTTGAGAGGGAGGTTCTGGTATGGGTTGTACAATCCAGTGAGTCAACAGTTACCGGTGTTATTTTTGTCGACGAGAAAACTACCACCGGTTGACTGTTGGCTGTGAGTTATTGAACGGGTATTTCGGAGAACTATTTGCCCGGCAAGCCAACATTGAATACAAAATCTTTTCAAAACGCACCTCTATAGAATAGAACTACAAGGTGATTCAGTGTGCCAGAGATGGAAACAGCGACGTTCGAGACTGATCTGAGCCTCTTCAAATACGACAATCTGGAGCAGTTACCGCCCGAATACAGAGATCTTGGCGAAGAGAAGCGACGACAGCGCACGGAAAAAGCGCTCGAGACACTCGGCGACGATGTAGTTATTCTTGGCCACAACTACCAGCGAAAGGAAATCGTCGAACACTCGGATTTTATCGGTGACTCCTACCAGCTTAGCAAGGAGGCAGCAAATGCTGATGCGGAGTACGTGATCTTCGGTGGTGTCACGTTCATGGCCGAGTCGGCAGATATCATTACCGACGATGATCAGACCGTCATCTTGCCGAGTATGGAAGCGTCCTGTCCGATGGCAGGGATGGCCGAAGCACTCCAGGTCGACGACGCCTGGGCAGAGATCACGGCAGAGACCGACGCGAACATCATTCCGATCACGTATATGAACTCCTATGCTGATCTGAAAGCCTTCTGTGCCGAACAAGGTGGGCTCGTCTGTACTTCTTCGAACGCGCACAAAGCCTTCGAGTACGCCTTCGAGAAGGGTGATAAGGTGCTGTTTTTACCAGATAAGCACCTCGGCGAAAACACAGCCTACCGGCTCGGGATGGAAGACGAAATCGTCGAATGGGATCCGTGGGATCCGGAGAGTGCGGACGCGAGCAAAGCTGCAGAGAATGATATTATTCTCTGGGAAGGCTACTGTCAGGTTCACGAGCGATTCCGTGTCGAGCACATCGACAAGATCAGAGCGCAGTACGAGGACGCAAACGTCGTCGTCCACCCAGAGTGTCGACGAGAAGTCGTCGAAGCTGCCGATGTCGTTGGCTCGACTGCGAAAATCTGTGAGGTCGTCGAGAATGCAGACCCTGGCGAGACGTGGGCGATCGGAACTGAGATTCACCTCGCCAAACATCTGAGCAGGTGGCATCCGGATGTCAATGTCGTCCCGCTGTGTGGTGATGCCTGTATGGACTGCAATGCGATGCGTCAGATCGATCCAAACTATCTGGTCTGGATTCTCGAAGAGCTCGTCGAGGGACGCGAACGAAACGTAATCGAGGTCGCACCCGAAGAGAAAGAACTTGCACAACTCGCCCTCGATCGGATGCTAGAGATCTAACGATGGACCAATCAGAGACAGACGTCCTCGTCATTGGCGCAGGGATCGCTGGCCTCTCTGCGGCACTTGCTGCGGAGGAAGCAGGCGCAACTGTCACACTGGCTACGAAAGCCAAACGACCGGAAGACGCCTCGACCTGGTGGGCCCAGGGTGGGATCGCGATATCGCGTGACGATCCAGACCAGTTCACGGCTGACATCCTCGATGCCTCTGCTGGCACTGCCGAGGAGGCGGCTGTCGACGTGCTTGTCGAAAACTCGGCTGCAGTAATCCAGGACGTCCTCGTCGACCAGGTTGGCATCGAGTTCGATACGAACGGCGAGGAGTTCGACTACGGACAAGAGGCAGCCCACGATCAGCCACGCATCTTACACGTCAACGCCGAAACTGGCAAACACATCCACGTTCCCTTCCTGAACTACGTCGCCGAGCAGACTGATGTCGAGATCTTGCAAGATACTGCAGCACTCGAATTACTCCGCCACGAAGGACGTGTCTACGGTGCAATCGTCGAACACGACGGCGAGTGGGCACCGACGTTTGCCGGCTCGACAATCCTCGCGACAGGCGGGATCGGTGCGTTGTATCCACGCTCGACGAATCCACAGAGTGCAACAGGCGATGGGATTGCCATGGCAGCCCTCGCGGGTGCGGATGTCGAGGATATGGAGTACGTCCAGTTCCACCCGACAGCCTGTCACACCGAGGATGGGACATTCCTGATAAGCGAGGCAGTCCGCGGCGATGGTGGCATTCTCAGAAACAGTGATGGCAAGCGTTTCATGCCCGCCTATCACGACGACGCCGAACTCGCGCCACGGGATGTTGTTGCCCGCGCAGTGAGTGATGAACGCGAGGCGACTGGTGAGGTAACACTGGATGTCTCCGGGATCGAGTTCGAATCCACGTTCCCGGATCTCGCCGAGAAATGTCGAGAACATGGGGTCGACTGGACGGAGGGGATTCCGATCGCCCCAGCCCAGCATTTCCTCTGTGGCGGCATCGACGTTGATGAATACGGTCGGAGTTCACTAGATAGACTCTACGCTGTTGGAGAGTGTTCCCGAACGGGTGTCCACGGCGCGAACCGACTCGCCAGTACCTCACTGTTAGAGGGACTCGTCTGGGGACAGCGTGCCGGCGAGGACGCCGTTGGAAATCCGATCGAAGAGATCGAACCACCGGAACTCCTCGAACGAGATCCAGATCTGCCGGCGAACTTCGCAGCAGACAAGTTCCGGCGACTACGGCGCGTGATGGACGAGATGGTCGGAATCGAACGCTCGCCGCATGGGCTCAAGCGAGCGCAGGGGATCTTGCGACGACTCAAAGGTGAGGTCGATGCCTACGTCCGGACTCGAACGTCACGGTCGCTGTACGAACTCCGGTCTGCGTCGATCGTCTCTCTGTTGATCAGTCGGGCCGCCGCAGCAAACGAGCAGTCGATCGGCTGTCACTACCTCGTTGAGGAAAGCGAGCGTGAACAGCCAACAACACAGTCGCATGATTCCTGATTCACAGATCGAACGCTGGCTGCAGGAGGACCTGGGTCATCACGACGTGACAAACCAGGTTCCGGGCGAGACAACCGGGGAACTTGTCGCGAAAGAAGACGGCGTCGTCGCCGGGCTCGACGCCGCCAGGGCTGTCTTCGAGTATCTCGGTGTCGAGGTCATCGACTCACATACCGCGGGTACGCGGGTTCAGTCCGGGGAGACAGCTCTCCGTGTCGCTGGCGCAGCATCGGACGTGCTTCGTGGTGAGCGTGTCGCAGTCAATATCACAGGCCACGCCTCGGGGATCGCGACGAAGACCCGTGAGGCTGTTGACGCCGCACGAGCGGTCAGCGATTCTGTGTCGATAGCGGGAACGCGCAAAACAACGCCAGGGCTACGTGGCATCGAAAAGCGCTCAGTTGTTGCAGGCGGCGGCGACACACACCGACTGGATCTCTCGCATATGGTTATGGTCAAAGACAACCACATCCAGGAGATGGGGATGGACGATGCAATCGCTCACTTCCGTGAGCGTGTCTCGTTTGCGACGAAAATCGAGGTAGAGGTTGAACGACCCGAAGACGGGAGACGGGCTGCTGAGGCTGGTGCGGATGTAGTCCTCTTCGATAATCTCTCACCTGATGCGACCGCACGTGGTGTCAAGTCACTACCGACAGAGACGCTTGCAGAAGCCAGCGGTGGGATAACGACTGCGGATGTGCCGGCTTACGCCGAAACCGGAGTCGATATTATTTCGATGGGGTCGTTGACGCACTCCGCGACGGCGCTCGATTACTCGTTTCGAACTGGCTAGAGAGTTCGTGATCTACTGTTCACTCGATTACGAGCGAGACTGATTTTTCAGCAGCATCTATCTCTCCAGTGGCAATGAGCGTTAGCAAGAACTCACCGCCGATGTACCGATCCGGCATGGCGACTATTATCTCTGGTGTGACGGTTGCCTGTACGGACTCCCACAGGAGCTTGCAGGTACCATCTGACTGGACCTGGCTGTCGACTACTGCATCTGGGGCTGTCACGTCGGACACTGCCCAGTCTGTCCAGAGTTTTGTAATTTCGATCTCAGAAACTGCTGTTGCGTTGAGTTCGAGTTCAGCCTCACCTTCCTGAGTGACCGTCATCTCTTCGACAGTTAGCGAAAGTAAGTTGTCGGTCTCAACAGTCTCGGTGTCCGTGTTTGTGGTGTGTGTCACACCAGCTTTCTCATCAGTGTACGAGAGCGATAGTTCTGCTCCGTCGCTGGCGGAAATATCAGTGGCCTCCAGAAGATAGATGCCATCGTCATCGTGGTCAGTGACCGTAATCGAATCTGGATTGATCGACTGGCCCGCGACTTCGAGGTCGAACTGAGGGGGGTCGGGCATACCGAACGTTCCGTGGTCGTACCGCTTTCCAGTTCCATAGGTGAGTTTGAGTTTGATTTCGAGTGACTCTTCATCGAGTACTGCAGACTGAACAGTTACGTTCTCCGCAAGCTCGTAGCTCGGGTGATTGATCGCTTTTGCGTATTCGACTTCGCCATTGCCTGTGATCTCCTCACGGAGCTTCCAGGTGCCGCCTGGAGTATCCGTTTCCAGTGACGCTGACCGAACCACAGCGAATGTACCGTTTTTCGTCGTTGACTCCGCGTGTACCTGCCCATCTGGATCGATCAGTGTGAGGTCGATCTCGTCTGTCTCCGCTTCCCAGGCGACACGGGCATCGATCTTTGTCTCACCCGCGTCGTTAATACGTGTTCCGTCGGGGAGGTCATCCAGATCGACCGGGATCGCATGCAGACATTGATTGGATTCTGAGATCGTGCGCTCCGGTGGGTCATTACACAATACACAGTCGTAAGCTGTTTCGACAGTTTCGAGCGTAAAGTCGAGTTCTGCATCAGGTTTCCGGATGGATAGATCGGCTGTATCGACTGTTTCACCGTTTGGATCGACCGAATCGGAAGCAAGTGGAAAGTCGAACTCCGAATTCTCTGGATAGTAGTAGACAGCGACCCCGTTGGCGGACAGATTGCGATCAATACCAGTTGATGGGCGAAACTCGATGATGTATCGCGAGCCGTCGCCTCGTGTTCCGTCCCAGATACGGTAGTTTTCGTCGACAGCCGTTGCTGGTGGGATGATGAGTGGCTGTCGAAGATTCTCGTCGTTTTCGAGCCAGATATCGGCGGTCTTGGTCCAGTCGCTCCGTCCGTCGTCACTGATCCTGAATCCGCCTTCCGGCCCGATATTGTTTTTTTCGTGCGCAGACAGCTTCGACGGTGGACTGTTCCACGTTCCCTCGCCGCTCATCAACGCGATATCGCCAACTCCGTCATTGTAGTGGTGAGGGAGTCCAAGTGCGTGCCCAATCTCGTGGCATGGCACACCCATACGCAGATCCGAGATAGATGGTTGTGTCCAGTTGAGTGCCCGCCCGCTGAACGATTCGCCTGCGTAGGAGCCGCCAGGTCCGCCCCAGGCTGGGCCGGAACCGCCTGCGCGGAAGACGAACAGTAATGGCTGATCGTAGGCCTCGAAATCGAATCCATGTTTTTTCGCTTCCTCGACAGCTGCTTCCCAGATAAGGTCGTATTCGCGGTCTTCGTTTTCATACTCTTCTTCTGTGAACGGCACTTCGTACCAACCCCCCACACCCTCAGGACCGCTCGATAGAGTCATCTGGCCGTGGCTGACTGTTTCCCAGTAATTGGTCACACTCTCCTCAGAACGACCAACATCAGGATGGTCGCCAAACATGAACTGTTCGTACTCTTCGGGTGGGCCCCGGGGCTCGGTATCTTCAAAATGGACGAGGAGGCAGACAACCTCCCATTCTCCAAATTCGGGAAGGTCCTGGTCTGATTGCCCGGATATCTCCTCTGGTTTCCCCTCAAGATCTGCTGGCTCACAGGACGCACAGATACCACAGCCGTAGCCATCTGATGTGAAATCAGTTACGCGATTGTCTGAACTCATTGTTCTGATGATGAACTCCTCTCAGTCGTACCGATGATCATATTTTATCCCATCATACATCGAATGATAAACAACTACTATTGTTCACATGTACGCCCCATTTCGAATAGCTCTTGATGTAATTTCACAATTAGAAAACACCGTCGATGTGGGGTGATCTCGGCGAGGTAGCCACAAATTTCACAGCGTGTCTCATACTGTTTATTGCGAGTCTTTACCGGAGGGAGACTCCGTCTCCCAGGCAGTCGGGCACGGCCCGACGACGCCGTGGTGTAACAAGACAGTGGTTGTACGGCATGAAACACTGATATTTGTCACATGGTCTGGCAAGAGCAGGCACTTGCTGACATCGCGGAGTGTCGCTCACTCACGAAAATTACCGCAACAAACACTATCAGGCGAAATCTCCGTACGTTGGCTGCGCTCTCTCACCAGGGAACTCTGCAACGGGTACCTGGATCTGATCACCGCTTTCCATATCTTTCAGGGTGACGTTGTCGTCTTCGAGGTCCTGCTCGCCGACGATGACGACCGTCTCTGCGTTGATGCTGTCGGCGTAATCGAGCTGTGCACCGAAGCTCCGGCCGGCAACGTCGGATTCGACGACGTGGCCCTTTTCACGGAGTTCCCGGGCGATACGCGCTGCGACTGGTCTGGTATCCCCAACCTGCAGAACGTAGTACTCCGTCGAAATCTCCTCTTCGGGCCAGACACCCGCCCGTTGACACAGCAGTGAGAGCGTCGCGTAGCCGGGTGCGAATCCAACAGCGGGCGTCGGCTGGCCGCCGAATCCTTCGATCAGATCGTCGTACCGGCCGCCGCCGAATACAGAGCGTGAAACTTCGCCAGTCGAATCGAAACACTCGAAGACGACACCAGTGTAGTAATCCAGCCCGCGAGCAGTCGTAAGCGAGAGTGTGCAGTACTCACGGACGCCGAAATCCTCGGCGGCATCGAGTACGGCCTGTAGATTTTCGACGGCCTCCGTCACGCGGTCAGTGCCGGCAAACTCGACGAGGTTATCCAGTTCAGACTCGGGCGTTTCGAGCAACTTGTCGAACTGTTCGACCTGCTTCTCGGTCAGCCCGGCATCAGTCAGCAGTTCGACGTACTTGTCGTGGTCGACCTTGGCCCGTTTGTCTATCGCGCGAATGGCTGGCCCGGTGTCGACATTACCCTCGAAGGAGTCGAGCAAGCCCCCCAGAATATCCCGGTGAGAGACATGGAAGTCGAAATCGTCGGCTGACAGGCCAAGTGCGGTGAGTGCATCTGCGGCAACCGCAAGAATCTCCGCATCGGCGGATGGATCAGACGAGCCAAAGATGTCGACGTTGGTCTGGTAGAACTCCCGGAACCGTCCTTGCTGGGGCTCCTCATAGCGCCAGAACGGGCGTGTCGAAACCCACTTGATCGGTTTCGAGAGCTCCTGCTGGCGTGCAACGGCCATCCGGGCAACAGTGGGTGTCAGCTCCGGTGTGAGTGCAACAGATCGGCCGCCCTTGTCCTCGAAGGCGTACAGCTCATCGAGAATCTCGTCGCCACTTTTGTCTGCGTACATCTCAGTAGACTCCAGTGCTGGCGTCCCAATCTCCCTGAATCCGTACTGCTTTGCGACGGACTCGACAGTGTCCATCACCTGCCGTCGGGACTGCATCTCTTCAGGGTAGAAATCACGAAACCCCTTGATTCGATCGTACATACTCCGGCTTTGGCCAGCAGTCGCTTGAAAGCTTCTACTTGGCTGAGAGAGTACAGTTTTCGGACACGACGAGCACAGTGCATATGTCTCCAGAGCCCAATGATACACCATGCGAATAGCCGTTCTCGGCGCAGGATACGCTGGCCTAACTGTCGCCCGTCGTCTCGAACGAACGCTTCCGGAGACAGCCGAGCTGGTTGTCGTCGATGAATCACCGTCCCATCTCGTCCAACACGAGTTACACAGAGTTATTCGAACCCCCGATCTTGCGGAGACCATCACGATTTCGCTCGACGAGCTCTTTTCGGAGGCAACTGTCGAAAAGGCGACCGTCGTCGATGTCGATACCGACGCCGGTGTTGCCACACTCGAAGACGACTCGGGCAAGCGTGAACTCGAATACGATTATGCTGCGGTCTGTCTTGGCGCGGAGACGGAGTTTTACGATCTCGACAGCATCGAGCAGTATGCAACACCGCTGAAACGACTCGATCAGGCGAGATCGATCCGTGCCGACGCGTTGGAGGCGACCGGGGGATCGGCTGTCGTCGGTGGCGGCGGTCTCTCCGGCATTCAAACAGCCGGAGAACTGGCAGCGCTCTCGGATGAGGAGGATCTTTCACTCGATGTGACACTCGTCGAGATGGAATCAGAGATCGCACCGGGTTTCGATTCGACGTTCGCGAGGGCGATCCGACGAGAGCTGGATGACAGAGGGGTGACTGTCGAGACAGGGGTTGCGATCGAATCAGCCGACGAGGATATCGTCCATCTTGCTGATGGACGGTCGATTCCGGCCGACGTGTTCGTCTGGGCCGGTGGAATCCGCGGGCCGACAGCACTCGATGGCAAGCGCCAACAGGTCAACGCAGACCTGCGCCTTTCCGAGCGTACGTTCGTCGTTGGTGACGCGGCCGACGTGACCGATGCCGGCGGTAAACGCGTGCCTGCGAGTGCGCAGACTGCAATCAGAGAGGCAGCCGTAGTCGCGACCAACATCGGAGCACTGAC
>LKMJ01000824.1_pt1 | contig 25670 bp, 38 predicted proteins | sample 643391 | NCBI WGS metagenome assembly LKMJ01 (sample SAMN04112250, study PRJNA286221) | soda lake metagenome | biome: soda lake; feature: Kulunda Steppe; material: water; isolation source: sample PL-Br10 brine of Picturesque Lake | place: Russia: Kulunda steppe | collected 2010-07 | reverse complement strand
GTGTGGCACCACAGAGTGGCACACCATGAGAAGCACACCATGTGTGGCACACCATGAGTAGCACACCATGTGTGGCACCACAGAGTGGCACACCATGAGTGGCACCACAGAGTGCATCCCACTGGACTCGGAAGCGTGCTTGGCACCAAGCATATGCCACAAGACGCATCGCTTGGCTACCCCCCTAGGCACAACACACCCAAGAGGCTCACCATCGCTGCACAACGGCGCTGCGCGCCATGTAGGCTCACGGCAGCTGTGCTGTGCTGCATGGTGAGGAACCGGCATCCTGCGCATGTTTGCATGCACGCACTCTCACCACACCACGATGCTGCATGCGCATGTACTGGTGCACACACACACAGTCCCACCCCTGTCGCACCAGTCGCGTGTGCCGCAGCTGCATGCACCACCCACCAGCTCCCATGGCGGCATCTTTGGCTGGCTGGGACGGGGCGTGCGCAAGGCCAGGCGGGAAGCCATCAACGTGTAGTCGCCGCGCGCCTCCGACAGCTTGTTGGTCAGGTACTGCACCTCCTTCTGGGCTTCCCCAAAGTCTCGCTGCACCGTCTGCGCGCGGGCATGTGCACGCAAGGGCGTGTGCTTGCACACGACTGAGCGCACATGTTGGCTCAATTGTCATACCCGCTCCCCCTGCTTTGGAGGCTTGGCCTGCTCATCATCCTTATGCACAATGGCAGACTGACCCCAGGGCTGGTCAGGCATGAGGATGCTCAGGGTGTGTCAGGTGCGCTTCACGCACCGACGCAGCCCATCTACCCTCAGGCGCACTGCGTGGGAGGAGGGCTGCGTTTGATGAGGGACTGGAGCATGGCTGGGCCTGCTACAGCACCAGGAGGTCGGCGCACTATTGGTGGGCGCAGGATTGAGCCAATCACTGGATGAGGCCGTCAGAACCAGTCAGCCAGGAGCACCCAGCATCCGCAAAGGGCGTGCCTGCTGGGTGGTGTTGTGCCGCCCCGCCTCAGCTCACCTCAAGCCTCGCATTCAGGTTGTGTGTTTGCCGCTCAAACACGGCCACGTTGAGCTGGAGCTCCTCGATCTGCTGCTGCATCAGCGCAGGGTTGAAGTTGGCCTGGCTGGCAATGTGGGCCTCCAGCTCAGTAATTTTGACCCGGAGCTGGTCAATCTCTGCCTGCCTGGACAGCACCCTCCTGCACGCAGAAGCAAATGTTCCCCATGTTTGTGCTGAAGAAGACTTGCATTCAAAGGGAACTCTGGCGACTGCTTCAAGGACACAATCTAGGAGGGACAGGGGTTGGGGCAGCCTTGTGCACTCCAGGCCACATTCCATGGCCTCAACAAAACAGACCGGCTTGAAGAATCGGGTGGTAGGTGTAGGCTGGGTCCTTGAATCAACAACGAGGCTGGGTCCTTAAATCAACGACGAGAAAGGGGGGTTGGCACACCTCTTCAATTTGCCTTATGCACAAAGAAGTCAGCATTAGGAATGCTCCAACTGACATCTATGGAAAGTCAACATCAAGAGTGCGGCGTCTGTCGTGCATGCTGTATCGTTGACATGCGTCTGGGCATGCCTTGCTCAAACCAAGCCCAGGCCAGCTTCCCAGGTGCAATGTTTGCCCAACCAGCAGCACAAAAAGGCACGCACAAAACAGAGCACCCACCTGTTCAGGACCTCATTCATGTGCGTCACCTGCATATGCACGCAGGCCGCAGCAGTAGGCAAGAGCAATTGCAAAAAGAGCAATTTGAAACATCCACGTGCGTCACCTGCATATGCACGCGGGCCGCAGCTGTAGGCAAGAGCAATTACAAAAGGAGCAATTTAAACATTCTTCTCGAGCAGGCTGCAGGGCTTGCTGAGTGCGGCTTATGGCTTTCTGTTGTCCAGATTTGATTGCTGCATTTGTGGGCTGCAGCAGCATGAGCATGCGAGCATGGAGCACACGAAGCAGCAAGAGCACCAGGATCCGTTTTTGCCCAGGGTAATTGATTCTAGAACCCATCAGTTTCAAAGAGCAGCACTCGGAGGCAGCCTCCCAGGCCTATGCCCACCCGACTTCTTAAGGCAGCAAGTGCCCTGCACACATGCCTTTTGCTGAATCATGTTTCTGGCGCCATCGTTTGTGCATGCTGATGATGAAGCGCAGGCATCTTTCTGCCAAGCAATGCAAGCAAGGCAGATGCTGCTGCCGCAGGCCTCTGCCCTGAACCCAGCTTCACCTACATCTGATTCGACGACAAGCACTCAAAGCAAAGGCACACTCGTGTCTGTACGAGCATAGCACCCTTTACCCACGACCCCATGCATGTCCCGAGTCATGCCCGCTTCGTGCGTTGTTGACTTTGCCTCCTTGGCTCCGCTATCAGGCGTTGTTAGCCCACACCTTGCACCCTGATCCTGGGCCAAGCCATCTCAGTGCCCCCTGACCCTGAGCCAAGCCATCTCAGTGCCCCCTGACCCTGGGCTAAGTTGTCTGAGTGCACCCTGACCCTGGACCAAGCCATCTTTGTGCACCCTGACCCTGGGCCAAGCCATCTCAGTGCCCTTGACCCTGAGCCAAGCCATCTCAGTGCCCCCTGACCCTGGGCCAAGCCGTCTTAGTGTACCCTGACCCTAAGCCCACACCCTGAACGTGAGCCAAGCCATCTTTGTGATTTCCAATGCTTCTCCCCTCATGAGGAAAGCCAACCAAGACTGGCAAAGGCGCTTGAGGTCCCGAACCCGGACGCCTCCACGCACCTCCTCCATCTCAGCGAGCATCGCTGCCTTCTCTGCTTCCACCTTGCCTTTCACACTCAGCTCGCTGCGTCGCGCCTCTCGCGTGATCTTCCTGCGACAGCCGCAGGCAGGCACGCAGGACCCATGCTGTGGAGCCCACGACCCCTTTCGCTAGATGGGCGTGCACCATATGCCCACCCTCCATCTGTGTGACAGCTTTGTATGCAACAACAGTGCGACAGCTTTGTATGCTGTGTGACAGCTGTGTGTTTGTATGCTGTGTGACAGCTTTGTATGCAACAACAGTGTGACAGCTTTGTATGCTGTGTGACAGCTGTGTGTTTGTATGCTGTGTGACAGCTTTGTATGCAACAACAGGTCAACGTGCATGAACCCTCCCATGAACAACAGGCTTTGTGTGCAGTATGCGACAACAGGTCAACATGCCTCATGAACCCTCCCATGAACAACAGGCTTTGTGTGCAGTATGCGACAACAGGTCAACATGCCTCATGAACCCTCCCATGAACAACAGGCTTTGTGTGCAGTATGCGACAACGGGTCAACATGCCCCATGAACCCTCCCATGAACAACAGGCTTTGTGTGCAGTATGCGACAACGGGTCAACATGTGCCCCATGAGGCTGCAGAACAGCCGCACAATCCTGCTGGTGGGATGCGCAAGCATGGAGGGGCACAGCTAAGAACACAAACTCTGACAGCTACATATGTGACGCATCAAGAGATAGGCAAGCGGCACCAGTTGGAACAACAATGCAATCACCCAACGTGGTGCTGACTCCTGTGTGTATGCATGGGCCTGCCTTGCCTACACAGGCATTCTTGCTGCCACAAACCACGCTGCTGTCCCACCTGGACGTCTCTCGATCCTGCAGCACCAGGCGTAGCATGTGCCTGAGTGCAGCCCACAGCTGCCACATCAAGTGCCCTCGCTCCACACAGAGCCTGCAAGCAGCCCCCACGTGCAGGCAGCACCCATGTGCGCGCGCGGTCCTAGCAACCAGCTGTGTGCCTGCATCACACCTACACCCATGCAAGCATGCAGACACGTACACAAAGGAACATGTACCTGCGCATGCACGTGCAACACAAGCACGAACACGCACACACATGCCTGCGCGGCTGCCAGCCCTGCCACTCCTGCACACCCGCGCTGCTCCTTGGCTGCATAGCCGGCCCATGGGACCCATGCGCCCCCGCGCTGTGCCTGTGTTTGCACACTCACGTCGCTGCTTGCCCGCACAGCTCCTCCATGCCCTGTGTGAACAGCCGCTCCTGGTGCGCCAACACCTCGTTGCTCAGGAAGCCCTCGCTGTCGCGCATCACCTGTGCACGTACGGCAGCACACCATATGTGAGCACACATTGGGCATGCGCAGCACGTGCCTCCCTGGCCAGGTACCACAAACGCACACATTTGTACATACGTACGCACACATACACACGCATCCATCCATCCGTACTGACATACATGCATACATACACATTCTATTAAATGCATGCACACACACGCACATCTGCGCGCTGCAAACGGGGGGGAGCCAAGGCACGCACGTGCACACCCATGTATGGACACGCAGAACCAACACAGGTCAGGGGGCCCGACCGCGGTTCTTTCAATGACAACACGACACAAAGAGTCAGCAATGCCGTGGCCCCGGGCCTTGGCCCCACCTGCACAGCGCTCCGCCCATCATTTGACAGGCCCACAGGCCCCAGGCCCCCTGCCTTTGGGGAGGTCAGCCTTGGCTGCGCCTGGGCCCTGACCACCTCATCCGCAGCTGCGTCGGCGCCTTGCGGCCGGGGGCTCGTGCATGCCGTGGAGCTCGGCACCACCTGCTGCTGCTCTGCCTCCTCCGAAGGCCCCTGCTGCTGCACCAGCTGCTCCCCTTCCTGAAGCGGCAGCTGCGCCATCCCACGCCCCTCCTGCTCTCCCTGGGTATGCGGCCTCCCCTCACCCTCCTCCTGCAGGCCCTGCACTGCGCCTTGCTGCTGCGCCTGCGGGCTGCGCTGCAGCTCCTGGCTGCCCTGCAGCCCCTGCAGCTGCTGCTGCGGCGGCTGCTTGCGGGTGTCCAGCCTCGCGAGCGCGGGCGGCGGCGGCTTGCTGGCCGCAGGGCGCTGCTGGTGCTGGTGCTGACGCTGCTGCTGCTGCAGCGTGCGCTCCAACCGGAGCATCTGCCCGTGCAGCCACTCCTGGACGTTCAGGACGTCCCGGCGGTGCGCGGGGGGGGGCCTGGGGTAGCTGTCCCTGCAGCGAGAGGGACCAGGCGCGCACACACTGCACGGTCAGTGTCAGGCTTCAGGCTGCCCCGGCAGCAGGGGCAGGCGCCCCGTGCTCAGGCCAGGTGTGTGCGTAGCCAGGTGCTGGGTTGGCAGCCAGCGCGAGTTTTGCTCCTGGCCTGCGGATTTGAAACAGCAGGCACGGGCACAGCAGAGAGATGAGGCAGGCCAGCAGGGTCGCAAGATAGAGCCCAACCTAGAGCCCCCAAAGGTGCCTTGTCAGCCCCTCCAAAACCTCCAGGCTGGGCGGGCGGGGGCCTCTCCTCACACAAAGGCTGCTTGCTGCTGAACATCGGAGCTTTTGACAGCTCTTTCCCCTGAGCCCCTCCCGTCAGCGGTGGTGCGCGCACGCACCTGAACCAGATGACACTGCTCCGCTCAATGGGCTCGTAGACAGCATCTGGGGAGGCGGGGCTCTCCGACATGGCACCGATGAAGCCGCCTGTGCACACAAGTCAAGTGCAGACAGACGCCATATGGGAGGGGCACACTAGTGACCAGGCTTGCGCAGCGCGGCCTCAAAAAATGCAACATGCATGGCCATGAGCGTGTCTGCAAATCGTGCGCCTAGCCTGCCGCCACCTGAGTGACGGACCACATCCTTGCCAGTGGAAGACAGAGAATGTGCCTGGTTTGCTGGCTGGTTTGCTGGTTTATTGGCTGGTTGGTTGGCTGGTTAGTAGGTTGGTCGGCTGACTGGTTTGCTGACTGGTTGGTTGGCTGGTTGGCTGATTCATTTGCTGGTTGGTTTGTTGCCTACCAGTTCATGTGTGCAACTTGTGCCTTTACGAGCCAAAGTTGCGTGCTCGATCACAACACGTCAAATATCAGTTCCTGTCAAACATTGTCACCAACATAATGCATACGCTTGCAAAACTAAGACTGTGAGCACACACACACACACACACACACACACACACGCTCGCAGAACAAAGACTGCGCACACATACACACATGCGCATGCAAATGCTCACACGCGTCTGCACGTACACAAACAAACACACACACATGCACCTTCACGCATGCTCACTGCGCTCGTCCACGCACGCTGTTGTACGCACCCGTTTGCCCAACCTTGTCCCTGAGGTACTGCTCAAAGTCATTGTCCCAGGAGAAGTGCGGGCTGGGCAGCTCCTCCGAAGCTCGGGCAGGCCGCTCTGGGGAGGTGCCACTGGAAAGGGATGTCCTCACAAAGTGCACCCCTGCGCACAGGCGTGGCAGCGGATCCGAACCACCGTGCATGCACGCCTGCAGGTCTGCTGCTCAGTGTGCCGCTCCGCCAGGGCCACTCCGGCACTTGTCCACAACATGTAAGCTGACCATTCACATCAATCCTGCTCCAGGCTGCAGGCCTGTGCGGGTATTGCCCGCCTCTGTGTGGACGTGATGCCACCATCCCGCAGCCCGCACCCTGCACTTGCTCTCAAGGTACACAGCTTGAAGCAGGCTGGTGCACGTCAATCAAAAGAGAGCACTTCAAGGCGAGGTGCTTGCAAAGCATACCTAGAGCTCCAGGCGGTGGGGGAAGACGAAAAGGCTGGCACGGAGGGCTGGGGACCTGCTGCTGTTTGGTTTTCAGCTGCTGCACTGCCACTGAAATACTCTCCGGAAGGGGGTCCAGCTGGATCTTATCCTTTGCCCGCCCCTTTTGGCGTGCATCTCTGTGCAGGTGCTGCTGTTGCTGCTGGGGCTTAAACACAGGGGCGCTGCTTTTCGTGTGCCCTGAAGAACTGTACACAAGCAACCAGAGAAATACAGCACACATAAATCCAGGCTTGTATCTAAGAGGGACAGTCTGGCTGAGCTGTGAAGAATGGATGTCGTGCAAGGGTGCCGCAATGCATGCACAGGCTTGCTAGACATGATTCACCTGACGGACCGCACATCAGCTGTTGGTGGGGGTGATGCTGTAAACCTGCCACTAGTCACTCGCTGGTGGCCAGTTTGTGTACATGCTTGAGGCTCCAAAGCCCCCACTTGATCTGTTAATTGAGCCGGGTTCATTCCGGCACTTCAAGAGTGGCTTGAGTGTACTCTATCATGCTTGTTGCAGGGACAGATCCTTCAAACACATGTCTCTGCTTCTCACAGATGAAATGGCTTCCAATGTCTCAGTCTAGAGCTCGTATAAGGCCGGCGTGAGGAGCTCGACCAGGAAAATTCAAATCTCTTATCTTCTTCTTACCATTTATTTGATTTACATCAGATCTTGCCTACGACATGTCTAGCTTCCAATCTTGGTAGCAAGATTGGTTGCTTAGCTTTGAATTTTTTAGTCATCTAACCAGCCCAATTATGTAAGTCAACTCAAGTCGTTCCCAGCCCTTATGCTGCCCAAGACCCCCTCTACATTCAAACATACCGACATCACTCAGCCGTTCCCATCGCTCTCTTACCTACCACTTACCAGCCACTGGAAACTTATTGTTTGCAAAACCAATATTGCCTTGGGAATACTGCAGATTGTACACGTGGATCAATCTCAACATTTGCGCAACTTGATATCAACTTGAGAGTCTTTTAGCACAACCACTCTAGCACCATGTGGTATGTTGGGCGCATGAATTTCGTCCTTAAGTTTCTCGCGTGAGTTATTACCTTCCTAAGGTTCAGGTTGCAGGCTTGAAAGTCCAGATTAGCTCCCTCACTTTGCAGGTACAGCAACGTAACACCCTGCCTTCCCTTGCATTAAGAGTTTAAATTATTGTGCATAAAGCACAGAGAGACCATGTAATTGAAGACATTATTTTGGGCTCTGTGTATTAAGGCCGAGCTCCTGAAGGTGATTTAAAGCATAAGAGGCATAAATAGAGCCTCCCACACCGAGAAGGATGGTGTGAAGGCTTTTTTCTTGACCTTTTAAGCGCTTGCAAATAATCTCATGTTGCTTTCTAGAGGCCTCCAATCGGTATGCAGGCTGTGTGTATACAGAGTACTTGACCTCTACGAGGTGGATTTTTCTTTCGCCGACATTGAGCTCAAGCTCTGCATACATCTCCTCCAGATTTTCTTGGGCGTGGCACCTGGTGCAACTGAGGAGTGGTGAGCGATTCGAATTTTTTAGTATGTGAGGGAGTGAAAATGCCATCAGGGCGACTACTACTAGAGCAGTACTTGAGATAGGCTTTCCTCGGAGGTAAGACTATCTTTGGCAGATAAATGAGCATCAAAAAGCCAGCTGGGTAGTGTCCTACTGTTAGCATGCCCAGGAATTCAACGGTTCTGCTGGATCAAACGGTTAGTGCTGCTGGCATCCCAATGGACCAAATTTTCTGACAGAGAGCCTCTGCTGATGGCTTTCATGATGAGCCTGCAGGCAATATTATGGAGTTCAGTGATCATACCTGATATGATAGTATTTTGACACCCTGAGCGAATATGGTGAGCACTATCTGCATGCTGATAGAGTGGACACTGAAGGTTAGCGGGCTATTTCTAGCAGACAGCCTGTTTCTGATTAAGGATAATGTCTGTGTGGAAGTAGAAGACAGTGCGTTTCATTCGGAGAGAGAGTTTGGACATGCTCCGAAAAGCATTGCTACTGCCTTTGTGGACATGTGGAAGCAGTCTCTGGTAGTCAGAGAAGTACCCTGTTTCAAGCTAGCTGTCACGCCATATTTTGTCTTTGCCAAATTGGTGTCTGAGACTGTGTGTTTGAGATCAGACAGTTGTTGGTTGGAAATATTTTATTGAGCCCGGAGTATTGGAGGGCCAGTTATTGAGAATTCCTATCTTCTGGCTTTGATCTTGGAACATTCGATAACCTAAACGAAGAAACAAGGTCAGTGCTGCAAGATGGCAGCGTAAGCTTAGGCTCCAGGGGGGGGAACGGCATGGCAGCCAAACCGTGCGTGTCATCCCATGGTGCGTGGTGGGGAGCAAAAGGGTGAAGTATCGAAGACATAGCAGCGTGTGTATGTCAAATTGTTGATCTGTCAATAACAGTGATCTGGCATTAAATGGCATAACCCATTCAATTAACCATAAAAGTTTTATGGTTAAAGAGCACGTAGAATTTAAGCATATGGGATTTAAGTGCGGCTTGGAGATTTGGAAATGTAAGTCAATCTGGTGGGCCAAACTGGTGAAGGAGACTCAAGGCACTCTGGGCCATTGTGTCTACTTTTCCTCAATTGATGCGGGGAGCGTATTGCTGCCTGCACAGTTTTTCTTGTCTTTCTGGTATGTTGGTGAGCTTCAGCTCCATATCTTGCTGATTAACTTCTTCAACAGCTAGCCAGCTAATATTAAAGAAGGGGTCCTTGTACCCTTGTAAAGAAGGGGTCGCCACCAGGGCCTGCGGCGCGGATGGTTGTTTCGGCTGGGAGGCTATTTCCGCGGCATGCTTGGTATTTTGCAAGGGTGTCTGCATTTTCATTTCCAGCAATTCCGGCATGAGATTCTATTTTGTCTGCTATATAAAGGAAGATGTGGGATTGAGAGTTACAGATAGAGAAAGAAAGAAATTAGAGGATGTCTCCTTGGACATGCATGCACCATACGGCGATAGTGCTTCAAGCATCAGAGAAGTTCTCTGGCTACAAGAATTGTTGCTGTGATTCGGAGAAAGGGAGAAAGGGTTCTTTCTTGAAGAAAGACTGTGGAAGGGAGAAAACCTTGCCAGCTCTGTTCACGTGTGCATGTATTTTGCGTATATCTTAGTAATAATAAAATGAAATTACACATCATGTGTAAAAATGTATGACACATTTTTTCGAATTTCCTTTATCCTTGTAATCCATGTGATCCTTGAAAGACTGCGTCAAGAGGGATCCTCCTCGTGGCATGCATTAAGGGGAGGGCATGCATCTGGTGCAAGCACCGCAGGCAGTCCCCTACCATCACCAGGCCCTCCCCGGGCCCAGAGCATCCCGTAATTAACTTTCACCAGGAGTGCTTACGCCTAGGCAAACACAGCCCGGGACCATACACACCACGCCAAACCACCATCTTTGTCGAACGAGGTTTACAGGCCAGACACACCAGGTGCCGCTGCATCTTGCGAGGAATGGCACTTTACAGTCTTTCCTTAATATGGTCGGCAGAGCTGTGCTGTGCAGGCATTGGTAGCACCAATGAAGCACTGCACTGGGCACCATGTGGCAGGCGCATCTCTGCCTTTGTCCTTAACGGCATGGAAGCTGCATCCGACGACATCTGAGGAGGCGTCCTGAACAGTCACGCCCACCAGCCCAGCAGGTTACGCGTGCAGGCTGGGCTGTTGGCGCCAGAGCTCCTGTCGCAGCACCAAGGGCGGCGTCCGGAAATCTCGCAATGAGTATCGTGCTCCTATCAGCTCTGCTGCAACGGCTCCAGCAGCGGCGCCACAAACACGTGCGCCAGCTGCTTGTACAGCCCGCGCAGCTGCTGTGCGTGCTGCTGCACCTTGCGGTGCGCCTCCCTGCAGCGTTCCGCATTCTGGAACGCCAGCACCCAGTGCCCGTCTGCCAGGCTGCGCAGCGTGTACAGCAGGCCGCCCTTGCGCGCGTGCGCCTCATGCATCAGCCGCAGCAGGCCGCGCACCGACGGCCGCACATGCACGTGCAGCCAGCGCGAGACGTTGGGGTCCACAAACGGCGCGCCGCCCATGAGCGGAGCCGAAGACACCACCACCCCTGCGCGCGCGTGCAGATGCAGAAGCAAGTGAGCGCGAGCAGGGGCAAGGGTGCGCGCAAGGTGGGCCCTACTAAAGATTCCCAGGCCATAACCTTAAAAGGAGCCTTGGCCGCCTGGGATGACAGGCGCATGTTGGAGGCCCGCCAGAGGGCAAAGCAAAGAGGCCGTGTGCTCCCGCGTGCTTGCGGTCTGGGGGGCCGCGAGAGGGAGCTGGAAGAACGTCCCATCAGCCCATGGCTCTCCTGGGCCCTGGAGTGCAAGCTTGGCATGCATAAGCGCATGCCCACACGCGCGCACAGGTGGTAGCTGCAATTTGTGTAAGAAAATGCACAAGCTTGTGCGCGCGTGCACGCACCAGTGTTGAGCCGCGTGGAGGACGCCTCGCCCAGCACAATGGCAGGTGAGCTGTGCATGACGTTCAGGGCAGCGGGGGAGCGGGCGGCGTCGGCGCTGAGCAGCGTGGGGTCCGGCGCTGGGGCGGTGCTGGGGGTGGGAGTGGGCGCGTCCTCCATGGCCGGACCAGGGCCGCCCGGGGGGCTGGTCAACGGGGACGCAGGAGCCGCGCCCGCCAGCAGCTCGGCTGCTGAGGGTAGTGCGACGCCCGTCACGCTGAAGTACACGCGCTTCTCCTGGCTGGGCTGGAAGGACACCTGACACTGGATGGCATTGTCCTGCGCGCAGCAACATGGGGGAGCGCGCGCACGCGCACGCGGCTCAGCAAGCGGTTGCCAGGAGGGCTGCTGCCCAGCATAAAGGGAAGCGCATGCGTGCATGGGCTTGGCGATTGACCGCCTGACAAAAGCAGGCCTGTACTCCGCCAGCCTTGCTGGCCTTGCTAGCCTTGCTGTGGAAGGGCGGAGCAGAGGCCCAGCCAGCATGGAGAGGAAGCTCAAGCAAAAGCTGACACAATGCCGACACCCACTAGGCAAGCAGGGCCTGGGGCGTCGTGCTGCGATGCTCTGTTCAAGCTGCGCACCCCCTCCTGAGCCTTTTTGAGGTGCAGAGCCCGTGTGATGCTCTGCTCGAGCTGCGCCACCCCTCCTGAGCCTTTTTGAGGTGCTGAGCCCGTGTGATGCTCTGCTCGAGCTGCGCCACCCCTCCTGAGCCTTTTTGAGGTGCAGAGCCCGGGTGATGCTCTGCTCGAGCTGCGCCACCCCTCCTGAGCCTTTTTGAGGTGCTGAGCCCGTGTGATGCTCTGTTCTAGCTGTGCACCCCCTCCTGAGCCTTCTTATGAGGCAGACTTGAACTGCAATGGCTGCAGCCAGGCACCAAGGCCACAGGTGCTCAGGCTGTGCCCTGGTGTGGCCAGCACTGCTGCTGCTGCTGCTGCTGCTGCTGCTGCTGTTGCTGTTGCTGAGTGCTCCTTGGGAGGTGTGCGACAGGTGTGCCTCTGTGGTAATCCCTGGGACCGCTCTCGCACATGTATGCCCAGACACACTTCCACATGTGCATGCTCGCACACATCCACACTCACGCGCATGCACGTTTGCACACACACAGGCATGCAGGCACCCGGGTCGCCTTTCAACACACACTCACTTGGCTCATGGGGACTTGCTGGCCCTCCATCACGTCCAACGGTCGCAGCTTGAGGTCATGCACATGTGGCAGGGGGGCCTCCATGCTGGCCTCGCCATCGCGCATCACGCACAGCAGCTGCAAGTGCGCGCGCGCACACAGCATGGAGCGCGGGCCGCCAGGCTTGTGTCCCAAGTGCGAGCGGCTGGGATGTGTGCATCTCAAAACAGATGCACGCGTGCAGCGCTAACGCGGTGCACCCAGCGTGTGTGCAGCCCTCTTGCACGGCATCCCTGCGCAGCTCATGCACTCTTGCACGGCAACCCTGCAGCACTCTTGCTCGGCATCATCCCTGGCCAGCTCATGCTGGAACACAACGATTGCGGTGATCTGGCTCGCTTACCAAGGGTGCGCGTGCGCCTGCGTGCATGTGTGTGTGTGTGTGCCAGCATACGCGCAGGACAATCAGGGGCAGCGAGGGTGGCACGTACAACAGTAGGCCGTGGACACGCCAAACGCACAAGGCGGCCATATGTTGCGCGTGACAAGCAACCCCCTCATGAGCCGACGCAAGCAGCTCCGGTGCGGCTGTAGCTGTGCCTCTGAATGACCCTCAGCAACCGCTTGCCTCTGCCAGAGCTGTGCAGACACACGCGCACACAGCAGGCGCGCACGCAGCTGCCAGCCCTGCTGCCCCAATGCGCACCTGCAGCAGCCCCACTAGGCGCTGTATGCACAGGTGCGTGCGCAGCGCAGCGGCTGCGCTCAAGCCCATGCCCTGGGGCCGGACGGCTGCCTGCAATGGGCCAGTTGGAGTCAAGCACGGGTGCGTTTAAATAAGAGGGCTGCTTCAAACAGCTTGGCAAATGGGCCGCAGACAGTCCCTTCTGCAAGCAGGAGCGCATCCTTTTGGGGGTAGAAACTGGGCTCAATTGGAGGGGCTTGGGCCCTGGTCTGCGTGTGCAGGCCCTGATTGCACTAACAGCTGAGTGCAAGCAGCCAAAAGCTGACAGTGCCCATGGGCTATATGAGCGGCATTCGAGCAGTTTGATCCAGGTCCAGCATAAGTCGTGTGCGCAGAAGGAAGGCTCAGGCGCAAAGGTGAGGACCCTCGCCTCGCGGGGTGGTGTATGGCGTGAACAGCAGGGCCTGGAGCTGAGGGTGCAGTACAGGCCTGGCCGGTGTGCGGCACGACAGAACAGCTCTTGTGTCTCCAGCACCAGACTTTCCCACAGCACCAAACCATCAACATGATGTTCACCTGCTCATGCTCGCACATGTAAAATAAAATGCACCTGTGCAAGCTCACACGCGCACACACACACACAGATCACATGCATCGGAATGGCTGGGTACAGGCGCGGCCCACTTGCGTGCGCGCACACACTGGTTCACTTGCATGTTCACTGGCACACGTAGTTAAACGCGCGTGCACACACTCATACACACATACAGACACACACACACATACAAACGTTGCTCACATGCGTCGGCATGGCCGGGTACAGATGCGGGCCCCCCATGAGCGCATCACTCGTGGCACGCAGCACCGGCCGCTTGATGGCCTGCCCCACGGCCGGCCACTCCAGGCATAGCAGCGTGAAGAAGGCCTCGCACCACATGCCGTCCAGCTCCGCCTGCCCTGCCGCAACGGCGGCGTGCACGGCAGCCGCCAGGGCCTGCCGCTGTGGCTGGCTCAGCTCGCAAGCCCAGCTTGAGGATGGGAGTGCGCTGATGGTGGTGGGGCTCTCGGTGGGCGGCAGCGGCTGTGTCTGCACGCCAGGGTGCTGCGGGTGGGGCACGGCCGCGCCCAGCCAGCCGCGCAGGAGCACCGCGCTGTGCCACAGCACGCAAGGGGGCAGGTGCGGGTCGGCGACAAGGCCCAGCAGCAGCGCGTCCACCAGGTCTGTCGCCGCGGGCGCCACAAGCAGCTGCGGGGCGGTGGGGCGTGAGCCATGGAGGGTGCCCTGCAGGGGAGCAGCCGGGGGCGGAGGCGACGGCTGCGGCGGCGCAGGCGGTGGTGGTGGCGGCGGCGAGCTGCACCCCTCCCCCACGTGCCCCTGCTGCTCCTGTGGCTGCTGCTGCTGCTGCTGCTGCAGGTCCTGTGGCTTCAGCTCCTCTTGTGGCTGCTGCTGCTGCTGCTGCTGCAGCTCCTGCTCCTCCTGTGGCTGCTGCTGCAGCTGCTCCTGTGCCTCTTGTGGCTGCTGCTGTGGCTCTGCTGCTGGGCTGCCAGGCCCCGCAGCCTCTGCAGCTGCCTCGGACATCACATTCACCTCCTCCACAGCCGGGCCGTCCGCCTCTCCCTCAGCCGCCGTTATGCGTGGCGACTCCAGCAGCTCAGGTGCAAGCGGTGTGCTGGGCTGGCGCGACGCGTCAGACCCTGGCTCTGGCTGTGCCGGCGCACCCCCGGCGGTGCCCAGCCCCCCACCCTCGCTGCCCATCCCGGACAGCATCCCGTCAAAGCTGTGCGTGCCGTGGCTGCTACTGCGGCCGTCGTTGCCTAGGTGCGCGCGCACCACCCCCTCCACCAGGTCATCCACCATGGAGCCCACCTCATCCATGTACCCGCGGCCGCCGCCTCCAAACCCGGCCGCAGCATAGTGGGTGCGCGTGTCCAGGTCCGCGCTGCTCGTGGCGATCGTCATGTGAGGTCGTACGCGCGCCCTGGGCCCAAGCGGGCTGCCCTCCCCCTCCTCAGCTTCCCCTGCAGCGTCGCCCTCGCCCTGCGCCGCGTGTCCCCCGGCATCTGGGGCAGGACCGCCACTTGCGCACGCATCGCCGGCCGCGGCGCCGCCCAGCAGGTCGTCATCGCCCAGCAGGTCTGCAGGAGCGCCCGTTTGTCCTGCGGGCGTCGCTGCTGCATCTGCAACCAAGGGTGCACTGCCCAAGCCGCCCAAGTCAAGGGGGTCAAGGCTTTCGCCTGCTGTTGCATGCTGCTCCATCTGCTGGGTAGCGCTGTTTTCCGGATGCTGCTGATCACCTCCTCCATGCTGCTGCTGCTGCTGCTGCTGCTCTAAACCAGGCTGCTGCTGCTCTAAGCCAGGCTGCTGCCCCTGCAATACTAAGGCCTCACTTGCCTGCTCTTCTACAATATGATTGCCCTTTACCTCATCCCCCTCTTGCCGCACTCCCACCTCTGGCTGCTGTTGCTGCAGCTCTGCTTGCTGCTGCTGCTCCGCTAGCTGCCGCTGCTGTTCTGCTTGCTGCTGCTCCGCTAGCTGCCGCAGCCGCTGCTGCTCTGCTTGCCGCTGCTGCTCAGCTTGCTGCTGCTCTGCTAGCTGCCGCTGCTGCTCTGCTTGCTGCTGCTCTGCTAGCTGCCGCTGCTGCTCCGCTTGCTGCTGCTGCTGCTGCTGCTGCTGCTTGAGCTGCTCTGCTTGCTGCTGCTGCTTTAGCTGCAGCTCTGCTTCCTGCTGCTGCTCCTCCAGCTGCTCCCGCTCCACCTCGTGCTCATGGCGCAGCGCAGCCGAGCCCCTCAAGTGATCTGCGCCATCGCCTTCAGCCCCCTGCACCCCCTCATCCGCTGAGAATAGCGGAAGCTGCGGGGGCCGTGTCTCGCTCCATGCAGTGTAGTAGCCAAATGCCGAGCTGCCGCCGCCACTGCTGCCACCGCCGCCTAGGGGCGCCAGCACGGGCGTGTGCGTGGGGCGCCCCATAGGAGAGCTGGTGCTGCGTTCGGCGGCCAGCTGGGCCCCAACCTCCTCGTGTGCCAAGCTGCGCTTGAGTGCGGGCAGGAGCAGGGGGTGGGAGTGGGGTGAGCTGAGGTGCAAGCGAAGGAGGGTAGGAGTGAGGTGAGGTGCAAGTGAAGGAGGGTAGGAGTGACGTGAGGCGAGGTGCGAGAGAAGTAGGGCGGGGCGCAGCTTGCGGACCGCGGTGCCTGCAAGGGCCCTATGCACGGGCTGAGCAGGTGGCGCCAGCACGGCCTGTGGCCGCTCTCGAATTGCTTTGGAATTCCAAGGCCCCTGCTGAGCAGGCGCTGAGCACACATGCACAGCCCGCCTGTCTCCTCGCCCATCTGAGTGCTGCACACTGCTCGCAGCAGGGCTCGCCACCCTGCCCGCTCCCAGTTCTGCACACGCACCCACACGCGCACACACACGCACACAACACACACACGCGCACACACAACACAAACATGCGCACACACACGCACACACAAGCGCACGCACTTGCACACACACGTACGCGCGCACACACAACAGACCACCGGACTGCACGGCAAGTATGAGTGGCACTTGCAGGCAGGGCAGTGGTGTGCACCGTCCTTGTCGTCGCAGGTGCCATGCAGCGCATCGACCCGCGCGCGCACAGGCACGCACGCACGGCTTGCCAGTGGCAGGCACGCGCTGCTTCCGCACCTGGGGTGACCTGGTACTGGAGTGGGCGCGGGGCGGGGCTGCAGGTCAATGCTGGCGAGGACGCCAGGCGACAGCGCGCGGCACTGCGTGTGCGGAAGAAGGGAGGGTCAACAGTGAGCCAAGGGCTGAGCAGCGCTCAGCATCGGCACCGTGTGCGCAAGCAGAGGGCCTGCCAGCAGCACAGCCACGGACAGGACCCCCCCCGCGCGCGCAGCCTTCCTGGTGCACGCAGGGAGGGGCCAGAGGGCACTGCCAGGAGGCTGCGCGCGCAGCGCAGTGTGTGCAAGCAGGGCGGGCCCGCAGAGCCAGCGCGCACTCCAGCTGCTGTACCTTGCGCACAAGAGTTTGCTGCGGGGCACCCCACAAGGGGCTGAGCAGGGAACTCGTTGGGATCGCCAAAAGCAGGGCAGACACGTAGTTGCTGTTACTGCTACCACTGGCCTGCTGCCGCTGCTGTTGCCGCACCGCATGCAGGCACTGCTGCTCTTGAGCTGCTGACCTGCTGTCACTGATGCTGCCGCACCGCATGCAGGCGCTGCTGCTGTCGTGCGACAAGGGGCAGGCCCAGTCGACCAAGAATTGTACCACAGATGCGCGCTGAACGTGCGGGGGCAGCTCTCAGAGGGCTGTGGCATCCTCAGACAAAAGGCTTCTGTGGCTTCCCAGCATTTGGGGGTGGCCCGAACCATAAGGCCTCAGCACATGCGCCGCTTTTGCTGCATCACCGGCGGCTGGCTGGGCGCACCATCACGATACCTGGCGTGCGACACACATGCGCTGGCTGCCAGCACTGCCTGGTCGGCAGGCGCATGAAGGCGCCCACACCCAGTGCTGCCTGCCAGTGCACGGGGCGGACGCACACGCAAGGCAGCAACGCACGGGGCGGCTGCGCACATATGCCAGAGACCCCCGGGGGGGGGGTTGTAACAGGCAGTCATGGAGGAGGCACGGCCACGCACGGGGCAGTAAACAGTAAACAGGCAGTCATGCAGGAGGCACCGTACACAGGCAGTCATGCAGGAGGCACGGCCACGAACGGGGCAGCCAGGCCTGGTCCCCCTGCACGCGCACCTGCGTGACAGCGACGAGCATGCGCACAGCTGCCGGCGTCGCCACCGGTGTGCGCGCGCCCAGCAACGCCAGCAGCGCCTGGCGGCAGGAGGGCGCCCCAGCCGCCCCTGCTTCTGGCAGCACCCACGGCTGTGCTGACGCGTGCGCGGGTGGGGCGGGCGCCAGCAGCGCAAGGACAACGTTGTTGAGCAAGGGGGGGTACATGACAAGCTGGAACACGCGCTCCAGGACGTAGCAGCAGGCCTGGGCCTTGATAGGCGCGGCGTCGGTGGCGCCTGTGGGGGTGGATGCAGGGGTACAAGGGGGTGGGTGAGAGGGCAGCGCACACAAGCCTTACGGCACGAGCGCAGCCAGCTGTGGCCGGGCAGGGCACCAGCCTGAGGCGCGCAAGGGGCAGAGGTGGTGGCAGGGGCGCGCAAGGGGCAGGAGGGAGGCAGAGGCAACCCTTGGCGAGGCAGAGCACGCAGGCAGGGGGCAGGCAAGATGGGGGCAGGTCGTGCGTGCATGCAGCGCCCTTCAGGCACACAAGGGCCCTACAGGAGTATCACAAGACGCACAAGGGGGAGCAACGGCGAAGGGGGTGCGCTGGCAGGCACCCACTTGACGCCCTGTGGGACACAGTAAGCAGGCCCGTGATGTGTTAGGTGAAGTAGTCGGCAGTTGGCCCTCGAGCACTGCTAGCAGCGTGCGGATGTACCGATTAGCGGTGCAGTGCGCGTGGAGAGACGAATACACGGTGCTCGAGAGCACCATCCCAGTGGTGACGCAGGCAATGCTAAACGCTGGGGAACGCATGTTGGACGAGCAAGCGGCGCAGGCAGGCGCGCACCTGCTGGTGTGGCGCGCAGCAGGAGGGGCTTGAACCAGTAGGGGCCGGCCAGGCGGCGCCACAGCGCTTGCGCCAGCACGTGGGCGGTGTACGGGTGGGCTGCGCGCAGTTCCAAGCAAGGGGGGGCGGGGCAGCAGCACCGAGCTCTGATCCGGCTCAAGTCAAGCGACAGGGCGGCTGGCTGCAAGCACGCCGGCTGGTGCAGCCCCTAGGGCTGGGCGGACCACAGACACGAGGCCTAAATGGCCTGGCACGGTGGCTGTGGCGCACGGCCTGGGATCCATGGGCCCGACGCAGCCTCAAGTGTTTGCAAGTGGACGCACGGCCTGGGATCCATGGGCCCGACGTGGCCTCGTGTGTTTGCAAGTGGGCACGCGGCCTGGGATTTATGGGCACGACGCGGTCTTGTGTGTTTGCAAGTGGGCACGCGGCTTGGGATCTATGGGCCTACGTGGCCTCATGTGTTTGCAAGTGGGCACACGGCTTGGGATCTATGGGCCTGACGCGGCCTTGAGTGTTGGCAAGTGGGCGGGCGGCCTGCAGCTCAGCTCCTGCGCGTGCTCCAGGCGCAGCCTGGCTGTACGGGGATAAGCACGCGCAAGCACCATCAGCCGTTTCACTCTCCTAGGTCACGCAGTTTGCCATGGGGGCTGCATCCCTGTGATGCAGCTCCATCACTACTGCATCCCTGCGATGCAGCTCCATCACTTTTGCATCCCTGTGATGCAGCTCCCAAAACAGCCCATAGATGCGGCGGCAGCCCGCCTGCTGAATGGTGCAAGCACGTGCAGGCACTGCAGCAGAACAGCCGCGCCTTCGCCCCCACCACCCACGCTCAGACCCAGGCAATGCTTTGGCATTTAGCAGCAGGCTGCGAGCGCTGCCGCCGCCGCCACTGCCACCGCCACTGCAGTCTCACCTGTATTGAAGACATCGTTGCAGTAGGACAGCATGTCCTCCACTTCGGCAATCTGGGAGTCCAGCTGCGAGAGGGCCTGCTGTCCAAAGCCCTCAGCGACGCTCATGTTTGCGTCCAGGATCTGCGGCAACAGGCACACATTGTGATGCCCATGCTTGTGGCTAGGACTTGCAGCAACAGACACATATTGCAATGCCCATGCTTGTGGCCAGGAACTGCAAGAGCAGGCACAAGCTGCAACACATTCTTGTCTGCAACCAGCAAGTGCAGTGGCAGAATCGCAAGTCGAGGTGCAAGGCAGCTTACCTGACCACTTAGCACTTTACATGGCAAGAACAGCTGCTGTTGCAGCAGGAAGAGCAGCAGAGCAAGGCCTGACCAGGATATGACTTGTCATTTCCTGCTTCTTCCATTGCATCTGAAGCAAGGCATGGCCCTGAAATGCCATAAACAAGGGGTAGGGACAGAAGCACAGAAAGGAGCAGCAGCCTTGGCGCTGCTTGGCTCTAGGGCGTGATGTGGCTCCCCACAACAGCCAAAGGCGAAACGCAGCACCTCACGACAGCCATAGGTGAGATGTGGCACCTCACCAAAGCAAAAGGCATGATGTGGGGCCTTACCAAAGTCTCAGTGTACATGACTTTACAAACACTAGCTAAGGTCATGACATGGGGTATGTGGCCTGGCAATGAGACTTGAAAGTCAATCAGGGTTAGAAGCACTACTCTAAGCGGGACAAGGCGCAGCAGAGCCCAAGGAGGCTTCACCTTGTCAAACTTCGAAAAAAGAAAGGACTTGCTCAGGGCTGTTGGTGTTGCACAGGACTACTGAAAAAGAGATGTTGATGAGGGGCTGTCGATGCGCAGCAAGCACCCTCTAAGGAAGGCAGTACCCGGAGGCTAAGGCTGTTGATTCAGCTGCGGCCCGCGCAGCAGCCAAGCAAGCCTGCAAACTTCCATGCCTGTGCTTCGTCATGACCTTGCCTGCACACCTGCATCTGCGCGCGCGCACACCCAACCTCCATGCCTCTGCTTTGTCACGACCTTGCCTGCACACATACATCCGTGCGCGCACACACCCACACCCACACACCCACACACGCACCTCAAACTGCTGCGCCATGTAGTTGGCCACCTCAGCAAAGTAGCGCGCAGACTCGGTCGTGGACACAAACGCCTGCAGCCAAGCCGCCAAGCGCACACAGCGCCTCTGTTCATTTTGCTGCTGGGTCGTGCTCAGGGCCCCCCCGCACACGTGTGCCATGTGAACAGGTGGTGCAAAAGCGGGCATGCCTGCTTCGGCAAACATCAATGCTCACCCTCAGCAAGATGCACCGCCACGCATGCAGAGTCTGATGTGTGCACAGTCACGGGCGCGCACGTGCATGTAACCTACATGATGCAAGGCACTGGCAAGTGCAAGGCGCATCGCCACAGCCCCACTGAGCATTGAGCATTGAGCATGAGGCGGAGATGCTGGGCGGTGCCTGCCCAGGCAGCTCTTTGTGGGAGGAGTTTGCGTGCATTGCGGAGGTGCATTTTGAAAATCACTAGGCAGCAAGTTGACAGCCCAAGTAAGCGGTTCGCCTCAGGCGGGTGCAGTGCAAAGCAGCAGGATGATGAGGCAATGCACGCATGCTTTGCTGCCACAACCCCTGCGCCTGGCTGTCACCACCCCAGCACCAGTCTGAAGGTCTTTGCCTACTACTGTGTGCTTACTGGCAGAACTAGAGCCCCTGACCCCTCCAAATCAGCTTAATGCTCATGAGGAGTGCCAAAGCACTGCACTGCCAGCCCACAAGCAGCTGCAGCAGTGGAATGCTGAGGTGCAGCACCCTTAGAAAAAGATAACAGTGGCCATCATCCACCCACCTGGATGTTGGCGTCCGGCACTGCGTACACGTTGAGAGTGAGCGTGCGCACACCTGCGCGGACCATCCCCTCCTTGTGGTGCGCAAATTTTAGGGCCTCTGTGTACAGCGGGAAGCGCGCGCCTTCCAGGGTGGCAGGGCTGGCAGCAGGCACGCCTGCAGTTGCATGCAGGGACGTTGGCACACTGGAGGGCACTGAAAGCTGGAAGGGATACTGGGAGGCATGCTGCTGTTGCTTCTCTTGAGCTGGCCTGAGCAACTCAGCCTAAGGGCTGCAGCAACAGAGGAACATGATCGCCCCCAGATATGAACTTGAATGGAGCTTGACATGTTCAAGGTTAGGCACACGCATTGTATGGGGCTACCATGAGACGGGCATGCAACGCTTGCGCGCGTGCGCGTGTGCCGAGGGGGTAGCACAGTCACGCAGAAAGACTCACCTTTGCCTGGAGGGCTCGGGGCATCTGGGGCAGTGGGGGAGGGGAGGGGCTTGAGCAGGAAGAAGCGGACGGTGAGAGGGTTCAGTTTGAGGCTGATGGCTTTCAGAAAGGAAATGTAGTAGCCCAGCACCTCCTCGTCCTCGAAGTCATAGCTGGCGCTCACAATGTTGTTGATGTGGTTGTTGGAGAACAGGAAGAAGATGCCCGTCTCGCTGCGCACATTCTGAATGATGATGCTCAGCGTCTGCAGCACCTGGAGTGCGCAGGCAACATTGAAAACCTTGGGGTACCGCATTTTGGGGAGACCAGGCTTAGCATGGAAGCGTTTGTTTTGTACTGTGGCGTACCAGAGCCAAACGGTGCATTTCTTTATCACACACATCCATGCACTCCTTGAGCACCAATACTGAGGCAAAGGCTCTGCGTGCCACCTACACCTGTGCAGCATGCAGCCATGTGGTTGCTTCTTCAAGCGCGCAAAATGAGGCAAGCCACAGCCGCAGGCTGCCCCTTGGCCAAGCCTTGCAATATACCCTTCAAGTCCCTTCTCCACCCTGTATGCGATGCTCTCTTGCACACAACCAGCCACATCTCTGATCTTTATAAGTGTAGCCCATACCTGCTTGGCCACATCCCCCGAGCAGCAGGCAGGCTGCTGCAGGATGCTGAGCAGGTAAACCTGCAAGGAGGCATGCAGGGCCACCAATCATAAGAGCTCAACAATGTGGATGCAAGTGCCATGCAACCACGGGCTCCACGTGAAGAACTGAAGGAGCTCTAGCTTAGTGTTTGGCAGTGCCCAGCAAGTCCTCATGCGAGTGGAGCGGACATGACGAACCCAAACTGCACAGTTCCCTTGGTTAAGCCAAAGAGCAGCTTCTGCCAGTCCATTGCTGGGTTTGTTTGTTCGCATGCATCTAAGATTAAGGCAGGTATTCTGGTTTATGCTCCAGGCTAGAGAACTTTACGAGCCATCATGCCTTCAGTGCACTGCTTGCTTGAGAAGAGCTGGATCTCCATTGCAGGAAAGTTAAAGGAAAGTTTATGAGCTTACTGTATTGGGAAGCCCATGAATGCTGCTGCCCACTTCAGTGAATGGTGAGGCACAAGACCAGGAATTCAGGCACACACATGAGGCCGGCCTGGTATTTGTATCATGTTACTGTGAGCATGACCAATGCTGGCACTCACTATTGGCGGTATACAAATTGCAGGTGCGGATATGCACAAATTGTTGGCACTTGATGCTTGTTCATGCTTGCGTATGTTTCTGTTAGTGTGCGTGTGTATGTGTGCGCGTGTGCGCAGCGCACAACAGTGCGCATGCGCAATCAATGTGACTTGCTGCTTATCGAAATGGAGGCATAATATCTTCCATGCCTCAATGAATGGAAAGCCATCGATTCTCCCAACCTATGCACACGTACCATGATGTTGTTCTCCAAGAAGAAATCAAAGATGCGGGGCTCATGCTGGTCCCCCCAAATCATGAACTCTGCGATGGAGCGGACTGTCTCCACGACGATCGCCTTGTTGGCATCATTGATGACCGGGTGGCGATGCAGCGTCTCATACAGCTGCTGCAGGCGCTCAGGCGTGTACTTAGCCTTGCCATCCTCTTCCTCTGCCTCTGCCGGGGCGCTGCTGAACAGGGAGCCGAACAGGTCCTTCAGCCTCTGGGCGGCAGGCTTGTCAGCACGGTCCATGGTGCTACCGAACTCTGTTCATTTCCACTGAACAGTGCTCATTTTCGACGCCCAATGATTCTCCATAATTCTTAATTTTTATTGTTCCTGGTCTGTTTCGTGATCCCAAAGGGGCACAAGTCTTGCCTCGGATCTCGAGCAGGCCTGATAGGCTTCAAGTAAGCTGCCCTCGCTCAGCTGCTACAGTGATGTGACCTAGCCTTACATTTACCGACCGAGATATTGTCCATGCACAGGCACTATTGCTGTTGGTGTTAGCTTGTGTTGGTTTTGGTGCAGCCAGATTGGCTTTCAGCCCAGTTGCCGTCACCCAGAAGGCACAGCCACATAGTCCTCCATTGCCTCAGATCTTTCAATTTGTAAGTGTCAGGAACGTAACCCTTGTAACCCTTGTTAGCATTCTGTGGCACCTCAGATCTTTGAATTTGTAAGCATCAGGAACGAAAGTCCAAAGAATCGAATGAAATAAGAGAATCGACCTAAGAAGCTGACAAAATTGGGGCGATGGTATGATGTTGGCATGTCCGTGCCCAATCACGCGCTGACGGCCACGCCTGCCTCCTTCAGCAGTGGCACTAGCTTTCCCTGTGCATGCAGCGCCTGGGTATCTGCAACAACAAAATCGAGAAACGGCTGGTAAGATGGATGCTTCTTTGCCCTTGTTTCCCTAGTGGAGCAACATATAGCCACAGGACATCTTGCTAAGGAGGCACATATCCCTGTCAGCAGCGCTTGGTCCGTTTTGTTGCAGCAGCAAGGCGCTTGTCCTAAACAGTTCAAAACACCTCATCTCGTTGGCGGTGCAAAAAGCTTATTTAAGGATTACCAGACTATCAAGACAGCCGCAGGGCCCACTACTGCAACACTTCAGACCTAACCCTGCAGCGTCTCTTCTGCGCAAGATACTGAAAGTACAGAACCACAACAGACGCACTTCGTGCATTTTAGTGGGTCAGGGGTAATGAGGACCTGAACAGCCAAATGCACTTTTGGGTCAGGTGTCCTGCAGGTATGGAGCAGGCTGGAAAAAGCAAAGCACTCACCACTGTTGCCGCCAATGTACTTCCCGTTGATGAAGAGCTGAGGAACAGTGCGGGACCCAGTCATAGGTAGCAGAGACGCCTGGATGGAGTCACCCTCACCTGTTACAGGTAAAAATGCAAGGCAGAGATGGATGACCAGGCTTTTGGAAGCTGCTAAATACATCCAGGCTTTTGTATTGAAGGGTGAAGAGGTACCTCCTCAAATGAGTACTGGAATTCACAAGCTCTTGTAAATGTTATTCAAGCGTGCTGTCGCATAAATGAGCGCAAAGATTATCCAGGACAATTTGAACAATCGGTGGATGAGTGTTAACATGCTGTGTTTGGGGCTGGGATGGGTTTAATGATAAACTCACTGCCCATGTTGTCCAATTCTAAGCACTTAAAGTCGACCTTCAAATCCTGGGACAACAGGGACTTCAGCTGCAGATGGGACAAGGAAGTGAAATTCAAGGAGACAATTAGAGGTCCAAGATGATGATTTTTAGCTCAGTCCTGCCTTGCTGTTCACTAGGTACGCTCTTAACAGTATGCACAGACATTAAATTCCACTGGCCAATGGCCAGTGCCCATAAAGGTGGATTCAAACATGCACGCAGGTGGGCAAGTCTACTCTTCTGAAGTGGGTCCAGAGCACCCTGACCATGTGCTTGTCTGAGGGGAAGACAACAGTTATTAGTGAAATTGTTTCCAGACTGTCATCATCTGTGCTACAGTCCCTCTGTACACGTGATTGAAGTGGCATGAAAAAATGCAAGCCCAACTTCAAATCAGAGCCATTCATAGTAAGGCCTCAAAAGCAGCAGCACTTCCGGGGTATACACACAAAAAATTTGTAACACCTACTTACACAGCTCACTAAGTAGGTACATGCAAGCATTTGCAGGAAGAATGTAGGGTGCAGCGCTCGTCCCGTGAGCACTCACATCAGAGCAGAAAGGGCAGTAAGACTTCGAAAACACGGCAACCTTGTTGCTGTCAATTGTGGCCTGAATGAAGTCAGTGCTGGCCTGCATAAAAAGAATTGCATTCATGGCACCAGTCAAGAAGTGTACATATCTGGGCTGAAACAGACAACTACCATAGGCAGGACGCACCCAAACACGCACACATGTATGAACACATCTACGCACACTGGACAAAAGAGCACGTGCTCTGCAACTTCGTGCGCTCACTGGCGCGTGCATGTGCACGCGCACATGTGTGTATTTTCGTGCGTGTGCGCGTGTCTACTTGTGTGTGTGCGCGCGTTTGCATGCGTTTGTGTGTGTGTGTGTGTGTGTGTGTGTGTGTGTG
>LKMJ01000822.1_pt1 | contig 25713 bp, 28 predicted proteins | sample 643391 | NCBI WGS metagenome assembly LKMJ01 (sample SAMN04112250, study PRJNA286221) | soda lake metagenome | biome: soda lake; feature: Kulunda Steppe; material: water; isolation source: sample PL-Br10 brine of Picturesque Lake | place: Russia: Kulunda steppe | collected 2010-07 | reverse complement strand
CGTGTCGTTCCGAATCGCGATCGGATGGCATCGCACCGATCCGTATCTCGCCGGAACGGTTTTCGAGGCCGTTCCGCCGACGGTGTGGATCTCTCTCGTCCCGCTTTCCGTCCTCCTCGGCGTGCTCGCGGCACTCGCGCTGTACCGTGTCACGGGCGTGCCGATCCCCGGCAGCCGATATCGTTGACGGACTTCACACGGATGAAGCCGTGGCGCTCGTCCGTTACTCTTCTAAACCGCCGAGAGGCGATCGAGCCGGACGATCGGATCGGACGGTTTCGGGACTGATCACTCGAGCTTCGGCGGAGCGCCGTTCGCTTTTCGTTCGAGAAACGCCCGTTCGGCCGCCGAGAGTTCGCGCTCGCGGTACCGATCGAATCCGGCCCGATACCGTTCTTTCGAACGGTTTTCGGCCGGTCCGTCGGCCGGACGGGACAGGAGAAGCTCCGCCAGTCCGGTCTCCTCGCCGGTAAACGCGAACCCGGCGCGATACAGCGCCTCGTAGGCGAACGGGTTGTTCACCGCGATCTGGATCCGTTCGTAGCCCCGATCGCCGGCTCGATCTGTGAGGAACCGACAGAGCCGCGGTCCGAGCCCCTCGCCCCGTCGATCGTCTCTGACGGTCACATACCGGATCCACAGCGTCTCCGGATCGGTTCGGTCGGCGTTGAACGCGACGGCGGCGAGGACGTCGTCGTCGAATTCCTCATCCCCGCCGGTTCGATCAGTCGGATCGTCTCGGTCTCCCGCCGATTGCCGCACGACTGCCTTCCCCGTCGTCGACATCACGAACTTGCCGGCGTAGCTGAACCGCCGGTAATCGAGTCTGAGCGTCGGCCCGTCGGGCGGCCACCCCAGAAGGACGGTCTCCATACGCACCGTTCGGGGGCAACGGTGTTATGCGCGGCGCTCGAGAGTACCGTATGCGCTGGGACGTTCGGGCCTTCGATCTGTTCGCGCCGCTGTACGATCTGTTCATGCTTCCGGCAGACGAACTCGCTCTCCGGAAGGGGCTCACCGTCGCCGACCGCGATCTCGATCGGATCGTCGAGGTCGGCGGGGGGTCCGGTCGGGTCGCTCGGACCGTCGATGCGACCGTCGTCGATCCCTCCCGGGGGATGCTCTCCCGGGCGCGAAAGAAGGGGCTGGAGGCGGTTCAGGCGAGCGCGACCGACCTCCCACATCCGGACGGATCGATCGATGCGGTGATCGTCGTCGACGCGTTGCATCACTTCCCCGATCACGAGCGATGTCTCGCGGAGATGGCCCGCGTGCTCGCCCCCGGAGGCGTCCTCGTGATCCGGGAGTTCGATCGATCGACCCGTCTCGGTCGGGTACTCGATATCGCCGAGACGCTCGTCGGGTTCGACTCGACCTTTTATACGGCGTCGGAACTGGAGGGGATGATCGAGGCGGCCGGACTCGACCCGCGACCGATCGAGTACGGCTTCGAGATGACGATCGCGGGTGTCGCTACCGGAGCTTGAAATAGAGGAACCGCCACGCCGAGATCACGATCGCACCGCCGACGAGCATGATGGCGGCGAACGTCAGATCGGCACCGCGATCCGGGACCGCGAAGACCCGGACGAGCAATCCGACGAGCGCTGCCGGAATCCACGATCTGATCGCGAGCGGGATCGACGAGTTCGGTGCCGAACCACCGCCCGGGGAGTACGCGCCGACGAGCGGTGCACAGATGAGCCAGCCGAGGACGAACGGACCGGCGGCCAGAAGGTAGATCGTCGGATCGGCCTGCAGCTGTTCGATCGTCCAGTGTTGGAGCGTGCCGACGAGTATGAACCCGAGCAGGGCGATGAGATCGCCGACCGCGATCGGCCAGGTGCTCACATCGAGCCGCTGTTCGAGAAACGACGGGTCTGCCATACCGGCCGTTCGACGGCAGCCTTACAAACCCTTGCGGATTCCGCACGACGGCAGATCGCTCATCGGGACTGCGTCTCCGCTCCGAGCCCGGCGTCGGCGGGCGGTCGAAGCGAGAGCGCCGCGAATCCGGCAGAAAGCGCCAGCGCACCGCCGAGCGCGAACGTCGGAACCCACCCGAAGATCGCGACGAGAAAGCCGGTCACCGTCCCGGCGAAGATTCCGCCGCCGACCTTCGCGGTGTAGAGGACGGCGTAGTTGCTCGAGGAGTGTTTCGCGCCGTAGTACTCGGCGACGATCGCCGGGAAGTAGACGTAAAGCGGCGAGGAGAAGAACATCGCACCGATAACCATGAGCACGAAGCCGATCCCGGCGTCGGCGATCCCGGTTCCGACGAGCCCGAATCGAAAGAGCCCGGCCAGGAGGAACGAGACGACCATCACGCGCTTTCGATCGAATCGATCGGAGACCTCTCCGAGGACGATCCGCGAGAGGCCGGCGGCGATCGGCAAAAGCGTCGCCGCGGCCGTCGCGACGACTGCTGTGAGCCCGAGGTGTTCGGCGAAGCGGACGACGTTGGCGATGACGATGAGATCGGCGGCGGCGGTCGCGACGAACATCGCATACAAAAGCCAGAACTGCCAGGTTCGCAGCATCTCCCGCGTCGTGTAGGCCGTCCCTCGGAGGGAGGCCGCGAGATCGCTCTCGTCGGTGTCGCTGTTTTCGCCGTCGAGTCCCAGCCAGTCGTCGGGCGGATCGCGGAGGATGACGGCTCCGACGAGCAGGACGATCAGGATCGCGAGTCCGACGTTTCGAAGCACGTCGGCGTAGCCGGCGACGGTCGCGTTCGCGCGCACGTATGGGACAACGAGAGCGCTCCCGCCCGCGAAGGCCATCGTGCCGACGCCCGTCGTCAGTCCGGTCCGGTCGGGGAACCACTTGACGGCCGTGTTGACGGCGACGGTGTAGATGATGCCGACGCCGATCGCTCCGAGCGAGTACAGCACGTACAGCTGCCAGACGGTCGTCGCGTAGGCGAGGCCGATGTAGCCGCCGCCGGCGAGTACCGCCGCCAGGTACGTCAGCCTGCGAGGCCCGCGTCTGTCGCGCCACCAGCCGGCCGGCATCTGTGAGAGCGACTGGAAGACGACGTAAAAGGAAAACACCGCGCCGAGTGCGGGAAGGGCGATATCGAGGCTCTCGGCGAGCGGCCCCTCGATCGACGACCAGACGTACTGATAGGGGCTGACGGCCGCCATCATGCCGGCGGCGGCGACGATCTGCCACCACCGGGAGAACCCGAGGATATCCTTCGCCCGCCCGGCGTAATCGATTCCCGAGGCGTCTTCCTCCATCGGGCGGCGATTCACCTCTCGTGGTGTTAAACTAACTGATAGGGATTGTCGCCGGCGTGCGTCTATTTCCGGGCAATAAAACGGAGACGCCGAAGCATGTCCGTCGAACGCTCCGGCTGGCGGTGATAATCCCAACGAGATACGGCGTGTCGATTCTCATAGGTGGGTGCCGTGAGCGAACGGACACCCGATTACAGGTAGGGCGCGAGCCCGACCGCCTCGACGAGCCCGATGCCCGCGAGGCTGGCGCCGAGCAGGTAACCGGCGATCGCCCCGCTGTTTAAAAGCGGAAGGCCGGCGTGTGCCCGTCCTTTCATCACCATCCACATGAGCACGAGCAGACCGGCGATCGTGCCGACCATCGCTCCGAGTGCCGGCACCGTCAGCGCGACCGCCGGTACGTCCAGAAGCGCCGGATCACCCGGACGGAAGAAGGCCGCCGACGCGACGAGGATCGCCGGAATGACGGCGTCGCCGAGTCCGATAAAGAAGGCGTCGCGTGCGAACGGCTCCTCCGGCGCTTCAGTCTCGGATTCGACGTCGTCGTCGACGCGTTCGTCTTCATTCGGACTTTCGGCCGTTCCGCCCGTCTCGTCGGATTCGGGCGTTTCGGTCCCGCCTTCCCCGAGGGTCTCCGGCCCCGTCTCCGCCAAAAACGAATACGAAAGCGTCAGCGGGATCACGAGTACGACCGGCAATCGGAGGTCCATAACGCCGGAGGCAAGCGTCAGCATGTGTTCGGTGCCGTACACCGAGATCGCGTCGTAGACTGCGAGGACGACGAGCAACACGAGCGCGGGAAACAGACCGAAACTGATACCGAACAGGGCGGCAGCACCGGCGCCCATGACGACGCCCGCGGCGTCGATAACGTACCACTCCGGGTAGACGAGGAGGCCGATGCCGAGGCCGATGGCGGCCGCGATCGCGAGGACGTTGACACCGGCCACGGTGAGGACCGGCGGGACGATGACCGTAAAGACGTAAAACGAGATGAAGACCGCCGCGAAGACGACGATCGCCTGCAGGAACCGATCGACCCCGAACTTCATCGCCGCGAGCATGATGACCGTCGCGACGAGGATCGCCCCGATGTACAGCAGGCTGTTCGTCGGATCGGTGGGGTCTTCGACGGTCTGAAAGCCGGCGTCCATAAACGGCTGAATCAGCGCTAACGACCCGAGTTGAACGAGCAAAAAGAGCCCGACAGTGGCGGCGACGGCGACGAAAGACCGGTTCATAGCTTATTGTTTCCCGGCGTCCGTTTGGGGGTTGCGGTTCCGTGACCGTTCGTTTCGGACACCGTTATCGCGCGTAGAGCTTCTCTCCCAGCAGTGTGGCGAGTGTGACCTCCGGCTTCGGCGAGACGGCCACGTAGGGGCGATCGACGGGACCGAAGACGTCGACGACTCGACCGACGGACTCGAGGTTCTGGTCGACGACTCCGGTGCCGAGATCCGGATACCCCTCGCCGGGCGAGCGGAGGACGGCGAGCCCCTGTGTCGTCCGGACGACCTCGCCGACGCGCTTCATTCGCGGAGGGCGGCGACGTAGGCGGCGACGGCGCCGAGGAGATCGGATTTCGACGCGTCGTCGGCGCCCTTGACGACGACGCGGCCGCGTGGTTCGTACTCGCGTGGGTACGTTTTGTCCCGCTCGATGACGGCGTCGTAGCCGACCTGCTGGACCGCGCTCGCGATCTCGTCGACCGTCGGTTCCGGGACGGCGAGCTCTTCAGGGACCCGTCGACCTTCGCTTCGGGACCGCTCGGCATCGAGGTACGCGGGCCAGATGACGTTCTCGACCATACGATCCCTCCGAGACGGTGGCGTAAAAAGCGGGCGAAAAGCGCCGGCGACCGTTCCGCTATAGCGTCCTACCGGAACCGCCGGGCGAGCAGGGTGACCGAAACCATCGCGAGCACGGCGACGGCGGCCCCGAAGCCGGTCTGGTCGTCGGTCGCGTCTTCGGTCGGTCCGGTCGGCCCTGCCGTCTCGTCGGTCGGTTCTTCAGCTGGTTCGTCCGTGGACTCGTCGATCGCCTCGCCCGTCTCGGCGTCTGCGAGCGCGTCGGCGACTTCCTCCAGCGCGATCACGATTCGCGGTGCGGGCTGGCTGATGTAGTTACCGTTGACGGCGACTACCTGGTCGTTTTGGACCGCGAAGGTCGACTCGAAGGCGGCGGAGTCGGGGACTCCGGGTCCGTCGTCGGAGATGACGATCACCTCTGGGTCCCACTCGATGAGCGCTTCCTCGTTCAGCTCACCGTATCCTTCGATCCCGTTTTCGGCGGCGACGTTCGCGCCGCCGGCCGTCGTGATGATCTCGTCGATGAACGTTCCCGAGCCGGCGACGAACCCGTCCGTGTAGTACAGCGTTCGTGGAGCCTCATAGTCGTCAGTTCTGTTTTCGACGGCTTCGATGCGGTTCCAGTACTCCTCGTTGGTCTCGGCCGCTTCCTCACAGGAATCGATCAACTGGCCGGTCAGCTCGGTCTTCTCGGCGACGAACTCGAGTGAGGTTCCGAACCCGAACTTGAAGACGGTCTGCTCTGCTTCCCGGAGGCTCGTGACCGTGTCGTCGGGGACGATATTCGGCGCGAGAACGAGATCGGCGTCTAGCTCGACGACCGCTTCCTGATTGACGCTGAAGTTATCGAGGTTAACGACGTTCTCTTTGTCCTCGATCCCATCGAGGTACTCCGTGTAGGGGACGACCGGCGCGCCGACGACTCTGTCGTCCGCCTCGAGCTCCCAGACGGTCTGTGCGGCGCTCGGCTGGAGGACGACGATCTCTTCGGGGCGTTCTTCGACGGTCACGTTCTCACCGGTCGCGTCCGTCTCGGAGAGCGGAAATGAACATTCGGCGGTGTCGTCGCCGTTCGAGGCGGTCTCGGCTCCGACGGGCGTGACGACGCCGGCGAGTGCGACGACGAGAAGCGCCGCGACGAGAAGCGGTCTGATCTGAGAACCCATTACTAGAGGAAGCAGCGAGGACAATAAGTATTTGACTAACGCAACCACAGTTTCAAACATGGTTCTCCGCCGGACGCTCGCGTGGTCTGTGGCCCTCTTCGGGCTTTTACTCGCGGTGGTGTTCGCGAGCGCCGGCCTCGGATACGCGGCGATCGGTCCGATGGAGGTCGTCTACGTCCTTTTGAACTGGGTCCGGGTGCCGACGATCGGTGCCGACGGATTCCGCTGGGTTCGGCCGTTCAGTTTCGACGTCGCGGGGACGACCGAGCTGATAATCGCCCAGATACGCCTCCCCCGTATCGTGTTGGGTGCGATCGTCGGGTTCGCGCTCGCACTCGCCGGAACCGTGATGCAGGGGTTCTTCCGAAACCCGATGGCCGACCCCTCGATCATCGGCGTTTCCTCCGGGGCGGCGGTCGGAGCCGTCGCGTTCATCGTGCTCCCGCTTTCGGTCCCGTTCGGCCGATCCGTGTTCGCCTTCAGTGGCGCGCTCGTGGCCGCTTTTCTCGTGTACGCGATCGCGACTGAGGGCGGCCGAACGCCGGTCGCGACGCTTTTGCTTGCGGGAATCGCCCTCCAGACGTTTCTGGGCGCGGTCATCTCCTATCTGCTTTTGAGCGCCGGGGACAACCTCGAAACCGCCGTCTACTGGCTCATGGGACATCTCCACGACAGTACCTGGGGTCGGGTGCAGGTCGCGTTGCCGGTCGTCTTGCTCTTTTTCGTCGTTCTGCTCGCGTACGCGAGAGATCTGAACGTGCTGCTTTTGGGCGAGGAGGACGCCCACTCGCTCGGTATCGAAGTCGAGCGGACGAAACGCGTGCTGCTCGCGACCTCGAGCGTCGTGACGGCCGCGGCGGTCGCGGTTTCCGGCGTCATCGGGTTCGTCGGACTCATCGTTCCGCACATGATGCGCCTGCTCGTCGGGCCGGATCACCGTATCCTGCTGCCGACGAGCGCGCTTGCCGGGGCCGTCTTCCTCGTGGCGACGGACACCGTCGCCCGATCCGGGCCAGCGGAGGTGCCCGTCGGAATCATCACGGCCGCGCTCGGAGCGCCCTTCTTCCTGTATCTGCTCCGGAAACGGGAGGTGCACGCACTGTGATCGATCTCGAGAGCGTTTCCGTCGAACTCGGCGGCACCGCGGTGCTCGAAGACGTTTCGCTTTCGGTTCCGGAGGGGGAGTTTCTCGCCGTCGTCGGACCGAACGGGGCCGGCAAGACGACGCTTTTGCGAACCTGTAACGGACTGCTATCGCCCGAACGTGGGACTGTCTCGCTGGACGGTGCGGACGTGACCGCTCTCCCCGCCAGAGCGATCGGACGGCTCGTGGCGACGGTTCCCCAGGAGACGCAACTGGCCTTCGATTTCGCCGTCGAAGACGTCGTCGCGATGGGGCGGACGCCACACCGGTCACGGTTCGCGACGGCGACGGACGAAGATCGGGACGCGGTCCGCTCGGCGCTCGAACGAACCGAAACGGCTCAGTTCTCGGATCGGTCGGTCGAATCCCTCAGCGGCGGGGAGCGCCAGCGCGTCGTCTTCGCGCGAGCGCTCGCTCAGGAGACGCCGATCTTGCTCCTCGACGAGCCGACGGCGAGTCTCGATATCAACCACCAGATCCGGACGCTTTCGATGGTTCGATCGCTCGCAGACGAGGGGAAGACGGTCGTCGCGGCGATTCACGACCTCGATCTCGCGGCGCGGTTCTGTGATCGGCTCGCGCTCCTCTCGGACGGCGGGCTTCTCGCGGCGGGACCGCCGGAGGCGGTGCTCACCACAGAGACGCTCGAGAGCGCCTTCGGCGTCAGAACCGCGATCGGGACGAACCCGGTGACGGGGGCGACGACCGTCACGCCGCTTTCGGGGGCGCCGCCGGGTGACCGTCGGGTCCACGTCCTCGGCGGCGGCGAGTCGGCCGCGCGAGTGCTCGGTCGACTGGTCGAGGCCGGCTTCGAGGTGACGATCGGTGTACTTCCAGCGGGCGATATCGCCGCACGAACTGCCGGAGAACTCGCTCACACCGTTCTCACGGCACCGGCGTTCGAACCGATCGACGAGGAGACGGTCACGGACGCCGAGAGGCTTCTCACTGCGGCTGACGCCGCTGTCGTCGCGGGACCGCTCGAAGGCGAAAACAGACAACTCGCCCGTCGTGCGGAGCGGCTGTTTACGCTCGCGTCCGTCCCGGATCCGCCGCCGAACGCCCGCGTCGTTTCAGAACGAGAGCTTCTGGCGGTTCTCGAACGACCGAGCGCGGTGGAGTCCTCCCCCTCGTCGTAACCCGCGTTCGCATTCGCCTTCCCGAAACGAGGCCGTAGCCGTCCGGCACTCGGCTGTCGTAGAAGAGACTTGGAGAGCTAGTTTTGCCGCGTCGAGCGCGCTTCTCTGACTTCCGCGCCGTCTCTCAGTTTGTCCTCACAGTTCGGACAGACGCGGACCGTCGACATTCCTTCCGGGGCGAACACGCGGACGTAATTGTCCGTGACGAACGCATCGCAGTTGCGACATCGTGGCATACAGTAGACACTCGATGAGAGTGCCAAATATCTTTCCCCGTTCCAGTGAAAAATACGACCTCTCCGAGAGGACAGAGGCGTTCTCGGAGGGCGGGCGAAATCCGTTTGATACGTCAGGGGTAATACGTGCTTACCGCCCGGAAATGGTATACTAATCGTATATATACGATTAGCTCGACAGACGTGATCACGAGACACGCAACGACGCCCGTTCCCGGCCGAGAAATGAGTTACACTGCCCGACCGTCCGAACGATTGAACTCGCCGACAGCTGAATGTTCCCGCTAAAGTGGATACAGAGACTCGTATATCAGTCGTCGTCTGCAGCGGGTTCCGGCGTGATTTTCTCATCCCGAAGCCACGGTAGGCCCTCGAGTTCGTTACCGACGAGCTCGCCCTGGAACTCCGGATCCTGAAGCCGATCGTAGATGCCACGCTGGGCGACACTTTTCATCACTTCGGTCGTTCCGCCCGTGAACCGACCGGTACGGAGATCACGCTGGGTGCGTTCGATCGGATATTTGTCTCCGAAGGAGATCCCACCCAGCATCTGCATCGCTGCGTCTGCGACCTGATGGGCGACCTCGTTTCCGAACCACTTGGCCATCGCTCCTTCCATACGCCCGGCTTGCATGCCCTCCTCGTCGAGCAGACGCGCTCCCCGAGTGTTGAGGAGGTACGCAGCGTCGAGTCGGGTCGCACACTCCGCGACCATGTGGTTGATTCCCTGATACCTCGAGACGGGTTTCTCGTTCACCTCCCGGTTCTGCGTGTAGTTGACGGCGATCTCGAGCGCTCGCTCTGCGGCGCCAAGACAGTACCGGGCGATACTGTAGTGCTCCAGGTTGAGTTCGTTGGTGAGGTACTCCCAGGCCTTTCCCTCCTCGCCGAGGATGTTGGCCTCCGGGATGCGAACGTCATTCAGCCGGATCCAGTGGGCTTCCGTCCCGCGGAAGCCGTGCCAGTTGGGGCTGTGGTGATCGAGTTCCTCGCAGCCGTCGACGTCGCCGTCAACGACGAAAAACGAGATGCCTTCCCGATCGCCGTCCGCTCCCGACGTGCGGGCCGGCACCATCATGAAGTCGGCGTAGCCGGCGAAGTCGATAAAGCGTTTCTCCCCCGAGATTACCCATTCGTCGCCGTCTTTTTCGGCGGTCGTCTGCAGCCGTGGGAGGTCCGTTCCGACGGTCGGCTCGGTGAACGCCTGTGCGATAACGTACTCGCCCCCGAGAAGCGGTTTTAAATACTCCTCTTTGAGGTATTCACTTCCGTTCTCATAGAGCATCCCCCCCGCATGCTGCGTAATCGAGGCCTGACAGGCGTGGACGATACAGCCGGTATACCCGAGCGCCTGTTCGGCCAGAACCGTCTCCATGTACGTGCCACCCGCTCCGTTGTACTTTCGAGGGATGGCGATCCCGAGCAGATCCTGTTCGGCCGCCCGGCGCATGAACTCCTGCCAGTCGGCTTCGGTCTCTTCGTTTCTATCGAGATCGAGGAAGTGATCCCGACCGAGATCGTCGACGAACACCTCCTCGGAGAGTGCCCGAATCTTCGATTCTAGATAGTCGCGCTCCGCCTCGGTCAGTGTTGTGTCCGATCCAATCATGACAATTGCTCACTTGCCTCCGCAGATTGAGTACACGATAGCAAAAAGATGCGGGTTGGTTTCCGTCCCCGTCTCGGATACGAGTAGCGCGATACGTACGAGCTGCTCGCTATGACCGCTCTTTGAGGTATTTGATCGGTTCAACATCGAACGGCGATTTCGGCGATATGAACCCGACACACGAGGTCGGTAGTGTAGCGTAAGGAAAACGGAAAGAGCCGGAGGAGGGGATTGTGAACCACGGTCGGAGCAAGCTCCTCCCTGATTCAAATCCCACGCTCGGCTTTCCCTCACTACGTTCGGCAGAAAGCCGGAGGAGGGATTTGAACCCTCGACCTAATCCTTACGAAGGATTCGCTCTGCCAGCTGAGCTACTCCGGCGCTCCTGTCCGTATCTGGGAGGATAATCGGCATAAGGGTTGCGAACTTCACTCGGCGCTCCGGGTGAGCCGGACGTCCAGACAGACGTTCAGTTCGTGGGGCGCGTACGAACGGACTTCCTGTCGGTTTTCGATTGTGACCTCGTAATCGGGGGTCGCGGCCTCGCGGATCGCCGCCTCGCCGGGACCGAACGGGTCCGAATCGTGCTGGATGTCGTAGTAGTGAAGCGTACACTCCTCGCCGGCGAGTTCGACGGCGGTATCGAGAAACTCCCCGGCGCTGTGTGGGAGGTTCATGACGATCCGGTCGGCCCAGCCGCCGTATCCCGACACCTCCCGGACGTCCGCGTGTATCGCGGTTACGCGATCTGTGACGCCGTTTCGGTTCGCGTTCCGGCGGAGGTACTCGATCGCCTCGGGGTTCAGGTCGACGCCGACGCACTCGGCGCCGCGTTTGGCTGCGGGGATGACGAACGGGCCGACACCGGCGAACATATCGAAGAAGTGCTCGCCGGGAGCGACCGACTCGACGACGCGGTGGCGTTCGGTCGCCAGCCGGGGGGAGAAATAGACCTCGGCGATGTCGAGTTCGAACGCGCAGCCGTACTCGCGGTGGACAGTCTCGGTATCCTCACCGATGAGGACATCCCACTGTCGAACGCGGAGTTCCCCCTCGATGGGCGAGGCCCGGTTGACGATCGTCTCGGCTCGCAGATCCGACTCGTCGATAGCCTCGGCGATCGCTCTCGCCCGCTCGTCGTCGTCCTCGTCGATGATGACGATATCACCGAGCCGTTCGTAGGTGGGTTCGAACCCGAGAATGTCCTTGGGAAACGTCTGGGTTTCGCGACGGTCGAGTGACCGCTGGACGATCTCGAAACTCGGATCGATCGCGTCGGGATCGACCGTCGGATCTAACGGCAGATAGATCTCGCCGTCCTCGACGTCGATCTCGTACTCGCCCGAGAGCGCCCCCGCGTCGGCGAGCCGGCGGCGGATCGACTCGCCGTCCTCGCGGTCGGCGCGAACACAGAGAACCGACATATCTCTTCTCGGCGAGCGGCGGCGGTAAGTGTAACGCTCCGGGGCGGCGGTCGTCCGCTCTGGCCACAAACGATCGGCCCGAGTGGGTTCGAGCGGGACAGAACGGGGTGTTTTTGCCCACGCGCGCTCGAACGCGGGTATGCTCACATTCGTCGGGCTCGGACTCTACGACGAGCGCTCGATAACCGTCGAGGGTCGCGACGCCATCGCCGAGGCAGATCGCGTCTTCGCGGAGTTTTACACCAGCAAGCTGGCCGGTGCGACCGTCGACGAGCTGGCAGCGTACCACGACGTCGAGATCGACGTTCGCGATCGTCCCGGTGTCGAGGAGGATCCCGAACCGATCTTCGATGCGGCCGCGGACGGCGAGGCCGTCTTTCTCACCGCCGGCGATCCGATGATTTCGACGACACACGTCGATTTGCGGCTGCGGGCCGACGAACGCGGGATCGACACACGCCTCGTCCACGGCACCACGGCGAGCGCAGCGGCGGCCTCGCTTACAGGGCTGCAGAACTACCGCTTCGGGAAGGCGACGACGCTCCCGTTCCCATACGCCCACGGCGGCGACGGGGTCCCTGGAAGCGTCCTCGAGACGATCGAGGCCAACCGCGACCGCGGGCTCCACACGCTCGTGTATCTGGACATCAAGGTCGGGACGGGACCGCGGGGGCTAGATCCCGATCACGAGGAGTACATGACCGCAGATTACGCTGCCGAACTGTTGGCCGAGGAACTCGATACCGTCGGCGTGGCAGTCGCCCGTGCCGGCGGTCCTGACCCGGTCGTCGCCGCCGATCGGCTGTCTTCGCTCGCCGGGCGATCGTTCGGCGACCCGCTTCACCTGCTCGTCGTCCCCGGCGATCTCCACGTGATCGAACACGACGCGCTCTCGAAACTCGCCGGCGCGCCGGCGGACGCGCTTCCCGATCCGATCTGAACCCGAAACTGAAACGCGGAGCCGAACTACCAGTAGTATATCTCGTCGGCCCGATGCCCCGTGTCGTAGGCTGCGAGCCCCTCACCGCGGACCGAGGTCAGCCGCAGATCGTCATACAGCGTCGAGTAGGTGTAATCCAGAAACGTCATCGGCAGACGTAACTCCCCGTCCTCGCGGATCGCACTGATAACGCCCGTGTAGGCGTGTTTGTGCCGTCGGTCGCTCACATAGCAGGACGCGACCGGGATCGTCTGTTCGACCGGCGAGACGGCGTGCAGCGCCTCGATCGATCGGAAGACCAGCTCCCAACAGAAGATCCCGGTTCCGTCAGCTTCGATCAACGACTCGAAGTCGACGTCGTCCTCGAAGTACTGCCGGAGATCGTGAGCGCCGAAGATGACGTTATCTTCGATCGACCCGGCCAGATATCGGGGGACGTCGTAGCTGGTGTGCTCGCGGAACCCACCGACGAGTCCGTCGACGAGTTCGGGAACGTCGGCCGGATCGGCGCCGGCGAACGCCTCGACGACGTCGGGATCTGTCGTCCGATCGCGGGCGGCCCGGATCGCGGTGACCAGTTCCCCCCGGCCGTCGGCGTTCTCGACCCGCTCGAAGAACGGTTCGGGCTGGGAGAACTCGAAGGTGAACTTACCCGCGTGAAACGCCGAGAGATCGACGAAAAGTTCCTCGAGACGGCCGTCTAGCCCGAGAGTCTGATCGAGGTCGGCGGCTTCGGCTCGGTCGTCCTCGAGGGAGAGCCGTTCGTCGCCTCCGACGAGGAGCGTCGATCCGTCGAACTGCACTCGCGTCCCCTCGACCGTCTCGTCGTACTCCGTCGACAGCCGTTCGGTGACGAGCGGTGCGATCTCCTGTTCGCGGAGGTTCGTTCCCATCCCGAACTGCCCGTAGCCGAGGACCGTGTTGTACACCGCCCGTCCGCCGCCGACGGCCGCAAGCGCCGCCCCGCCGCCGAAGAGCAATCGCCGTCTGGAGACGCCGTTTTCGCCCGCGGTCTCTTCGCCAGTCACGGGTCCGACTCACCTCCGTCCGTGGCCGTCTCGGGGTTTCGGAGCTGGATTTCCCGGCCGAAAAGCACCGACAGAAGCTCCTCGCCGATATCGAGCAGCTCCGGAACCCACCGGGAGACGAACCACGCGAGTCCGACGAGCGCGAAGACCGCAAGGCCCTGCGCGAGGATGCGATCGGCGACGAAAAACGAGACTCTCGCCGGATCGGAGATGCCGAAAAGGAACATGACCGGCCCCTCGAGCCACGAGATGGCGAACCACTGATAGCCGTTCGCCAGCGCGATGAAGACGTTCCGGAAGATGTTGAGCACCCAGATGATCGAAATCGAGACGACGGCCGCGATCGCTTTCTTCCGGCGCGGGGCGTCCACGGCCGCGATCAGGCCGCCGAAGATCGCCATCGCGCCGATGCCGGTACACTCGAAGACCACCCGGGAGGCACGCCCCGTCTCCGGGAACCAGAAGGTGTTCATGAGCGTCGAATCGGCGGCCGGGTCTTCGACGAACTCGATCTCACCGCCGACGCCCAGTATATCGATCGCCGTCGCCGTCTGAAACGCGACCGTCTCGATCAGAAAGCCGCGGGCGAGTTCGGAGGTCTCGAAGGGGAGATAGACGATCGTCATGAACGCGATCGCGCGCGAGAGCGTCAACAGCCCGTCCCGGCCGGCGAGCAGTCGCCAGCCGACGTAGAGACACGCCGGGACCGCGACGACGACGAGCGCCGTCTGAATCGCACTCCGGTGGACGAACGCGAAATGCTGGATCAGAAGGAACCAGAAGACGGCGAAGAGCCACCACGCTCCCGCGGTGAGTCTCCGCGCGAGTTCGCGATCCTCCCGGCGATCGGCGATCACGCCCGCGACGAAGAGCGCCATCACGACCCACGCGAGAACGTCGGTGTACGGCAGCACCGACATCTCCGCGATCGACTGTGCCGGAAGGGCCATTACTGGAATCATACGCGACGTCGGGTATATGTCTTATCGTCGGTGGTCACGCGGTCGCACAGCCGCCCGTGACACGATCGCGGTCTTTCACTTCCGGGCGACGATCCGTAGCACGTCCTCGTCTCGGAGCTCGTGATCGCGGCCGACCTGCTGTTCGTCGTGTTTCGCCGACGGGCCGGTGACCCGCGCGAAGCGGAACCGCTCGTCGAAGCTCCCGCCGAGTTTTTCGAGGGCGTCGTCGACGGTGTTTTCCTCCTCGGTGAGGATGAGCGGCTCCTCGCGATCGACGCCGCGTCCGGGTTTGTCCATGTATATCCGGATGAGGCCGAGTTTCTCCCAGATCGTCTCCTTGAGCGAGTCCAGCCCGCGTTCCTCCTCGGCACTTATAAAGACTGCCTCCTCCGGGTCGATGTCGTGGGCTCTGAGGTTCTCCTTCACCGTGTCGACGTAGCTCGGATCGACGAGATCGACTTTGTTGACCGTGACCGCCGAGGGGAGGTACTCGCGGTTATCCTGGAGGGAGTCGACGAGCTGGTCGATCGTGAGGTCTTCGCGGATCGTCACGTCGGCGTTGACGTAATCGTACTCCCTGAGGACGCCCATGATCGTCTCGTCGTCGAGGCTCACCCGATCGGATGTGGTGAGGTTGATGCCGCCTTTGTGTTTCTTTCGAACGTTGACCTGTACGGGTTCGGTGTCGAGCCGAACCTTGTTCTCATAGAGCTCCTTTTGCAGTCGCTCGTACTGGTCGATCTCGAACGCCGAGAGGACGAACAACACGAGATCGGCGGTCCGAACGACCGAGAGGACGGCCTGTCCACCGCCGCGATTTTCGGCGGCCCCCTCGATGAGCCCTGGCACGTCGAGCAGCTGGATGTTCGCCCCGCGGTACTCGAGCATGCCGGGGTTGACATCGAGGGTCGTAAACTCGTAGGAGCCGACCTCGCTTTCGGCGTTCGTCAGGGCGTTCAAAAGCGTCGATTTGCCGACCGACGGAAAGCCGACCAGCGCGACCGTCGCGTCCCCGTGTTTCTCCACTGCGTAGCCACCGCCGCCGCTCCCGGAAGACTGCTGTCGCTCGAACTTCTCCTTTTTCTCCGACAGCTTGGCCTTCAGCCGACCGATGTGCTGTTCGGTCGATTTGTTGTACGGGGTTTCGGCGATCTCCTCTTCGATCGCCTCGATCTCCTCTTTGAGCCCCATCAGTTATAACCTATCACCGGTGCGGAAAAAGGCGTTCGGTTGGACGCGAGTCCGCAGAGGGAGGTTCGGCGACCTCCTCGTCGAATCAGGCCGACCTGCCGCTCGCGAGTACAGACGGACACGACTATACCGGTCCGATCTCCACACCCGAATATGGATCCGAAAAAGAAACTCGCTGCCACGTTCGTCTGTGTTGCCCTCGCGTTCGTCGGTGTGCTCCATTTCGTCTTCTCGACGGTCTACGGGTACGGGTTTCGGCTCGTCGGTCTGGTGCTCGTCGCCGTTGCTGTCTTCGGCCTGTTCGTAGTAAACGCCTGAGGGGAATTGTCGTCGTCAACTGGATATCCCGGACCCGTCTTTCGGCGGCGTGTCTGGTCTTTCACGGAAAACCATGGACGCCGACGATACTCCCTGTGAGTTCGCTTCGGACGCGAGTACTGCGGTCGATATACACCGAATGTGTTCCGGTGACACGGCGAGACGAATCGACAACCCTTAAAACCGACGCGACAGTGAGTTCGTGTATGGCTGGAACTATCGAAGTGCTCGTCCCCGGCGGGCAGGCCGACCCGGGGCCGCCGCTCGGACCCGAGCTCGGCCCGACCCCCGTAGACGTACAGGCCGTCGTCAACGAGATCAACGAACAGACCGCGGCGTTCGACGGGACGGAAGTTCCCGTCACCGTCGAGTACGAAGACGACGGTTCGTTCGAGATCGACGTGGGTGTCCCGCCGACGGCCGCCCTCGTCAAGGACGAACTCGGCTTCGAGACCGGATCCGGTGAGCCGAACGAAGAGTTCGTCGCGGATATGTCCGCCGAGCAGCTGAAGACCGTCGCCGAGCAGAAGCTCCCGGACCTGCTCGCCTACGACGTTCGAAACGCGGCCAAGGAGGTCGCGGGCACGTGCGTCTCTCTCGGTGTGACAATCGAGGGCGAGGACGCACGCACGTTCAACGAACGGCTCGATGCCGGCGAGTACGACGACGTCTTCGAGCAAGCCGAAGCGCCGGCCTGAGACGCCCTGGCCTGCGTTTTCCGGGTCGAAACGGGATCACGCACTTTTCAAGCTCCGACGCCACAGAGCCTTGGTCTCGCTTCCGTATCATCCGTCATCAGCACCGTCGGATCGTTGATGTCGACACGTATTCGTCCCTCCGGATCGTATTTATACTCATGACGGACGAGGATCCCGCCTCTGATCCCGCCTCCGACGGCCCGGTTGTGCTCTTCGATGGCGTCTGTAACCTCTGTATCGGGTCGATCCAGTGGTTGCTCCGCATGGACCGTCGCGCCCGGCTTCGATTCGGAACGCTACAGTCGGAGGCGGGAACCGAACTGCTTCGGGAGTGTGACCTGCCGGAAGATTACCAAGAGAGCATGGTTCTCGTCGAGGGCGGACGCGCCTACACCGACTCCGATGCGGTCCTCCGGATCGCGCGGCACCTCGGATTGCCGTGGTCGATCGCCTGGGGCGTCTCGATCCTCCCGAAGCGTATCCGCGATCCGATCTACCGGTTCGTCGCCGACAGCCGATACGACTGGTTCGGCAAGCGCGAGCGGTGTCTCGTTCCGGACGAGGAGTTACGGGCGCGGTTTATCGACTAGACCGGAACACGGAACGATGTAGATTATAGACTGTATCGTCACCAGTCGACCCGCACGGGCTCGTATGGCTCTTCAAGGAACTCCATCTCGGAGTCGGAGAGATCGATTTCGAGTGCCTCGACGGCCTCTTCGAGGTGTTCGACGCTCGTGGTGCCGACGATCGGCGCGTCGACCCACTCTTTGTGTAACAGCCACGCCAGCCCGATCTGTGCCATCGAGACGCCCTTCTCGTTTGCGAGTTGTTCGACGTGTTCGTTCACCTCGATGCCGCCGCCCTCGCGGTAGGGCTGGGCGTACATCTTCTCCTCCGTTTCGCCGCGTTTCGTCGCGTCGACCTCGGATTCGGGGCGGGCGAGGTAACCGCGTGCCAGTGGGCTCCAGGGCATGACTGCGATCCCCTCCCGCTGACAGAGCGGGAGCATCTCCCGCTCTTCCTCCCGGTAGACGAGATTGTAGTGATTCTGCATCGAGGCGAGCCGTTCGAGGCCGAGCCTGTCGCTGGTATGGAGGGCGTCGGCGAACTGGTGGGCCCACATCGAGGAGGCACCGAGATAGCGAGCCTGTCCGCGACGGACGACGTCGTCCAGAGCCCGGAGCGTCTCCTCGATCGGCGTCTCCGGGTCCCAGCGGTGGATCTGATAGAGGTCGATCGTCTCCATTCCCAGTCGTTCGAGGCTCCCTTCGATGGCCTGCTCGATCGATTTGCGCGAGAGGCCGCCCCCGCCGTCGGTCGGTGGATAGCGTTCCGGTCCCTTGAGCGGGTGAACCTTCGTCGCGACGACCTGCGCGTCGCGGTCGTATCCGTCGAGAACTTCGCCCACGATCGCTTCGCTATCGCCCATCGAGTAGGAGTTCGCCGTATCGAAGAAGTTGATCCCGAGGTCGACGGCTCGCTCGATTATCTCGCGGCTTTCGTCCTCTCCGAGCACCCACTCGCGCCAGTCGCTTTCGTCGAAACCGAAACTCATACAGCCGAGACAGAGCTTGCTGACTTCCAGCCCCGTGTTACCGAACGTCGTATACTCCATACCGTATTCCTCAGTCGTCCGGTATTAAACTCTACCTCCGAGACGGGACTGACGGTCGGTCGATGAAGCTTTGGGACCCGTCGGCACACCGGGGGCGGTCCGACGCGTTTAAGTGCCTCATTCCCGTCCGAAGAAACGAGACAGGCGTAGCCTGTTTCACGCCGTAGTAGCCCGCAAGGCAGAAACTACGGAGGTGAACGATGGCAGATTCGATAGAGGACGCAGTATCCCGCGCACTCAGCGACTCACCCGAGCGGAACTTCCGCGAGACGGTGGACCTCGCTATCAACCTGCGCGATCTAGACCTAGCAGACCCCAACAACCGGGTGGACGAGAGTATCGTTCTACCGTCGGGTACGGGCCAGGACACGCAAATCGTCGTCTTCGCCGAGGGAGAAACCGCCCTTCGTGCGGAGGACGTCGCCGATCAGGTACTTGACAGCGACGACCTCGAGGACCTCGGGGACGACGATAATGCGGCGAAAGACCTCGCTGATGAGACGGACTTCTTCATTGCGGAGGCCAACATGATGCAAGACATCGGCCGGTACCTCGGGACCGTTCTCGGTCCGCGAGGGAAGATGCCGACACCCTTGCAACCCGACGACGACGTCGTCGAGACGGTCAACCGCATGAAGAACACCGTCCAGGTTCGTTCCGGCGAGCGACGCACGTTTCATACGCGCGTCGGCGCCGAGGACATGACCGCCGAAGATATCGCCGACAACATCGACGTCATCCTGCGCCGACTGTTCACGGACCTCGAGAAGGGTCCCCAGAACATCGATTCGGTGTACGTCAAGACGACGATGGGGCCGGCGGTGGAGGTGCCCGCATGAGCGCCGAGGCAGAACGGAAAACCGAGACGATTCCACAGTGGAAACGCGAAGAGACGGACGCGCTGGCCGAATTCCTCGAGCGATACGAGTCGGTCGGCGTCGTCGACATCACGGGAATCCCGAGCCGCCAGCTGCAGGATATGCGCCGTGAGCTCCACGGGACGGCAGCCCTGCGCGTCTCGCGGAACACCCTGGTGCGACGCGCCCTCGATGAAATCGACGAGGGGCTCGAAGCCCTCGTCGAGTACGTCGAGGGGCAGGTCGGACTCATCGGCACGAACGACAACCCCTTCGGACTCTATCAACAACTCGAAGAGTCGAAGACGCCCGCGCCGATCAGCGCCGGAGAGGTCGCGCCGAACGACATCGTAATCCCCGAGGGCGACACCGGTGTCGACCCGGGGCCGTTCGTCGGCGAACTCCAGACGGTCGGCGCCAACGCCCGAATCGATGGCGGCTCGATCAAGGTCGTCGAGGATTCGACGGTCCTTTCGGCCGGCGAGGAAGTCTCGGCCGATCTCGCGAACGTGCTCGGCGAACTCGGCATCGAGCCGAAGGAGGTCGGTCTCGATCTCCGCGGTGTCGTCTCCGACGGCGTGTTGTTCTCGCCGGAAGAGCTCGACATCGACGTCGACGAGTACGTTGCCGACATCGAGGCCGCCTCCAGCGCCGCACGGAACCTCTCGATCAACGCCGAGTATCCGACGGCCCGGACGGCGCCGTCGATGCTCGCGAAGGCGGCCGGCGAGGCCAAATCCGTCGGCCTGTCGGCGGCGATCGAGAGCCCCGACCTCGCCGACGATCTCGTTTCGAAGGCCGACGCACAGGTCCGGGCGCTCGCGGCGTCGATCGACGACGAGGAGGCGCTTCCGGAGGAACTCCGCGGTGTCGAGCCCGCACCTGTCGAGGATGCGGCCGATACGGATGCCGGCGACTCGGACGCGGACGCGACTGAGGAATCGACTGACGAAGACGAAGACGAAGACGATGCCGAGGACGACGCCGGCGACGGCGGCGATGCGCTCGGCGACATGTTCGGGTGATTATCAATGGAATACGTTTACGCAGCACTCATCCTACACGAAACTGACGAAGAGATCAACGAAGACAACCTGACGGGCGTACTCGAAGCGGCCGGTGTCGATGTCGAGGAATCCCGCGTGAAGGCGCTCGTCGCCGCGCTGGAGGACGTCGATATCGAGGAGGCCATCGAGACGGCAGCCGCGGTTCCCGCCGCCGGTGCCGGTGCCGGTGGGGCTGCCGCCGGGGCGGCCGAAGGCGAGGCCGACGAGGAAGCCGAAGACGAGGCCGAAGAAGAGGCCGAGGCCGAAGACGACGAGGACGACGAGGACGACGACGCCGGCGGCGAGGGCCTCGGCGAACTGTTCGGCTAACCTCGATTCAACGGACATTCTCCGTTTTATTTTCTCCTCTAGCGGCGCGGCTGTGCGGGTACAGCGACTGTACGTATAGTGGAGAAACCGAATTTTACCTCCCGGGACCGAGCGGAGGTTTATATACCGGAACGCGGCCAGACCGTCGCGATGGAGGTTACCCTCGCGCCCCGGGCGACCGTGTTCGCGCTCTGTTTCGTCGGCGGTGGCGTCGCCCTCGGAACGATCAGCGGGCTCGTTCCGGGGTTACACGCGAACAACATGGCGCTTCTTTTGGCCGGTGTCGCGCCCGCCGTCCCCGGGCCGCCGCTGTACGTCGGAATGGCGATGCTCGCCGCCGGCGTCACGCACACGTTCCTCGAGATCGTTCCGACGCTCGCGCTCGGCGTTCCGGATCCGGCGATGGCTGTCGCAGCATTACCGGGACATCGACTCGTCCTGGAGGGCCGTGGGCGGGAGGCGCTTCGGCTCTCGGTACTCGGAAGCACGACCGCTGTCTTGCTCGCCGTACCGCTTTCGATCCCGATTACGCGGGCGATGACGGTTCTGTGGCCGACGGTCCGTGCGAACCTCGCATTGATCCTCGGCGCCGTGGCCGTGGGGCTCGTGTTGACCGAACGGGGTGTCGGCTCGAAGTTCGTCGGTGCCGTTTCGTTCGGTCTCAGCGCGCTTTTGGGTGTCGCGACGCTCGATCTCTCTCCGAGCGCCCCGCTCGCTGCGGGCGGGATGCTCGCTCCGCTTTTCGCGGGACTGTTCGGTGCTCCCGTTTTGATCGACGCGATCGGTGGCGAGGGGATCCCACCGCAGGACGATCCGAAGGTCGCGGCCTCGAAATCGAGCATTCTCGGGCTTTCGGGGCTCGGAACCCTCTCCGGCGCGGTCGTCGGGTACGTGCCAGCGGTCTCGAGCGCCGTCGCGGCGACGTTCGCGTTACTGGCCGTGCCCGGTCGGTACGGCGCACGGGGGTTCATCGTCACGACATCCGGCGTCAACACGGCGAATACGATCTTCGCGCTGTTCGCGCTTCTCGCGCTCGGCTCGCCACGGACGGGCGTGCTCGTCGCCGTCGAAGCGGCTTCGGTCCCACACTCGCTTTCGCACCTGCTCGTGGGCGTCGCCTTCGGAGCGATCGCCGGTGCGGTCGGGGTGCTCGTGATCGGTGACCGATATCTGTCGGTCGTCGGTGGACTCGATCCGACGCGGCTTTCGGTGGGCTTGCTGTGTGCCCTCGCCGCTCTCTCGTATCTCTTTGCCGGCGGTGTCGGCGTCGGCGCCTACCTCGCCGCGACGCTCGTCGGATTGGTGCCGGCCAGATTCGGGGCGAAGCGCGCGAATTTAATGGGGGTGCTCATCGGGCCGATCGCGATCGGCTAGCGGTAGTCACAGCCGGTAGGTTGGGCCGTCGTCAGTGTCTTGGACCTCGACTCCGAGCGCCTCGAGGTCGTCGCGGAGCTCGTCGGCGCGGTCGTAGTTGCCAGCTTCGCGTTCGGTCTCTCTGAGTTCGAGGACCAACTCGACGAGCTCGCCGGCGAGAGTCGCCTCGCCTTCGGTGCCGCCGTCGAAGTCGAACGCGAATACGTCACCGCCGAACGTCTCGAAGGTCTCGATCGTCCGACGGAGGTTGCGGTAGTCGTACTCGTCGCTGTCGTCGAGATGGCGATTCGCCGCTGCCGTGAGATCGAACAGCGCCGTGAGCGCCTCGCGTGTGTTGAAATCGTCGTTCATCGCCGCGGTGAACGCCTTTCGGGCGTCGTCGACGGACTCTCCGAGCGGCGAGTCGACTTTCGTCCGCGCGTCGGGGCTATCGAGTGCCGATTCGATTCGCTCGTAGGCCGTCTCGAGGCGATTCCACCGCTCTAGAGCTTCATCGATGGCTGCCTGACTGTAGGTCTGCGTCGAATTGTACGACGCCGACAGGAAGAACATCCGAAGCGGGTCCGTCCCGAAGCGCTCTACGGCCTCCGAGACCGGGATGAAGTTCCCGAGACTCGAGGACATCTTCTCGTCGTCCATCTGAAACAGATCCGCGTGCAACCAGTAGCGAGCGAACGTCTCGCCGGTGGCGGCTTCGCTCTGGGCGATCTCGTTTTCGTGGTGGGGGAAGACGAGATCCCGACCGCCCATGTGGATGTCGATCGACGTATCCAGATGCGTCATCGACATCGCCGAACACTCGATGTGCCAGCCGGGACGACCCTCCCCCCACGGGGATTCCCACGTCTGACCGGCGGGTTCTGCGTCGTATTCGCGATCGTCGCTGCGGTGTTCGGCGATCGCCTCCGGGGAGACGCCGTCGGCCTTCCACAGCGCGAAGTCCGCCGGATGGCGCTTTTCGACTCGCTCCTCTTCGGGCCCCTGCGTTTCGACGTCTTCGAGGGTCTGATTCGAAAGCTTCCCGTACTCGGGGAACTCGGTCACGTCGAAGTACACCGACCCGTTCGACTCGTAGGCGTAGCCCCGCTCGATGAGCGTCTCGATGAGGTCGATTATCTCAGGGACGTGTTCGGAGACGCGAGGGTAGACCTCGGCGCGTTTGAGGTTGAGCGCTCGCATATCTGAAAGCAGTCGTTCGATGAACCGCTCTGCGACCTCGGGTTCGCTTTCGCCGAGCGTCTCGCCGTCGGTTTGCTCGCCCACGCGGGCGACGATCTTCTCGTTCACGTCTGTGATGTTCTCGACGTGTCGGACGCCGTATCCGAGGTGCTCGAGCCACCGGTGGATCACGTCGACGTGCGTCCAGGTTCGGGCGTGACCGAGGTGAGCCTCGTCCGAGACGGTCAACCCACAGTAGTACAACAGCACGTCGTCGGGGTCGGCCGGCTCGAACGGTTCCCGTTCGCCCGAAAGCGTGTTCAGGACACGGAGCGTCATTGTCGAATTCTGGCCCGGAGCCGGTTTCAATGCGTCGCTTGCGAACCCTGCAGGACGGCTTCGACGACCCGAACGGCGTCGGGTCCCGCCCGCCGATTGACGATAATCGTCGCCGATCCGTCGACTGAACCGGCGGCGACGACCTCGAGATCGGCCGCTCGGAACCGCTCGAGTATCGTTCCGAGTACCACGGGGTCGAACGAACCGTTCGCGACGATCGCGGTGTATGTACCGTCGTCGATTCCGAAGGTCGTCTCGCCGACCGTGAGAAGTCCTTCACCGTCCTCTTTCACACCGACCCCGGATTGCATCGAGACGCTCGCGCTGCCGGCTGGAGGTTCGTACTCGTCGAGCTCCTCGGCGTATCGTCGCAGCGCGGCTCCGACGGCGTCCGTCTCCCCGACGTCGAGAAACCGCGCTGCGGCGGTGTAATTTATTACACCTGCCCGGAGCCCGTCGTAGATGAACGGATGCTCGCGGACGGCCGATCTGGTCTTCGATGCGACGGTCATAGCGGCCGATCGGATCGATCGAACAAGGTCCTGTCGATCCCGGACGCCGTGGGGAAAACTGCTGCCGGACGGACGGAAAGCGTGCCGATTCCCGAAGCCACTAAGGCCGCTGTCCCCTACGCATCGAGTATGCAAGCGCTCGTCATCGTCGCTCACGGGTCACACCTGAACCCCGACGCGAGCACGCCGACGTACGATCACGCCGATACGATACGCGATGCTGGCGTCTTCGAGGAGGTTCGAACCGCCTTCTGGAAGGAGGAGCCGTCGTTTCGCGAGGTACTCCGGACCGTCGAAAGCGAGGCGGTGTACGTCGTTCCGCTCTTCATCTCGGAGGGGTATTTCACCGAGGAGGTGATCCCGAGAGAGCTCCGTCTTGAGGGATGGGACCTCGAGGAGTGGGACTCCGACGGGACGAACGCGACGCATGCGACCTTCGGGGCGGCCGACGTCGACAAGACTGTCCACTACTGCGGACCCGTCGGAACCCACGACGCGATGAGTGACGTGATCGTCCGCCGAGCCGAAACCGTCACGGGCGATAGCGAGGTCGGCGATGGGTTCGGATTGGCCGTCGTCGGTCACGGCACCGAGCGGAACGAAAACTCCGCGAAAGCGGTCCATCTTCACGCAAACCGGATCGCAGAGACGGGGCGATTCGAGGAGGTGAAGGCGCTTTTCATGGACGAGGACCCGGAGATCGACGACGTGACGGAGTTCTTCGAGACGACCGATATCGTCGTCGTCCCGCTTTTCGTCGCCGACGGCTATCACACGCAGGAGGACATCCCCGAGGATATGGGGCTGACAGACGATTATCGGACGGGCTGGGAGACGCCCACGGAGGTCGACGGCCACCGGATCTGGTACGCCGGCGCCGTCGGGACGGAGTCGCTTACTGCCGACGTCATCATCGAGCGGGCGGCCGACGCGGGCGCAGAGGTCGGCGATGCCATCGAGACGATCAGACGTCGAACCGATCCGAGCGTCGACGCCAGCGCGGGTGACTGACGTGAACGAAGATCAACTTGAGGCGTTCATTGCGGCAGCCGAGTCGGGAACGGAGTGCGACGGCGTGTCCGCCGAATTGACGGACGAGAGGTTCCGGGTCGAAACGCCGGAGACGACTCACGAGGGGCTCACCGAACCGGCACTCAGAGAGATCGCAGATCGGAACCCCTGGCTCGTCTCGAACTGGTACTACTGGAACGCCCGCGATCGGCCGGAGACGGAAATCGCCTTCCTGCGGCATCTCGAGGGCGCCGACGACCGGTCGGTATCGGAGCGCTACGAGGCGATGGCCGACGGCGGCATCGTCGCCGCGTGGGGACAGCTCCACATCGAGATCACACTCCGTGAGGACGGCCACCGCGCGTACACCGTTCGAAACGAGGCCGATGCCGACAGCGACGTCGAAACGCTCGAGGTACATACCGATCCACTGCGCGCGAGACAGCTCGTCAAACACGACGATCGGGGTCGATACCGGCCGCTGAAGACTGCCCCGACGCTGCCGACGGGGTGGGCGTTCGTCGATCTCGGCGGGCCGTCGCTGGCCGAGACGGTCGAGTACGTCT
>LKMJ01000821.1_pt1 | contig 25713 bp, 28 predicted proteins | sample 643391 | NCBI WGS metagenome assembly LKMJ01 (sample SAMN04112250, study PRJNA286221) | soda lake metagenome | biome: soda lake; feature: Kulunda Steppe; material: water; isolation source: sample PL-Br10 brine of Picturesque Lake | place: Russia: Kulunda steppe | collected 2010-07 | reverse complement strand
CACACACACACACACACACACACACACACACACACACACACACACACACACACACACACACACACACACACACACACACACACACACACACATGCGCACGCGCGCGCACGCACGCACGCACGCACGCATGTGTGTGTCCGTGCATACGCACAATACCTCACATTAGGTATGCACATCCATTCCCCCATGCATGCAGGAAGGAGTTCTATATATTTCAAGGGAAAGTCATGCGCCAAGCTGCTGAATCAGGATGGACGAAACAAATGCAGAGCCCCTCCTTCCCATACTTGACCCTGTCACTGACTATGAAAAGATGTAAGGGTTTTGAATTGGCTAGTCAACATGGTCAAAAGGCGCGGTCGTGCTATCAGCGCTTGCAGCCTGACTGCAGCGTTCACTTTTTACCCTGGGCCTGCAAACCCACTTACATTTGACCCAGCTTGTGACCGGTTCCTGCATGATGCATGCCTCGAAGCTTTTTCACGTTAGTGTATGCTGCATGTCTCAGAGGGAATAGTGCCTTCATGTCACAAATCCGTCAGATCGCTCATAAGGCAAGCAGGCACATATTGTCCATCGCTATCAAAATCTGTGCAGATGCCGAATTGGTGAGGGGACGTATGGTATTGTGTACAAGGCGAGGCACAGGGCCACAGGCGAGGTGGTAGCGTTGAAGAAAGTTGGGTTCAACAGGTAAGGCACCTAGCATTGAGGTGACACCAGGTCTAGGGCGTGCTTGCCATACACCCTCTGTTGCCTTGGATCATCTTTCCTGGCGCCAGGCTCTGCCTGTGTTAGCTTGTTCTGCCAGTCAGCATGTGCTTTCAGGGGGCATTCCCCATCCATCTCAATCATCAAGCCTTGTGACTGCACATCCAACTTAGAAAGTGACCCCAAGCCCCGGGATGGTGACCCCCATTTGCCTCGCTCATCTTACCTTGTGACTGCTTCATTTTGCTTAACTTGACTCCAGGGCCAGAGATGGCATCCCTGTCACATCAATGCGGGAGCTGCGAGTGCTGCAGGTCAGCCAATCAGGACTGCAATTTTTGGCTGCAGGCCCTGCGCTTCCAACGCATGTTGTCTTTTAGTGCTGCTGTTGATGATGGTGATGATGCCTCCTTTAGGGCTCAAGGATGCCAAAGGGGCGCTTGTTTTGAAGATCCTCACCACTTGCTATCACTATCCTCAGCACCACTGCGTCATTGCCATCAGAAGTTCACCAGCCCTGCCAACATCGTCACCATCATCATCCTTAGGGCTGTAAACAGCCTCCTTTTCATTGATTTTCAGTTGCACCAGGCAATCTCAGCTTCCTCTTATCGCACACGCGCCTCATGTCCCAACAGGAAACGCAGCACCCTAACATTGTTCGGTTGTTGAAGGTGGTCACCGGCAGTAAGCCTGACAGGTGCGCGGCAGAGCATGGCCAGTCAGGGTGCGTACTGCGCTTCTGCCCAAAGTGGTTGCGCAACAGGGATGCAAGCATGACACAGTTGACGGATGCAAGCATGACAGATGCATGAGGGATGCAAGCATGACACAGTTGACGGATGCAAGCATGACGGATGCATGAGGGATGCAAGCATGACGGATGCATGAGGGATGCAAGCATGACACAGTTGACGGATGCAAGCATGATAGTTGGCGGATGCAAGCATGACAGATGCATGAGGGATGCAAGCGTGACATTTGCATCAAGGATGCAAGCCCAAGGGATGCAAGCATGACGGAAGCAAGCAGGATGGATGCAAGCAGGGCAGTTGTGCGGCAAGGGGGAATGCTTCAAAATGGGGGTCTTGAGCTTCAGAGTAAGGGAGTGCGGCTCAAAGCTTGTGACAACATGCAACATCTACCATCGCTGCTGCTCTAGAAGAGTTCTAATGAGACAGGCTGGCTGCTGCAGCTTGTCTGCCAGGTTGCATGACACATGCCTGGGCAGGGCTCAACCCCATGGCCTGAGAAAGAGCATGTGCATCTGCAGCTCAAGCTGCTGTCCTTTTGCCTGCATTCCTTTTTTGCTCGCATTGGTAAGCACCCTCCTTGCATTCCCCTCTGGAGTGGGGACACCGCATTGATCATGGCACTTGTTCCAGCTCGTCAATGCAGCATCTGCCTGGTGTTTCCCGTATTGTTTTGCGGCCACAACATACCATCTTGCCATTCCCTCCCACTGTTGTTGCTGCAGCATCTTCCTGGTGTTTGAGTTTTGCGAGCATGACATGGGGCAGCTGCTTGACACCATGCATCGCCCCTTCACCCACCAAGAGGTCAGTGCACGCACATACTTATAGCACGTGTGGTCACTTGAGGTAGAGAACCATGGGAAAACTCAGGTCACACACCCTCTTCAGGTAGAAGTCACTTGAGGTTGAGATTACTAGTGGTAGGGACCCAGGGGAAACCTCACTTGAGGTAGTGGTCACTTAAGGTAGGTCCCCTTGGGAAACCTCAGGTCGCTCACCCTCTTATGCCTGATCGGTGGTAACATGCCGTCACGCTTGAGGTAGCCGAGGCACGCAAGCACCGCCAATGTTGCAAAAGCCCAATAGCCCTATGCAGAATGCGCAGCTACCCCTGAAGGCCAGCTGGCTCAGAGGCCGTGCTGGCCTGCAAGGGTTGGCTTGTGGATCTCCTGTGTACATCTGCGCGCACTGCATGCCCGGTCGCCCTGCACCTGCAGGTGAAGAGCCTTATGAAGCAGCTCTTGGCTGCGGTGTGCCACTGCCACCAACGCTGGGTGATGCACAGGGACATCAAGATGAGCAACCTGGTGTGTGAAACACAGAAGCTGCTTTTTCGTCACGCAACATCTGAATGGGTGATGCAACAGGACATTTAGATTATCAACCTATTCTGGCAATGTGCGACAGCAGCGGTGAGGCGGGATAAGCAGGAAGGGATTATTTTTCGACGGGCATGCTAAGATGGACAAGTGAATGGGTGAAGCAATGGATGGAGCACCAATGCGGCAGGTCAGGGGACCATTGGGTGTGGATAAAGTAGGATGCATGTGTTTAAAGCAGGGTTAATTAAACGGGAAAAATAAACTGAAGGTTGTATCTGCCTGGTCAGGTGTGCACATGCTTTGACTCACAAACAACCAAGGCATGTCTCCTTAAAAGCATGCTTTAATCAAGTCCGAGTCATGGCTACCCTTTCAACCTCTTCCCCATTGATAGCCAACAGTACATGCACGCTTCCTTGACACCACGCCCCATCAATAAGATGTTTACTCTTCATGGTATTGAATTCTTCCTCCACAGCATTGACAGCTGGGCATGCTTGTGCACGCTTCCTCGACGACATTGATAGCTGGCTGTGCATGCACTCATCCTTGCCAGCCCAATGCTAGGCCCAATGCTAGTCCCAATGATAGGCCCAATGATAGGCCCAATGCAAGGCCCAATGATAGGCCTGGCTCTCAATAAGGATAACATTGCTTGAACCATTCATTCACTGCTCTGTGATCATGCTGCATGTTCTGCGCTGCAGCTGTACACCAACACCGGCCACTTAAAGCTCTGTGACCTAGGCCTAGCAAGGTACGCAAGCTTTGTGTCTGCACACTGAAAGTGCGAGAGGGAAGAAAGCACTCTGTTATGCGTGTTAGCTCCGGATACTCGAGCAGGCGGCGGGGCACCTGCGTTGGAAAGTCGATTATCCACCCTCGCAACCTGTGGGTCCGGGGCCCGAACCTCTCAGGAGCCTCACAACCGGCTAAGCTGCCCTCGTTCGGCGGATACAGCTTTGGAAACCTTAAACCTATGCGTGTTAGCTGCTCCTTCTTTTCCTCCCTTGTTTCCCTCATGGATAACATATCTTTCCTGAAAGACAAATGCACTTGCAAGTATGCAGGCTCCCGAAAGTGGGCTGCACTTTTTTATCTTGCTCATTTCAGCTCACGTGCCTGATGTGCCTGTGAGTCCATCTCCATGTAAGCAAGGCCTTGAGTGTGCTCTTTCCATGCAAAGGCCAACATTGTCGTGCCAAGGCATGGTAGGCTTTGGCTAAGCTGCCCTCGCTTAGCAGGTATAGCCATCCTTACAAATCTTGCATTATTGACAATCGTATGTTTGTTTTGGTTCAAGGCTCTTTTGTTGTAGGCCAAACTGGTGTCAGCAAAGCTGTCCTCCTTGAGCAGGTGCAGCTTTGCAAGCCTTGCCTTACCTGCCAAGGGCCACGGCTCAGATTCTTTGCCTGAGCACGCCGCCTGCCAGCACCTGTGGTGCGCGGCATCATTAGTGGGCAGTCACCTGACTTCTTACCTGAGTGCTGTGCTTCAGGCTGAAACATCGAGGATACACACATTTCTGGCTGCCTGGTTTGCAGTAGCATGCCGCCCTTGGTGGCCTTCATGTTTGTTTGGCCACCATCTTCAATGCTCATGCCTAGATGGTCATGCCAGGACTTGCAACACGATGCTGGCTTTCCCAGCTCCAGTTCACATAGCGCGCTGCCGCAACTGCAAGATGCAGTGGCATGGCAAGGCAGCTAGTGTAGCAAGGCATATGGCTGCAAGTGCAGGAAGGGAAGGTGGTGTCTTCCCTTCCAGGCACCTAAGGCAGGCGAGGCTGCCGGTGTGGGAGGGCATGACTGCAGGTGTAGATAGGCAAGGCAAGATGGCTTTCGCTGCACAAAGCTTGCATATGTATCTGGCTGGTCCATTGAGGTCCACATTTTACTATAGATACCACATGGACACTGAAAAAGGCGATGCGCATATGTACGCTGGGCCCCTGTGCGGGCACACTGGGGCGGCATTGCGCCTACAAGCACCACGCAGGTACTTCCAGCCCTTCCCTTCAGCCTTGACCCCAAGGGTGGTGACGCTGTGGTATCGAGCCCCTGAGATTTTGCTTGGAGCAGAGGTGAGGTCCTCTGGCAGAGCTGTGCTTGCATACGCTGCGCGCAGGGCTCCCTAGTCTTGCCAAAGAGTGTATGCGATGCCACGGATTTGTGTGGGGGCCCAGGGGCTTGCCCTGGGGCTCTCCTTGATGAAGGCTCAGGTGCCCAGCTTTCCTTGATGAGGGCTCAGGCACCTGGCCTCGTCTGATGTGCACCAATGTCAATAACCTCTTGACTCCATCTCGTGTTGGCCACCTGTTGGTCTCTAGGTGGGGCTTTTGGTGGTGAATTGACCTGCTGTGAGCCCCCAAATCGGCCGTGCAGTGTCACAGGACCCGCGCAGTGTCACAGGACCCGCGCAATCTCACAGGACCTGCGCGACCCTTGGTCAAGCTGGGGAAGCGTGTCAAAAAGTCCAGGCCAGCCTTGGGTCTGAACTGTCAAGCCCTCTTCCGAGTGCTTCCAACAGCGCCTCTAGCATCCCTGCCCTGCCGTCGCAATTCTTGGCTCTGTGCCTGCTTAAGGAGATCCTGCTCAGGGCATCAGCAGCTGAAACATACATGCAGGTCTCCTGCTGGCAACCACCAGCTGAGCTGCCCCCTGACTCCCTGTCACGCACGTCCCATGGGGTGCCTGAACCTAACGGCCACACTCCGGCCACATCTTCCTGCCGTGTGCGCCAAGTGTTCGATGAGGCCGCGGATCCCATGCCTGCATCTGTAAGCCACACATCCTCCTGCGGCATGCACCAGGTGTACGATGAGGCATGCACCAGGTGTACGATGTAAGCCACACATCCTCCTGCCGCATGCACCAGGTGTACGATGAGGCAGTGGATATGTGGAGCGTGGGCTGCGTGTTTGGGGAGCTGCTCCGTCATGCGCCCCTGTTTCCGGCCAAGACAGAGCTGGAGTGTCTGCGCATGCAGTGCGAGCTGCTGGGCACACCCACGCCACGCATCTGGAAGGTGGGCTTGTCTTCAGCATTTGGAAGGCACACCTGCCTTTGCCTTTTTGGTTTTTATGTAAAAGCGTCGGGCACCTGGAAAGCATGCCCATGTCCTGCATGTAGAGAGCGAGCTTGTCTGGTCTTTGCCTCCATGCGGCTGCATGGCGCACAAACATTTCTGTGTGCCCCTGTAAGCCTGCAAACCTGGTGGCAGGCACGGGTGTCATTGTGCGTGGGGTTGTGATGCAGGTCTAGCATTTTTGCGCAGGGGCTGTGCATCACAGGCCTGTATCATACCTCAAATCAGGCCTCGGCTCCTTGGGTGCACTGTGCTGAGTCTGATGAGGAGCTGCCACATTGAAATGCACATAGGGTCTTGAAGAGCTGCCACACTACAAGACCCTGCGTCTGCCTGAGCAGCCATACAACTACATCAAGCAGAAGCTGGGCAGCGCGGTCGGTGGCAGCCAGGCAGCGCTAGATCTGCTGAACAGCATGCTCACGTGAGTGAGGGCAGCAAGGAGAGAACGCTCTTTTGTGCAATTGCGTGCTTGCCTGTGTGGACGCGTGCATGAAGCAGATGATACTTTCTGCATGTTGATATGTACGCCATGCAGTGCCTGTACAGTTTTGACATCACAAATAGTGACAGCAAACAATACATGGCTGTGCCGATGCTCATTCTTTGCCTGGCACCATTGTAGGTACGATCCAAACAGGCGCTTATCGGCAGCACAGGCACTTCGGCACCCCTACTTCAAAGTAGGTGCTTGCCTGTCTGCTTGAAAAATACCAGAGGGGGGTGACTGAGGAAAAGTCTGGGCATGCTCCTTTTTTACGTAATCTAAACTTTAATCGTATAACTAGGCTGCTGGCAAAATTTGGGGTGAAGAAGACGAAGCTAGTGGCCTGGGTGGGTGCTCAGTATGTGTTTTTGGCCTATTTTGGCATAGATAGCTCACGTGCGCCCTCACCACGAGCCCATCAGAGATCCTTTTACCCCCATAACCCAACCAGTATACTTCTATTACGTTGCCAATTGGTATTGGATGTTGAAACCCAGGTGGGTTGGAGGGGGTCAGTTTTTGGACCATTTTGGCACCCATTTGCTGGATATTTTCCCAAGGGATGATATTTTCCTAAGGGAAATCGACCCAAAATGCACATCTCACTTACCGCTGAGTCTTGTCACTCCAATTCTTTTGTAATGATGTTTGTTTATTGCATGAGCACCAAAACACCAAAAATCATGAAATATGGTGCAGGGGTTGATCTGGTGTGGATATTTGGCCGTGAAATGAAGGGTTTTACTCCTCTGTCCATTAGGCACGGTCTCCGTGATGGAAACCTTTCAAGCTCAGGTGATGTGGACAGCTTGCAAGCAGAACTACCACCTAACACTAAGCTGGAAAGGTACCCGTCACGGAGACCACGCCCTGGGAGCATGCCAAAACCATACCCATTCTGGGCCTCACCTCTGAAAATATACTCTGTTCCAATTTTCCAGATCGGTGAAGGGGAGGCTGGATGCTGTAGGTCTGGAGAAGCCCAAGGGTGGCAGTTTGAGTAGACTTGCGGTTCAAGCGTTATGCTGTTGCATATAATAGAACAGGGGCAAATCCTTGGACCAGTCACGCAGCAAGCAATCATATGATCAATACACCTACAAAGCCTGGGAGTCTTGACCTTTCTGATATACTCTTTGGCTTGAGTATATGCCCTTCCCCTCCCCCCCTAACGGCCCTGTACTGTCGCTTGCAGTTGTGTCCATCTTGCTTTGTTCTTAGTATGAGCACACTGCTGTTACTGCAATATTTTTTTAAAAGATTTCTGCCCCTCAACAAGGGCCTCCCTTGTCATGCTTATGCTGATGCAATGCAGGAGAAGCCGTATCCTCTCATGCCTCCCGACATGCCTGCATTCGCCGTCAGAGACCAAAGGCCTGATGCACACGCAGTGCAATTATCACAACCGCTGCAGCGCCAGCTCCAGCACTATCATGGCTCCTCCCACGACCTCGTTGACCATCTGAAACGCCCTTTTCTTGGGTCTGACATGTACCAGAGCAAGGTGAGCCCTCTGGCCTCATTCTAGCTGTCATGGTCTTGTGATTGACATCTTCACCAACAAAATTTGCAGGATTTCAGCTTGAGCTCTTTTCTGGGGCTCGTCAGCAAGAAGCATTAGAATTTCACCGACAGCCTCTTAAATCACATCCCTGCATGCAGTACACGTCCAGGCAACAGGCTGACCAGGCACATCAACGCTGGGACCAGGCATTTGGTGGCAGTGCCACTCAGCGGAGGAAGTATGCCTAATCGTACTTATATTTCTTGTTCTATCTGGATTGGCATGTAGAACACATCCGTGCTTCTTGCAGAAATGGTTGTGTGCAATGGTCCTGAATGATTACGTTGTGTGTTAACACATGGAATGCTGTGGTTGGCTCTATGACCTAATGTGCCGTGTTGATTTTTGCTGGTCCTCTGTCCAAGCACACAAGGCACAGGTTTCTCCAGCTGAATGCTCATTTCAGAATGAGTTTGTGGGGAAAAGACGTTTGAATCAATGAACAAGCTCAGTGTCAACTATGTCAGGCCCATTGTCAACTGTCTAGGCTCGAGGCCCAACATTAAGAAGTACAAAATTGGAAAAAAGTGGGTTTTATTGACTTGTCTGCATGGGACTTCTTCCTCCGTGTAGCCATCAAAAGGTGATCATGCTTTGTTTTTAAGCCCGATTCTGGGGTATTAGCCAGTTCACCAGCATTGTAGTGCTTTTATGCCGCCACTCGAGCTCTTCCAGTGTACCGGTTCAACACCGAGTAGGTGTTTTGATAATTTGAAGCCACCGTAATAAGTGTACTTATTTCAGGAAAACTATTTAAGCAGGCTGGTTTCCCAACAGACCTTCTGTGAACGCAATGCATACTAGAAATTTTATTCAATCCTGAATCCCTATCGCAAACACGCCGTGAGAGGACAGGTGGGCAAGACTGATGAGGATATGTGATGCGAGAACAGCCGGATCCCCCCCGCGGCACCCCCTGGAGATGAATGTTGTTCCGGGCCGTCCTGTCAGCAAGGCTGTGGCACACACCTGAGGGAGTCCTCTTCTCATCCTCTAAATGAGAAGATCTTCTGATCACGATCACTGCCCTAGGGCCTTTCCCTCTCCCCTTCCCCTATACAGTGACAAGTGGGCGCAGGGGGGGGCCAAGTCGCCAAGAGCGAACTACTGGAGAGGCTGGGCCAGGTTCCTGGGATCAAGGGCATGCGCGAGCTGGACAAGCACAACGTCCGAGATCTGCTGGGCTGCAGCTGCTTCCGGTTCGGAGTGGCTGGTGGCATCACCACGGAGCAGGTACGTTATTGCTGGCTGTGCTGCGCGCTCAGGTTTCACTGCCAACGATGATGTCATACATATCCGTGCCTCGACACCCGCCTCGCACCGGTACCCCCGTCCCCGCCTAACCACGCCGGCGCCATCCAAACTTACGCTTCCAACCTCACGCCGTCGCAACACGCAGGTCACCCAGATCACGCCATCGCGCCGGCTGGTGGTAGCAACCCTGAAAATGTATCTGAAGACAATCCTGGGCAGCGACACAGCCCTCGTGCAGAAGGGCTTGGCCGCAAAGACTGCTCGGTACTGCAGAACTTACCCATGAAGGATCTACCAACAGAGCCATCCCTGAATGGCTTTCAGAGAGCCGGACAGCAAGACAGAGACTACCCGAGTGAGTTGATGTTTGCTTTTTTAGGCTTAGGAGTACGGTGCGCTGCTCGCTATCCAGATGCTGTACTGGTAACGGAAATGCAAGGGAGGTTTAAAAAGGGGAGGGTTTTACATGAAAAGGCCTTTGTTTAAGAAGTGCAACTGCTAGCCTGCTCATAAAAAGCAAGTGCATAAAGGAAAAAATATAGCTCATTTTTGTTTTGGCTCAGAAAAGCAGACTTGTTGTGGAGACCTGTGGGAGGAAATAGAGACGCATAAGTCCTGCCTTGATGGCAAAGCCGTGGTCGCCAGCCTGGTGGGCTCCTCTGTGTCCTTGGGTGCAAATGTTGCTCGGTACTGGGCCTGCTCTGCTGCCAGCATGCTTTATATAAAGCCCCAGATGCGCATCTGGGGTTTTGTGTTAAGCATGCTGGAGGAAGAGGGCATCAAGAAGGAGGAGGCCTTGAGCCGCCGGGCACTGAAGGGATCCAAGGACAACAGGGACAATGTTGTTGGCAATTATGTCCTCCGTGACTTCACGCAAGACATCAGTGCCGACAAGGGTTGTGCGGGCACGAGCAGGGACAGGGACATCACTGACCCCACCCTTGAGGATGTGTATGTGACGCTATCCATGCACCGCTACGCAGGTGAACTGCTGGGGTGAATAACTTTGGACCTCCAATGTAGTTCTGCTGAGCGTCTAGTCTGTAGGTACGCCCCACATGTCATGGCGCGTTGCTGGGAAGGCAAACATGAGGTGGGTCATACCTCATCCAGACCACTTGTACATGCACAGATCTGTGTACATGACCAGATCTCTGGCGTGAGCATTGTCGTCACTGGCTTGAGCCTTGGGAACACCGTGCCAGGCAGCATTGGAGCCTGATCTTCAACTGGTCTCACATCTGCAGCCTGCCCCCAAATCAACTCCGCCTGCTTTTGCTTCGTGCCCCCAAGTGCACTCCGCTTCTCTTGCCTGCTTTTGCTTCAGGGAGACATATTGACATACACTCCATGGGCTTTAGGAGGGTGCAACCACTCCTTGCACCTGGCCTCCCACAGGCAATGCACGTTACATACTATACCAGGTGGTTGTCAACGGCTCCACAGTGATGTGAAACAACAAGCCGCGCCTGTTCTTCCACGGCAAGGGCCTCAACGCCCATGAAGCCTTGGATGCAGCCTGGATTCGGACTGCCTCCAAGGCAGGCAAGAGAAGCGGAGTGCACTTGGGGGCAGGCTGCAAATGTCTCTGCGTCAGGGTACAGCTTCCAGGAGCTGTACCTTGATGCAGAGGATGCCCAGGTCAAGAGTGCATTCTGTGTCAGATTGGAGGATGCGCGTGAGCGCAGCTGCTTACTGTGGTGTCACTGGTGCTGTAGATCTGGCTAGGTAGCCTGTAGGCAAGCCCTTGGTTGCTGGTAGCAGGGAGGAGGGGCGTCAGAGGCAACGTACACCGACCCTATAATAGCAATGCTATTATAGCATAGACCAGTAGGCCCTAGATGTTGCCCACTCTGCAATAACCACTTTCTGTCTCCAGCTGGGTGTGCCTCGCTTGTACATGTACGTCTAAAAGTACATGCATAGATCTGGACAAACTATTGATGCCGTATTGAAACTTTCTGACTGTTAGGTTCAACTCATGTATTGAGTTATGTGAGGAGGGCCAACCAAAACATGCGTGAACAACCCATACCTGAAGGCAAATCACAACTCTGTAGAGGCAGGGTGCAGTAGTGGTGCAGAGCAAAGCCAGCAGAATGCTGGTCTGACGTTGATACAGGGTGCATGCAGTAGCTCCCACCTGTACATGCAGTAGCTGCAACCTGTAGGTGAAGGCGGGGTGCAGTAGCTGCTGCCTGCAGGTGCAGTGGCTGGGGGGGGCAGGCAGGGTGTGTGGGCAGGGTGTGCGTGGGCAAAGGGGGCGGGCTGGGTTCAGGGGCAAGGCACAAGCAGGTGTGGAGGCGGGATGTGCAGGGGCAGGGTATGCGTGGGCAGGGGGAGCCCACGCATACTTATAGGCTGCCACCTTGCGGCTGCAGGCATGTGCACACCCAGCATTGCCCATCAGCCAGAGGTCTCAGCCAGAGGTCTCAGCTAGAGGTCTATAGGCCAATCAAACGCAAAGAAAGGAGATTAGGTTGCTGGACAGGCTTGAGGATGACCTGCCACAGTAAACCTGAATGGGTGCACAGCCCTGCAAGTGTATGCTAATCAGAGCTTCCATTTTCAGCATGTTCCCATGTTTAACACATGCAAGAGGGGAGCCCTGTTTTATGTTGCAAGCGCCCATAAGCGATAGATTGACTGGTTTAGTTCACGCGCACATGAGTGTTCCGCATGCATTATGCAAGTCTCTCAACTTATTGCTTGCTTTCACCTACCTGTGTACATAAGTGCAAGCCTCCAGGTACCTAACCATCCACAACCTCACACAATTGCAAGGGCGGTCTCCTTGCCCTAGCTCCTCAAAAGAAGAAACTGAAAAACTACGTAGGAAATGAAAACGCTCCCTACATCAATTAAGGAAAAGGGGTCACCTAGGGCCTAAGCACCATATGCCCCCTACACCATCAAAAAAGAACGAAAGAAGTCACTGGGGATCAGGAGGGTGACTAGCAATACCCCTGTTCTTGGTGATGATTTGTTTCCATTTCCAGAACACGTCTGGCACTAACAATTTACTAGTCATCCTACCAAACCCAACTCCCAACTAATTCTGGCATTCATGTTAAGCTCACTGTCACATTAATAAAGGGGCTTCAATGGCGGATTTACTGTGGGATGCAGCAGCACCCTTGCGTTGGGCTACGATGCCATGCATGCTTTGGATCTTGGAGTCTTTTGCTACATAGTTGAGCTGACAGAGCCGTACTTGACCCTTCGCTATGGTGCACCACATGCCAAGCAACTTCTACAAACAATAAACAGGTGAATCAATGGATGGACACTTATGCAGTCTTGTGCCGTCTTAAGCAGGTATCATTCCGGAATAAGTAGGATCCTACTTATACCGGTAATAAGTATGGATGTAATGCAGTTCTACAATACTTCAGGATGCCACTTGCATTGAATGCAGTTTTGAATGCTATAGCTGCCAGCCTCTTAGTAAGATATGTGATTGAAAGGGTCTGACTTACCACTTTGTATCAACTAGAATAAAGTATTAAACACGTGCAGACAGTTAAGACTCATGCCACGCTCTGAAGATTTGCCCCTTCCCTTCTGCAGGGGCAATGTGAGCCGTTCTCAAGTGGCATGCGCAATTTGTGTGTTGCGCAGCATGGTCTGAATGGGTGGCTGGGGACTGTCTTATGCATGTAATGTTCAGCCTCAAACACATACCTTGTAAACGTATAATTGGAAGCAGCCTGTTTATCCTGTGGTTTGTGTGAATAGCTGGAGAAGGCAGCTGTAATTGCATGCCCCAATGTGTGCATTGCAGTACTTTTTGGAGCACACACATTACCAGGCCAAGGAGCACCGGGCCCTGATGCAAGTTTTTCCTTTCTTTTCACTGGAATTGACCCTGATTTGCAACACATAGCTTGCAGGTGCCTAACACATCAGTAGGATGTCAAAAGATTGCCATGTACTTCATACTGTTAGTAGTATTTCGCAAATCCTTTGCTTAGGTTTGGGTAGGGTCGTTATTAATGATCTGGCAGGTACTAAAGGTTGTGGTACCAACAATTTTGCAGGTGGCAAGATTTTAACAAATTGGTGAAGCGCAGAGGCTGCAGCGCTTAACTACTGAGGAGGACCTTGAACAAATTGACTTGGCACTGCTCCGCTTCCATGATGTTTCCTCTGGCACCCTTGCAGTACATGTTTAACCAAAGGAAGACAGTCAAGTACCACAAGATGAGCCATATCACCTCCACCATTCGCCGCTTTGGCCACATTAAGCATGTCAGCTCACAGACATATGAGCATGAACATGTGCCTCTAAAGAAAGCTGTGCGTGCCACCGACATGCAGTCCTCAGGCCATGCTTGCAGCTTCCAGCTGGTGAGGCAGCTGCAGTTCAGGGAGCTGGCAAGGGCAGCAGACACTGTGGACTTGGGCGTAGAGTGGAAGGAATACAGGTAATTTAGCACATTTACTTACATGCCTGGCCGCCTGCCCCTGATGCCCTCTTTTAGACTGCACTGCACCTATATTTTGTTGCCCCGCAGATGAGCTTGCATGAGTCTTGGGGGTTGTTGCTCGTGGGAATTCATCAGCACTTCACATGCAGTCTTGTTTCGCACTTCACATGCAGGCTTTCATACAACTTAGCTTCAGAGACGGGTGCCCACCAGCTGTTCCAAACCGGCACTCCCATAAAGTGGCAAGAATTGTCTGGCTCATGCACTAACCAGCGCCTGCCAAATCACCCAGTAAGTGCCTGCTTTTGATGGAGAAGTCACTCTTGTCATCAAACTTTCCTTGCCATGTCACTCCTTGTGTGCCTAGTTTTAATGCTTGTGCTTGCGTTCAATGTACATGGCGGCATGCAATCAGTCATCTTGGCTGTGTTGCATTCAATGAACAGCCTAACATTCAAGGTGTTCATGTGCTTTGGGCAGGCTACAGCCAAGCTGCTGCATGCTCAGCCGGAAGTCGCCGCCGTTGGTGGCTTACTGAAACAGGTGCTGCAAGACCTTGGCTTACATACGAGCAGAGATCTCATATGAGTTGTCAAGTCGGCAATTTTGGCATCAATCACAACATGGAGTGAGCTGAGTGTGCTTCAGGTAAATGTAGCGCCCATGAAAGATACTTCAGTGTGGTTGGCTTTATTTGCCTGGTGTGGTTTGCCTGGTGTTTCTTCCAAATTGAAGTGAACGACCTTCAATAAATTGAAATATGCCAGCGCCTTTCAGCTTATTAACCCAATCTGCTTGCATACGCCTGGTCCAGGTGGTCCATGCGTCCAGCTTCTTGAGGAGTAGGGCGTGGTTTGACAGCGTATTAGTCAATGATAGAAACACATCACTGCAAGGGAGGTTTGCGCAGCTGCGGCTGCTATTCTTCTGTCCAGCATGCAAGCCAAGTGGTGAGCCATTTACTCTGCAGCTCGCCTTGGTGCGGTGCTACGAGCACTTCAACCAAGCGAGTGTGCTCAGCAGTGACGGCTGCAAGCGTTTGCAATGGAAGGCGCATGGAATGAGCCCTGAGTGTTATCAAGTGTTATCATTTCACTGGCATGCATTGTCCGGGGGGAGTACATAGTGTCCGACTTCTCAAGGTCTAACGCAGTCTTTTATGTCAGCCCCTACAAGGTAGATAGGACAGTCCCAAACAGACGCAAGTATGCTCTCACAGAGGAAGAGCAAGCATGTTTGGATGAGGAAGAGCTCGGGTTATTTGCAGGATTGAGTATGAGCAGTAGTGATGAGGGTGGTGACAGCAAAGAAGACAATGTTTGAGGCAAACTATAGGCCAAGCATGCATGGTCCAGCTGGGTATTAGACTATTTGTTCCTAGGTTCATAGTTGTGTACAAAATCAGACTCAACTGTTTGACACAAGGCTATGCTGAGACTCTCAGCTGGAGAGGTCACCTCTTTCATCAAGATGACAAAGGTGTGCTCTCAAGCTGAATTCCTTATGGTAGCAGTGCTTGAAGCGGCTACAAGCAATTAGAAAACTGGGGCAAAAAAAGGAAGGTGGTGTCCTTAATCTTACTTCGGTGCCTAGCAGGCAATGCCTTTCAGGCACCCATACACAAACACAGCCCGTCCTTTTAAAGGACACCAAATTGGTGTCTGATTGGCCCATGAGCTCAGCTGTCTATGCCTGCTGAAGCCATTAAAGATGGAATGGAAGAGGTGACGGTAGTTGGTGTGCGGGTAACCAGACAGGAGGCGCTTTAGACAGCTTTTGGCTGACCTGGTAAACACTGCAAGCCACACCATTTGAAGGCCATGTGAATTTCAGTTGATTCAAGATCCATTCAGAGGAGAGGCCTCTTAAATTAAATGACTCATCTGTATCCCATCTGATTCAGGTGACATACAAAGCTAGTTTGACTTGATTCAAATGCCCATTTGAATCCCATCTGATGCAATTGCCATTCAATTGGATTCAAGCTTGATTCAAAACAAAGAAAAACTTTCTGACGCACTCCCAAAAGGATAGTGTGGAGGCTAACAGTGGCAGCAGTTCATTGAAGGTGTTGACGGAGCACGCTGTACTGTTGGTGCGTGGCTTCAAGCTGGATCCTAGGCCTGGTATCTTCGCAGTACTTGACAAGATGGATGTGCCGCTGATTAGGTGTGAGCTGACTGGCGTTCCAGACTCTGGAGGAAGGCTGGTGGGCTGGTGCTGGTGCTGAGGGCCCCCCATCCCCTCTGTACCATGCCCTACTTCTTAATGCATACCTAAGGTGGGCATCTGGTATGTTTCACCTTTTCTAGTAGGCATTTCTGTTACTATTATTGCATCTAGCTGTGAGTCTTTGCAAAGCGGTGCGGGAAAAGCCATTCAGGGATAATTCTGTTGGAAGATCATACAGGGATCTGCAGGCTTTGTTATGCTGAGTGTTCTACGCTGCCAATGTCCATTTGGACAAAACATCCCCCTGAGGAGCCTGCTTCTTTAGCTTTCCTAATAAGTCTTCAAGAGATGTTGCCATGACTGATCTTGGCAAAAGCTACTCATCATGCATAGGGCTGCATAACTTTTGCAGCAGCTTCGGTGAACTGTTGACCTCAGGCATAAAGGATGAGAAAATGAGATTATGAGAGTGGAGGGATATTGCTGACCCGGCAACTTAGGTGCACAGCAACAAACTTACATTTTATCAGCGCTGCTTTGCCTTTCCTTTATCAGATCATTGGGCTGATTTACGGGCACGCATGGGGAATGGGAGGGCTCCTTGGGTGCCACCTTGCAAACTTCACCTTGACCTTTCTTAGCATGTTATGAGGAATGTGTACAGATCCTGCTTGCACACACTCTCACAGTTTCTCCTGTGCAACGTGAAAATGCCATCAATTGGTGGACATCGTACTGTGCAGCAAAACTGCGCAGCAAAACAAGGTACGTGTTATTCTTTCTGAAGAATTGTTTGGGTGCACCCACACAAGAAACAGTTATCAAACTCATTCATAACCCTTCTTCTTCTTATTTGCCTAGCTTTTGTCTGTGAAGCCCCTCGTCATGCCTTTTGTAAGAAATGAAAACACCCTAAATCAAAGTATAGAAAAGGGGCCACCTAGGGCCTAGGCACCGGTAAAACAGAAACGAAAGAAGTTAATGAGGATTAGGAGGGTAAATACTATGTTCGCAATGCCCCACTCCTGGCTTGATGATGAGAGGTGGCACAGTATTCTTTCAGAGTGTGCATCAAGCTTGGTTGCTTTCTAAGGATTAAGGTAAAGATGATGCAGGGGCTCTACTGTGATGGCTGTAAATGGTCCCACAACCCAGAAAGAAAGAAAAGAAAACATACGCAGGCGGTGAAAGAGAAAGATAGTGTGGAAGACAAGAAAAGAAAAAAAGAACTATGCAGGCAGCAAGCTCCCTGCATCAAGTAAAAAAAGGAGACACTCTGGCCCGAAGTGCTGTGTGTCTCCTCCACCAATGGAAAAGATACGTTGAGGAGATCTGGTGGGTGGCGGGCAGCCCCCTGCTCCAGACCAAGGCCTTGAGGGTATTTTTTATTTCAAGTGCGCATTTTGTTCTATTCAGTTTGTGAGCAAGATGCACAGAGTGAGCATGCACTTTAAGGGCTGTCTTGTGGACCCATTGTGAATCAAGGCCAAACTTTGAAAGATGGTGCAAAGTGTTGGAGGTATAGATTGAAGCTCCTACACCACGTAGGGTGGTGTGGAGTGTAACCTTTTTGGCTTTCATGGCTTGCACAAAGTCTCATGTTGTATGCTAAGGGCCCCAGCTGATGACCAGGCCTGATTTCTTCACAATATTTGACTTCTATAAGGTGTAACTCCCTCTTATTAGCGTTGAGATTGTGAGCTCTGCGCCCAAGAGATATAGCGTGCTGCACCTGTTGCAAGTGAGGAGTGGAAGGTGCTTTGGATTAAATGGGTAGGGAGTAACCAGAATGGCGACTTGATGTTAGCCTGTCTCTGACAGATAAACGGGCATCAAAAAGCCAGCTGGGTAATGTCCTATGGTTAGCATGCAAAGGAATTTGAAGGTTATGTTGGGCCAATCAATCAGTGCTGCCGGCATCCATACGGACCAAACATCCTGCTAGAGAGCCTTTGCTGATGGCTTTCACGATGAGCCTGCAGGCAAAAGTATGGTGTTCAGTAATCAGTCCAGAATTGATATTGTGTTGACACTCTAAAAGGATATGAAGAGCATTATCTGCTTGCTGACAGAGTGGACACTGAAGGCTAGTGGACTTTTTAAAGCAAACAGCACGTTTCTGATTAAAGAGGGTACCTGTGCGGTAGCAAAAGATATTGCGTTTTGTTCAGAGGGAGAGATTGGACATGCTCCAAAATGCGTTGCTTATGCCTTTGTGGACGTGTGGAAACAGATTCTGGTGATAAGAATGATATCCTGTTTTTTATTTGGCATAACCAGTCTATGGTTCAAGTGCATGTGGGATTTGGATGATCATCAACCCCCTCATGAGGGTTGGAGATTTGGAAGGTAAGTCAGTCTTTTGCTTTGTTCAGGAGTATTCAGTTCCAGATCCTTGTTGATTAGCTTCTATAACAGTTAACCAGCTAGCATCAAAGAAGGGATTGCCAACGGGCCTGCAGTGCAAATCATTGTATCAGCAGGGATTATATTTCCATGGCAGGCTTGGTATTTGACAAGGGCATCTGCATATTCATTTCGGGCAATCTGGCGTACAATTCTATAAAGTGGGAAGATGTGGGATTGAGAGTCACAGATGATATAAGAAGGGATTTTGAGGATGTCTCCCTGGAATGGTGACTATGCTTTTGGGTACGACAATTGTTTCCTAATTTGATAGAGTGAGGTGAGGCCGTCTGTGGCCATGTAATTATGACCGTGTGAAATTGCAGCAGCTATAGCTGCCAGATCTGCTCTCCCTATGGTGTTGGTTATACCAGCACCATTAGGTTCAACAAACCTAGAGTTTCCCATACCACGGGACCCCAGTAGTAGTGGGGTGATAGACAAGTCCCTTTGTCAAAGACAAGCCACTCTTGATGAGTAGATTTTTGGAAGAATAAGGGGTGGAGGATGTGTGTAATGGGTGGGTTGCTCAGCGGTGCCTTTGGGCTTGTCCTTGACAATGTCAACATTGTGGATCCAGAACTCATAACTCCGAGAATAGTCCCAGTGGGTTGTATGTCTACTTGTGGATCTGTGGGGTAGATATCAAAGGTGACTTTTTTTTGCTGTCCCGTGTCCAATTTTTGTATCCAGGGGTACAGTCAGACATGTAAATGCCTTGTCTTTCTGGATTTTTTAAAATTCGGTCTGTGGGCATAGAGTGGTCAGACTCATCCTTATACGCTCGAGGAGGGTTGGCAGCATGTACTTGAACTCCTCCGGTTCCCAGGTGGGTTACCAGGTGACCTGTATGAGTTCTGTATCAGAGGATTGAAAGTGTCTTTTGTTCTTGTTCATCACTAAGTGAGCACAGCCAGGGCAAGCCCAGTTGGCAATCTTATCGACTTCTTCTCTCTGCCTCTTGGTGTAGCAGCCAGTGTTGTTGAGGCACACCCAGTGGTAGGTTCGGTTGCAGACCTACATATGTGAACAAATGGACATGTCAACAAAGTGGGGCACGTTTGTTTCAGGTTGGAGGCTAAAATTATAGAAGCAAATTTCACAGCTTGCACACTCAACGGCAGAGCGGGCTATAGGGTGAATTATGTTAGGTGTGAACCCAGCCTTACCGAAAGTAAGGAAGTGCCCAATTTTCCATGGTCATGGGCGCAAAGAAGGCATGGTATTGCTCCTGTTGGTGGGGGCTACTGAGCCAGACAAAGAGGCTGGCGGTTAACCCCAAGTTGTAAACTTGGTGAAGAGTGGTATGCTGGCGTGGTGAATGAGCACACTTCAGAAGTTCTAAATTGCGTTTATGATGGAGTCGGCTAGTATCCCTGCTTATTGTAAGGAGGCTAGGCTAAGCCCTCTATACAAGAAAAGTCCAGTCCTGGATCCAGGGAACTATCGCATGCTAGTAGTGAGTGGCACGTGTGCACGCTGTACAGGCTGTGTGCCAATGTGCTAAGAGATTTGGTGACAAGTTGGTGTGAGGCTAAGAAGAAGATCCCTGACACACAGTTTGGGTTCTACCCACGCCGCAAAACTCTGCAGTCCATATTTATTCTCAGGCACCTTGCTGCGCAGGCTAAACCCCCCAGCCATTCACCCAGACTTCATGCTGCATTAATTGATTTCAAATAGGCTTATGACACTATAGTGCGAGCGCTCTGGCAGCTGGTTGGTTGAAGTAGCTAGTCAGCGAGCCTTCATCTGTTTTCATCTGTTGCTGTGATCTTGCCCTTGCGCGCTCGTGAACTGCCTTCAAACTTCTTCCGGTTTTCAGTCTTGCTATTCACCAAATCATCTGGCTTCCAGACACTACCTTTCTCCTGATTTGAGCGCTTTAGTTATGGTTAAGGGTTGCAGGCCTTTTAGGCTTCAGCTAAGCTGCCCTGATTCGGCGGATACAGCTATATAACCTAACCTAACCTAACCTTATGACACTATAGCCATCCCACGGGAAGCCCTTGGGGACCACTTGCACCGCATTCGCATGCCTTCCTCTTTGTTCAGCATTATAAAGGATCTATAGGCAGAAGATGCAAACATTCTAGTGGATGGTCCAAAGCGCGTTCGTGCCGTGCCCACACAAGGTGTCAAACAGGGCTGCTCTTTGTCCCCTCTGCTATTTTCACTCTATATTCATGATATAGATCTCATTGCGGAGGGTGAAGAAGGAGCAATCACTGGCTCTAGCAGCGCACGGGTCACCCACATGCCATATGCAGATGACTTGTGCCTAACTGCAAACAGGCCAGACCTACTGCAAACCATGCTCAATCGTTCGGACGTGTATGCTAGGAGGAGAGGGTTAACCATGAATGTTCAATCGTCCCCCATGATGGGTTGACTGCTGGGCTTGTTGGACACTGCCAGCTAGTCGAAAAATATCCATAGTTTCACAAAGAGAAAGAAAGATTGATTTGTCTGTCTGCTTCAAGAGGAACAATTTCACATCTTCAGCTCCGATGTTGTCAAAGTAAAAAGCGCCTGCGTCTCGAATGAACTGCATTAGTAAGTCCTACTAAAATCAGCAAATTATTCTGCGAATCTCCTTCTCAAGTAGCACATTTCTAAGCAAGGGCATGAAAAAAGGACATGCTTTTCGTCCTGGACATCATGCAAGTCACATTTGCCACAAAGCCTTTTGTGGATTTGCTAATAGCCAGTTTCAACTCTCAGGGTATGGGCACGCAAGCAAAAATGAGCAATGTTACGAGGCACATGCCTACTCAGTTCCAGCTGTAGGTACCTAGGCAGCAAGTGGGGAGGGCCCCGTACTGTGCTTGCTAGCAATTGGTTTGAGAGGCAAGGCCATCCATGCATGATAAGTAGCCAATTTTTGAGCGTGTGTCCTAGAATCTGCACCATCCAATTCGCCCGTATATACCGCATGCAATCGCTCATGCAAATCCACAAAGTCTTGTAGTGGAAGGGGAGTTGCAGACTTAATGCAATTGGCATACGAATCTGCCGCACATAGACCTACACACGCCTCTATGAATTCCGCAGTCCAACACTTTCTGTAAGAAGCACCTAGAGCAATATTTGCATGTACAATCTTCGTGAGCAAGCCGCTATCCCCGCTAAGTAGAGATGATCTCGCTGAAGGTCTAACCCCATTGTAACCTTGATTCATAGTCAGTGATGAATGGTAGTCAAACTGAAATTGGTCAGTCAGTCCCTTGTATTTCTAGCTGAGCAACAACTGAGGTATTTAGTTTTGGTAAATGGAAAAGCTTTACGTCCAAGTTGTATGGCATGCCATGATGCTTGTTTCTACGTGTCGTTGATTTCACCTGACTGAGACACATGACGTGTCCTGAAACTGTCAGCTTCAAAAAAGATCATTGCGAGGCTGTGACGAGTCCACTGAGTGGAGGCAGCCACGGCATCTGAATTGGGCTTGCATTGTGTATTGGTCGTATCAAGAGGCTGCCTTGCCTAGTCAGACTGTCTTTGATTTTCTTTCTCAATGGCACAATAGACTCTCCCATTTCATTTTGGACACTCGGACATTATGGACATTCGGACATTATGGACTATTTTTTGGCTGGCAAAGACCAGCAACAAACCAATCAGCCAAATGATCTGGCTGGCGGCTAACCATGGCGATTAACCCTAACCTTGTTATCTTGTATTGGTCATATCAAGAGGCTGTCTTGTTTGCAGTAGACATTCAGTCTGACATAAACTTCCATACTTACATATTAAACTGCCTGTGTACTTATTATTGTTCTTTACATAAAGTGCTAGCAGTCGCACTCCTTGACTGGAGGCCTATCCAGCAATCCTTACACCGCGTGGCAGCCAGCATGGATCACCCAAGGAATGCAAGGGATGCAAAAGAAAGTTCACAATTTAATACCAAAATGCCAATCGTAAAAACGCCAAAATGCCTATCTTAAAAACGTCAGCCACTAATCTCTCAGTCCAACAGTCTGGCTGGCAAGCAACACAAGTAAAACGTCAAAGAGCACGAGTGTAAGAGATCATCTCTTAGAGATGTGAAGTAGGCTAGCAGTCGCACTTCTTGACTGGCCTTTTTCTTGTAACCCTTGTAACCCTTGTAAGAGACGTGAAGCTCCTCACAAGAAAAGGCAGACTTAGAAGATGAAACTCTGTGGCATAAAGATACCTGGGTTTGAAATGGCCAATGTGCAGGGTAAGCACCATGAAGGCCTTCACACTTGAGAGGAGATCATTGAGCAAAAATTGTCAAACGCCATTCAATAAGGTCCGCCCTATTTGGTTTGGCCTCATGATTTTAAGCTTTCTATGGCTGCAAGAAAAGATAAGTGCTTATAGGACAGCGAACAAATTGAACTAGTAAGACAAGCATCTGCGCGAGTCTCTTCATTGATAAGCCTGATCAAGATCATTGGGTCCAAGGTTAATTGGCAGAGCTTGCTCGAGCGCCAAAGTGGCGGAACATAAAAAACATGCATAAATGATGCTATAAGATGCAACATTCACAGGCAAAAGGTGCAGAGTGTGCATGCCCAAACTTTTAGATGATGGGGATGTGAAGATGAGGGATACAGATTAGAAGAGGGTAAAGAGCTCAGGAAGAGATGATGGGGCAAAAGCACATGTGCTAAACAGAAATGACACTCATTCCATGTGAAGGGTGTGGATGCTCAAATAATTTGTCAATTTACCACGCTTTGCACACATTATGCACACTTATAAAAAGCACCCAGTTCTGCTCCTCAATGCAATTTGGAGACCAAATCAAACGAACGCGCTCCTGGGCACTTCAGCTCATACCTAGCCGCAAGGGCTTGAACTTGGGGCATGCTCCTATCCAGCACTTTGTGCAACCACTGGATAGCTGAGCATGCATGCTATCCCTTCATATTTACTAAACAATAGTAGATATGGAAAAACACAGGAATCAGCTCGGGCACGCAAGTGACGGGCAATGAAAATGCTTGCACACAATTGACATAGTGACAAGCATTTCAATACTCTGGCAACGCCGCCCAGGTGTGTGAATGCAAATTACTTTAATTTCAGACAGCCAATGTTTTGAGACCTGATCCCATTCCCCCACTCCCAAGGTGCATAAGCCTAAGCTTGGAGGTGAGAAGGCAGAGGGAGAATTTTAAACATCCACCTATGCTCATTTCAAAGTCCAATCCTTCACTGTTGCCGGTCCAGAATGTCCTGCATGAAGCAAGGGGGTAAAATTTAGCTAGTATGAGCACAGAATGAGGAACCTCATGAACCTGCAACTCATTTGTTGACATGAATTCTATCAGTCATCCTCTTTCTATTTTATTTGTGGAAGAGAAGCGTGTTGGAAAACACATTCTGTTCACATGTCAGTGCCCAGAAGCTTGTACCCATAGCTGCAAACAATATGACATGATCAATTTGCGAACTTGCAGCAAACACACTCTCTGGTCGTAGTCATCTTTAATTTGGTGTTATCAGTGCTAAGGAAGTTCCTTTCCTTGCGAAACAAACAAATGCATTTCCTTATTTCGGATATAACGGGTCTATTTCAGGCTGGCAATGGCCTGCAAGCCCAGCAGTCAACCCTTCCATCTGATGGACTGACCCCAATGTAAACTTTGCAGAACAAAACATGCTTTGATAAACCAAACTTGGCCAATTCACCTGTAAAATTGACACTATAGCATCAAACTGGGGACGCTTCTGCAAATCCATCTCCATGCACCTGCAGCAAAACAGGGAAATACCATTGCCACACATGATCTACAATGCAATCATCACAGATCAAAACTTTTCTTTAAGCTTTGAATATGCTTGGAAAAGCTTTTGAAAGCCACTAGAATCAAACCCGACCTGAACGCAAGCTGAACATAAGCCTGTGGCATTTCTTCTGGAAAGCTTGGGAAGTCTGGGTTCATGACAAACCCTTCGTCGACACTTTTCCAAGGGGCAACCTTACTACACACTTCTGCCATGACCACACCAAAAGAGAACACATCGGATGCCTTGGATGTCTTTCCTGAGAGTGCTACCTGTAATAGGGCACAGGGCAAGTGATCAAACCCTTGAATTTCAGCTCATGGAACTAACTGAGGACAAGTGTGGGCATGCTTCATTTGTGGTCAGTTTGCATGTGGATTGTTGAACAAACGTTGTGTACTTGGGCACATGACAATTTTGGAGCAAAAATGGATGGTCCTGTGGGCCTGGGCGGGTGTGCAGCCTTCAGTTCATCATAAATATACCTGCTATGTATCACCATGACTTAAACAAAGCTTCCCCTTGAAAACAATACCAGTATGATACTTTGATATTTGTGAACAATTGTGGATGCCACTATCCCATTTTGGAGGAGTTCAGGTTTTGACCCTTATACTCCAGTTGGCAGAATCTAATCTCTTCACAGGCTGCTGGGTCTGTGGTCCCCAAGAGGCTTGTCAAAAAGCATGTTCCATTTACCTAAGTTTGTGACTAGCCAGCAGGGGATACAGCGTTCTGTGAACATGCAAAGAGCATACCCACTAGGGGCCACCACTCAATCAGTAGTAAACTTGGAAGGCACCAACCACGACCTTGTACCCCTGGAAATTTGAAAATCATACTCATTTTGGTCCTGAAATTTACCCCTCTGGAAAAGTGACGAACTTCACCTACGCCACACACAACAAATCACGCACCTCAGGTGAAACGTAAAACGGCGTTCCTGACCTGACATTGCTTGCATGTGTTGCGGTGGGTCCCAGGTTTATGGAGCGTCCAAAGTCTGTTTCAGCAGCAATTTGCAGAGCAGTCAATGCTTAGGACTAGGATGCAGATTTATAATTCCATTCAAAATGCTTCTTGTCCAAAACATCCAAGCTAGCCTTACATACAACGTTGAAGGGCGCAGCACAACTTATTTGTCACATGAGGGGTGACAGACCAAGCAATAGCATTGTTCTGGCAAATATACTAGTCTGACCGACAACTTTGAACTCTAATTTGATCGGTGACATACTTCCCTCACAAAGCGAATTGACAGCCTAGCATTGAGCCCCAAGATAACCAGCATGCGCATGGAGCCGCAGTTCCCCACCTGTGATCTTAGCAATAAATCCCAATGGAGATTCAGAACTTGCTTTGATGAGGATGTTGTCAGGCTGTGAATGTAGAATAAAGCAGTGCATTTTCATATTCCTTTCTTTTGTATTGTACTGCACTGCTTGATGATTCAGCTTTGACGGCATGATTCTTTCTGTAGTGCAATAAAAAGAAACTAGCTTAGGCATGGCCCATCGCAAAAAAGTTGCATATTTATCGTTTTGAAACTAGCTTAGGCATGGTCAACCACAAAATGTTGCAAATTTATCGTCTTGATGCCTACATTTACCTTCAGATCTCCATGAATTATATTGTGGTCATGAAGGTAAAGCATCCCTTTTGCAATGCCGATGAAAACATGCAGCAACCTACTGATTGCTGGCCTGTTGCCCCTGCAAATATTTGCATGAAATTGATGCCATGAAGCACTTACGTTGAACCT
>LKMJ01000820.1_pt1 | contig 25718 bp, 22 predicted proteins | sample 643391 | NCBI WGS metagenome assembly LKMJ01 (sample SAMN04112250, study PRJNA286221) | soda lake metagenome | biome: soda lake; feature: Kulunda Steppe; material: water; isolation source: sample PL-Br10 brine of Picturesque Lake | place: Russia: Kulunda steppe | collected 2010-07 | reverse complement strand
GGAGTGCTACGATCGACGAACTTCCGCAAGGATACGACATCCAATACGACCAGTTTGGAACAAAAGACGACTTACATACGTCTGTTCGACGCTGGTTCGACAATCTCACCCGAGAAACCAGAGACACAAACCTTCCTGTGTTTATTCCCGGTGAAACCTACTCTAGTGAACTCACCGAATAGTGTGGTACCGTCCGGAATCCGCGATCCACGTAACAGGGCCATCGACATCGTCGAACGGTCCGCTCTCGTCGGCCATCCCTCATTCCTCTGTCTTGGGAAGATGCTCGCGGGCGTTCTGAATGTCCTCAAAATACGGGTCTACCGATTCCATGTCGTGGACTACGTCTCGGAGCGCCTGTAGGACGGCGACGCCAAACGCGTACTGTAGGTCTAGTTCACGAGCAGCAACACGCTCTGACATGTTTTCGTTCGTGTATGGAATTGCGTAGGTGAGCGCGGCAGCGAGTTTTCCGAGCCCGTACTTCTCGATAAGAAGGTTGAGATCTTGGTCGTGAGGGGAGCGACCAAATGCATCGATGAGCGTCGGGGTGACCGTGTACTCATCGCCATCAAGCGTCGCCGTAAGTGTGATCGGAACCGCCGAATAGGTATGCGTCTTCTGGTCGTCGTCCCGAGTCAGGACACCGAGGTCAACAAGCGTGGCTGTATCCGAGTACGAATAGAGGAATATAAGAGAGTAAACGAAGAAAACGTACGATTTTGACACTGAAAGTAAACCGATTCACGAACAAAGGCACGCAATCATGACAAGTGATAAGGAAGCAGTCTACACTGATCTGGTTGACGCTGTCGAATCAGTTGTTACCCAGGTTTTTGAGGAATCACCCGCTGTGGAGATTGGACAAGATAACTGGTACCCTGACTTGCTGTTTCGACAGGACACGACGTACGTCTACGAAACAGCGTCGGATGTGACCATCGAAGTGCTTTCAGAAGAGGACGCCGACCTTACCGAATCCATCGGTGGAACCCAGCGCTATTTCAAACACATTCCAGATGCGCGTTCCACACTTGAGGACGCACTGAAAGACCGCGGGTTCGTCACTGAAGCCTACGAAGAGAGGGAACGAGGACAAGGACGGTTACGCGTCTACGGCTGGGAGCACGACCCATCGTGGTTTCAGAAAGGGGACTACCTGAAGGTCTATCGGTGGCGAACGCCAATCGAAGTAGAACACGTCTGTCCACCGGGTGAGCAGCCGCCAGACAACCGACCACTACCAGTGACAGGTGATGGCGAGTATATCGGTGCGGATTCGTTGCACCTGTATCTCCGTGGGAATCGTGGTGGTGAGTATCTCATTGATTACGACGATGACGTCATCTCGCTGTATCAACGCGATACAAAAGCGAGCGAAGTACTCGAAAAGATGGTCGAACCGAGCCGCACCATCTTCGTCGGGAATCCCGACACAGGTCCACGTTGGAATACTGATCCGGACGAAACAGCTGACTAGGTATTCTGACCCTTTCGGTTGTCGGCGAAAATCTCAGCCCCCCTCAGCCATAGTGCATGCGGATCCCGTGGTCGCGGTACAGATCGTAGAATGCGATGAAACGTTCCATAGAGGCTGATTGGGAATCACTATCCACTCGGCGTTCGTACTCACTGAGAAGTCGCTCCGTTTCATCTTTCGGGAACGGGAACGAGACGCCGGAGGTCACGGTGAACTCGTCGTAGCTGACAGGCCGGAAAAACAACAACACGTCGGGTTCCGCAGTTTGGCTGAGATTGATGTCCAGTATCGAGATCGCCCCTCCATTGTTCAGCATGTCAGTCATCTCTAGACGGTTGTCATCCTCGTTGATAGCGTCAATCTCGAATAGCGATGTTTCGGCTTCGATGGTCGCTTCGAGCACCGTACGCTCGGTGGATGAGTCCCAGCGTTCCGCCTCGTAGTACCGCTCGGCAGCAGTCTCTCCGTCACGACGATATTCGTAAAGCATGAACTCGAAGTGGACAGTCATATCGGACTCAAAGTCGTAGAGAATGTCTCTGCCGTCGTGTTCAATCCCGAGTGTCTCAGCGGAGTTCAGGATCAACTCGCGGTCAGAATACGCGTCGAGAATTTTATTGTTCAACTGTTGACCGACAGCTCGATACGTCTCGTATTGGTCACGATCACTCATTGTGGGAACTCTGGAGAAGCGATGGTAGTAACGATTCGCTCCAATTTTTCGTTTTGAATCGACGCGACAGCACGTTCGATGCTGTGTTTCCGACGACAGTCATTGAGCGTGTTTCGATCGTCGGCCAGTAATGCTTTCTCCCGATGCGAAACAACAGATATTAGCTACGCTGCGTCAGAACGAGAGCGTGATCTTCGGCAAGATCAACGATGTCGTAGACGTGAATCCCGGATTTGAACCACAACACACGATCACTTGCACTTTCGAAATCGTCGGCTGAACACGCTAACCGCTCGGAGACAGCGAGAATAAGGTGATCAAGATCGGCTTGCTGTATCTTCGACAATTTCTCGTCGAGGTACTCTGGCGTCCAGAAGCCCACGATCTCCAGAATCGCTCGTCGCCCATCAGGATGTTCGAGTGCGAAATCGGGGAGCATCACTTCAGCACCCAGATCCAGGACATCCTCTTCGCGCCGCAACTCCCAGTCCGTGTTCGCGCGATCCCACTTCCGGGCAAGTGTGCGTTCAACATCGCTATCGAAGTCATCCTGTGCAGAATAATGCGACGAGAGGTCAGCAGTATAATCGAGGTTGAACCGGCGTGTTTCGTTCGCAGTTTTATCTGCTAGAATTTCGGCTTCCATCTCCCAGCGATTACATAGTGGAAGAGCAGGCAGAAAACTCGCCATACGAATCCCGTATTTTCGCGTTTTCGAGAACAACGATGCGGGACCGTCAAGGACCGCCTCGTATCCATCTGCGACGTTTGTATCTCGCATCCGGTTTCCCTCGGTGCCGATCGGATAGATGCGATGCATCAGACCGAACAACTTGACGTAGCCAAAGACGGTGCTGAAATGATCCCAGACCCGGATTTGCATCCGTGTTGCATCGTACAGGACGGCCTGTGCCAGCGCAAGATTGTATCGCGTCAGAAGCCAATCGACGGTGATCGTATCCTCAGCGTATGATTCTTCGCTGTCACCGGTGAGCCGAGTTGTCGAGGCTGATTCGCTTTCGGGTGTGTATACATCGGAAACGCGGTGTCCGAATCGAACGAGGCGTTTGTTATCTTCTAAATCTGCGTACATTCCTCGAAAACACTCTTCAAGCGAAATTCCCAACCGATCTGCGACTGCACTGTAAACTTCCAGTCGTCGTGTGTCTTCACCTAACGTCGGTTGTCGGACGATCGGATGGGACTCATTCGCTTTCTCGAATAAGTGCTGACGAATCTTCCGGGGCTCTACTGCAGCGACAGTTTCGAACTCGCACTCGTCTTTCAACAACTTCGCCAACCCTTGCACGATCTTGTAGTCAGTATCTGCAACGGTCAGCTCCTCAATCGTCTCTTCCAATTCCCCTTTGGGTTTCCCCAGGTGATCTTCGAAGATCTGAATAAGTTCCGTCGCCGTCTTTCGGTAGCGTTTCTCGTCTGCGTCGATGAACAGCGGTTGAACTGTCCCATCGTACGTACGGGAGCGAGCGAGATCAGCCGTTAGCATCGGCAGTCACCCCTTGACGACGACGCGTAGACACATACTGCTCCATCGTATCGTCAGTAATTATCTCGTAGAGTCGTGCGGGTTGACGATCATCCGTGGGGCGGAGGATCCGTCCGAGTCGCTGGGCGTACTGGCGCTTCGAGGCGCTCCCCGAAAGGATGATACCGACGTTCGCAGCGGGCACGTCGATGCCCTCATCAAGGACCTGTGAGGTAGCCAGCATCGAGTACTCGCCCTTCCGGAATCGTTGGAGTATCTCGGTGCGCTCCTCGGTTTCCGTCTGATGCGTGATGCACGGTACAATGAACTCCTGAGAAATCTCGTATGCGAAATCGTTGTTCGCGGTGAAAATGATCGTCCGATCGTCGTAATGCCGTTTCAGTAGATTGTCAAGCGTATCGAGTTTCTTCTCGGCGGTACGCGCGATTTCTTCGGCTCGTTGCTTGGCGACAAGTGCCCGCCGCCCATGGGAGTCATACGACGAGCGTTTGAGGAATTCCTGATAGCCCTCTTCTCGCCAGATATCGAAGTCGTGGTTATCGACGTAATCCCGATAGATCTGGTACTCTTCGTCGTATCGCTCGCGTTCATCGACCGTGAGTTCGACCTTAAGATGGATCGTTTCGTACTCGCTAAGATACTCGCCTGCAAGTTCGTCAACGTTTTCCTGGTAGACGACTGGCCCGAGCAAGTCTTCCAGGACTTCGTGTTGCCCGTCAGCTCGCTCGTAGGTCGCGGTAAGCCCCAGTCGGGACGGTGCAATCGTCATCTCCGGGATTTGCTGGTACGTCGGAGCTGGCAGATGGTGGACCTCGTCTACGACGAGTAGACCGAACTGATCGCCGTACTCGTCGATGTAACGATAGGCCGAATCGTACGTCGTTACAGTGATGTCGGTTACGTTGTGACTCCCCCCTCCGAGCACTCCGACTCCATCAGGAAGTTGATCATCAAACGCATTTGTCAACGTGGAATGCCACTGATTCATCAGATCTATCGTAGGAACGACAACGAGCGTACTGACACCTGTGTCAGCGATAGCCTGAACGGCGAGAAATGTCTTCCCACTCCCAGTCGGCAGGACAACACTCCCGCGGCGATCGTTGTCAGTCCACGCTGCCAACGCGGCTTGTTGATACTCCCGTGGTTCAATAGCGACAGACGGAGTGAGATGTAAATCACTGTATGAGCGAGCCGTATCTTCGACCGTTTCTACGGCCGTCGCAACCTCCTGAAGAGTGGCTGGCCCACCAGTGTTTTTGGCCCAGTCAAGGATGATATTATAGTGGTACGCTTGCGCTCGATACTCATCTACTCGGTCGTCCCATTCGGCGTACGGAATCGAGTCCGGCGCATCTTTGAGCAAGAGTGTCCCGTCATCGAACGCAATGCGCATCTGTTGAGACTCTACGAGTGCCACGATACTTGTCCTTGCCGGGGACAACATCGGAGTGGTAGAAATCTTCGGACATAGAGATCCAAGCAGACTGGTAAGGGGTATGACTGGCCTCCCTCCCATGATGATTTACCCTCGGAGTTGCGTGGCAATCATGTTGGGATTCGATAGTACCCGATCTCGTCAGATCCACACTCGGGACATTCCTCAGTGTCCGAAGAGACGTTCATCCCACACTGGCGGCACTCGACGAATACGTCTGCCTTCTCAGCCGAGAGAAGTCGAGCGAGAAGTGTGCGGACACTCATGAATTGTCTTGTTTCGGTGGCTCTGAATTAATGGTTCTGGTGGGCTATCTCCCCCGGAGATCTGGTGCAGACAGCCTGCAAGCCCGCCAAAGGCTTATTTTCGACAACATCCTGGATTCACGTGGAAGGAACACTGTCACACGCTCCTTCCATCCCCTTCCATGCCCGACGATACGCAGATACTCGGTCGCTGCCCGGACTGTGATGAGCGTATTCCTACAGCGTGGACTCTGGTTGAATACGAAAAGGACGATGGCACAGAAAGCGTGTGGGCTGAGTGTCCCGCATGCGAGGACGTTGTCGCGCCGGAGTGACACACGTTGGTGCTGAACTGTTCTCTATGCAAATTCGTCGAGTAAGTCCTCCAGCATTGGCACTAGCTTCCGCTTGCGGTGATGGCGGTCGAGAATACCGTCGATGTATTCGCGCCACTTTTCTAGTTCATTCGCGGCTTCGGCAGCTTTCCCTGCCCGTTCTAACCACCGGGCGGCCTGACTGTATCTGTCGTACTTTCCGTCTTCGATGATCGGCTCAGCCTGCTCTTTACAGATCCGTATTGCCCACTCTGGTCGGTCCTCCAACACAGCATCAACGACAGGAGCGATCACACTTGGACGATCAACCTTCTCCGCGATTCGGATGGCGTCATCGTACTGCTCTTCGTAAAGGAGCACTTCCACATGCTGACTTGCTCGCCGACGGGTTGGCGGTTGATCACGCAGGTAATCGAGCAGTTCAGTCCGAACGTCCTCCCACTCTGTTTCCGCAAGTTCTTCCACAGCCTGGTATGCTGACAGCGATGGGTCGGCCTGGAACGCGCTGATCGCCGCCTTTACCGCCAGTTCTGAATCCCCACTACTGCTCGCTCGATCACGAAGCCACTCCGCCAGACGGTCTTTCTGGAATCCCTCTGCGGCCAGTCCCTCTTCGGCGACGTGCAACGCTTCACTCGAATGGTCGTACTCACGAAGCGTCTGTGCCACCAAGAGGAAGTCGGCTGGCGTCGATAACGCCTGGATACTGTATTCGATAGCGTCTTCGATACGTCCCTCTTTGACGAGCATCGTCGCGTAGTCTTCGTGTCTGCCGGCTGCGGCGGCCAGTTTGAGATATTCCTCGATTCGATCCTGGCGGGCGAGCACGCGCAAGCGAGCAGCCATCACGTCTTGGCTGGAGCGAGGTGCGTCGTCGGTGAAGACCTGCGCTTCAGCAAGCTCACCACGCATTGCTCGTCTGACGGTCTCATCCTCCCAGCCCTCGGCTGCAGCGGTACTGGCTGCAAGGAACGGTGACTGACCCATGTATCGAGCTAATTCATCACCCCACTCCGAGAGTCGGCTCTCCCACGCCTCGCGTTCGGCCTGAGACAGATCAGCTGTGAGAAGTGCCTCGGCGAACGCGTCGTTGAGTTCGTCGAATAATTCGAACATAGCCGTCTCGTCGGGCGGTAGAATCTGAATCCATTCTGTGTCAGTCAGCTCCTCAGTGATTGCTTCAAGAACCTGCAGTGCCGTCTCGCCATCGTTCGCTTCGAGTGCTATCCACGCTTGGTCGATGAGTTCTCGGATGTCCTCGGCCGCCTGTTCGAATGCAGCATGGACATCCCTGGGACCACCTCGCTCGGGATTGGGGAGTGCATAATTCACCTGGCTGCGGAGCGAATCGACGTTTATCTCAGCTGCTGCTTGGCTGGTTGCACTGGCAGTATCTTCTGTCTCGGTAAGTCTGGTTTCGATCCACTCTACAAGTTCTGGCCGTCGCTCGACGAGATCAATGAGAAGGTTCTGGAGTGTTTCTTGATCTGCAGATTCGATTACGTCCGTCAGAGGAGGTCGATGCTCGACTGCGTCACGATCACGGATGTACGTCAGAAGAACAGCGACGCGATGCTTGCAGATCCCACCGTGATCGTACGGACACGAACACGCCGTCTCAACGATCCCGGTTTCGTCGAATTCAACAGTGATCTGGTACGGTTCATACTGGCTCCCTTCGACACTAGCTCGAAGAGTATCACCACGGCGGACGACATCTACCACAGCTCCTCGTTGATAATACGATTCCCCGCGATCGAACGATTGGGATCTCGATAGACGACGAACAGCAGCTTCAGTGATTTCAGGGCTGAACTTCTCGTCCATTAGTGTACGATCGGTCGTAGTCGTCCATAGTGATTGGGCACCCCGGTCGAAGCGCCCAATACTTCATGTGCGCTTGGTCCTACGTTTTCACATGGGACCGAATCACGAGGACGACGATGATACGGTCGTCTTCGAGATCAGACAGGAGTCCTCATGTGATCTGTGCGGTGAAGAGCTATCTCCCGGACGCCGTATTCAGCTGGTGAGTGACTCTGGAGGAGAAGACACCGCCCACTGTCTGTCGTGCGCTGGCCTCGATGATCTCGTCTTCGTGCCGACTGGTGATCACCGGCTGTCCCTACGTGTGCGAGCCAGATCCGACCGGCAGGCAGTTGTCGTGCAATGGGCGCGGGCACGTGAGCAATACGAACGCCAGGGATATCTCGTCGAAGAGCCGGTCCTTACATCGGTCCTCAACGAGTTCGAAACCGAAGGCTACGAACCCGCATTTGAGCTGCAAGATGGGCTCTGGATCCCCCGCGAATAACCCTCCGTGACGACATGATTACGACCGCCGACATCAACCTGGGGACGCGCTTTGGTGGTAGTGTCGATGTTCCCTTCGACACGACACACGTCACGAACGACCTGCAACTGGCACTCGGCCGAATTCGTGGGAACGCGATCATCGACACAGCGTACACCGAGAGAATCAACGAAGAGACGCACTGGCAATATCGGTTTCTCGTGGACGCCACCAACCACAGAGTGATCCTCGAACGACTGGAGTTGTTCGACGGTGCTGACGCTGGCGCGCACATGGACAGAGAAATGCTGGACACTGAAGATGTCGAACCGGGCGTGACCGTCGAAGAATACGAACGTGCCTTGGCACATCTCTTTCGCCGCACGAAAGAAACGGAACGCGGCGGACTGACGACCACACGAGGGGACGCAATCTTGAGTGCCGTCTACCAGCAGTACGCTGCCTATCCTGACGAGGAAATCGAACGTACGGATTCCGTTCCGTTCGATTCGTACGTCGCTATTGAGGAGCACTTTTCACAAGAGGAGCCACGCGCTCTCTGGAGAGCATTGACCAGTTTCGAGGAAATCGGCGAAGTCCGTGCCACAGCCCTCATTTTAACCAGTGGAGCAACCGAACCAGCTGACGTTTATGATGCGCTTGGGGATGAACAGCGGACTCACCTGAACCGTGCATACGAGGAGGAGATCGGATGACCGTGCTCGACTCGTTTCCGCCCCGTCCGCTTGACGGCGACACTGTCCTCGCGCTCAACGAATCGGACACGGGAATGGTCGTCCTGCCGATCAGCTATTACGAGGAGGTCGAGATTTACTCAATGACAATTTTCACTGATGACCGCGCGACGATCATGGGGTTCAACGGCGAGCAATGGGAAATCATCCAGCAGTCGGAAGCCGATGGTGAAGACGAGTTCGAGCCAGAGCAGGCGGTTGACGAGTGGATGCGAGAAACCCATCCTGCCCTGTACGACGATCCTGCGTTTGAAGTCACCTCTGACGATTATGATCTTGACTGATCACCAAGAGCGCAGTTCTCCCAGAAGTCTTCCCTCCGGTAGACGTAGCTGAAGTATGACCAGCACAGATAGAGACGAAGAGCGCGAAGAACGCATCCAGATGGAGATTATCGTCGATACCTACAGCCCAGAAGAGCAGGCAATGGGCTGGTACGCCTATCTGGATGACACTCTGGAGTTTCCATTCCAAGCGCGATGTGTTCTAGAACGAGAGGAATCGCCGCTGGAGAAAGGGGAAACGGTACGAGTGATTGGTATGTCCTCGGCTGAGCCAACTCTCAGGCAGATGTTTGTGACGGTAGAGTGGATGGACAGGGAGCTTGGCGTGCCTCTGCGTCAACTGAAGCCAGTCGAGGCCGGTCGTGATACCGAGCAAGCGATCGCGGACTGGAACTACTGGCTGGATCGGTGACGGACACCGAATACGAATCTCCGCTTTCAAGTAGTCCCTAACCTGCTGTTAATACTCTCCCGCATGCCTATGGTGGTCGCCGACGATGATCGAAATATGCCATTTACCGTCTCCTGGCACACGCTTCTGGATAAGTTGGATGAGTTGCCCGATGGAGCGACACTCATCACGCCGCTCTCACACGATCGGTTTCAGGTCTCAGATGTTCAGGAACAGCGGATTATCATCGAATTTCTCGACAAAGATATCGACCAGACGCGCACACTCCAGCGCGAGCAGTTCGAGACACTGTATCGACGTATCACTGAAGAGGCGGGCGAATTCGAGCTAGATAGACTGCCGCCAGATGCCGATCCGTATCCTGCAGTCCTCTCACTGCATCCGAAGTTCGAGATCGACGAGGATCGAGGCGTGATTGTCGAGAAAGACGAGCCGACCACCAGCCAGCTACTCGATGCGGGTATCGATCAGGACGCGAGTCAACAGGATCGCACGGAGCCTGATTTGGATGTCTATGCTGATGCACTGTTGCTTGTTGACGCGCTTGAACGCCACGACGTGGAGACACTCGAAGAGATGAAGACGGACGCACTGGTTAATTTATACACGCTCCTCTCAGACGTTCAGCGGAATGCCAACACTCTCCGACAAGACGTTGCGGACGTACTGTTGAACCGACTCCACCACGACCGCCCCGTATCAGGGCCGTTTGGATCCGTCCAGCGTACCACCCGTCGAAACCGGTCGCTCAAAGACGAAGACGAGGTGTTGGAGGAAATCGAAGCGGCAGGGATTGACCGCGAACGCGTCCTTGGCGTCGATCGAAGTAAGGTCGATGACGCTCTCGATGTGACGGAATTGAGTGAATCCGACGTGTACGAAATCGAGGAATCTGAGTACGTACGGAAAGCCGACGTAGATGAAGAGCGGAAAGAGACGCGCCTCCAAGGACTCAAGGACCAACTTGCGGCTACAGAGGGGGAGAAAGCTGAAGAGCTCCGCGAGGAAATTGAGGAACTCGAATCCCGTATCAAGGAACTCACCGAATTCAAGCCTGGGTCAGGGTACCACACACGTTCATCCAGTGGTTGACGATTCTTCTGTGTCGTCATCCAGCACTCGCGCCAGCAACTGTCGGGCGAGATCCTTGTCAATCGGCTCGTTCGCGTTGCCGCAGTGAGGCGACTGGACACATGCTGGACAGCCAGAGTCGCACGGACACTCAGCGAGTAGCTCTCGCGTGTCCTGCATGAGCGGCTCGATCCGATCGTAGCCGGTTTTCGCAAGCCCGACGCCGCCGGGATAGCCGTCGTAAATGAAGATCGTACTGGAATCAGTGTGCGGGTGGTGCGGCGTTGAGAGCCCACCGATATCCCGACGGTCGCAAACTAACTGTAACGGGAACAACGAAATCATCGCATGTTCTGCGGCGTGGATCGCTCCCGGGAACGTTCCCTCGGCTGCTCGTAACTCGCTCTCGATATCTTTTGGGATGGTGAAATACAGAGCGCTGGTTTCAAGCGTCGTTTCGGGGAGATCCAGTGATTCACGGCCCAGCGATTCGCCGGATCGCTGATTTCGTCGTTCGAATCCAGTGATTTGCTTGCGCATCTTCACATCCGCAAACCGGACGGTTACGTCAGCTCGGCTCGACAGCATTGTCTCTTGGTGATCGGTTTCGACCGTGATCGTCTTGTCGTGGAGCACTTGGGTGTAGTAGGTCGCACGTGTCGGGTCCAGCGATGCGACGTCACGATTCAAATCGAGATCGGTGACTTCGTACGACCGTCCTTGGTGATGGTAAATCGCACCGGGATGTGCATCTCGGAGCGCGTCGCCAAACGGGAGGGTCCCAATACTCTTGTTGCGTCGTCGATCACGGAGTGTGATCTCTCGATCGTCGATTGTCCGGAGGCTCATCTCGTGTTGGGGACTCCCATCACCGGCGTACGTCCAGCGAATACCCGTTCCGCCGCTCCGCCGTTCCAGCAATCCTTGTTCTGTTAACTCTGCGACAATTTTGGAGAATAAAGATGGGAACCAAGAGTTATCGTCCGGCGCGAGCCACGACTCGGTGGCCGCCGACAACACGTGATCGGGAAGCAACTGCTCGTTGCCCGGGTTGGCAACTGCCCGTTCTGGATCACCGTCGAAGAACTCGTCAGGGTTGCGCATTACATACTGATCAAGCTGGTCTTCACCGGCGACCAGCACAACCAAACTGGGCCGATCATCCCGTCCGGCTCGACCAGCCTGCTGCCAAGTTGCCATTCGGGTCCCTGGATATCCGTCGAGGATCACCGCGTCGAGGCCACCAATATCGACGCCCAGTTCGAGTGCGTTCGTACTCCACACGCCGCGAATCTCTCCGGAGTGGAGTCCGTATTCGATTTCTTCACGCCGCTCATGTGACAGAGCTGCCTGATATGCGGCGACGTTTTCCGCGAGGTCGTGTTCACCGCGCTCGCGGAGGTCACGTGCGCTCTCGGTTGCATAGCGTTCGGCGGCTTGTCTGGCTCGGGTGAACACAGCGGTCTGATAGCCACGCATGACGAGATCGGTGAACAACCGCTTCGTTTCCGTATGACTGGAGCGGCGCTGTCCATGAGCTGCCATCCCTCCATCAGATCCATACTCTGGAGGATTCCAGAACACCCAGTGTGTCGGCCCCGTTGCGCTCGCGTCGTCATCGATCAGGTCGAATGACTCGGCGGGTTGGCCTGTGACGGTCGCCGCGTGTTCGACTGGATTTCCGATGGTCGCTGAACAGCAGATATACTGGGGATCACTGTCAAATTCTGCAGCCATCCGTGCAAGCCGTCGCAAAACGAGTCCCACGTGGCTGCCGAACACGCCACGGTACTCATGAACTTCATCAAGGACGATGAATTCGAGATTACTGAACAACCACTCCCAGAGCCGACGGGCATGGGGTAACAGCCCGTAATGGAGCATATCCGGCGTAGTGAGGAGGAGTGTTGGTCGGCGATCACGGACCCTTTGTTTTTCCTGTTTTGTGAGGCGGCCCGTGTACTGGGCAACGGAGACAGGAATTCCAAAGCCGAGGCCACGAGCGAACTCAGCCAACGTCTCATCCTGGTCGTTGATCAGTGCGACCTGCGGTGCAATATAGAGTGTGGTCGCCCCCGCTTCAAGCGCACGCTCGAATGACGGAACCGTGTAGGCCAGACTCTTGCCACTGGCGGTCGGCGTCGCCAAAACGACATTCCTGCCATCACGAACGGCCTCAATAGCTGTTGCCTGGTGGTCGTAGAACGTGGTAATGCCGTGATCGGCCAGTTCGTTTTCAAGCTGTGTAGCAAGGCTCACCTCATCGAAGGACGCACTCCGCTCCGGAACGACTCGATGGGTTTCAATCTGATCGAGGTAGTATGGTCGATCCTGAAGCCACGCGATAGTCTCGTCCACAGCAGAGGGATAGCGTGCTATCATCTAATGATTGTTTATTGGCGGCTCTCACTGTCTGAGAAGCCGTTGTTTCCCATGCTGGCTCGGCGTGAACGCCGAGATGGTCCCAGCCAGCGCCCGAAGCACCGTTATCACTACACTACTCGGGATTGTCTAGATCGAGTTTTAGATCCCACCGTTTTGGCGAATCAAGAGCTATCCGGGTAACCCCATCTCGAAGCTCCGGCTCGGAGTGCCACGTGTGGCATCGATTCGCCTCCTCAAACCGCCGGAACAAGGCGAAGTGAACCCAGCTATACGATGGTTCATCTGCGTCTCTCTCGGCAAGTACCTCGTCGAGGAATTCTGTGAGCTCGTGTTCTGTGATCTGGATACCGTCATCGCGGGCCTTGGCGATGAGTCCTCGAAGTTCTGTTTTCTTTTGCTTGTCGTTTAGATCGGTAGCAAACGCAATATGGCGAGCGATCTCCAGAACCCCGTCTTTCGTGTCGAATGTGCTCTGTCCGACTCCATAGTAGTCTCGGGGGAAAACCACTGTCTGCACGAAGCAGTGGTCGTGACGGAGTAGCCCGAGTTCGACTGCTTCGCCACCAGAATCTTTCTCATAGATAGCCACGTTCAAATCGGCAAATTCAGTCAGCAGGTGAAACTTGAGTTCGAATTCTATTGGGTCAGTACGACCTTGGCCGATAGTGAGACCTAACGGTGGCGTGTCGCCGAGAACGACGGCCGTTGCAGTCGTCGCTTTGGCAAGTTCGTACTGCGCGATTCGGAGGGAGTGGTGGTAGTTTCGACGATAGCTACCGAACACGACATAGGAGGTATAACCCGCGGCTTGCAGTTGTGGCAGCTCCTCGTTGACCCAGGTCCGGATAGATGCATAGTCCTCGTTTGGGAGCGTAATCCCTGTGAGAGCCCGTTGTAGCGCTGCATGTACCCGCCGACGATGATCATCTTCTCCGGAAGTCATCTCTACCAGACTGATACACAACGTCGGCTAATGAACATTTCGACCATGTCGGTTATATTAATAAAGACCGTCTTGGTTTGTCCGAAACATTTACCGCGCTTGCAATTGTACTGTCCCTCAGGATGAGCTATCCGGATGCCCCATCGGATCAGGTGACTGGTAGGGGCCGCCCTATCGAGCAGGTCTTCGATGTCGATGACGCTGCACCATACGAAACCCAACGAACTGTACAGCGATATCTCTCGCAGGCGACACGGCACAATATCCTTCAGGTGATTCTCGGGCATCCAAAGCATCTCGTCTCGGTCACTGAGTTCGACTACTACATTTCAAAGAGCCGTTCGACGATCAGCGAACAATTGGACGATCTGGCCAGTCACGAAATACTCAGGCAGTACCACCACGAGTCGAATGCCGACGTCAGAGACATCCCGGCTGATTTCTGGGGTCTCACAGAATTCGGCGTCGATCTGCTCGCAGAGTATAACTACTTTCGAGGGCTTCCAATCATGCGTGCCGCCCACGACGCGACTCACAAAACCGAGGCGGTTCAGCGACACGAAGATGCACCTCGACCGGACCTCCCAGAATCAGTCGCTGACGTCCTGGAGTATGACGAGCCAGACCAACCGGACGAAGTAGCGGATTCGACCTCTCTTTCGGAGCTGCGAGAACAGACGTTCTACGCCGACGCCGCACCTGCCGATCCGGGCGTGTTGAACGAGGATGCCGAAGGCGATCGGACGCTTGACGAACTATTCAGGTAGGTCTGGAGTGACGAAATCACCACTCTTTGTGGATCAAGCATCAATAAGATGACTTCGAATCGTCTCCAACGTATCTTCATCAACCACTTCTTTAGCACTCCACCATACCGATCCCTCTAATTCTCCAAACCATGTAATGGGATGAGATGGATCCTGACGGTGGAACGTGAGGTGATCTATAATATCTTTAGCAACTGATCTATGTTCGACTACAGTTTGATCATCTAAGTCATCATAAGGCCGGAATTCTCTCAGTTGTACCAGCACCCCGTCACCGCGATATTTGGTCATTGATTCAGATAGCCCAATGATATGATAATGAGGTCCCCATTCTACGTACTTTCGCCAGTTACCTCGACGTATCCACTCCCAACGTAAGACATCTGTTGCTGTACTAGCATACTCCGTATTCGAAATCTGCTCCCGAAATTTCTCCCGTACGTCATCTCGGATACGATAGCCATGAAAGACGATCATACCACCTCGAATATTAACATCTTGTGCGAGTTCTGCCGCTTTGGCTCGCAAGGTGGTGGCAGCATTATGCGACTGGACCTTGCCCGGCTGAGGGCTGAAAACAGCGTGGACCGCACGTTTCCGATTGGTATCTGATGCTGCATGCCTAGCTGCCAGTATGTACAAAGCACTAGTCGTGGTGAATTTTGTTCGCCAAATTCGCCAAGGGACATCATCACTGTTCCACGGAATTTTCTCAGGAGAAATATGCGACCCAGGAATTGTGAACGATTTTCGAATTTCTGGACCAGTTGACGTAGTTTGCTCTGGGACTATTTTTGCTGGTTCCGGAAATTCTGCGGCAATCTCACTATATGGTTTTATTGACCTTTCCTCAGCAGAGGTGCCTTCCTTATTTGACGTAGCTTGAGAAGGCTGGCTGGATTTATTCGTATCGACTATCGAGACCTCCTCAGCACTATTTATGATTTGAGGGGCACTCTGTTCACCAATATACTTAACACTAGTCAGGTCAGAAAGTGGCATATTTGCTATCGAGGAGGGAGTTTTGTATCCGTTCTTAATAAGAAAATGTCCGCGAAGAATTCCCACACCCTCTACATCGAATACATTTTCCTCATTATTATCCGTATATGCCAGTTCGATGGTTCGAACAATATCTTCAACGGAGTTATCATACTGTAATAGATTCGTTATATCCCCCAGGATTTTCTCTTTGTTTGCTACTTGAACTGAAATTTCTTCTAATATATCCTGACATCTAACGTCGCTTTCATCCACGTGTATCAAGAAGAGCCATACACGTTCATATTAGTTCTTTGGTCTTCTAGACCAACCTCTCTTTCCACCGTATGTATGTGAATTTATTAGACCAATACGAATTAGCACAGATATGCTTGCTTCTACAGAAGTTGGCAATATTGAAGCCGTACGCGAGCACACTTCTGAACTCATCCAGTCCGCTTCCCTATCCGATGCGCCTGTTTTGGTTGAAGCCCCTCCGAACAGCGGAAAGACAACGAACGCAATCGAGTTGGCATTCCACACTGATACTCCAGTCACCTATCTCGCTAGACGTATTGACCTCTACGAACAGGCAGAGAACCTCGCAGAAGAACTCGCTGAGGAGCATGATGACGAAATTCGATATGAACGTATCCCCGCTCCTCATCGCACTTGTCCGACGTTCAAAGGGGAAAACGAAGGATCGGTATCGACGGTTGAGCGGTTGTATGCGAAGGGGTATTCCGGGCGAGAGATTCATCGGAAATTCCCCGATAAAACGCCGTGTGGAGACACCTGTGAATATCTTGAAGTGTTGAAAAAGCTCGATGATGAGATCGAATCTATTGATCTCCTGATTGGTCACCACAGCCACTGCAACCGGCATCAGTACGTTCGAAATCGGATTGTGCTTATTGACGAATTCAATCCTGGTCCTTTCCTTCGTCCCTTTCCGGATGACAGTTCAAATGTAATTGATAGTCCTGCCGAAATCATTCCAGAGTTCCTGAGGACCGTAAGTGGAGCCGACGACTGGTTCCTCGGGGATGCATACCAAGACGTCACAGATCTCTTACAGGGACGGACCGCCTTTGCGGAGTGGGCTGCTGCTCTCAACTGGTTCAAAGAGAATGGGGCAGACCGTCGTGAGGCTCAACGGTTCGATTTCTTGGAGCCGACGGCAGATGAATATGACAAAGTTCACGCGTATGCTCCGTTCCTGACGTTTAGCTTGCTCTGTATGGAGCGACTTGGACCGGGTATCGAAGTGGCACCAGCGCCCAGTGGCTGGTTCGACGAAATCTGGCAGGAAGCAGGCCTGGGACCTGCAACAAAATGCCTGCGCGACCGGAATTCTGGGACGATGTACGTTCTCGACCCTCCGGATCTTACTCCTGCTGCGCAAGTTATTGGTCTCGATGGAACTCCCACGGTAGAACTCTGGAACCTATTGTTCGCTCCTGAAGAGGGCTTCAAGCATGAGCAAGTCATCGACAGAGATGATTTCACCACGTATCTACGGTCCGCTATGAATATGGAGCTAGTCCAAATTGGCGGGGGAATGCATCCATACGCGGGTGGCAATATTAGTGATCTTGATGAAGAACGATTTGCGGCGATTCAGGCAATGGAAGGAGAGCGATTTGCAATCGTCTCGACAAAGAAAGCACTTGAGACATACCAGGAATGGGGGGTATTAGACCGGTTTGTGCGTCAGTCTGATACCCAGCCCTCAGAGGAAGAAAACGAAAATCGGATCTCTGACCAACATCAGGCACTTCACTACGCGATTGTCAAGAGTTCAAACGAGTTCGAGACGGAGTCTTTGGGCGTGGTTGCAGGGATGCCATTTCCGAGTGATGATTTAGTTCGAATCTGGGCTGGGTTCTGTGGCGAAGCCGTCGAGGTGGCCGGAAACGACGATGACGAACTAACGAAGTCGTTCGGTGAATTCGGGGATAGAATCTACCGTCACTTTGCGCACAATCAAGTCGTACAGGCGATACTACGGTTTGGCCGTGACGAAAGTGTATACGAAAATGAGGGAGCAACGGTATATGTCAGCACTCACGCCCTTCCAGATTGGTTCGATGTTGATATCGAGCTAAATGTCCAGTCGAAAGAGAAACAAAGTGTGTTGCTCACTAAATTATTCGAAATCCAGAAAAGTGAAAACAAGCCACGAATGGCATTCAGGACCGTCATACAACTTCACGACATGATTGAATCAGATGAGACTCTCCCGGATGTATCCGAGAAGGGAATCCGAAATGCGCTGGAGAGGCTGACCGATAATGATTATATTTTGGTCGAAGAAGATGGTGGCAAGCACTTTGCCGATATCTATCGAATGACCCAAGACGCACGACTCATTGGGGATGAGAACGAGGTCTCATTCCTGCGGATTGGTGACGACCTTCACGCTCTTGATTTCGACCAAGAATAATTCCTTCACGCTTGATCTGACTGCCCATATTCATGTGGTACCATTACCCATGTTAACTCTCTTGAGGCGGTGCATATTTGACATAGGTTCATCGATAAGACCAACTAGTCCTATGATTATTAGTTAGAGCGTCGGGCCATCGATTTGAACACCGTTTTCCTTCGTAGAGGAACGTCCGCCGATAACCCCATCAAAGAACGCAGAACTTCCCCACTGGTCGTAGTACCAGCGAGATTCACATCCTTCGATTGAACAGGGAGGTGCAGAGTTTCCGATGAGGTGAGCAGCTCCTATTTTGCAGACAGATCCATCGCTGTGGTTGAACAACTCACTATCCGACGGTCTCGTCGCCGTCTGTGCGACCCGGACAGGTGGCCGAGGTCGCACAATACATGCCAAACCTCAAACAGAGTGATAGTAGCATCGCCGCGGTAGAACGTCACACTGCTGGATCGACTGAGGCCATTGCCGCTCCCGCGTGCTGCCCGGAAGCGTGTGCGGTGCAGGGCAGCACAATGTCCGCGAAAAGAAATCATAGCCGTAGACGAATTGCCATCAGAGAACAGCATAGTCTTCAGACAGAAGATGCCGTTCCGGATGCACGAGATCGTCGCTCGTTACTGATCAAAAAGAATCACAGCCAGCGAGGTGACGAGCGATGAATATCGATGATGAAGACGTTGATCGACGAGTTGGACAAAGGTCTCCCCATCAATCGAATAACCCGCGAGGAGGCCCGTCATCAGCAGATCTTACGCCGATCTCGCCAGAGGAGGCCGTGTCCTGGTATCTCCGCCGGCGGCGGAATGAGCTCGCTGAGTCATCGCTTTACACACATCGTTCGAGCCTGCGCCACTTCACCAGGTGGGCTGATCGCGTCGGGCTCGACAACCTCAACGATCTGGACGGCCGGATGCTTCAGCGCTATCTTACCTGGCGCATCGAGGAGGCCCCCACTTCCGTAGATCAACTGGCCCCGAAGAGCGAGAAGACGCAGATCGACATCACACGGAAGTTCGTCGAATACTGCGCGTCGATTGACGCCGTCCCTCACGGCCTGCACGAGAAGATCCTGCCGTTTCGCGTCAAGGAAGCGGATGAAGTCCGCGACGAGATGCTGGAAATGGATCGAATTGAGGAGATTCTCACTCATCTTGAGACGTATCACTACGCATCCCGCGATCACATTATTTGGATGTTGCTCGCTGAATCCGGAGCCCGTGTTGGAGCCCTCCAATCGCTGGACATCGATGATTTCATTCCGGAAAACCGGGCGCTTCGGTTCCAGTACCGTCCAGAAGCCGGTACATCGCTGAAAAATGATCGCAGTAGCGAACGATTCGTCAAGCTGATTCGTGATGGGACAGTGGATGCTGTCCAAGATTACATCGACGCGCAGCGAATCGAAATCACGGACGCATACAACCGGCGACCGCTGCTCTCCACTAAGAGTGGGCGGATCAGCACATCCACGATCCGGAAGACAGTCTACCGTTGGAGTTGTCCGCGTTCCCTCGGACAAGAGTGCGATCACGAGGATCAGATGACCATATCCAACGCCTGGCGCTGCTCGAATAATGCCTGTCCTCACATGATCCGCAGTGGAGTGATCACTCACTTCCTCCGCGAGGATGTCCCCGTCAACTTCGTCTCAGATAGATGTGACGTTAGTCCAGAAGTGATCAAGATACACTACGACGGTCGAACCGAAAAAGAGCGAATGGAGGTTCGAAGCCAGGCGATCGTTGAACAGCTCTCCGATTAACCACTTAATCTCAACCGATAGATATGACCGACAATAACGCTCCAGAAGACGCGACTAGCACAGCCGACGCTCAAGCGATGTACAATCCCCTCAATTCCGTGAACATCGACGAACACGACTTCGAGGAGGCTGATAAGGAAGTCGTTTTCGAGCTCGATGACTGCGTGGTCTACAGCATACACTTAGAATGCCAAGACGATGGATGTGATCAGGAAACTATTAAATTCGCCGCAGTTGGTGATCTGCCGCGAAAGCCAGAGGAGGCAATCAGCATCACACATCAAATATATGACTGGTTCTACGACAATCATCAGAATGTCCCCATGTGGACTGAAGATCCCGTGCCCTATGTCGCCACGTTCGTAATTCTACCGACAGAGTGCGTACCTCCGAGTAAGTTTGAGCACAGGTTCTCCCTGATAGTAGCAGCGGCTATCGGCTTTCTCGATGGAAGGGAGGGCCAATCAAAGAAGGAGACAATGGAAATCGCAAACCTTACCAAGAATGTGACTGAGAGGGTTCTGTCGGTAATGCCAGAGCGTGATCTCAACGCTCTTGTCAATATTCTTTCTCCTCCACTTGAATAACACTATCAGGAACTTCTATTCTTTCATGTACTGAATCCCAATCACATATCTCAGCACAGGCATCTCTAAAGTCACCGCTCGGGTTGCCCGGAAGAGGGCAAGTGGAGGCTTTCTCCACATGCTGTACAAAATACACCGTAGTAGACGCATCGACGAGAAACATCCCAGACTCGGGAAGTCTCGCCCCTCAGCAACTCAGATTATTTCTTTTTTGCGGGAAGTTCGAGATAATCTCCGAGGGGGTGCAGTTCACAAATGCTGTTTATCCGACAGAGGCCCTGAGAACGGGTTCCTACGGATTCAGCAGACTGCCTGCTCCTTCGATCAACTACTCACACTACTACTATCTGTAAGCAATTGCATACATACTTTTCACTCTACCAATCAGAATGTCACCGGTCGCATACAGCGGTCTACTGGGAGGTGGTCAGCGTGAGCGACGATGCTCGTCGCGTGAGGCTGAACCTCCGCGTTGATGAGGATGTGAAACGAGCTTTCAATAAGGAGATCGAATCCAAGTTCGGAAAGTGCCGGCCTTATGCGGGAATCGAGTTGGAGCGTGAATTCCGTTACTTCCTCGACAAAGGCGAACTCTCTGAGTTGAAGCAGGCCGTTGATGATCTCGCCGATACCTTCGACGTTCCTGAAGGCAAAGAAAAAATCCGCGAGACAAGTCGAGGTGAGACAGTCGTTGCCTCTCACCGGATTGCAGAAGATGTCCGTAGAGAGCTAATATCGGCCGCTGATGATGATTATCGATCTCCAGGTAAGCTTGTCGAAGCGATCATGCACGGATACGCAACCCACGGTAGCGTAATCGAACGGGTTACGCAGAAACTCCAGGAAGTCTCTGAGCACTCACAGCCAGACGCTGATGACTCGACCGGAGCGATGGAGCGTCGAACCAAAACGATAGCCGACGAGCTCGTTGGCTCTGAGGGAGAAACCTTCGTCATCGATGAGTTTGATGAAGCCGTCAAAGCTGCCAAGGGCATCGGACCGGGGTCCCATGCTCGGAAGATCTATTTACCCAGAGTACTCGATGAATTAGGATTCACGTGGCATCCGCGAAATCCAGATTTGTTCGTAGACCCTGAATGGACGGAACTGACGGAGGTCCGTGATCCCACCAAAAAACCGTTGATCCTGATGGACGAGGACGACAAACGGTTAGCGATCAAGCTCGCAGCGTACCGTTCAACTAAGGATAGTACTATGCGGACTGCGACCTTCAGTACGACCGATGCAGTTGATCTGTTCAAAGGTCGAGTGCGGCAGAGTACAGTCCGTCCATTGATGCGAGAAATTGCTGACACTTCACCAGGATATCAATATGATAGTGATAAAGAAGCGCTGAAAGTCAAACGAAAGGAAGTTAAACGTCACTCCGATGAGAACAGCGATATTCTGAATATCGTAGCAGAGGAGGGATCACTAAAGATCGAGAGCGACGATTAGGTTTCTATCAGGTCAGCGAATTCGTCGAGGACGATTTCACCATCTATGGAGCGCTCCTCGCACCAGTCAAGTGCCTGCTCTTCGGTCAAGAGCTTGATTTCTGCACCATCGCTCTTTCCTCCATTGCACCGCTGAGCATACTCCGTCGCTGCTCCGCCTTCGCCATGGAGGAAATACTCGCCGTCTTCAGTATGGTACAGCGTCTCGATGAGGTAGTTGAAATCTCCCCGATCTGTGATCGGAGCGTACCTGGCAATCTTTTCTGCAGTTTCTGTGTCGTAGAGTTTGCGGTCGATTACGCGTTTCATCGCAGACGGCAGTAATTTGTGGTTTAAATAAAACCCTCGTACTTAGCGAGTGAGATGAATCAAAACCGCATGACGTAGACGGGGTGGGTGCGTACCATCTTCAAGTTGTGATCCGTCGTCAGTTGCAACGGTTTCTACGGAATCCGAATACTGCTCGGCATTAGGGAAAAAGCCGGTACCGAATGGACGGTCGTGGACGTTATATTCTTGTTTATTTCACAGTTTCGGGATACCAAGATCGCTGCTGAAGAGAGACTAACTCCTTATCTCGAAGTGACCAGAGTGCGCTCTGAACAGTCGTTCGATCATCGCTCCAAGATTCCGTCCACTCTATCGGCGATTCTTCAAACGAAGCAGCAGTTTTATGAATACTTCGTAGTGCCCGACCTGAATTCTCCATCACGGCACCGAGGACGAACAGTTCCGTCATCGAAAGATCAAACTCTTCGGCATCAACTGTTCCATCCTCAACTAACTCCTCTACAGCGTCCAATACCTCATTAGTGTCATCTATTCTGACAGGGTCGTAATCGAGAGACCATTCTTCAAGCGAGAATGCAACGATCTCTTTCTCACGATTCTCGATTATCTCACGATCGAACTGGTCATTATCGGAAAGAACCCGCTGAACCTTCAGCATCGAATTCTCGTAGGCCTTCTCCCGACTGCTTTCCTCGTCCGCCGGGAGTCGTTTCTTCTTCTCGAAGGGTAGATCCCCATAAGTGCTGTTCCAGTACCGCCCTGCGATGGTCAAATTCCCAAGACGATGGACGTGATCCTCGAATTCGCCTTGGAGATCAGCCGGAATGTGCTCTTCATCGAGTTGCTGTGCAAGGATATGCTCAACCTGGAATTCTGAAGAGAGAATCTGCTTGAGATCACGACGAACGAATTCCTCATCTTCAGCCTCAAGCTCTTGGCCGTAGTGATAGAGCAAATACCGAATATCCTGACTGGAAACTGTATCGTAGAAATCTGGATCTTGAAGTTCACGTTCGAAGCGATCGTCGTCTGTATATCTTCGAGTGATCTCCTCGATACGACGAAGGGTATCCTCGAATTCGTGGTTCGGGTCGGAGTAGATGTCGTGAGCGAGACGAACTAATTGTCCACGGCCAGTGTCTGATCGACGACCATCGATCGCATAGACGCGAAACACGAATGTTTCACATTTCTCAATGACCTCGGCTATTTGATCGGCTTCATCGCCGTATTTCAGATGTGAAGCCATCAGAATCGGCAGGATATTCGCCACGCGGCCAAGCAAAAGGAGGCGGTTGAGCCGTTTCTCGACTCGATCGGATGACCAAGAAAAAGGACGAAACAAATCCGCAAAGGCGATCGAAGACTCACGGAGACTCGTGGTATAATCGTCGATAATTGATTCTACACGCTCGTATTCTCCACTTCGATAGGTCTCATATAGCCTTGATTTCAAGGTATCTAGACTGTTGAAATACTCGTCAGAGTCGTATCCGTCGTACAGCCCCCAGTGAAATTGTTGGAGGCTGTCTTCGTCGAATTCATCGACCCGATCGTGACCATCTTCAAGGACGAACAATTCTCGATAGATCCCCCCGAAGCGGTCATTAATTTCGGTGCGCAGTGAGCGTTCAGCACTCGCTCGATCATCCATGTACATTAAGAAGCTTTTCGTCTTTTCCAGCGAGGAGAGTGGCTTCCCACGATCGTTGATACTCTCAAAAATGGATGCCGCTTCAGAATCATCATCGACTTCGACAACGTTAATCTGGAAATCGTAGAGGAGTCGGTTTGCAAGGGTAGAAATATCAACTTCGTCCTGTATTTCTGGCAGTCGCTCTTGGAAGAATTCCCTTGCGTGATTCAGTCGCTGCTGAGAGGGGGTATCCGCAGACAGGGAACTATTACCCAGAATGTGATCGCGGAAGAATTCCTGATCCTGATCTTGTGGGAGCAGTCGTGGTCGTTCACCTGGTACGCGGAGTGCGTTTGATTCCTCTACCGAGGTTGCGACTATCGAGTCCAACTCGCTAGCGACGTGCAGGAAGATCATCGCAGTAGTCAGTCGCTGTTGGCCGTCCACGACCTGGTATACGTTCAGCCGTCTTCCGGTTGCGGTTTCGTATGGCTCTTCTTTTTTGTCTAGAACGATGTTCCCGAAGAAGTGGGTCCGATCCCTGGGTAGATACCGCATATCGTCTAACAGTTCACCAAGCTGCAGCTCTTCCCACGAATAACTCCGCTGGTACTCGGGGATATCAAACACCCCATCCGTGAGAAGAGATTCAACGTGTTCGGTTCGTGTCTGCATGGCAGAAACAGATGTCGCAAATGAATTGTAGTTTTTGTCAGGTGCTAAGCGACATGGGTTCTATTTCCGAGTGTGCGAGATCGTACTCATTCACCATTGTTTCACTGACCTCCTGTTTGGCGGTGAGATAGAGGATCTGCCACCCGTCATCAGCGAGGTGTTGGAGAGCCCGAAAGCCCTGCTGGAGACGTTCTGGATCTGCTGCGAGGAACGGATCATCGAGGAGAAGGAAGCCTGGCGTGTTCCCGAGTAGTTGTTGGGCGAGCGAAACCCGAGTTGAGAAGTACAACTGATCCTTCGTCCCTTGGCTGAGTAGCTCAGGTCTGAATATTCGACCATCTCGACGCTCTACGACCAGTTCGTGAGCGTTCGGATCGTATGCGACTTCGGAATAGCGTCCTCCAGTCAATTGTTCGAAGGTGCGAGACGCAGGGCCGTCGGGAGCGAACAAATCCGTGAGTTTCTGTTCCTCCTGGGATTCGATCCGGTTAAAGATCTTCAACGCCTTCCGTGACAGCTCAGCATCCTCTTCGATCTGTTGGACGACCGTATCCAGCTCAGTAGCGAGCGCTTCGAGGCCCTCCTTGGAACGAGCCTCCAACTCCAGGCTGCGACCGATGAACGGCTGGGTATTGAGGCTACGTGCACGTCTGTCGAACGCGTCAAGCTGGTCATCGTGGTCATCGAGCCGGTCTTGTAGTTCAGCGAGTTCCTCTTCCAGTTCCGCGACGTCCTCTTCGAGACGTTGTCGTTCATCTTCATCGTACGTCTCGGCATCGACCTCGTCTAACTCGATTTCTTCGACCAGATCCTCCAGTTCGCGTTCCCAGACCGCCGCTTTTTCTTCAGGATCGTCAGCGTCTGGACCACCGAAGCGATCGACGAGACTCTGTCTGGCGGTCCGTTGCTCCGGTTCGAACTCTTCTCGTGCTTCGACCTGTTCTTCGTACTCATCGATTGACTCTACGTCAGCTTCCTCAAGTCGCTCTTCAAGATCACGCTCCTGTTCAACGATTTGTGAGTCTAACACGGATTTCTCCTCTCGAAGGTCGTCGAGCGCTTCTTGGGCGTCCTCGTATTGCTGGTCCGTCTTAGCCACCTGCTCGTTGACGGTCGCCACTTCTCGGTCGAAGGATTCGATAGCGGGCGCAACGTCTTCGACGGCTTCGACATCGAACCCCGCATCCCGTGCTGTCCGAAGTACAGTTTCTCGTGCTGTTTCGACTGCGGTAAGGCGCTGATTTGCACGATAGTAGAAGACGCCACTTACGACCGACACGAGGAGAAGCACG
>LKMJ01000819.1_pt1 | contig 25729 bp, 35 predicted proteins | sample 643391 | NCBI WGS metagenome assembly LKMJ01 (sample SAMN04112250, study PRJNA286221) | soda lake metagenome | biome: soda lake; feature: Kulunda Steppe; material: water; isolation source: sample PL-Br10 brine of Picturesque Lake | place: Russia: Kulunda steppe | collected 2010-07 | reverse complement strand
GGGGGGGGGGGGGCATGGTTTTGTCGAGTGTGCCTGTGTGTGCTTGTGATGTGTGTGAAGCTGTATGGAGCTGTGTGTACATGCAAATGTGTATTGCTTTTGTCCAAGCGTACACGCCTGAGCGTGTGTGTATGTGTACGCAAGTGCAGGCACGTGCTCTGTTATTTGCCCCCCCCCAATGCTATGGTACTCCAACTCCTTGGCAACCTGCTCTCTTGCTCCTGGTGGCAGCTTTTTCTGCTCCTCCCTTATTACTCAGAAGCAAGCACGATATCCCTCTTTGCTCATAATGCACACACTGCCCACCTTTTTTTCTTCTTTCCTTCTTCTCTCGCGCCTACACGCTGCCCCCTCTCTTGCACGCATGCACTCTGCTGCGTCATGCACGCGCTCCGCGCTGCTGCTGCTGTGTTGAGCAACGACGTGTACACGCTCCGCGCTGCTGCGGCGGTATGCACTCTGCTGCTGCGGCATGAAGTCTGCTGCAGCATGCATGTGCTCCGCGCTGCTGCGGCGGCATGCACTCTGCTGCATCATGTCCGCGCTCTGCGCTGCTGCTGCGGCATATGCCTGCGCTCTGTGCTGGTGCAGGTGTGCTGAGCTCTGCGGCCTGCGCCCTTGCAAGTGCAGGTGAGACGCCCCACCACCTGGCGCACCACGCTACCAGCGGGTGCTTCGTCATGCTGAGCGAGGACGCGCACGGGCAGCAGTGGCTGCGCCTCGTGCATGGCAGCTCGCTGCAGCCAGTGGCGGCCATGAGGTGAGAGCGCGTGCACGCTGCGACGTGCGAGCGCGTGCATGCTGCGACGTGCGAGCGCGTGCATGCTGCGACGTGCGAGCGCGTGCACGCTGCGACGTGCGAACGCGTGCATGCTGCGGCGTGCAAGCGCGTGCACGGCTTTGTGTGCGTGCATGTGAAGATGGAAGTGCGGCTGTGTCTGGCAGGAGCCATGGAGGCTGTGGCACACATTCCCTCCACAACTGGCCGTAGCACATGAGATGAGGTCATGGCTCTGGCGTCAGACAGCTGCCCGTAGCACATGAGATGAGGTCATGGCTCTGGTGTCGGACAGCTGCCCGGTGTTGTGGATGTGCTCCTCCACTGCCGCCTGACATGGTGCCACCCCCCTCTGGCCACCCAAACCATAGACATCCCACAGAGCTCCCTATGTGTGTGAATGTGTGCGTGTGTGCACACCCTGCAGGCTCGCCCCCGGCCACGCATACACATCTCTCCTAGTCACACCGCTGCCTTGCAGCAGCACCAGCAGCACCAGCAGCATACCCGCTGGCCCCTCCGCCAGCACAGCTATAGGGGGTGAGCGGCTCGCCTCGGCCGCCGGCATCGCCACCGCCGCCGCTGCAAGTGGCTCACAGCCCAAGCAGTTCATCGTGCTGGGCTCGCACGTGGTGCTGGAGGCGGGCCACCCCGCAGCCGGCGGCAGCAGCAGCGGCGGCTGCAGCAGTGGGCAGGGGCATGCAGGCCCTGGTGGTGCAGCTGCTACCGCTTTGGGGGGCTCTGCTGCTGCTGGAGCTGCCAGCCCCGATGCCTCCGCTGGAGGCAGGGGGGTTGCGCTGCAGCAGGTGCAGGGCCTGCTGTCAGTGTTTGAGGTGGTTGTGCAGCACACGCAGGGCACTGTGGGTGCGCAGGGGGGCCCTTGGTCGGAGGGGCCGGGTGTGGAGGGAAGCGTGGCATTGCAGGCGGCAGGGGAGGGGGCAGCTGCAGCGGGCGGTTTGGAGCTGCAGTACAGCCTGCTGCTGCATGGCACACGTGCGCTTGACAGCGTGGCGCTGTGCTTGGCAGCTGCAGCCCCAGTGACCGTGCACGCCACGGAAGCAGGCGCGGCGGACGTGGGCGGCAGCGGGAGTGGTGGTGCGGTGGATGCGGAAGGCGAGGGGGCCGGCGGCGGCATGGCAGGCGCAGGCCATTTTGTACCAATTGTGGGCAGCACTGCAGCGCAGGCACAGGCCGCCGCAGCGGACCTGCATTTGCTGGTGGGCGGCCACGACGGCGTGCGTGCATACGCGGTGCACGTGGACGACGGGCACGGCGGGCGCGTAGGCGGCGCGGCGGTGAGTGCTGAGGACGAGTGTGCTGAGGTTTGGGTGTGTATGGCATATCACATCATTGAGTGCCTGTGGTGCAATGTATGTTTGGGTCCCTTAGGCGCACCGCACCTGCGTGTGTGTGTGTCAAATCACGTGGGCGCCCCCAAAGGTTGCGTTGCCAAAGCCTACGCTGCTGCTGCTGTTGAGAGAATATAGAATCCTTGGATGACGGTTATGCCGCATCTGGTGCGCACATACACACAGAAGAGACTTAATGGCACGCTGGTTTAGGGGCATGTGAGCGCGGCGCAAATGGGAAGTGTGTATCTGTAGCCTGCTGCTTTGTTTGCAGCATGGGCGGGCATTTTGCTGACTGTGTGCCCACTGACGTGTCCCACAGCCTGCCTTCTGGACACACAGCCCCCTAGGCACGCGCCTATCTCTTTCAAAATCCTGTTGTGCACTCGCAGGTGGCACGCGCGCTTTCGCACTCACAGGTGGCACATGCGCTTTTGCACTCACAGGTGGCACATGCGCTTTTGCACTCACAGGTTGCACGTGCTCTTTCAAACTCTTGTTGAGTACTCGCAGGTGGCAGATGCACTGGCTGCGGCCGCAGACGCACCCCCAGCATTCCCTGCATTTGTGCCGCCCCCGGAGGGTCTCTTTGTAAGGCAGCCGCGGCCACAGCAGCGGCTGGCAGGGGATCAAGGGGGTGGGGGAGATGAGTACGAGGAGGAGGAGGAGGAGGAGGAGGAGGAGGAGGAAGAGTTGCAAGCTGCAGTGGATGAGTTCACGAGGTGGGTGTGGGCACTTTCTTGGTGTGGAGGGCATTCAAATTTTTTTGGTGTGGAAGGCATTCCTACAAAGGAGCTTGTGTGTAACCATGATGTCAGGCAGCTGTTAATGATGTTATTGTGAATAGATAGATGAGGCTACGGTCAGGGTTGGATAAGTTGTGCCCAAAGCTAACGGGTATGTTCATCAAGGAGGCATCCTGCCTGTACAAGACAGCATTGACGCTAGGAGGGAGCTCGGGCGCACACTAAAAGGTACAACAGCCCCAGCTGCAGGAGCCTGGCTGGCAGAGGCACGCACCTGCTGTCAAACGTGTGTGTGAGTATGTGCGCATGTGCCCGGCGCGCCATGCGCAGGCAGCGGCAGGAGCTGCAGGGGGGCGTGACAGAGGAGGACGCATCCAAGGACAGCCTGGCGCATGCGACTGTGGTGCTCAGCCGCGCTTTGCGCAACGACTGGAGCCAGCACGTGGACCTGAGGCTGGTGGGTGACCGGAAGGAGGGAAGCAAGGGAGGGAGGGAGGGAGGGAGGTAGAAGGTAGCAAGGAAGCAAGAAAAGAAGGTAGAAAGCAAGAAGAGAAGGAAGGAAGGAAGGAAGGAAGCAAGGAAGCAAGAAAAGAAGAAAGAAAGCATGAAAGGAAGGAAGGAAGGAAGGAAGGAAGGAAGGAAGGAAGGAAGGAAGGAAGGAAGCAAGAGAAAAAGGATGGAAGGAAGGAAGCAAGCAAGCAAGAGAAAAAGGAAGGAAGGAAGGAAGGATGGAAAGTAGGAAAAAAGGAGGGATGAAGGAAGGATGGAAAAAAAGACGGAGGGTGGAAGGAAGGGGGGAAGAAAAGAAGAAGGTAGAAAAGAGGAAGGAAGCAAGGAAGCAAGAAAAATGGAAGAAAGCAAAAAAGGGAAGGAAAAAGACCATGCCCTCTGGGTGCAGAATTTGCAATGGCTGTGTGGGTTCAGACCAATTGCTTGCAGCTCATGCGCTTATGTAGTCATTGGCACAAGCTCCAACTTGCGATGCTTGGCGGGCCGCTTTTGTCAGGCGGCTTGCAGTGTTTTTTTGACGTGATTTGCCGTTGTCAGGCGGCCACGACACAGAGTGCAGAGGGGCGGTTCGATGCATCAGCCCCCGCCCCTCCTACCGTGTTCCCCCATGCTTTGCTGTTGCGCATGCGCTGAAGGTGGACAAAGCCCCTGCATTCTCGGGGGGTGCCGTGACCTCGCTGGCAGTAGAGGGCCCTCTGGTGGTGGCCACCGACTTCATGGCATCCGCCACCCTTTTCACGCTTCAGCGGCAGGTGTGTGTGACGTTGGCCACCCTTCTCACACCTCAGCGGCAGATGTGTGTGGCGAGCTGGCTGTCCATGCTGCAACAACGAGTGAAAGGGAGGATGGCATTTCTGGGCTCCTTCTCCTCTCACACAAACGCTGTCCAAAAAAAGTATGCTGGTGAAAACGCACGCATTTGTGTGCGCGGGTGTGGAGCAAGTGGGCTGCGTCCCAGAAAGCGTGAGGCAAGTGGGCTCTGACCAGCAAGCGTGGAGCAAGTGGGCTCGGGCTCACGCACTTGAATGCATATGTGTGCGCATGGAATTGGAAGGGGGGAGGGGCGGACATGATGGGGTTAGGAAGGAGCTTTGGGGTTCAGGGGCATCTTTTGCAAGTGCGTACGTGTGCGTGCGTGCGTACGTGCGTGTGTGCGCTGGGCACTTTGATGCCATGGGCATGCTGCCGCGCAGCAGCACGTGCGCGCCATGCTGTGCAGCAAGGCGTGCACGTGCGCGCCTGTGCGGGAGCACATATGCACCCACAGTGTGGGAACGACCGCAAGCACGCCAGGCTGTGCCGCACACGCGTGCCGCGTGCTGCACTCACATGCAGGTCTTCAAAGCCAGAGCTGTTGCCGCCCCTTCCTCTACCAGCGAGAGCAGGGGGGCTGCGGCGGCGGCTGCCCCGGCCGCCCTGTCGCGCGTCGTGCTGCAGTGTACATCTGTGGACCGCCTACCGCTGTGCGCCCCCGCCGCTGTGCCGTGCGCAGGGGGCAGCACAGTGCTCGCTGCGGCGCATCCGCAGGTGCGCATGTTGGGGGGAGGTGAAAGGTGAGGTAGGGCACCCATAGCCGCACCTGCCGAAGTTGGGCAGCCTAGCTGAAGCCTATCAGGCCCAAACCTAGAGAAGAAAGGGGGGGACGTACGGGGCGGGCTGCATGAATGCAAGCAAGCATCGGTGCACGGGTCCGTGCGACAGGCCCTCACGCACCTGTGAGCATGTGGTGTGTGTGTGTGTGTGAGGGTGAAGATGAGTGATTGCAGGGCAAGCTCAGGCGTGTACTATTTTGCAGAGGAATGTTGGTGCAAAGCAGTGCAAGTTTGGGGGCCAAGAGGGAGTGTGTGTGCTCCTTGTTGTCGTGTGTGGATGCGCTGGTGCACGTAACCCCAGTGGACGTCATGCATGGGAAAGGGGAGCATGTGCTCACGAGAGGGTTACCCGTCCAGAAAGCAAAGACATGATCAAAAGCAGGGGTGCTCCCCTTCTTCCCTAGCCATTTTCCCTCCTCCTCCCCAACCCAATCTCCCTGCTCCTCCTCTACCCTTCTTCCCTATTCCTTCTCAACTCATTCTCTCTTCTCCTCCTCAACCCCATTCCCCTCCTCTACCCTAACCCGCTCCCCCGCCTCCTCCCCAGCTCATTCTCCTTCCTCTTCCCCAACCCAGTACCTGCCCTCTTTACACCCTTATCTCCCCTCCGCTCCCTGTAGGGCCTGGTGCTCCTGGGCCGGGACCCGGCAGCGGAGCGAGAGGTGTGGCGGCAGACCCTTGCCCAGGTGGAAGCGGATGTGCATGCAGGTGGGTGGCAGGCAGGTGTGCACGCAGGTGTGGTGGGCAGGCTGTCAAGCGAGTGTGTTTGGGGAGCTGTGGTGTGGGGGCCCTGGCGCCCTGGCCTGGCAACACACAAGTGTGTGTGTGTGTGTGCCCGAGTGATGCCAAAGAGGAATATCCTTGGATGAGAGTCATCTGTTCTTGAGAAGTCTGTCGTCCCGATGGGCCGCCTGGATTGAATGCAGGCCTGCAGCACTGCGGGAAGCTGCGCTCTGGGAGGGGGGTGATGGGGATCAGGCAGGCGCCTTTCCGCCTCAGGAAGCTGCCTGTCCACCTCAGGAAGGTGCCAGTCTGCCTCAGGAAGCTGCCTGCCGCCTAAGGAAGCTGCCTGTCCGGCTTCAGGGGCAGGAGTGCCATTGCAGGCCTAAATCAGGCCGTCAATGCCGCCCCCCTCGTGCATCGGGCCGTCAGTGTAGTCCCCCTTTGCTGCAAGCCGTCAGTGCTGTCTTCCTTTGCTGCAGGCCGTTGGTTCTGTCCCCCTCTGCTGCAGGCCACAGTCCCTGGCTGGCAGTGGGGGTGCCTGCCGCCTCGGGATGCGCTCCTTTGCCTTTGTGTGCCAGGCATCCCACCAGCATGCTCCAGGTCTAAAATACCTCACCATGTTGGTATGGATGGACTGACTTGTGCTCCACAGGCCTCAGGAGCTCAAGCCTCAGAAGCTCAGCCCTCAGAAGCTCAGACCTCAGGAGCTCAGGCCTCAGGAGCTCAGGCCGGCTGCTCTCAATTGGCAGAGGTACAGCTGTGTAAACCTTGCCTGATGCTCTGCAGGCCGTGACTGGATTCGGCTGCAGCAGCGGCTGCATGAGCTCGAGGGGGCTCACGTGCAGCAGAGGCCGCCCACTGCTGTCCCTGCCCACCTGGCGCCCAGCCTGACCTTGGAGGCTGCGTGCAGGTGCGTGCAGCCGTCCCTTGGCTTTGGTGCTGCTCTTTGTGCCTTTGGGACTGTGCTGTGCACATTTTGGCTGCTGCTGCTGGCAGCGGCGACACGCGGCACCGCCGCCACTCAAGGCCCTGGTGCTTGCTTGTCTTTCAATCTGAAGGGGCTGGAGCAGGAGCATGCAGTGGCAGCGCCACGTGCAGGCGCGTGCTGTGCTGGTGTGCTGTGTTGATGTGCTGTGGAGCGGACGGCTGCGGCGGCCCGACAGCTGCGCAAAGGGCGGAGGGTGGCACGCCGCGCCCTGTGGTGTAGCGCAGAGTCTTGCACAGCTCCCTGGGTGCAGCGCCTTGGTGAGGCAGGCGCTGCTGGTCACAGGGCTGCGTGCAGCAGGACAGCCCATGTGCTGCCAAGCACCCCCCTTGCCAGGCATCCTGTCAAGCTCCAGCTGGGCGCAGCTGTCGTATGGCCCCTGCCAGCTGTCACGGTCTGGCCAGGGGCTTACCTGGTTGGCAGGCTGGACTTTTGAATTTTGAAAGCTGTCAAGGTCAGGCCTAGTTGTCATGCTCCAGTCGTGTGCAACCTGCCAGGGCCTGCAGCGAGGCGTTGCAAGGGTGCATGGCCCAAGAGAGGGGGTGTACAGGGCACAGTGCAGGACTGCTCCAAGGGCGCTTCGCTTGATTGCATGGGGCTGCTTGTTGCCACCTTTTCCAAGGAGACCGTCCGTCTTCAAATTCGCGAGGGGCATGCAAGTCCCACAGACCCTAGGGAAGAGCACACATGCTCAGCACATGTGCTCTGCACGCATATGCTCTCAAGGGCTGCAGGAGCTCCTTGTGCTGCACAGGCCTCTACCTTCCAACGCACCCATGCAGCTCCACCCCCTACAGGAGCACACACACCTGGGCGCATCAACCTCATGTCCTGACCAAGCTCATGCCAGCAGTCCCTTCATGTCTTCTGCGCGCCCCATTTCTGCCTGCCCCATCACCCTCATCCTGCGCCCTGCCCCCCCAAGTGCTCCATCTCTGCCTGCAGCAGGTGCTGTAGTCCCTGCTGGTACATCAGCTCGGTGTGGTCAGACAGGCAGGTCCAGGTTGCCCGGCAGGCCTTGGGTAATGGGGTGCTGCAGCCCCCAAGCGCTCCATCACTGCCCGCGGCTCGCGTGCTGCATGTGCGCTCACACCCTGCTGCACCCATACTCATCCCCGCCCGCTGCTCACAGGCTGCGGCACCCCATCACCCACATCCTGCCGGGCCGCTTGGGTCTGCGCGTCCACCCCCTCCAAGCTGGCGCCCAGCACCCGCTGCAGCCGCCTCTGCAGCTGCACCACCATTCACGCAGCCTCCCTGACCTCAGCGGCCCGCAGGGCCTAAAAAGTCCACATGCTCGCGCCCTGCCAGAAGAGTTGCAGGGGGGGCCAGACGCGTCCGGCCAGGGGGTGCTGCCGCGCACCAGCAGCGGGGCATTCCTGGCGCTGTGCACGGATGGGGGCGTGCTGCAGCTGGGGGTGCTAGATGCCCGCGGCCTGGAGCCGCACCTGCACCGGCAGCAGCGGCTGCAGCAGCTGCGGGTGGATTCGGTGGCACTGCAGGGTCTTGGTGCGGTAGGTGGCTTGCGGACACACGCTGACAGCTGGATGCTGCACGTGCCGCCTGGGTTCTCGGTGGCAAGGGAGAATGTGGAGGAGGATGCAGAGGCTGGCGGGGAGGAAGAGGGCGGGGCAGGCGCGCACTTGCAGGCCCGGCCGCGTGTGGGGGCTGGCGGCAGCAACGCAAGTGGCACAGGGGGGAGGGGTCCGGAAGAGCCACACTCATTGTGCAACTGTGTGGACCTTGAGTTTCTTGACGCGTGTGAAGAGGCTGCAAAGGGTTGAGGGCAAGGGGGCGGGGGGTCGTTTGAGAACCTGCCCATCAGCCTTGCGCACCAGTATGTTGTGCGCCGAGCGGCTTGTCTTGGTTTTGCCTGCTGGATGTTACTAGACGCATTCAGTCAGCTTCCATACATTAATCAGGGATCAAGAGTCCTGACTGATGCCTCTAGTGAAATGGAAATGATGCACTTTGGGTCAGTACAGATACGTATGGCGTGTGATAAGAGGCGGTTGGTCAGCAGTTGGTTGGCTGGTCCGCCGTGTATTGGATCTATCTGGTCGGTGGGGTGCATGCTCGTGGGATGGCCCTGGTGACAGAAAGGGTCTTGCCACGGCGTTTGTACATGTGTGGGTCGCAGGCGCGCTTTCGGGGGGATTATACTCCATGAAAGTATCCCACTGTTTCTAGCATAAAGGGGCTGCACCACGCTCACATGGAAGGCCCTGCCCGCTTCTTGTCCAGCCACTTTGTAGTCTGTTGCGTGGGTGTGTGATCTTACGACTCATCTGCGATGCACAGCGGCTGTAGTATGGAGCAACACGCAGCGGCTGTAGTATGGAGCAACACGCAGCAGCTGTAGTATAAAGCATTCCGCAGCGCCTATAGTATGGAGCAATACGCAGCGTCTGTATTATGGAGCAACATGCAGCGCCTGTAGTATGGAGCAATATACAGCGGCTGTAGCATGGAGCAATATACAGCGGCTGTGGTACATAGCAATATGCAGTGTGGAAGGTGCGCAATGGCCGCTGCAAGAAATGATGTGAGGGACATACTGTGTGGTCTGTGCACAGCTTTGACTCAGCGCACGGCTTTGACTCCACACGGCTTTGACCCTGAAACACCTGCTCCTCAACTTGGCCTTTTTACATCCTTGTCACCTGAATATACCAAATTCCTCTCTGTGGATGTGCGACTACACAGCCGACGCAGTGCAGCTGCGCTTCATTGAGCCTATGGAGGACATGCGCTGTACCAAAAAATAATCCCCTCAGCTCTCCTCGGCAGCAAACAATATAAGGACATAACCTTTGTCGTGATGAATCTGCGTGGCCCATCCGTGAGGGATGCCATGCACTTGGTCCCTGCATGGAGGCCCCTGCCCTAGTAAGCTACATAGTATGCCTTTCAATGCCCACCCAGATCCACATCATTACATATTTAAATACACATCACATATTTTAGTAGTAGTACAGTCAAAGGTGTGCAAAACTGCCTCTACTCTTCCTCAAACACAGATCTCGACTATGTTTAATTGCAAACAATGTTAACTCATACAAAGAGATGCTTTTTGAGTATTCGGAAGATGCCAAGGGCCCTGGCTGGTGGCTGCAGCTACAGCTACAGCTATGCTACGAAGTGATGACTGTAGCACTGTGTGCAATTTGAAAAAAGTCTATGCTTGATCCTGTGTAACCTCAGATTGCGGCTCAGCGGGAGTCACAAGGGGCACATGCTGACCTGGAGCATTGTCTTGTGATGTTCCGTCAATAGGGCCAGTCTCTGCAAAGAAGAAGTGCGTGCATCCTAGTTTAAGAGGCATTAGTAATGGCCAATTAGCACAAACTTCTTATAAGTAGAGGGATTTGAATCATAATAGCAGTGAATTTGTACAGTGCTGCATTGAGTTACAAATCCCATGTACGGGAGGCCAATTTGGTTGCGGCGTGTTCTTCAATTTGCACATGTGCAATCGCTTTATGGAAGGCTTACCTGCAACACTACTGAACGATGGCTGTGGTGCTGCGACCTCCTCAGGAGGGTACAAACCCTGCTTAGTTGACCGCTTGTCGTGCTTCGAAGGTCTCTCTGCCTGGACGAAATGTACACTATTCCTTTGTTTGCACCATATATACAAACACATAACTCAAACTTTATACCTAGTTCATACTATTTACCCACTCATTAGTTATGAATGCCCTACACGGCATGCCTACAACCTCACCTGATGATCAATGGAGGGAGATCGCTCCTCGGCAATGGGGGGGACGTCCTCCCGGTCTGCATCGTTATCAGAGCTTGCAAACCTCCAAACCTTGTCTCTTGGCGCACAAATGAAGACACGACACTTCTGCAGGCTTGTCACCCCGCGTGCGCCTCGTTTGACGGCAATGTGGGCCATGCCGTCATATAATATTTTTATTTTTAATGAGAATCGCTGAAAATCCGAAACGAACGAGAATCGTTGATGATCCGATAACGCGCACACGCACCCCCCTACCCGCACACACTCACACACACACACTTTTGTTCTTTGCAAGATTATGTCAGCTGATTTAACCGCTGTGGCTACAGCAAGCCTAGAAGCCACCATGGACAAACAGACAACTACCATTGTAAAATTGAGCTTCAGCTGCTGTCTCCAACAAATAAATAACTGTAAGGAGTATGGATTTTGTCTTTCCAGCCTGTCACGCCAGATTTATGCAGTGCCAGATTTATGCTGCATTGTGAGCCGGGGGTTGGTTGAGTTAGTTGGAGGAGTATTTGATCCCTTGCTCAGTTCAGCTATAGCTGTATTTGAGCACGTCAAAGACGAACTCCCAGTAATACCTTGTTTGCTCCTAGCGACCTTGTGACATGTACGCCAGGGAGTAGACCCCTCTAGCCCTTGAGGGGCAACAGGCGTGGCAGCGCCAAGTCAGTCCGGTCCAGTACAGTCCACCGTCCAGTGTGAGTGCATTCAACAGCAGCTGCATGCAGCGCTGACCTTGCCTAATTGCAGGCCGAAGAGAGAGAGAACGTGTAGGGAAGGATAAGGGTATCAAAGGCTCCTCAGTCTCATCGCGGGCAACCTGTTGTCTGCTTGGTGTACACTGTCGCTGTCCGCAGCCAGTCCACACACCCATTTTGCTCAAATACGCTGTTATGGCCATGCCGCGAGTCTAATTTGGATGCAGCAGTCTCTCGGCGTGACATAATGTAATAATGTAAAGAACAGAAGAGCTACACAGGCAGCAAGATGCTCACTGCATCATTTAAGGAAAAGGAGACAAATTCACATGCTCTAATGTATTTTGTCAGTATTGATCCAGTTTGATATCGTTATATGACTTACAAGGGGCTTGAGCCCTAACTTTCAAACTTACCAAGAAAAACGGAAGTCCTTAAGAAAATATTGTAAGCTTCTTAGAATACCGGACGGAACAAAAAGGGCTGGTGCAAGCACCAGAGCCAGGAAACTCCAATCCCCTAGGAACATAGGCACCAGAAGTGTGCAGGACACCTAGCAATGCAAAGCCATTCTTATGAGGTAGCTGTTTAAAGTACTGGTATATTGCTTTGGCGACTTTAAGGTTGGCAACTCAATTGTCTGGTTACATCAAAGTTTGCAACTACATAGACGAGTCATCAATGAAGCAACTAGGAGGAGTTGCCACACCAAGCAGCTGGGTGGAACAGACCCAGGGTAAAGGACATGAAAATGCTAGAATGCTGCATGTGAAGCGCAATGTCTGACGTCAGATGCTTTGCAAGGCAAGGCTTGGCTCGAAGCCTGTCTGAGTGAGGGTGTGTCCTCAACTTTCTTGCTGTCTTGTCACGGTCGGCACAGCACACCAACACACAAGTGGGTGAATTTTCGGCAACAGCACAAACGGGTCAGCCGAGCACCACCACATGAATGGGTCAGCTCTGCAGCACCAGTGCGAGCACACAATTCGCAACCAGGCCTCTCTCTGAGCCTCAGGCTTGCATTGCCCTGGAGTGAGAGGGTCAGGCACGCATCGCGGCTGCGGTCCATCTATTGTCTGCAGCGCCCCAAGGGGAGGCCTCTCTTCAAAAGGCTTCTGCGCTGTCCCACAAAAGGCATCAAGAGCATGTCCGCTGGCAGAACCGCACCCGTGACCCACCCACCCACAGCGACTGCTGTCTGTCTCGCAAGGTAGCGGCCGGCAGCGCTGCTGCAGCTGCGCCCTTAGCGGCCTTGGTAAGGGGGCCTCTGATGGGGTCCAGGCGCATGTGAGAGCAGCGAGAAGCCTTGGCCGCCATGAGGCTGCAAGCAGTGCAGCACCGCACACCGCTTCTTCCCTTTCTGAACATGTGATGGTGTCTTCGCAAGGAAACCATCCAGGCTGCTTGCACATGAGTTGGAAAGGCCGAGGTCGCGCAGGCGGTCAGAGAGGCATGCAACCACACAGCAAGTCCAGGTGGGATGGTTTTCACTTGGGCTTAGAGGCGCCCTCGCGACCAAGCACACAGGTTGCGCCTTTTGGTATGCCCAGCCCCTTCATAGGCTACCAGAGCAGGCAGGCGGGCCTACGCGCCCTGCGGCGCCAAAGGCATGCCAGTGGCAGTAAAAGTACACACTCCCGGCTAAGCGCGCATAGCAGGCACCCGGCCCACTGTGCGAGCTCCTTTCTCCACGCTGCTTCATTACCACCAGCGCAGGACCCCCACCACTCACTCACCAGATGCACAGGCGACATGGAGTCTCCCAGTCCGCCTCCTCCACCGGCATATCTCCCGCGCGCGCCTCCCGGCCCGCCCCCGCCCCCTCCTGGACCGTCACCCGCCATCATGCTGCGCGCGCGGGGCAGCAGCACCACGCCTCCCCCACCGCCTGGGCCTGCAGCGCACCGAGGCCGCAACATCAATGCTCGGAGACTTCCATCTCCCTGTGGGCGCATCTGCTGTGGGCTGGTGTGTGAATGTGTGCACGTGTACGCGCGAAATGCATACGCGCATGTTGTGTGCACGTGTGTTTACGCAAGTATGTGTGCGTGTCACATCACAGTATGTGTATGCACGCCTTTCTTGGGTGTGCATTACCCTAAGGTCTTGTGGGTGACTTTGCGTGTGCTCACTGTCTGCGAGTGTGTGTGTGTGTTGTCAGCATGCCCACCTCAAACAGGGTGTGTGCTCCAAACTCGGAGCCACGGCCTTGTCACGTGGTAAAGCGAAGGCACACACTGCCCCCACCCTTCCCTTCTGTGGCTGCACAGCGCTGGCGACCAGCAGGGTGCCTTTTGGTATGGTATGCGCCAGAGCCTGGGGCATCACACACACACAGGCTCGCGCGCGAGGCTTGCCTCCACTGCAGCTGGCAGCACAGGCGTGCAGCTGGCTGCAGACCGCTTGCGTAGGCAGGCCTTCAGGGCTGTCAAGGGCGCGCATGAGGGAGCACGTGCATGCACACACACCAAACACTCAGAGGCCTGCCGACGCACGCGAGCTTGTGCGCGCATTCAGCACGCCGCACACGGACCTGCAGGCGTGAGGCTCGGAGCAGGGGAGCTGATCTCAGAGGCTGCGCCACCGTAGTCCATGTGGCTGGGGCTGCCCATTGCCGGCGGCGGTGGCGGCCCAAACCTGTTGGTGGGCACGCGAGGGATCCCAGGGCCTCCTGCTGCCCCTCCTCCCATCGGCATCCCCGGCGCGTATGCCGGCTGCAGCGGCTGCTGCTGCAGGCCACGCGGGAAGCTGCCTGGTGGGGGCGCATGCTCCACTCCCCCGTAGGAGCCCACCCCCGGCTGCACGCCCTGGGTAGGGCCCGCATGCTGCCCGAGTCCCAGCCCACCCCTCAGGCCTCCCGAAGGAGCAAGGCCCATCACCTGCTGCCCCTGCTGCCCTGCTAGCCCCATCAGTGCCATCCCCTGCTGCCCCTGCTGCTGCTGCTGCCGCCGCTGCGCGAGCGCCTGCTCCTCCAGCAGCTGCTGCGCGTGCGCGTTGTGCTGTTCAAACACATTTGTACCCCACTGCTGCTGCTGCTGCTGATGCAGGCCATGCGGCTCGGCCCCCTGCACCCCCCCAAAGAGACCGCCCCCTTGCCCGCCCTGCATCGCTGGCGTCTGCAGGCTGCTGGGCCCCACTCCTGCAGCGCTCCTCATAGGACCTCCATCAGCTCCCCTGCCCATCTCCATGCCGGCCTGCCCTGGCCCATAGCCCCCATGCCCATGCCCTGGCCCATAGCCTGGCTGTCTATAGCTTGCCTGCCCCACACCATAGCCCCCGTGCCCTGTACTGTAGCCTCGTGGCTGCTGTGGCTGCAGGGGCAGCGGCTGGGCCGCGTAGCTGGAGGGCGCTGCCGCAGCGCTGCCCATCATTGGGGGCCGCGGCCGCCCCACCTCCCGCAGCTCCTCGCCCTCGAAGCCGGCCAGCCCTGCGCCCGCCGCCACACGCCCGTGCAACATACACATACACTGAATTTTGGCATTGGGTCCAAGTGCGAAGGTGCAACGCAATCCAGGGGAGCCAAAGCTGGGCAGAGCGGACGATGGGGTGCGGTACAAAGGTCGTGACCGCAAGAGCCCCCACAGGTCAGCTACACATGAGCGGCAAAGCGCACGCAGCATGAAGAGCGCCACGGGTGCTTCGCACAACACACAAGCAAGCGGCGGTGTGCGTCGCCCGGCGTGCAGCCTGCTGCACCCAGGCAGCAACCCCACTCCTTTTGCGTGTGCAACCTCTGTGTCCACGTCTCTGCAGCACCAGCACCATCCCCACCCCCCTTCGGGCCCAGGCCTTCTACCCAACCCTCGCCTCCCCCACACCCACGCCCAGTGCCAGCATCCCGTGCACCATCGGCGCCCACACCCAGTGCCAGCACCCCGTGCGCCATCGGCGCCCACACCCAGTGCCAGCATCCCGTACGCCATCAACGCCCACAACCAGTGCCAGCATCCCGTACGCCATCAGTGTCCACGCCCAGTGCCAGCATCCCGTGCGCCATCAGTGTCTAAACCCAGTGCCACCCAGCCTGGTTTGCGCCCACACCCCAGCAGCAGCGCCACCAACCCCGTCCACCACACCCCAGCAAGCAGCGCCTCACCTGTATCCGCGTCCTGGTGGCCCGCCAGCCCCGCCGCACCCGTGCCGCCCATCCCAAAGGCCCCCCCACCCCTTGGGCCGCCCACGAAAGCACCAGCGGCAGCCGCGGAGGCTGCGGCTGCATGGCCGCGGCCCATGGCAAGGGGGTTGGCCCAGGCGAAGCCCATAACCACCGCGCCAGTGGCCTCCTTGGTCACCGGGTGGGTGAGGCCGAATGTGCCGTCCACGGGGATGCCCTGCGCAGCGTGGGGCGCACACGTGCGAGTCTTGCATGCGTGTGCGCGTGCGTGTGCTTGTGGGTGCGAGTGTGTTTGCTTGTTTGCGTGACCAAGCGCAGGCGCGCCGCGCTTGCAGGCCATCCAGCAAAGGGCGCGGTCGGACACACCTCAAACGGAAGATTCAAAACACTCTGGCGCGGCAGGCCTGCAACCAAATCTGGCGCGGCAGACCCGCAGCTACGACAGCGGGCGGGCCCACACCTGTGCAAGGCCCTCCAAGGGCACGTGCGCCACGCCCACAATCGAGAGCATGGGGTCCTCGCCGCCCGCATCGTCAAACACCACCACCTCCAGCTGGCGCGTGCGCAGCGACGCCTCCAGCGCGGGTGTGCGGGAGATGAGCCACAGTGCCTCGTCACTGCGCGTGGGGGGAAGCCAGCGGCTTGTGGTGGCTGGGTCAACTTTGGGTGTCAGGCTCATGCGCATGTGGCGTGCTGAGGGCATGTGGCGTGCTGAGAGCACGTGCTGAGGGCGCATATGTGCACTGACACACACAAGCATGGCTGCAGAAATGAATTCCAGTGGATCAGAGAGGCGGCAGCGGCAGGGGCGAGCCAGGTTAGTGGGGGTAATGTTGCATGCAGCAACGCCGCTGCCGCAGCAGTAGCAATACAGTAGCAAGGGGCTCAGGGGACCATCATGATCATCATCATCACCATCATCATTAGGTGCAGCAGCAGGAGTGGGGCACAGAAGTCCCAGTGGCAACGATTATGCTTGATGGGATCTGTGTGGAGAAAGTACCACTCATGCTGTTATGGTTCATTGTTGCAGTCCACTTAGTAGGACCAACTCGGCTGCTCTGATTCGCACGTTGATGCTTTGATGGACCAAAATGCTGGCATACGGGTTGCTTTGCTGGACCACCATGCACAGGGGATGCGCACGATGATGCTCTGATGGACCACCATGCTGGCATAGGGGTGCTTGGATGGAGGGGGTCAAGCATGCAGGGCAGAGGTGCGGGCGGCTGCACCTGAACAGCGGGTTGGACCCATGCTCCGCGCGGGTAGTGCGGGGGTCCCTGTGGCCGGGGAAGCGGTACCACACATAGGGGCGTGCCGGAGGGCCTGCCCCACCTGCACAACAGCACGCATCCAGGCGCATGCGCGTTTGCACGTGTTGTTTTGGTGAATGAGTGCTGCGCGTCATGCGCGGGCGTGTGTGTGTGTGTGCCTTACGTAAGTGCTAGCATGTAAGGCCCCGGGTGCCGGTGTGTTTTGATAGCAGACAGCACCCAACAGGTGTAGGTGCTTGCAGCGCAAGGAGCTACATAAAATCAGTGGCACACGCACGCGGATGTGCAGATGACCATTGTTAGGGCTGCCAAAAGGCTTGTCAGAGCGCTACGTATCCAGCAGGCGCAGCTGCTGGCAGCGCAACACCTCGGCCTCGGTGCGATTGCGCCACACGCACCTGGCAGGCACAGCTGCTCGCAGCGCGTGACGATGGCCTTTATATGGGAGGCCTTGTTGGGGTCGGACATGGCCAACGCCACAGCACTGGTGGCGGGGTCGCGTGGGTCGGGCTCGGAACTGCGCTGCGTGCGGACCTGCAGGCGCGCCGTCCATGCCATGCAAGATAAGTGGGCGCAAGGCGTGTGTAGAGGTGCACACCATGCAAGAGCGTGTGAAGAGGTGCGCACCATGCAAGAGCGTGTGAAGAGGTGCACACCATGCAAGAGTGTGTGAAGAGGTGTGTGAAGAGATGCGCATCATGCAAGAGCGTGTGAAGAGGTGTGTGAGGAGATGCACATCATGCAAGAGCGTGTGAAGAGGTGTGAAGAGATGCACATCATGCAAGAGCGTGTGAAGAGGTGTGTGAAGAAGATAAGGGCACACCGGCCAGGGAGCGCAAGCTGGGCATATCCAAAAGCAAAATTGTGCCTTCCATGCAGACAAGCACAGCCCACCGTCCATACCATGCAAGGCATGCTTACGCCCACATACAACCATGGCAAGAAGGGTGCGGCCCCGATAGGCAGGGTTCCATGCTCCAGGACAGAGGCTCCAAGGCACGCATGTGAAGTCTAGACATGCAACATCTGCGCACGCCAGCTGCCTGTTTCGCGAGGGCAGCCCAAATGGACACTGCCGGCATGATTTCACACATCCCAACAGCTGTGCACACCTGCACCTTAAGACTCCCACAGCACACATACACACACAATGCCACACATACACACACAATGCCACACATACACACACAATGCCACACGTACACACACAATGCCACACATACACACACACAATGCCACACGTACACACACAATGCCACACGTACACACACAATGCCACACGTACACACACAATGCCACAAATACACACACAATGCCACACATACACACAATGCCACACGTACACACACAATGCCACACATACACACACAATGCCACACATGCACACAATACCACACATACACACACAATGCTACACATACACACACAATGCAACACATACACACACAATGCCACACGTACTTGTGCCTCGGGCTCCTGCAGAGCACACACACACACGCTCGTGCACACACGCTGCCAAGCGCACCTGCGCCTTGAACTCCCGCAGCAGGTTTTCCAGCGGGCGGCGGAAGGTGAAGCCATAGCGGACGCGGCCGACGCGCTGCCCGTCGGCGCCCACGACGTCGGCGTGGTGGTACGCGTGCGAGGGCCCTAGTGCGGCGCCCACCTCCAGGTCCTCAATGACCTGCGCAGCAGCAGCGGTGCGCATAAATGTGCGTGGGCATGCGTGCAAGTGTGCACACACGCATATGTCACAGACGTATGATGTCAGTGTTTGTGTGTGAATGGTGAGTTTGTGTTCATCTGCGTGCACACATGAAGCGTGTGCCTGTGTGTGCTGCCTGACCAGCAGGGTAGCAGGATACCTGGGCTCGAGGCACCTCATACATTACTGCAGGGCAGCACAGCTGATGCGGCTCGGGCATTGAACACTGTGTGTGTGTGTACATGTGGGTGTAAATCAGCGTGTGGGCATGTTTGTGCGGGCGCAGCTATAGGAGCCACTCAGTGCTCCCATCCACAGCAGGGACACGCGGAAACAGGAGCCGCACAGGGCCTTATTTATGGGTATGGGTATGGGTATGGGTATGGGTATGGGTATGGGTATGAGTATGAGTATGGGTATGGGTATGGGCCTTAAAAGGGTAAGGGGTTCGCCTGACCCTGGGGGCCGCACCTGGCGCAGAGACAGACGCGCCACCCCTACGGCGTCGTAATCCCAGCCGCGCGCCCTGCGTGGAGGAGTAAGCGTGAGCAAAGCCGCTGAGCGTGCGTGCGGGGGGCAAGGGGGGGGGGTGGCATGCCCCAGCTGGCGTGTGCTGAGCATGCATGCGCCCACGGGAGGCAGTGTTCCAGCTGGCGTGTGCTGAGCATGCGTGCATGCACGGGAGGTAGTGTTCCAGCCGGCGCTGCACGACAAGCTGAGCTAAATCAAGCCACACGGGCAATATGGCTTGCGGTGAGGAGGCGGGTATGAACGGCAGCGACTGCGTGGGTGGGCTCCATACACAGGTCTGCGTGCAGGAGGCTGTGCATAGCAGGAAGGCAGGGACACGGCTTGGCATCTCCTGCAGCGGCATGCCCTGCAGAAGCAGATGCCCAGCGGCGGGTAGGCACTTCCTGAAGAGGCGCGCCTCGCAGCGGCATGCCCTGCAGAGGCACCTCCTGGAGGGGCGCCTCTGCTTCGGGGGTGCCGCGTACCAAGGGGGGATGCGCAGCCTGTGTGCCCCACCTGTTGAGCTCCAGCTCCATGATGTGGGTGTCCAAGTAATCCAGCAGGAACAGGTCGTTGTCAACGACATACTGCAGAGCAGAGGGGCAGAGGGGCAGAGGAACACAGAATGAGTGCCGCACATGGCTGCGCTGCGCGTCCCAAAGTGCATCAGACTGTGCAGCCTCTGCGCACGCTGGCACACCCAAAAAAACACACATTAACTAAGACAAGCGCACGCACTGGCCAAGCAGCCTCTGCGCTCCTGCCTTCTGTCCAAACTTCCTGCCGGGGAGGCCGCCCCCCCCCCCTCTCTCCCAAACCACCCCACTTCCCAAGCGCACACAGGACAGCAGGCGCGCTTCTCACTGAGCGTGCGCTGCACAGAGCAGCCCGCTAGCCTCACCTGGACCAGGGTGTTGAACTGGGGTCTGCTGGATGCCACCACCGGGGTGGCTTGCGTGTCGTGCATGAAGAAGTCGAACGTGAAGAACGTAGACGGGTCCTTGCCCAGCGCGCCCTCCTCCAGCGCCGCGTCGCTGATGTGCAGCTCCAGGATGTTCTGGTGCGGCCCCAGCTCGCTCAGGTCGTCCGGCGCGCTGGTGGAGCGCGACTCGCGCACGTGGCTGGACCGCAGCGCGCGGTTCACACCGCTGTATGCGCCCCGTAGCTGCAGCTCCAGCTTGCGGATGCGCTCGTCCTTGCGGTCCAGCTCGCGCCGCATGCCGTGCAGCTGCTCGTGCAAGTCCCGCCGCAGCCGGTCCATCTCCCGGTGCGTCTCCTCCATCGCAGCCTTGGCCTCCAGCGTCTGCCCCGACTCCACTGCCAGCACCTTGTGCAGCTTGGCCAGCTCCTGCTGGTCCGCGTGCCACACCTCGCGCAGCTGCGCCAGCTCCACCCGCACCTCCTGCTCGCTCTTGTGCGCGTCCAGGCGGCGGTCGCCGTATGCGCTGCCGGGCACCGCACCTGCGCAGCGCAGGCGCACACGCACGCAACTGACGCTCCGCCCGTACGCAGGGGTGGGCACGTGCACGTACAAACAGGGAGGTGCACGCAATCGCAGGAGTGCATTGCCACACGTCAGCGGCAGCGGCAGCAGCTGGGCCGAGGGGATGGTGTCATCAACCGTGCACAGTGGCCCAGAGTCAATGTACACACTCGCAGGGGTGCACTGCCACACGGCAGTGGCAGCGGCAGCAGCAGCAGCAGCAGCCGCTGGGCCAAGAAGATGGTGTCATTGGCCGAGTGCCCTGGCTCCGTGTCTGAGCCCCCGGTGCCAAGGGGATCTGAGCCTCAAAGCCAAGGGGGTCTGAGCTTCGGGGCCGAGGGGAGCCGAACCTCAGGGCCAAAGGGCCAGAGCATCTCATGCAGCTCACACAGTACGGCACACACACAGCTCCGGACACAGAGCCCAGCCACAATAGCCGCAAGGTCAAGGGTCAGCACCCGCAGGCCATCACTGCGAGAGCGTGCGTGCCCTGCACTGCAGGGTCGTTGTGTGGTTGGACCTCGTGGCAAGAGCACGCACGCCTGCAACACAGGGTTTTGTGGCGCGATGTTGCTGCAAAAGCGTGCGCGCCCTCAGTGCAGGGCCGTGTGGCGGGGCCTGGTTGCAAGAGCATGCTTTGCAGCAGAGAGTCCATCTCCATAGCTGCGCCGCTCCACTCCCACCCACATGCGCCCCTCCCCCTCACCACACATAGTACACGCAAACATACACTCACATGCAACCTCACACTTGCGACGCACCACACACACATGCAGCCTCACGCTCGCAACACACCACACACACGCAACCTCACACTCGCGACACACCACACGCATGCAACCTCACACTCGCGACGCACCACACACATGCACACACCAGCCATACCTTGATGCTGAGCAAGGCCAGCAGCCAGGCCTGGGGAGAGACCAGGTGCCAGGCCGCCTGCCGCCAGGCCAGCGCTAAGTCCAGGGGCTCCGCCGGCAGCTCGGCCGCCAGCAGCAGCAAGGCCAGAGCCGAGACCAGGAGCAAGGCCAGTGCCGAGACCAGCAGCAAGGCCAGAGCCGAGACCAGGAGCAAGGCTGCCTGCGGTGCCGCCGGCAGCGAGGCCAGGCGTCAGGCTGCCCGCGGTGCCACCAGCAGCAAGCCCAGTAGCGCCGCCGGTCGCAAGGCTTGGGGCCAAGCCAGGCATCAGGCCGCCCGCGCCGCCACTTGCTGCCAGGCCAAAGGCCTCCCCAGATGCCCCACTCGCAGCGCCGCCTGCCGCCAGCCCAGCTGCACTGCTGGGCCCGGCACCGGGCGCGGAGCCTGGAAAGAGGCCAAAGGGGCTGCTTGACGTACCACCCGCAGCACCGCCTGCTGCCAGCCCAACAGCACCGCTGGGCCCAGCACTTGTGGGTGCTGAGCTTGGATTGAGACCAAAGACCTCCCCAGATGCCCCGCCTGCAGCACTGCCCGCCGCCAGCCCAACCGCACCGCTGGGACCGGCAGCGGGCGTGGAGCTGGGGTCAAAGCCAAAGGCGCCGCTCGAAATGCCTGCGCCTCCAGGCATCCCACCTGCTGCCAGGCCAGCGGGACCGCCCCCATACAGCCCGAGCTCCTGCTGCTGTTGCAGCTGCTGCTCCTGCAGCTGCTGCAGCTGGCGCTGCGCATCTGCTGCCATGCCGTCTACCAGGCCGGACAGCTGGGAGGGGCCGGCGCCGGCGTGGCGGTACACCTCCAGCTTCTGGTGCGCGGCCACGACCTCCAGCTGCAGCTGCACCACCTGCGGGCGCGCGTGTGTACCTCTGAGTGTGAGTGTGTGTGTGTGTGTGTGTGAATGTGTGTGTGTGTGTGTGGGGGGGGGTGTATGCACGCGCACTCACTGATGTTGGACAGCAGCTGAAGGCAGGCAGTGCCAGCAAGCAACGCACGTGCTCCATCCATGGGGCACCACGCTGACACACACACATACACACACACATACACACACACATACACACACGTACACACACATACACACACACACAGCAGCAGCGCGGACGCACCGCCCTCTCCATCTGGCCATCCCTGCCATAACACACACACGCACGCACACCCACGAGCGCGTCTGTTTCATATTTGGCCATCGCCACGCTGCGGCACACACAGTCGCGCAGACGCACTGGCCTCTCCACCTAGCCCTTGCCATGCCCACAGGCACACACACGCATACCTGCTTCTTCAGCTGGCTGTTGTCGCGCTGCCACGTGCGGTACTGCTCCGGGCTCATGCCATCCAGCTGCTGCCGCACCGCTGACAGCTCGCGCCGCACGTCGCCCTCCTTGGCCTCCGCCACCGCCTTGTCACGGCGCAGCGCGAACACCTCGTCGCGCAGCTGCCGCACCTGCGCACCCGGGAGGGTTAGACGGACGTGCATGCAGACACACAAGATGTGCGATGCCCACTGTGAGACCGTGTGTGTGCGTATATGTATTTGTGCATAAGAGTGCATGCCTACGGAAGCGTGTATGTGGGTGCGCATGTGTACGTGCCAGTACGTATGTTAGCGCGTGTACGTGCCACCGCATGCATTTGTGTGCGTGCGTGCGTGCATGTGTGAATGCTGCCCCGGCCGCCCGCACCTCGCCCAGCGCCTGCCCTGGGGCCGACAGCGCCTTGTTCTGCAGCTCCATGTACTCGCGCTCCAGCTTGAGGCGCTCCGACCTGCGCGAGGCGACAGGCAGCACTTCACCATCGTTTTGGGAGCAGGGCAGGTGGCCTGCCTGTGCACCGGCATCTCCCACCCCTTTGGGTGCCCATCAGGTGCCTGCCTCTTTCATTCAGGCGTCCCTTGTCCCTCGCTTCCTGGGCAACTATCAATCAGGCTTATCTCCCCGCCTTGCTTCTGGGGCAGCAAGCAAGCTGCGGTAGCCTGCCTGTGCGTGGCGGGCAGTGCAGGGCGCAGCGCAGGGGCCGGGAGGGAGGCACGCAGAAATTGCAAGCCCGAGTACAAACAATGTGTGTGTGCCCAGGCGGAGCTGGCAGCACCCTTGGCCATGGGCCCTGAGGAGGGGCTTGCTGGCGCAAGTGGCGTGTGTCGAGGGCGAGGGCTCCCCCCCCCCTCCCTTGTAATGCAGCAGGCCATCCATTAGCCAGCCATACGGGCCTTTCACAGTGCGCGCACGCGCACGGACAGGGGAAGCTGCGGCTTTGCCAGCCTTGGGCTGCATCAGCCTTGCGCTGCAGCTCAACCAAGGGCCACGCAGACACCAGCCGTGGAGACCAACCAACCGAGCAGGGCGTAAGAACCCTGATCAGCCGTGGAGACCAACCAACCGCACAGGGCACGCAGGCAAAGCCGTGAACGCAAATGTGCGCACAGCGTTCAAACATCAGCCGTGGAGACCAACCAAATCCACACAGCACGCAGGCAAAGCCGTGATCGCAAATGTGCGCACAGCGTTCAAACATCAGCCGTGGAGACCAGCCAACCCCGCACGACACGCAGGCAAAGATGTGAGCACACACATGTGCACCGTGCACAGTGATATCTCAGCACACAAGCAGGGACGCGTGCCAGCACTTGCACCTCAAACCACGCAAATGTGCGTGAGCATGCACCCACCGCTCCTTGCCGAGCAGGGCCTCCAGGTCGCGGATGCGCGCGGCCTCCATGCCCAGCCGCGTGTTCTCATCCTCCAGGCGGAAGCGCTTGCGGTGCTCCTCATGCAGCAGCTTGTTGGCCTCCTCCAGCTGGGTCTGCACACACACCCGCATGCCCGCACACGCGCCCACGTGTCGAGCTCTAGTGCACTTGCAGCAGCGCGTTGTCCACGTACCGAATCAGGAATCATTATTGACGTGCGCAGCACGCATTCTCGGTCACACACAAACAGGCTCTGCACCGCTCTGCACGACCCGCATGCACGCGCGCCGTCACAAAGTCCGCGGCCTGCAGCTGCCGCTTGCACCATGAAGCCTCTGCCGCTTGCACCATGAAGCCTCTGCCGCGGCCTGGTGGAGCAACACGGCCCAGCCTCCCTCAGCCCCCCAGATGACGCGAGCCTGGAGGCCCCCGTGCCTGACTGCAACCTCCCCCCTTGTGCAGCACTGAGGAGCACCTCTGTGGTGGGCCGCACCCGTGCCAGGCAGTGCAAGGCCGATGCAGGCACCTCCCCATGCCTCCCGTGTCCCATCTCCCCATCCCTCACACACACACACACACACACACACACACATACACACACAAGGCCGATGCAGGCACATCCCCATCCCTCTCGTGTCCCACCTCCCCAGGGTGTCCAACTGCACACGCACTGCCAACACACCCTTACCGGATCACAGACCCTTGCAGACCCCCCAAAGCCAACCACCCTTAGCCAAACAGACCCACAGACACATAGACCCCGCCCCACGCGCACGCACGCCCCCACGCACAAACTGCAGCCCCCCTCCCCTTTCTCCCCCACACGCCTGCATGCGCGCCGCTGCCAGCCGAATGGTGTCCAGCTCAGCCTTGTGCTCCATGTAGCGCTTCTTGAACTGCGACGCCGTCTCCCATGCGGCCCGCAGCTTGTCATCCTCGCCCCCTTGCTCGCTCATGTGCCCAAGCACATCCAACTTCATGTAATCCTGCGCAGCGGCACGCGTGCGGCATTGCGTGCAGCTCCGCGCGTATGGTCGACTTTGTGGCCCAGCACACGCCTTGTGTGCAACAGCTCATTTGGGATTCATAGCCATAGGCCCAGCGCGCTTCCTGTGGAGCAACTCAGCACAAGCCACACGGTAAGAGGCACACATGAGGCACATACCCAATGGCCTGTGGCATGCATGAGGCATAAACTTAATGGCCTGTGGCACACACGAGGCACATACCCAATGGCCTGTGGCATGCATAAGGCACATACCCAATGGCCTGTGGCATGCATAAGGCACATACCCAATGGCCTGTGGCACGCATGAGGCACAAGCCCAACGGCCTGTGGCATGCATGAGGCACATACCCAATGGCTTGTGGCACGCATAAGGCACATACCCAATGGCCTGTGGCACGCATGAGGCACAAGCCCAACGGCCTGTGGCACGCATGAGGCACATACCCAATGGCCTGTGGCACGCATGAGGCACAAGCCCAACGGCCTGTGGCATGCATGAGGCACATACCCAATGGCCTGTGGCACGCATGAGGCACAACGGCTCAGTGCATGTTTGTAGCCCGGCACATGCCCACAGGCGCGCGGGGCAGCAAAAGCATGCATCGCTCAAGCCCTGCGCAGATGCTTGGCCCCAGTTCGTGGCCCAGCACGCGCCCAGCAGGCGCACAGAGTCAAGCGTGCCCCCTCTGCTTCATGCAGCCCTGCGCGGCAGACGGGCTGCACAGGGCAGGACGCAGCCCTCTCTCGGCCAGCACACTCTTGCAAGCACGCGCGCACTGCATCATCGCACCTTCTCCAAGTCCTTGATGCGCCCCTGGGCCCCCACCACCAGGCCCCCACCACCAGGCTCCCACCACCAGGCTCCCACCACCAGGCCCTCACCACCAGG
>LKMJ01000818.1_pt1 | contig 25743 bp, 23 predicted proteins | sample 643391 | NCBI WGS metagenome assembly LKMJ01 (sample SAMN04112250, study PRJNA286221) | soda lake metagenome | biome: soda lake; feature: Kulunda Steppe; material: water; isolation source: sample PL-Br10 brine of Picturesque Lake | place: Russia: Kulunda steppe | collected 2010-07 | reverse complement strand
TGAAGACGTCGAAGCGATGTTTGAGCATCTCCGGAGGGGGACGCTGTCGGTGGTGTCGACCGACCACGTCGCACAGAAAGCCAAAACCAAACACGAAAGCAAATGGTGGGAAGGGCCGTACGGAGCAAATGGCCTCCAGACGAGCCTCCCGGTCGTTCACAATGAGGCTGTTGTAAAACGAGACTTCTCGTATCGATTCCTTGTACGGGTCATGGCGTCGAACCCTGCCCAGACGTTCGGCCTTACTGAAAAAGGAACGCTTCAACCAGGGACTGATGCCGATATCGTTCTCTTTGACCCCGACCTGGAGTACACAATTACTGCCGACGACAACGCATCTATTTCCGATCATTCTCTCTATGAAGGAATGGAGGTTTCGGGTAGGGTTACGAAAACCTTTGTTCGAGGATCACTCGTTGCTGACAATGGTGAGATTGTTACTGAGGACGGATGTGGCTCTTTCGTGGAGCGTCCTGTTCCTGACTGGAACCAGTGAATCACTCGGGGGCAAAGCCCAGGACATTTCGTTGAATTCTGTAAACTATTTCATCCTACTCCCTCGTTGGTATGCGTCCCGATTCTTAAGCGCATCATCAGAGCAAGCCTCTTACAATTAATCAGAACCGAATATTCGGATGATAGTGATTGACATACAACATATCCTAAAACACAAATTTGAATAATTTGATCGAATAAAGAAAATATCGCGTACAAGATAATTAAGATAGGTTAAAAATACTTTACGTACTAGCTCACGAGACATCAGTTGCTGATTTTGAATTTTGGTTATTTTACCACCTAGGCTCAAATCAGGTATATATACTGTAAAAATCAAATTTTTGGATGAAATATTTATATTATAGTAAAAAGTATGACAGATTCGTATATATTCCAAATGCATATATAAAAGGAATGTCTCAATTAGCTTGATGCCACGCATACCTCTCGTCGACAAGAGTGATCTTCCAGAAGAGTATAATATAATTGATCGGCAACGATCAAAATTACCTGAGCGAATCAATTCGGGTTTTTGGAATGATCAACCAACCGTACGTGCTTTTTCAAACAATCAAATGATGGGTGAAGCACATGTGACTGCAAATACCATCATGTGGACCGAAAGCGGTCTTTCCGATAGGGAATCTGAATGTGTTATTATGACTATTGCACAGAAGCTTGATTGCGAGTTGTTGTGGCACGATCATGTGAATTTGTCTCTCAAATTCGATCGTCTGTCCGTCTCCGAGATGCAGGATATGTCTGACGAAAATTTTGATCAGTTTGACAAGCAAACTCGTACGCTATTTAAATATGTGGTTGAGTATGTGAATAAACATGGTGCTGTAAATGACGAAACGCATACTTCACTCACAGAATATTACGACGAGGAAACCATTGTTGGAATAGTGATGCTTGCGGGGTTCTATATTTCATTAACTCATGAGGTCCAAGCCCTGGGACTCAAACGTGAGCCCTTTGTTGGTTGGAAATTAGAGAACCTTTCTGCTATCAGGTAGGGCGTTCGTCTTTCAAAACGATTCCCGCAATCATTTAGATTTCTGCAGGGGCAATAACCGGTTGTCCATATTTACCTTCGGCCATAAGTTCTCGAATTTCCTCAACATCTTTAGTAATTGTCAGGCACACAATCAATTTTATACGTGCCTTCCAAGCATGGACGTTTTCCATTGGAATGATTGTACCAGGCTCATCAGAAGACATTAGTGGTCCGTAAAAGATCCGCGGAGTAGTTACTACAGGAATTCCTGATTCCACTGCGTCGATACTTGCCTGAGTTATTTCGGGTGAGGTACCACCACGTCCAGTTGTCTGGACTACGAATCCGTCCGCCGAAAAATCACTATCAAGAGCCTGCTGCATTAATGTACCTTGAGCTCCCGCTCCAGTAGTAACAATAGGCACTGTCATTTCAGTAGTGGCCTCAAGATCACAGTCAGTGAGATCTGCTGAGTAACTTTTCGGCTCTCGATACATTTGTATCTCTTCGTCAGTAAAGCGAGCAATAGGGCCAGGTTGTCCCGATTCAAAGCTTTCGAGAGCCCAAGTGTCCGATTTCGTAACGTCACGTGCTGCATGAATTGTTTCGTTCAGAACAACGTAGACTCCACGTGACTCTGGGCCTTTTTGAAACGCATCAACACGCATCATTCGGGCTGCATTCAAGAGATTAGCCGGTCCATCTGCGTCAATAGCATCTGCAGGACGCATCGCGCCGACGAAGGCAACTGGGATTGATAGATCTAACGCTAGATCACAAAACAAAGCGGTTTCTTCTATAGAGCTTGTTCCGTGTGTTATAATGACCCCATCTACACCTTCGCTCTCTGCTTGTTTTATTGCATTTGCAATTTTCACATAATCTTGGATTAGTAATTTTGGACTCTCCTTATTCATCAAATCATTAAACTCTACATCAATATAAGATTCTAATTTTGGGACTGTTTCGATAAGCTCATCGGCACATTTCGATACTTGATAGTTTTTGTATTCGTTACCTTCGGCAACTTCTGAAGTACTAGCGATTGTTCCACCGGTGCTGATGAATTTTACAAGTGGTTTATTTTCTATCATTGAATACTCGCTCTTCTATAGAATTGAATTATTTACACATGTATAAAAATATTTTGATACTGTTATTGGACGTAGTTGGATAGCAATTCCATACCGAGACGATTTCGTAGCAGCCTCATATATAGTTCAACAGTGCTGAATTACTGTGTCGCTGGGGAGTCGCAGATCAACGGAATCGGCAGATTCCGTGATCCACACCAACGATAGTTCGCTACTCCGCCAGCAGCTGGTAATCAAAGAGCTTGAGAACCGTTCATTGGTCTTTAATTAGGCCTCACACCTCGGTTGTGTGCCGGTAGCGAGCGTCTCTTGCAGAATTGGTCGTTGCTGGTGTATCTTCTGGGCGTCTTCGATCAACCGCTCAAGCAGTGGCTGTGGCGAGTATCCCAGGAACTCACCGAATTTCGAGAGGATGAGCTGGGCGTGCGACCGGAAGGTCGCCGCCCAGCGTTCTGGTGGGAAGACGATCTCATCATCCGCTACCTCGGTGACTAACCCGAGCAGATCATGGCTCACGAGCAGTGAGAGCAACGCTGCGTACACAAGAATTTCAACAACTGCTGGGTCGGATGTGTCGAACTCATCCAACTCGTATTGTGTCTTGAGTTCACGGAACAGCAACTCTACTTCCCACCGGCACCGATACAGCGTTGCTAAATCTGACGGGAGAAACTCCTCTCGTGGGAGGTTCGTGATGTAGAGATGGTAGTCGTCGGCGTCCTCGTTGCGGACGCCGACGACGCGGAATCGCTTCGTATCTACCGAGCGGGTGCCGTTATACGGGCCTCGTTTGAACTCTGCTTCGACTTCTACGTCGATATACGTGCGGTAGAGGTCGTCTACAACGTCATGGACCTGCTTTCCATCCAAGCGAATGGCGTCGCCACGCCATTCGCGGAGTTCCTTCGTTATCACCGGGTTTGCGTTCTGTTTCAGTCGGCTGACGAAGTAGCCGTCATTCTCGTCTATCAGTGCAAACCGGCGGTACTTGAAATACGCCAAATCAAAGAGTATGAGCCGTCCTTGCAGCCACGACCCGGCTTTGAACAAGCTACTGTCGTGGGTTTTCTCGTGCGTGAGCTCGAAGCGTTCAATCGTCTTCTCGGTGGCATTATGGAGCAGGTGGAGCTTCGCTCCAGCCTGCTCCTCTTTCCGGGTTTTGTACTCCTCAGAAAGCAGCTCGTGTAGCCGAAGAATGGTCCCATCAGCGATCATCATGTCTCTAAACCGCTCAACATCAGCATCAACCGAGTCGGGAACAGCGACCTCGTCGAGAGCCGTCTCGACGAGATCGCTGAAGTACTCCGCGAGAGTGGCGTCAATCGTTGATAGAAGCCACCTGGAGAAAGCGTCTTGTCGGCTGTTGAGTTGTAACAGCGCCGAACACGAATGCCCAGACGAAGGCGGGTATCTGGAGCTTCCGATCACGCTCGACCACGCCGAGTCCCTCGGCATGCTCTTCGAGGAACTCGGATGGAAAGAGGCTAGTGAGAAGACGCATAAGACGGGTTGAGGAGGCTTGTTTGGACACACTGCTGCCTCCTCATTCCTCTCGAAAAGAAGGCTCGATAAGCGACCGCTGTACCGCTGTTCCGTGACTAACTAAAGACGGATGGTCGTTACAATCAGTACCTATTCGTCCGACTCTGTGTGAAGATGGCAGGCGACGTGATGATTTGCATCGACGCTCTCAACCGGAGGCATCCGGTCACAAGCCTCCATCCGCTCCGGACAGCGATCTTTAAACCGACAGCCACTGGGTATGTCTTTTGGGTCGGGGATCTCACCGTCAAGATTAACTCGCTGTCGATTCGCGTACGGGTCCGGGAGTGGAATAGATTGTATCAACGCCTGCGTATAGGGATGTTTCGGCTCCTCTAAGATCTGCATTGTCGGTGCCGATTCGACGATTCGGCCAAGATACATCACATTGATCGTATCACAAATATACGAGACTGTAGAAAGATCGTGTGAAATGTAGGCGATCGATAAATCGTATGACTCTACGATATTCGAAAGCAGGTTCAGAATCGATGCCTGGGTCGATACATCAAGCATTGACACCGGCTCGTCAGCCAGAATCACGTCAGGGTCGACGATTAGTGCTCGAGCAATCGATACCCGTTGTTTCTCCCCACCGGAGAGTTCTCTGGGATACTTATCGAGGTACCGCTCCGCCGGCTCGAGATGTACTTGTCGTAGAATCTCGCGTTTGCGCTCGTCACGATTATCGAGGCCGTGGATATCAAGTTGTTCTTCGAGCGTGTCCTCGACAGTGAACTTGGGATCAAGAGAATCGAACGGATCCTGAAAGATAATCTGGACGTTTCTCCGGAACCGGCGCATCCATTTATCATCGAACACCGATAGCGGATCACCCTTGAAGTACACTTCACCGCCGGTTGGCTCCTGAAGGTTAACCATCGTTTTTAATAGCGTCGTTTTGCCACACCCGCTTTCGCCGATGATACCCTGCACCTCGTTCTCCCGTAGTTCGATGTCTACTCCATCGACAGCTCGGATAACGTCGGGACCGTCGCCAAACGCATTGCGAAGGCTTGCGAGGATATCTGTTGACTGGTTGAAATGTACCTCAACGTCCTCAAGTGTTAATAGTGTCTGACTCATCTTTGAATGATAATCTGTAGTTTTGGTTTGTTCAGATCGGGACCCATAGTGGCGTTGATCGTTGCTCATTCGTCTACCCTCACCCGCGGATCAATAACGCTGTAGAGCAGATCGATGACGAAGTTGCCGATGATGACCCAGACTACAACGAGGAAGAACACAAACTGGATGATCGGCAAGTCGCGAGCGAGAACCGCTTGAACCAGTAAGTTTCCAATCCCCGGCCAATTGAACACAACTTCCACGAGTACCATTCCACCGATCGCTCGTGTCATGGAGACTGGGTACAACGTGATCACCGGGAGTGAGGAGTGTTTGATTAGGTGTCGAATCTGTCCAATAGTGTCAACACCTTTCATCCGGTGATAGTACATAAACCCTTGATTAGAGACTTCGACGACGTTCGTCCGCATGATCAGCGTTGGGAGGTACAAATAGGCAATAAAAATAGTCGAGAACGGCAGTATGTAATGATGCCAGAAACTTGTGGTCGTGTAAATACTAAGCGGATTCGTGTCCCCAAGTGCACGCGCAACGTCAGTGCTTACCATTCCAGACGAAGGAAAAATGTTCCCGAAATCGGCAAAGACGATGATCAGCAAGATTCCAGTAAAGAACGCCGGTGAAGCACCGATGAGCACGACACTGCTGACCCCCCACCTATCAAGCATTGTATCTTGGTAGCGTCCCAACACTCCCCCAATAACCGAACCAACGAGATAAGCAGCTGTAATCGCAGGAGCGACGAGAACGAACGAATTTAGTAGTCGGTCCTGAGTCACATCCCACACCGAACCGCCGAACTGAAATGAGTTCCCGGCATCCAGCGTAAGCATGTTGCCAATATACTGGTAGTACTGAACATAGAGGGGCTGATCGAGTCCCCAGTTGGCCCTGACTTGGTCAAGTGTCTCCTGATCAGCGCCGCTCTCGGCGACAACTGACGTGAAATCTCCCGGCATTAACCGGAAAAAGAAGAACAGTGCTGTCATCGCCAAAAAAATCAGTCCGACGGTGACGACTGATCGCCGTAACACATATTGTATTTGACTCATAGATGTAATTTGTATACTTGGTTATTTGGGGGAGTTGTGTTCGTTACGGCTATTCGAGACAGCTGAATTCCTCCGGACTCGGCTCTTCTCCTTCCGGCCATCGAGGCTCGAGGTCTGCCCCTTCGGGATAGTAGAGGTTGTCGTTGTCGTCCCACTCGTAGCCAGCATCCTCCAGAATTTCACGGGCAGTTTCGGGGTTTGCCCGTTCGGTATCGGCAACCTGGTTTAGATTCTCCTCGCCTGGCCAGAACGGATGACTCGGTGACAGATGGGTTGCATGGAGGATTGGTTCGGCCTCGCCCAAGGCCACCGTTTGACTGATTCGTTCTCGATCGATTGCCTGGGAAATGGCATGTCGAATAGGACGGTGTTTCGTCGGACCGAAGGGGTACTGTGCCCAGATAACCAGACCTGATGGCGTTTCGACAGTGACGAGTTCTGCGTTATCGACCTGTTCCCTAATTTCGTTTGCGATACCCGCATCGACCGTCTGCAGGTAATTTATTTCCTCGTTTCGTAATGCTGTGTAAGCACTTTGACTATCGTCGAACGCGATCAGATTGAGGTTCGAATCCGGGCTGAACACCGGATGATCGTCGAACGGATCCAGCAGTAACTGCGAACCCTGAGAGAAAGTGTTGACTTCGAAGGGTCCAGAACCGACAATCTCGTCCAGCGTGAAGTTGCTAGGGTCATCCTCCGCACCCTCATCGATGAAATGGTCTTTTGGTAGGATACCCCATTGTGGGAACACTCGTGGAATAAGCGGGACGTAAGGTTCCTCTAGATTGAAGACGACTGTCTGATCATCCGGTGTCTCGATCGAATCGTAGGGGACATCGGGGGCCCGCGGGAAGACGCCACGATTGTCATCGAGATACTCGAACGTCCATTGGACGTCTTCGCTCGTTACCGGTTCGCCGTCGTGGAAAGTCGCATCAGTGAGTGTAACCTCCACGGAAAGGCCATCCTCGCTTGTTTCGGCATCCTCTGCCAAAACGTTCATTAATTCGTAATTTTCGTCGTATGCGTACAACGGCGAATAAATGTAATTGGACCAAGGCATAATAGGCGTCGGTCCGGTGAATCGCATGTGAACATTTGACTCGACAGCCGACGGTGAGAGATTCGCACGTACTTCACCGCCGTCCAGCGCGGATGTTTCAATAAGAGTTCGGGTAGCAGAGTTGTCGATGCCAGCTGGGCCGATAGGACCCGTATCAACTTGATCAGGCAGATACGCACCGTACTGTACATTCGTGATAACCGGAATAACAGGAATATCCTCGGACAGGATACCGAACGCCTCGTTTATTATCTCGACCCGCTCTTGCTGGGAGGTCGCACGTGCCTGAGCTCTTACCAGCTCCGTGTATTCACAGTTTGCGTAGTTACTGTGGTTCCCAAGTCCGTTCGCCCCAGCCATATCCGCCGATGCACTACTGACGAATTCGTCTGGGTCGAGCCGATCCGGGTTGTTAGCATAATTAAAAATGGCGAGATGATGGGATCGGGTGTCACTGTACATATTGTCCCATTGGACACTGGACGACCTCGGCTCAATTTCGAGTTCCACTCCGATGCTCTCTGCGGCTTCTTCAATAGCCGGCACCATGCCTTCGGACATTTCAGTCAAACCGGGAAGATCCGAGACATATTCAAGGATGAGTGGTTCGACTTGTTCACCGTCCATATCCGGGTCGGTTCCGGTTCCTGTACAACCTGCAAGCGCAGCACTCGTAAGTGCTGCAGTTGCAAGATACTCTCTTCGACTCAATTGACTGCTATCTTTCTCTATCATGTGTTTTACCACATGTCCACTAAAACTGCTTTTGCATATAACACTTACTGTCTGGACATTATTTGGCATTTGAATCCCAACTTTTTGGTGCCATTACTTCGGCCATCTGTAGAAATCAGCACACAAGATTCTGTTAAACTAACCGTCGGTGTTGAGTATCAAGCTGAAGAAATTCAAATAGCCCTGTAAGTGACGTTTTGAGACGCCTCGTAACCTTCGCAACTAGTTGCGAACGAAGTTGTACCGCTTCTTACTTTCGAGACAGAGAAACTCTCATACACTGATTTGAATATCGTATGATTTTCGCACAGCCTGTTCTGCCGTTCCTAACCATCAGTTTCTTTAAACATCGTATGAAGCTATGATCGGACGGCGTTGATGACTCTGGGCACTAGGTCCAGAGAAAGAGAGCAGGCGGCGAGTTGGCGGAGCAGGCAATTCAACTCTTCCATCAGAAATTCTCCGTCCCTGTGGCTGAATGACGAGTAAGCGAGCCATATTGCCATACAGCGTCCAAACTCCCTGAAACTAGCGATCAAACTCCCAGAATTAATCAAAGTTCAACGGAACAATTCACTATGAAAAGGAACAGACATCGACTCTCAGACACTCACCGACTCATAGTAACAGTTAGTCGCTTTTGACACACTTGATGACCAATATACCAAGCCGAATCTCGTCATCAGTACTGTGATCTGAATTGCATTGGAAGTTGTTTACACTGGAATGAGATTTCGAACGACCGTCGGTGAGACTGGACCAGATGCCAAATCGGTGGCGCTCGGCCGGTCCATCACCAACGGCGAAGCAAAGTCGTTACCTCCGTCGCGGTTACGTATTCCGATGTCCCTGCCGATGGCGAAGCATGTATGTTCTCACCGTGTGGTATCTGTCGCGAACTGATCAGTGAGTATGGTGACGACCCAACGGTCATCGTTCCAGGCGATGATGGGCCGCTTGCACTTCCCGTCTCGACAGCACTTCCGTTCCCAGCGTATCCAAAATAATCGCTACTGGCGACTAAAGACGTCGGCGGCGGCAGCCGCTAACTCATCAACTGACTGTTTCCCTTCCAATTGTACTCGAATCCTGCCACTATGGACGAACAACACCGTCGGGGCGCCGGTGACTCCACGCCGAGCGAGTGCCTTGACATGTTTGGGACCAGCAACTGCCCCTACCACTACCGACTGCGGCAGCACCGCCTTTTTCAAGAGCGTTTCCAGATTCCTCTCGACTGTCTCACACGGCGGACAATCGTCTCGAAAGACATAGCAGATCGCTGCATCGGTGGTCAAAAACGCCTCAAGTTCCCCAGGCTGAACAATCGCTGCTCCCGCCAACGGTGATGTCTCAGCAACTGCCGCGTCGAATCGGGCAACAATGAGGGCGAGTTCGAGCAAGTCCATTTCCGTTGAATCGAATCCAAACGAACGAAGCCCAGACATATATCGCTCCACTGTATCGGTCTCAAAAGGCAGCTTATCCAGGGCTCCTACATCGATATCAACCGATTTTTTTTCGTCTTCCGTTCGATCCTCGCAAAAACTTCGAAACGTCGATGTGATCTCAAACGTCTCTCCCGATTCTTTAAGTACCTCTCGCCGTATAAGCCGTCCTAAGGTCGCTGATTGTTCGTCCATACCAAATGGGTTCTTGCCCCAATTGTATAAGAATTTATCCCAATCTTGTTTCAAAACCCGATCTCTGGTTCGCGCTATTATTGCCACCACCAATATTTTATAGTATGTTGTTTCGCCAATTAGCTAACGCATGACCAGCAAATTGTACAATAAGAGGATAAATGCTGTCGCAATTAAGCGAACAGTAATTAGAACACAGATATAGAATGTCGATTCAGAACTATGTGTATACTGCGGACCGGGAAACAATCCGTCGGTATCTCTCGGTAGTCGTCTACAAGTTCCGAAATCTCAGTCCAATGGTACAGTTGGCAGCCGCCTACCTGTTCGGAATTATTGTCGTTGGATTGCTTGGCCCGGAATTCGCACCGTATGAACCAGGAGCCCAGCATCTCAATGACGACGGCTCACTACGGAACACCGAGGCACCCTCAAGAGACCACTGGCTTGGGACGACAAACAGGGGTGAAGATGTTTTTTCCAGACTTGTCGTTGGAGCCAGACCGACCGTTATTGCAGGACTGCTCGGAGGAAGTATCGTAATTACCATCGGAGTGACTGTCGGAGTCATTGCCGGCTACTTTGGTGGCAAAATAGATAGCGTACTAATGCGATTTACCGATCTCGTCTACGGTGTCCCCGTGATACCGACAGCGATTGTCCTTGCAGCCTTTTTCGGAACAGGCTTTATCACCTCAATCATCGCAATTGGGCTAGTCCTCTGGCGCGGAGCGGCACGAGTGATTCGATCCCAAGTACTACAAATAAAACAACGACCGTTCGTACAAGCTGCTCAGGCGACAGGCGCAAGCACAGAAAGGATTATTTTCCGGCACATCTTTCCAAATGTAATAACGATGGCAATCCTTTTCTTTGCACTAGCCGTCGCTGACGTAATTATCATCCAAGCCGGTCTTGCGTTTATTGGTATCTCCGATCCGTTTGTACCCTCGTGGGGAATCATGCTGAGAAACGCCTATCAAGGGGGGGCACTGGGCCGTGCATTTTGGTGGTCGATTCCGCCGGGGGTTCTAATCGCCACGACTGTCCTCGCCTCCTACACGATCGGTCGAAGCCTCGAAAGCAAAGACACGAATGCCAACGCCCTCACTAACTGAATATGACACGACTCGAACTAAACGACCTCGAAATCACGTATCGGATGGCCGACCGCCCGGATATCTCAGCTGTTTCAAACGCCAGTTTCGAGATCCAATCGGGCGAGTATTTCGGTTTGGTCGGCGAAAGCGGCTGCGGAAAAAGCACTGTAGCTAAAGCACTTCTCGGCGGACTCGACGCAAATGGCGAAATCGTCTCCGGTGAGATACTGTACAATGGTGAACCGGTCCACAACTTCTCGGAGTCAGAATTTCGTAATAAGCTTCGGTGGAAAGAAATCGCTCTTATTCCACAAGGATCAATGAATAGTCTCGACCCGATCGCAAAAGTAAGCGATCAGGCCCTCGAGATTGGCCACATACACACTGACTGGAACGACAGCAAAATTCTCTCTCGGCTTGAGGAATTGTTCGAAATTGTCGGTATCGCTCCCTCACGGATTCACGACTACGCACACCAGTTTTCTGGCGGTATGGAACAGCGAGCATTGATTGCTTTTTCGCTGTTGCTCGAACCATCGTTGATTATCGCCGACGAGCCAACAACCGCGCTTGACGTCATCATGCAAGACGAAATCCTCGCTCACTTTGATGCAATCAAAGGCGAGGATCTGAGCATGCTCATGATCACACACGATATGTCAGTCGTGCTTGAAACCTGTGACTCAATGGCCGTGATGCACAGTGGACAAACAGCTGAAACCGGCTATGTCCGTGATCTCTACGATAACCCACGTCATCCGTACACAAAACTACTCCAAGAGGCATTTCCAGACGTAAGAAATCCCGACCGAGATCTTGCCGAAATTGAGGGCCATCCACCAGAGTTGACAGACGATGTCGACTATTGTACGTTTGCTGACCGCTGTCCGTGGGCCCGCCCAGAGTGTTCGGACTCGCCTCCACCGCTCGAGTCTGTCGATGGTGAGACTGGCCACGAAGTTGCATGTGTCCGTAGTGAACAACTGGATCTGGGCTCACGTGATCGAGACTAAACATTCGAACAACAGTAATAGTCGACTCGAAAGAAGCTGATCGTATAGCAAAACGCTCAGCGTACACTAACAGTTATTTGAGGTCATAAGTATATTCGGTAGTTCCCATTAGGTCAAAGGATAGTCACAACTGACAGGATTGGATTCTCAAAAAGCGTCTGAGTTGGTGCTGTGAACTTTCTATACCATCCAGACACTGTTCTTACGGTTTCTGAGCTTGAAATCTTAGTGGAGAGTCTCCTCGAAGAGCCGTGTTTAATCGCCTGAAGGGATCGGAATCTCCTGTTCTGCGGCCTTCTTGATATTATAGACTGCACACATCAGCGCAAGCTCACGGAATTCTCAGTGCCAGATACGCGCTCGCAGGGAAACGCCCAGTGAGCGCTTGACCGACGAGAAGACGCTCTCTGAGTTAGAGCGTTGGTGATAAAGATTATCGTTGATCCGAGCGTTGTGGGTGTGATCATAGGGCTTGTTGATGCAGTGCTTGATCAGTTGACGGACGCCAAACTCTTCTCGGAGATATTCACGTAACCACGTGCAGTCATAGCCTTTGTCAGCGATAATTATATCTGCGCGTACAGGCGGGAACGCGCACACAAACTTGGAACCGACCTCATCTTTTTCCCGGTTGGCTCACCGTACCTCAACCCAATTGAGCCAGTCTGGAAAAGCCTCAAATGGGAATCTTCGCCCCTGATCGTGGAGGGCGCGGCCGAATACCGCGCCCTCATTGATGAGATCTTCACGAAACTAACTGATCAGCTGAGTTTCGCGGGGTCGTGGATTGAGTATCATCTCAGTGCATTCATTCAGAAGTTGTGTCAATCACTAAAGACGGCGTACACCAAGGTGTAACGCTTGTTGCTCACGCGTCGTAGAGCGTAAGCATAGGCATGGAGTACGGTGATTCCTGATTCGGCTTTTCTATAAGTAGAGCCCGTCTGTCTCGTCTTCATCACCGTAGTAGGGTCGCAGGGTGAGAACTGGTTTATTCGGTAAGTTGTCAACTGCGTCATGAAGTGAGCACAATTTACCGGTGACAGAGTCGGTAGGAATGAACTTTCTTGCCTTCGTTTCGCCTGCTGACAGCCTGACTCCAGAAGCAACAGTACAAGCTATCAGGCCGTCACTTACGGCCCTACACGGGTTTTAAATACTCACAACGTGACAACATATACTGAATATGGACGATTTTATCATAGCTAATGCAGCGACACGATCAGGACGCACAGTGGATATCGAGATCCGAGATGGAATTATCGAGGCAGTCTATCAAGCAGGCAGCGCGGATTTTGCCTCGTTCGATGAGAATGACAGATATGATGCAGACGGACGGTTAGTCACGCCGACACTTGTCGAGCCTCACACGCACATTGATATCGGACTGTCTGCCGGAAACCCACGCTGGAGTCAGACAGGGACTCTCGAAGAAGGATGGCGTCTGTGGGACGAACGCAAATCAGAGATTACTATCGAGGGGACGAAACGTCGAGCGAAAAAAATCGTCACATGGTTCGTGGCAAACGGCATCACAAAAATCCGAACTCATGTCGATACCTCGGCTCCCGATAACGTGTTGGTGGAAGCACTGTTGGAACTTCGTGAAGAACTATCGGATGTCGTGGATCTACAACTCGTCGCAGCCCTCACCGGATCACCAGTAACAAACGAGGACCAACTGCGTCGTTTGAACGAAGCCCTTGAGCGCGGACTCGACCTTGTGGGTGGGATGCCTCACAAAGAGAATACGCGCGAGGATGGCGTCGAACATATAAAAATTGTCGTGGACTTGGCACGAAAATATAATAAGGGGCTGGACCTCCACATTGACGAGACTGACGATCCACACTCACGGTATACGGGCGTGCTGGCCGATCAAGCTCTCCAGCACGGAATCGGTGAAGACGTAACCGCGAGTCATACAACCGCGCTCCACTCGTATCCCAACGCCTATGCTGACAAACTCATCCACATGTTGGCCGAAAGCGGAGTAAGTGTAATAACGAATCCGCTGGCGAACGCGGCCCTCCAAGGCCGCTACGACGATTATCCACGCCGAAGGGGCCACACCCGAATCGACGAACTCCGCGATGCGGGCGTTACCGTTGGCGTCGGCCAGGACGACGTCATGGACAACACCTATCACTACGGGAACGGTGACCCGTTAGGAGCATTGTATGTGCTGATGCACTTTGCCCACATGGACGATCACGCGAGTCTCTCTGCCCTCTGGGAGATGTTGCTCGATGGAAACGCAGAAATCTTTGGTGTCGACAACTACGGGCTCAAAGAAGGGGCTGAAGGATCACTCACTGTGTTCGACAGTCCAGATACATTCAACGCACTCCGTACGCAGTCACCGCGTACGCTAGTTCTCAAGAATGGACGAATTGTCGCGCATACCGCAAAAGAATCAGCAGTGAATTTTGGGCAGACTGACCAACAGGTCGAGTTCAATCATGTTCCCTGAGTTGGATATATATATATCAACTTGGTAACTTGTTCTCCTCGTTCAAAAACGTACTACCAACTATCATTTGGTAAGTAAAGTCGTCGCAATAGTATACAAACGCTCTCTTGGAGAAATCTATAATCCACAAATTATGTCTGTGAATTTCTATTCGTACTTCACACCATTTTTTGGACTTATGGCCTCTTTGATACTGTCAGAGGTCGATCCACGCGTGCTTCTCAGTGGCGAACGATCGCTCATTCGAAGCACCTTCAGCGAGTTGACGTTCGATCTGTTCGGCCAGCGTCGCTGCCGACGCCGTGATCTTCTCTCGCCGGTCGTCGTCTGCAGGCAGCAGTACCGCGAGGCTCCCGAGGCAGTCCCCACTCGGAGCCCTGATCGGAAGACAACAGGCAGACTGTGAGCTGGTCGTCGAGAGTCGACCAACGGCGAGACCGTCAGCAGTGAGCTGGCCGGCAAGCTGGTCGATGTCGTAGGCTTCCGTCGTCAGTAACTCGCGTTCGTCCGATGCGAGACAGGAGACAACACCGGCCAGACACTCAGCGAAGGGGGAGGCAGTGCCGAGGGTGACCTCGCCTGACACACTGAGCTCGTGGGCGTCGATTATGACGATCTCCTGTTCTGTCCGTGCATACAGCACGACACCGGTATTGAGGCGTTTGGCGTAGCTGCTGAGTAAACTTTGGGCTGCTTGGTAGATCGGTGCGTTGGTCCGAACCCGGTGGCCCAACGAGAGTAGCTTCGTCGACAGCTGGTAGTGGTCACCGACTTTGGTGACGTAGCCGAGCTCCCGAAGCGTGCTCACATGGTTGTGAACGATGCCTTTGGTCATACCTAACTCCGTCGCAATCGTCGAAACACGTGATGGACTCGCTTCGTCGAGGTGTTCTATGATCGTGAACGTCCGTGCGGTTGTTTCGACAGGTCGCGTCGCCTCATACGTCATGATACTACTTGTTAATCAAGAGATTTAATTGTTGGCACCTGTGTTGTTCTACCTTATAGAATGTGTCTGTGACACCAGCTGAACGAACCCGTGGTTATTATGTATGCGGCCAGTATATATTACAAACATATGTCTGTAATACTATCTTGTCGAGAGAACTACGTAGTATCCTGCAGTCTACTTCGTTTGTGAAAATAGAACAGTTGAGTTTAGTAGACACCGGCCTGCTCGGCTTTCGTGAGAACACGTTTCGCCATTCGATACATTTCTTTGTCGATCACATTGTCATCGATTGCGGCGATTTCACCGGGCTCAGTGTGCTGATAGCGCTCGATGATCTCTCTGGCACGGTTGGCCTGTTCGACTGTCGGTGCGAACATCTCGTTGGCGACGTCGATCTGATCGGCGTTGATGACGACCTTGCCGTCGTAGCCCAGTGCGTGTTCGTTGTGACAGGCTGCACGAAACGCTTCGAGATCCGTCGTTCCGAAAGGGCCGCCGATCGTCGACAATCCTGCACCGGCTGCTGCGTGGGCAATCCGTGATAGTGGATAGTGCCAGTAGTGTCCGGGATACTCCTCGCTGCCATCCGTCGCACCGATCGACGCTGCGTAGTCGGCCGGCCCGAAGACCATCGCCGAAAGACGGTCGTTGGCCTGTGCAATCTTGACGGCCGAATTCATCCCCCGCGCGGTTTCGATCTGTATTGACAGATCGATTTCGCCGGACGTGAGCCCGACATTCCGTTCGAGACTTCGGAGAAGTGTTTCAATCGCGTGGACGTCGCTTGGGGTCTGGACTTTCGGGACGATTAGTGAGTCGACTGCAGTACCGACTGCTGACAACGGTTCGATAATGTCTTGGTACCACCATCGGGTGCCGATTCCGTTGATACGGTAGCTGAGTGTGGTTTCTCCCCAGTCGTGGTCTCTGATTGCTTCGATGAGGTTAGTCCGCGCAGTCGATTTTTCACTGGCTGCGAGTGAATCTTCGAGGTGAAATAACACCTCGTCGGCATCACTGTTTGCAGCCTCGGCGACTTGCTGTCGACTGGTTGCAGGGATCGCGAGAATAGAGAGTCGGAGTGTGTTGATTGAAGCCATACCAGTAGATATGTCAGAGTCGTAAAAAAGCGTATCATATATCGCGGACTATCGTCGATTGTATATGGGGTTATGAGATTTATATTCACCTCCAGTTCCAGATATTCTACCCGCTGAACACATACCTTCACGGAGTAGGCCAATTCCGCGAATATGAGCCTCAAAAACACCTCGATTGTCATAACTGTGGGTCCGAAGAGACGTTCTATCGGGCAGCAAGCACAACGCTACATCTTGGGGAAAACCAAATGGCGATGTACGAGTTGTGGCTACACGTTCGTCAAAATCAACGAGATCGACAGTTTGCCAGCCTGAGGGTGGTCGACTGCGCGAGTGACGAATCGAACTGTGAGATATGAGCTGACTGATTCGTACACCGGCTTGCGTGTATCCGGTGACTCCCTCGCTCTGCGAGTATGATGCTGAGTTCGGAACGTCGATAGATCTGTGCGCGCGGAAGAAATGTACTGCAGCAACGCCGACACAGATATAATCAGCAGCAAACACATCGGAACCTACCAGATATCTCCTCGTCGCGGCGTTCAATACCCTAGCTGCGTTGCTGCTCTGAGTATCACGCGCTCCAGAGAGACACCAGTGCAACAATTATAAACTGCTTTGTGCACTAAATATTCTCATATATAATTATACAAAATGCGGGTTCTGACTCCAGCAGTGTTCCATTTTGAATTACATCGAACATTGGCACCCACCACTACGGAGTAACTCTCCGACGGTGTAGTCAGATCCACACTTCGGACAGACAATACGAATGTCCACGAGGACGTCATAGTCGTCGCTATCGAGATGATCGGCTGACGATAATGAGGATATCGCGGACCCAGTAACAGCGGTGACTCGGCCCTGAAGTTTTTCTATTGCTTGGACTTTCCCTTCGACAGGGTCGGTTTCGTTTTCCGGCAAGCTTGCCTCGCGGTCTTTCTTCAGATATGTATGGATTGCTTGGTGAGACACGAAGCTACTGATAAGACTGTCTGGGTTGATTCCTTCACGCTCCAGGCGTCGTTGCGCACGAGTTCTCTCTGATCTGGATCCGTTCTTCAGTGCCTCATACGTTCCACTGACTTCGAAGTTCATCGGAGAAACACCCGCTTTGCGGAGTGTTGCCTCAAGTACAGCCTGATTAAATTCTTCAGCGAGACTACGAAGGCTCGTTCGTTCGCCCGTCTCCCCGATCCACTCTGCTTCTATCCGTTCACCCATTCCCTCTAGGTCGTACTCCTCGATGACTCGTGCCACTTTGGTACGTCGACCACCGGACTGATTAGACATATCTATCTGTACTCAGCTTACCCTTACAAAGTTAATGGTGTAATGTTTAGCCTGTTACAGTTGGTCACTATTCTCGTCGGGCTAGATTGAACTCTCGTTTTCGACGTACGTGTAGGTATCAGGGAGGCCAACAGCGTCTTCGGGAAGCAAAGCAGCGACGAGATACGTTGCGTGATCACGGAAGTAATCCACAACTCGGGCGATACGGTTGGAATCGATAGCTTCCAGAGAGTCGAGAATAATGAATGGGACGATCTCATCGACGTCGTGGACGAGATAACCGGCGAGCGCGAACACGAGACCCGTTACCTCTCGCTCGCTCTCTGAAAGGTGTTCGATCGTGTCCTCGTAGGCGGTTCCATCGGCTGCTGTTCGAACGATATGGAGATCGAAACGGGTACGTGTCACCTTTCGGCGTCCTTCTCGTATCTCCGTCTCGCGTCGTTCAATCCAGATGCGCGCAAGATTTTCGTACTCAAGAAGTTCGAGCACTGTCTCCATATGTTTATTAAATGATTCGACAGCATTCTTCTCAATACGGTCGACGCGGGTTCGGAGATCGACCAAGCGCTCCGAGAGTTCCTCGCGCTCCTGCCTGAGAGATTTCCGCTGTTCAATCGCGGTTTCACGCTCCTCAATCTCTGCATCAATCGTCTCAACTTCGTCCTCAAGCTTCTCTATACGAAGTTCGATACCGTTCGATTCGCGGTGTAGCTCAAGGACCTCATCGTGGTCTTCCAGCTCGATCGCCTCGGCGTCCGCCTCCAGTTCATCGATTTCTGATTCTTTCTGCTCAATTCGATCCTCAAGGTTGTCGATACGATCCTGTGTAGACTCGATTTCGGATTTGACTTCAGATAGTCGACGCTCAGCACGCTCTTGTTCGCGTCGGTGCGTTTTGAGCTCAGACTGACGGTCATTTAATTCATCGATCTTGGTACGGATCTCGCTTCGCTCGTTGAGTTTTGCCGATCTAAGTTCGCGAAGCTGATCGAGTGTACCCTCGATCTGCTCGGTGTCGACCTCGGAGCCGCATGTCCAACAGACAGTCTCATCGGCACTGGTCAGTGCTGCTGTGGGATCGTTGGACGCCGTGTCGGCTCCGAGTGCATCATCGATATCAAAACCTTCGCCGTCAAGCATCTCTTCGTTGAAACTGACCACACTACCGAGCTGGTTGATTGTATCGCCGAGAGAGCGTTTACGCTGGCGTAACTCATCGAGGCGTCCTGCGATCCGATCAAGATTTTCTTCTGGTTTATCGAACTCCGTATGCGTCTCTTTGAGTTCGTCACGCTGAGTTTTGAGTTCCGAGAGCGTCGAGCGTTCGGTTTCAAGATCGAACTGAAGATCCTCTAACTCCGCTCGTGCGTCTCGAACCCGCTGAAATGCTTTTTCCAACTGTTGTTTTCTGGTATGGCTTTCCTCGACACCAGCATCGAGCGCATCGAGCTGTTCTTGTATAGCTTTTACCTCCCCGCGTGCTGTTTGGAGTTCTTTGCGCTTTTCTCGTCGATCTGCCTCTAGTTCTGGTAGTTCGAGTTCGATCTCATCCAACCGCTCGATCTCCGTTTCGAGATCATCACGCTTTCGCTTGCAAGCCTCTATTTCTGCCTCGATACTATCGGTGTCGATGGGCCGCATAATAATCTCACGAAGGTCGTCACCTCGGGTAACTGCCCGACGTGCTTCGTTGTTCTCAACTAAAAATGCGAATAGATCCGCCAGTTCAGGATCATCGAGATACGGATCTCCATCAAAAACAACGGTTCCGTTTTTGCGGGTAAGTCTTCGTGTATAGGTCTCACCATCGAATTCAAGCGCAACGGATCCTTCATCAGCGTCGCCCTTCAGCGAACCTCGTTTACTCCCGAGAGCAGTCATCAACGCCCGGAGAAATGACGTACGGTTCGTCGCATTACGTCCCGCTAAGATAGAAACACGTGGGTGAATAGAAACCTCCGTTTCATCAATCCCGCCGATGTTTTGAACGTGTACGTGAGCAGTAGATTCTGAAAGTTTATTTTCCGACATGACTGCAGATTGTACGATCAGCGATTTAAATCTGTCCCAGTAGGAAATTCGCAAACAATAGGTGTGAAAGGCCGTGTTTAATCACTAGACAGCGTCGGATTATGTCGCCAGAGTAAGGCAGTTGAAGCAGGAGACTACGGAATGTGTCAACCCTAATCTCCCGCTTCACTGAACGGGTCACGTTCGCCATTAAAAGGATTGCCGATGATTGGGACGAACCTGCCGCCCCAGAAGGGGGCGGCGGGTTCACTGATGCAGCGATGATATCCCTCCACTGTCTCCGGATTTACCTCAACACGACATACCGGATGACGATTGACCTGTTGACGGAGATGCCGCAAATATGCCGGGAGATCGGCCTTGAACCGGCCGATCTCCCTCATCCATCCACGTTATGTCTCGCATTCGATAGAATCGAGATGAAGGTCTGCCGGACGCTTTTGGAACAATCAGCACAGCTGCACAACACCGGCCCAATTGGAGCGATCGATGCGACATACTTCGAGCGCTCGCCTGCGAGCCGCTCGTACTGCAATAAGACAAAGTACGACGTACAAGATCTCAAAGCGACGAAACTCGTTGATACAGAGACGAACGTTATCCTCGATTTGCACTGCACAACCACCAGAGAGGGAAGTGATGCCGACATCTGCAAGCAACTCGCCCGCAAGCACGCGGGCGAGTTGCAGGTCCTTACCGCCGACAAAGGCTACGACTGCACGTGGTTACGCGAATACCTCCGAGAGGATCTCGGCGTACGGCCACTGATCAAGCACTGTATCAACAAACCCTACGATCACGCCCACAACGCTCGGATTAACGACGATCTCTACCACCAACGCTCCATGTCAGAGAGCGTCTTCTCGTCGGTCAAGCGCTCGCTGGGCGTTGCCCTGCGAGCGCGGATCTGGTATCGAGAATTCCGTGAACTCGCGCTGATGTGTGCAGTGTATAACATCAAGAAGGCCGCAGAACAAGAGATTCCGATCCCTTCAGGCGATTAAACACGGCCGTGTGAAAACAAGCAATCGTCGTCTTGGACAGAATGAACGTCCAGAGGTACGGTACAACACACCCGGGTCGATTGTGCGTAGAAGCCGATAGATGAGGATAAGCTGAGGTCTGTAGATACGCAGGGTCGTCTCGACCATACAATGATGGGTTACGGAAGTTCCTCGGTGAATCATGTTCCGCTCAGTCGACTCTCGGGGGCCGGAGCACTAGCTGCTCTAATAACGCTAGTATTGATAACTATAGGCGCAGTTATGGAGTAAAGAGCCTCAAGACGCATTTCACGTTCAACTGGAAATCCGTGGTCGGAGATCGTCTCGAATGCTGCTCAGGGTTCAGCAGGGTCGGTGGCACTCTGATAGGTCGAAAACAGACACAGCTGACGGTGAACACGCCTGTTCCACTGGATAGAACGTCATAAGCGGTCGACGAAAAGGTATTTAATGTCCTCTCGACGAACGCAATGCTTGTCAATATTGTCCGTGGCCCAGTCGTTGAGACGGGCGCTCTGGTGGCAGCATTACGCGGCAACGATATCCGAAGCGCTGCGCTTGATGTTACAGATCCCTAGCCACTGCCCGTCGATCATCCGCTCTGGAAGCTCAGCAACTGTCTTGTTACTCCGCATAACGCGGGTCACACCCCGGAGTGCTGGAGTCGCTGTACAGAGATACTTTGCGGCGCTATAGCGGAGGCCTCACTAGACTGAATAGCCTCTGAATCCAGACTCTCCAAGACACAGGTTGTGAGTGTATCACCGGAATGCGACGCATGCTGGTTGCTGATCAGGAGCCAGCAACAGCAGATGATGACGTGCCACACAGAATGTAGTTTCGTCCCCCAGAGTTTGATTATCAGACTGATCACACAAATCGGGATCGCCCGTTCTCAGAGGGGGTACACAAAGCAGCCTACGGCTCTTCTGTTTCGACAGTGTTCCGGAGGGTGCCTATTCCCTCGTACGTAATCTCAATTTCGTCACCAGGTTCGATGAGTCCAGGATTCGCCGGGCTGCCAAAGGCGATAACATCGTCAGGCAACAGTGTGAGCCGTTCAGAGAGGTATGATACGACATCATGAGGGTTGAATAGCATCGACTCAGTATTTGATCGTTGCCGTTCTTCGCCGTTAATTAGCGTTCGTATATTGATATTCGTTGGGTCGATATCAGTCTCAATCCAGGGTCCAAGCGGCGCTGAACCGTCGAAGGCCTTTCGTGCTGTTCGACCATCCTGATCAAGTGCATCCACATCGTTCATGATCGTATACCCGCGGAGCATACCTTCAACATCATCCGGAGAGACGTTTCGACATTTCTCACCGACGACAGCTGCAAGTTCACCAGCATAGGTGACTTCATTGGAAAAGGTTGGATACGGAATTGGGGACTCAGGAGGGTGTGTAGCCACGCAAGGTTTGATAAAGAAATCTGGTTCTGTAGGATGTTCGTAGTCCATCAGGTCGTTCGTCGACGTGTAGTTTCGACCGACACAGTAGAGCGTCGAAGGAGACACGGGTGCGAGGAGATTCGCGTCAGGACCGATCTCATATACTCCCTGTTGCGATCTGAGAGATCCGTTTTCGTAGGTACCTGTTACAATTCCGTCTGGCGTTTGAGTACGAGCAATTTTCACGGATACTAGATGGTCAACCAGTCAATAAAAATCTTGTTTAAATCACAAAACCCGCGATTCAAACAGTGGCCAGTTTGCACTCTTTCGGCTGGAAGGAAGTGAGATGTACGGTCGACATCTAAAGGTAAGTGACTGCCTCCGGGCTTGACCCGGAGACGGCTCACGGTGTGTCTGGGATGTGGCGGTATGCCTACCCAGACTCAGCATCTCTGCAATCGTTCTATACAGTAGAATTATGCTGCAAAAGAGTTTGTGCATTTCTGAATATTACTGTTTTCACCAAGCTAGTGATATACAGTCTCACGATTGCTGGGGCGAAACCGCGCGATACTTACGTATCGTACACACTTGATCGATTGAATGGCGCGATCTGTCCTTCTGACTGGGGCTGGTGGCCGTGTCGGGCAGGCGATCCTCCAGGATCTCGGCGACGCTTACGATTGGCGACTGCTGGATCGTGAGCCACTCCCACAAAAGAAGCTTCCAGACGGTCTTGATAACAACGACGTATATGTGAGCGACGTGACTGACAAGCAGGCCGTCAGAACTGCTGCCGAGGACTGCGAGGTTATCATCCACCTCGCCGGCGATCCCCGTCCATACGCACCATGGAAGAGTGTCCTGCGAAACAATATTGACGGCACACAGACCGTATTTGAGGTTGCTGTTGAGATCGGGATCGAAAAGGTCGCATTCATCTCTTCGAGTCATACCGTCGGTTTCTACGAGGAAGGGCGCAAGCCAGATATTTATCGAAAAGACTCCTCGTATGATCTTGACGGCACCGAACTTCCCCGACCGACCAATTTTTACGGCGTCTCAAAAGTGGCTGGCGAAGCCCTCGCCCGCTACTATCACGATGAATACGGGTTGTCTACAATCTGTGTCCGGGTCGGTAACTTAACCAAATCTCACCCACCACGGAATTATGAGCGTGGGCAGGCAATGTGGCTCTCTCACCGGGACTGTGCGCACCTGTTTGATTGCTGTATCACCGCAGAGTACGAGTATGAGATCGTCTACGGCGTTTCAGATAACGATCGCAACTACTATGATGTCGAACGCACCCGCAGCGTGTTGGGCTACAAGCCACAGGACAACTCTGCGGAGTTCCATCTCGATGGCACCCCGAAGAAACGGGTTGAAATAGAAGAATAGCAGAGAGATCGAAACTGACGTCCGTCATCTGTAGACTGTCTCAACGTTTGACCGTTCCAATATTGTCTCAATATCTCTGTACTGGCTCCAAACAGACGGACGTCGACTCAAACTATTAGGCGTTCTATTCTCATGAACAACATTCGACGGTGAGATCTTGAAAATATCAGATTACTAGTTGTGTTGGGACTCGTCGTCAAGCAGTTCCTCTCATGGCTCATCCTTGGGCTGTTCATCTACTCCGTCACCCGACCCATTACGTAGCGACTCCACCGACATATCGCCTCGCCGACTCTCGTCGCGATGCGAACGCTGTTCTTGATAGTCATCCACTAAAATCGTCGAATCATCAAAGTATATGCCAGCTTGAGCCATTATCTTCGCAAAATATTCCGTAGAGGCGTTGTGTTGGACGTAATTGTGTGCAACGGGTATAAATAGTGGAAAATTATAGTACGACTGTGAATCAGCATTTATTGATTTCTTTGAAGAATTCAGTAAGTCGTTTTGACGTTTTAATTATTTTAGGAACAATCTGGTTTCTCGGAAAGTTCATACGGTATGCATTCCCACCGCTGTTTGAGTTGCTACAGCAGACATTTGCAGTCTCAACAACGTTGATTGGGTGGAGTTTTAGTCTGTTTTTATTCGCATATGCTATGATCCAGTTTCCCTCAGGCTACGTGTGTGATAAATTCGGAACAAAGTCGGTTATTTCAGGTGGTATACTTGTTTCGTCGGTCGGTGCACTCATACATATTATCGATACATCTTTTTTTGTCTATCTATTCCTGATGGTTATACTTGGGGTGGGCACAGGGGTTCACAAAACAGCTGCAGTTCAGCTGCTCTCCGATACGTATCCTGCACACAAAGGTCGCGTTTTGGGTATCTTTGATACGTTCGGAACAGTTGGAGGTGTGGTGGCACCACTTGCTGTCATCATCGCAGCGAGCATCCCTGGGACCCGTCCAGGATGGCGTATACTACTATTCGGAACCGGTATTTTCGGTCTTGTTATCATGGCCACATTTATAATACGAATTGACGACGGATTTTTCGGGAATATCAGAAAGGTCTTCGATCAGAACATACGCTCGACGTATTCTGAGACCAGTGCTACAGCGAACGCGACCAACGAGCACCTAAACTCAGATACAGCCTGGAGCTCATATACGCAGCTTTTCGTCGACCGTCGTTTCAATACGTTTGTCGTTGCTTCAATTTGTTTTGCATTTACCTACCAAGGGATCGTGGCATTTCTACCACTTTATTTAATCCAAGAGGCGGGACTAACGCCGTCAAGAGCAGGTGCACTGTATAGCATTCTTTTCCTAGCGGGGTTTTGCCAGGTTGTTGCTGGAGAATTCAGTGATAAATTCGGTACACTCCCCGTGATAATTGGTGCACTCAGCCTAACGACCGCCTCAATACTACTACTTATTGTCGGGACTGATGCTGGGATATTTGTGCTCGGTGTCGCTACCCTATCCATCGGGCTTGGTGCTCACAGCTTTCGGCCAGTACGAGGCGCATATTTGATGGATTCACTTCCAGATGACCTTTCGGCTGGTGGGCTTGGTATCGTCAGAACGCTACTGATGGGTTCAGGTGCAATTGCACCCGGTATTGTGGGGACTATTGCCGATATTTTTAGCTTTAGACTGGCATTTGTGATTTTGTCGGTCTCAATCGGAGTTGCTACAGCGCTATCTATTCTCTTGTTACTGATGGGTCCCAATAGTGTCTCGAATTCGTCGACATCATAACCTACCTCGACGTGAAAATCTGAGATACATACCCTCTATATCTACAGATCGATCGAAAGAGAACGATGTGTTCGTAGCAGGCCAAATGATGAATCGATCAGTGTATCGGCCAAAAAAATGTCAAATCTCTGCCCTTCAGACCTAAGAATTATACAAGCGTCCAGTAGATAGGTGAATGCAAGATGGAATCAGAATCGAAGAATCAAGACCAGAATACGCAAACTCAATCTGTCCCATTTTCTCCGGCACTCAGTGCTCTAACGCGACACATATTACCGGTTGTGCTTCTGTTGCTTGCTTTTAATTACGTCCGTCTCACGTACGGGAACATACCGTGGCAAAATCTTCGGTAGAGGGTGTCATAGAATAGGTCGCATACCAAAGAACAGGGTTGAGAAGCCGTGTCCAGCAGCACTCAAACCCTGCAAGATGAGCCTTGGATAGACGAGTTCTTTAATCTCGTGGCAGTTGAGACGCTTCCGCTCTT
>LKMJ01000817.1_pt1 | contig 25744 bp, 40 predicted proteins | sample 643391 | NCBI WGS metagenome assembly LKMJ01 (sample SAMN04112250, study PRJNA286221) | soda lake metagenome | biome: soda lake; feature: Kulunda Steppe; material: water; isolation source: sample PL-Br10 brine of Picturesque Lake | place: Russia: Kulunda steppe | collected 2010-07 | reverse complement strand
TTTGACGTGCTCAAATACAGCTATAGCTGAACTGAGCAAGGGATCAAATACTCCTCCAACTAACTCAACTAACCTCAGGCTCACAATGCAGCATAAATCTGGCACTGCATAAATCTGGCGTGACACTCCTACTTGTATTTATGATCTTTGTTGCGTATTGAGAAGTAAATAAGCTTTGGAGCAGGTAGATTTGGAGATTCTGAGGCACTGCTGCCTAACGGGTTGAGGGGAGCTGGCATGCACCCCCGGGTTTATGGACCAATAACAATAAATAGCCAGCAAGAAAGTGTGCCGTTCGACATGTGAGGGAGTACTGCAAAATTAATCTCAGTGTCAGCTCAGGCAAGATTGGCGTCACGGTTTCTCAACGGTTGAGAAACACGTATTATCATATACACACAGCTCACACTCTTATATTTAGCATATATCTTGCACTCCGAGTCTGCTTCTTCCTGCTTGCATTTCAGCGATAGCTATACTTGAGCACATCAATGACAGACTTGTAGTATACCTTGTTGTCATCAAGCTACAAGCAATTTCTCTACGTGACAGCTTGGTAGATTTTTTACCTAGAGCCTTGGTGACCCGTAGGCCCCCTACCTCCAGCTTCAGTCCATGCCACCAGCAATAACCCGCATCATAAACATAATCAGTGAGCAAACCTTGCAGCTCAACTCTAGAAAGCAATCAGATCTGGTTATCTGGCTGGTGACGCAAGGCGTGGGGATTGTTGCGAAGGGACCTGTGCTCATTAAAAGAAAGAAGCCACTGTAATGCCAAATCACTGTCATTGCTGAATGACCATGTAAGATACACAAGCCACATCCCCCTTAAGATCACTCTGACTACGATTCATCGCTGACTACGATTTGTCGTGACACCACAACACACTTTGGCCCGCTTTCATCTTCAAAGCGTCACACATGCAAAACCTGAAGGGCACTAGGAGAATGGGCATGGTCTGCATACACTCCCAAACATTGGATTAAACCACTAAGAGAAGCACCAGGATCAATTGATAATGATACCAGACACGAAGTAAACATTATTATGCATGTGCGGCAATTAGACTTCTGGCATGTGGCTAGCCTGCGCTCGCAATCTGCTAGTCATAGAGGGCGTCACATCCCCAATCAGGAGCTTAACATTGGTCCGTTACTTGATAGAGCCTACCGCGCAACACAGGTCTAGTTTACAGGCCCATGAAATAAAAGTGGGCAGCCAAGACATAGCTGCCAACAGCAGGGGCCCACATCTGACGAGCTAAGTGCTTCCTTTTACCTACTGTGCTGCATGCTTTTCAGCAGCAACCTCGGCCTCAACCTCCGCTTTCACAGCCTCCTTGTCCTCCCCCATTGCAAAACTCAGCAGCTCTTCAAGGCGCACATCCTTGTGCATGCTAAGGAACTTGTGCTTACTCAACGCCTCTATGTTGGGCCGCTTCCTGGTCTCCTTGATGAGGCACTGGGCCACAAAGTCGCACAGCTCCGGCGAGAAGCCGTCCTCACTCGATAGCACAGGTGGGGGCTCGTGCACAATGTACTCAAGCAGCTCCCAGAAGCCCAGCGGCTGCGCAGGCTGGTTATGGCCTGCAGGGATGAAAAGATACAGACGTGCCGATGGAGGAACGGTTCGATGGATGGATGGGTAGGTGGATGGATTAGGATGAATATAGCACTCGCTCATGCTTACAGGCAGAGAACGGCTAAGTGCAGCTGATCATTGCAGGATAAGTGCAGCCACACGCCTGAGGGGAGGCGACAGAAACATGTACCATCCTGAACTAGGCGGCTAACGTGAGGGCAACAGATTGAAGTGCAGGCCAGACACAAGTGCGTCCAGTTCGGCAGCTGCGCACATACCCAGGGGGGGGTAGGGGTATCTCCCCAGTGCACACTCCACAAGCGTAAGTCCAAGGCTCCACATATCGCTGTCAAATGAGTACTCATCACCATTGATCCTCTCAGGGCTCATGTAGGTCACCGTGCCCACCTGGGGACATAGGTGGGTGCGTGCTTTTGTTCGTAAGTAATGTGTCTGTACCATGTGCGCATCAATTCAGGTAATCAACGGATGACCCATATGCCGCAAACACCAGTAGCCTTAGGCAGGCAAGGGGCCTTATCTATACTGAGCTATCCATTGATGCACGCATGGGGAGTGTTAGGGGACCTATGGTGCAATGGGGGTTCGGGGGGTACAAGTAATTTTTACCCCTCCCTGTACTGTAGTGCTCCTTTAATCTTGCGCGGTCTCAAAATAATTATATCAATTAATTTGAATTGCGAGGCCGCTGGTTTTCTAGCCCATGTCTGCAAACTTCAGTGTCCGCGTTCATTTACTGCTTGTCTGGTGTACTTGCCCACTCTCATCTTCCATTTCTTCATTTGAGGACTCTGAGGAGGTCTCTAACTCCAGATTCTCTAGCTCTTCCCGGGCCTTCTTCCTCCCCCTGCCCCTGCCCCTTCCACCCCTTCCAAACCACTCTGCCATGCTCAGCGCAAATTCCTTTTCCCACTCATGCAAGCAAGAATGGTGACGCCCAGAGATGCACGTGCACATGCTCTTTTCCCTGCATGTCCAACCTGAGCCATACCTGCTGCCGCTTGTCCCATTCAGCTGCTTTCTCTACCTCTTCCGCTGCTCTGCTTGACAAGCGCAGTTGCAAGCTCACATGCACCTGATGGCTTGGCAGCCGCAAGGGCAGCAGCTGTACTCAAACCGCGGGCTTCTCTTTCATGAATGATGAAGCACGCCTCCCTAGCCTTGGCCTACCCACAGGCCTGGGAGGAGCTGGAGAGGTCTGGCTGCAATGGCAGCAGCAAGCACCCTTTCACGCTCAGCAACTCTCTAAGCCAGGGTGGGGTCCTGGCGGATACGTAGCTCCCCAGGCTGCTCATCACCCCCTGAGCGCTACCGCTTTGAACAACATACATCGAAAAGTGTCCTTTGCCTGTTTGGGACGTGGGCGTCCTGGGGGAGGGGGGGGGCAAGCGGTTAAGTGGCTAAACTTCCATACCTTGCGAGCTCTTTAAATAAATTATTTTACTCCTGGCAGGTTGCGAGAGCGTGCTGGAGTTTATTTATCAATCGCAAGATCCCTAGGAGCACAACGATAGTATCTTTCTTGGGCACTCTCAATGAACATGAGTTTTATAAACTTGGAATTCTGAGCTAGAGAGCTGCACATTGATGCCCTTGTGTAGAAAATTGAACAAAAGGAGGGCTCTGTGTGCCCAGTCAAAGCCGTGGACCTATGGAAATACAGGCCGTGCGGAAGTTGGAAGCAAGCTTGCGTCAAATTGCCCCAATCTCACAACATGCACTGCTGGTGAGGTTTGATAGGGGCCATGAGTAGGCATGCATAAGTAAGTTTTTGAATGTTTGGGATGTTCAGGCTTGTCACCAGGGACCTGATTGATGCTCTGTATGAGCGCATCGAACTTGGTTTTAGCTTCATATCTCACCAATTCAACCTATCCCTGCAAAATCTTACATGGTCGAGAATTTGGGAAGGAGTTGTTTGGTACCTTTTTGAAGGGGTTTTTGAGTTTTTGGGGTGAAGTTCCTGCAGGTAGGAAGGAGTCTTATTGGTGCTGCAAAAGGAAGGCGGCAGCTGCAGGTCACCCTCCCTGTGGTGCCCAGCCGATCAGCCAGCAGCCGCTTCTTGAGTGCCGCATCAGAACCAGCTGCTGCACTGCACCAGTCACTGATATGTCTGTACATGCAGCTGCAACGTCGCACGACCTAATGCCCAGCCCAAGGAGGATCCTCCAGGGGCATGCACGGCATGGCACACACAGTAGCTTGCACACACACATACACACATGACACCACACCCACACACCACACGCACCTCAACCCTAAGGACAGCAGCAGCAGCAGCAGCAGTAGCAGCAACAATGCCCGCTGTGCAGCACACAACTCACCCAGCTCTGGCAGTTGGACACCGAGTTAGTGAGCTGGCCGCTGACCCCGAAGTCGCTGATCTTACAGTTGCCCTTGGTGTTGAGCAGCAGGTTGGAGGGCTTGATGTCGCGGTGCACCACCCGCAGGCCCTTGTGCAGGTGAAGGAGTCCGGACACAACCTGCGCACATGGCAATGGCTTAGCTGTTGATGGGGGGCATGGAGAGCCTGCCTCAGCCGCGTGCACAGCTTCCCCCGCGTCAATCGACAATATCCAGTCCACATCAGACGGATGTTGCATCAGAACTGACCGTGTGGACCCTGGAAGGAAGCCACCGTGTGCACGCTGTGCTTTTGTTTGTTTGTGTGCTTGCTCCACCCACGCCTCTCCCAAGGACCAATGCCCTGCTCTGGTGATTGAGCACTGGTGCCTTTGTGCGCAGCACCTTCACCTTCTCTATCCTTTCCAGCCCGCAGGGGACTGATGCGTGCACGAGACGCTGAAAGCAAAGAGCTTGCACAGAAGTGCAGGGCAAGCGCTTGCCGACTCCGCCACACAGGCCTTTCCCACAGTCCGCCAGAAAAGAAATGAAAAACTACGTAGGCAGTGAAAACACTCCCTAAATCAATTAATGAAAAGGGGTCACCTAAGGCCTAGGCACCATACGACTCCTCAGTCAGCCACAACTCAGAGGCTCCAGCATCGTTGCATACATGCAAGCCTTAGCGCCTCTCCTTGCTCTGCAGAGCGCATACAGGTGTGCGCTTGTAGGCACAAACATGCACCCATACCACATCCGCACAGAAACGCACGCTCTCAGGGCATGCGCTTTTGGGGTGTGTATGGCACACCCCCACACACTGCATGGCGCAACGCAAGCCCATGCTTTCACGCACTTAGCCCTTGCGCGCACCTGCCGCGCCAGCTCTGCAATGAAGTGCTCTGGCATTCCCTGCCCCGGCCGCGTCCGCGCCATGGCCCGCAGCACGTCCAGCAAGCTGCCCCCATCACAGTACTCCATGACGATGATGATGGCCCCGTTGTCAAAGAAGGCCTGCTGGTACTTGACAATGTTCTGGTGGCTGGCCCCGTGCAGAGTCCGCAGCTCTGTAATGACCTGCCCAGTCATTGCAGCACGCACAGGCGCTGAGTCATTACAACACACGCAGGTGCAATGGGCGTTGTGCAGCCATATGGCATTTGGGTTTTTCACACTGCGCTGTGCCGTGTTGAGCACAGTAAGCAGCCAGTCCACCTGGTGTTGGCTCTCGTGCATGTATGCAGGGGTTGGACCAAAAATCGCGCAGATCACCCTTGGCGCCTCCCAAACAGGGAACTTGCAACACACTTGGGAATTGACCCGGGGAGGAAGGGGGACTTGTCACGAGCTGTCAGTGTTTGAATTTAAGAATGCAAAGCAGACCAAGTGCCATCAGCGCTCATGCGCTTGAGAGATACACTTAAATAGAGCAGCTCAGTGTGGCAGCAATGCAGCCCCTCTCCTCGGAGGGTCCCTCTCTCGCAGCTTCCCGGCACGCCTTCTCTCTGCCTCAGTAGGTCCATGCTCAAGTACAAGCTGAGGACCCTTGCCACCTTTTTTCTTGCCCCTCTCCTCACACCCCTACCCTGTGCCCTCCCATGAGCTGCAGCAGTGCTCCACAGCATGTCGCTCACACCTGCTTGCGGATCGCGTCTGAGCTGACATCGAACTGGATGACCTTGAGGACCAGGAGCCCTCCTGTGTGTCGGTTGCGCACTTTCTTGGCAACGCCACTGGTACCGCTACCAATGACACCCAGATCCTCCAGATCCTCGAGCGTCAGCTCGCTTGTGCTCGGGTTGCCAGGGCCCTGCGCATGAACCAGTGTGTGCCACACTGCTGTGCCTGCATGGTGTGGGAGTTGCAGAGGATCACCTGCATGGCAGGCCACTGGTCTGTTCTGAAGTGTGTGCCTGTGCTTGTGCCCCCAAGCCACAAACAGGAGCAAACCGTGGTGGCAAACTCACCCGTGAGGAGGATGAGGGCTCGCTGTCTCCATCCCCCTTTTGGCTGGGGCTACTGCGCACAGTGCAGTGTGCAGTGTTTGGTGAAACGTTTTCAGAATCTATTTGTGAGTCACAGCTCAAGGGGATGTGCATGTTCTATGCCTTTGCGTCTGCGCTACGTGCAGACTTGATTTCAATCCAGGGGTGCAAGCCCGGAGCCCTCCAGCCTGCTAGAAGTGCAACATAGGGGAGGTGGGAGAATCTGACAGGGAACAATCAGGGATATGGTTATGGAGCAAATGCCACAAAACTTTGCCACAAAGCCCCTGGTGTCTGGAGAATCTGCAGAGCGTTTCACTGACAGCCCTGCGCTTGCATACCTGGATGAAGCGTTGTTTGCTGCGGTGCGGGGGGAGTCGAATAGAAGGCCTTCACGGCTGATCGTAAGGTCGCCCTCCGTGAATTTGCCCGAGTTAGTCCTACGCTCGGGCACACCGCAAGCAAGTGAAAAATGAAGCAGCTTGACGGATCCGCGGCCCAGGCTCTCCGTTCAATCCCCTCAACAAACATCCACCCGCCCTGTTTCCCGCCAATGCTCACCAACCACATGCATTCAGTGCGGGCCGTGGAACACGGCCCGTCGCTGGTTCAAATGGGGCACGCTCGTTCCTGCCAGGTCTCAAGAAACACCCTCACAAAAGATCAGCATGTACTCGGGCCATACTCACAGCTGATACGTGGGCTTCTTCACAACAGGCACATCCAGCGGTTGTGGCCGGTGCGGCCTGTTCATGGCCGGTCTGCGCACTCCCACCGGCACCGAGTGCACACTTTGAATTTGGTCTGAATGAAATGTTTCACAAAACTTCAGCTTAACCAATTCAAATCAAGTATCAGCTCCAGTCATCATCGTGTCCAAAAGGACGCAAAAAATGTGTCCATGACTTCATTTAATTCAATTGCGTGTCAATATTCCAGCGGTGGTATGACCAGGTAGCTGGTCAAACCTGAGAGCATCTCATGGTAGACGAGACAAGCAGCGAGCACCTGCTCATTCCTGGGACGCGTTGCTGGCTCAAGCAACAACCCAAGAACGCGCCCGCGCCCGTCTACCTGCCAGCCCGAGTCAAAGTGGCCCATGGAGATGGCACCCTCACCATCTGTGTCCTGGAGGGCAGCCAGCACAGCAGTGGGGCCTTAGGAGGCAAGGAAATCACTGCCAGGGCGGAGTTGCTGCTTCTGGCAAACGACTGTGACTCCTGTGTCGAGGTGCGGGGCCCTGACCTGGGCAGTGCGTCACATATCTGTTACAGCACACCTGACCGTGTCCAGCACCCCCTACTGCCGCACACCTTTGCTGCGATCCCCCGCATGCTTTTAATAGTATGTATTCACATGCTTTGTGTTGCAAGCGGCGCACTGAGCGATGTCCCCCTCAGGCATTGTCCATCAGGGCACAACATGTTGCTAACCTCTCCTTTTGACTGGCTTCACAGGACATGACCACCCTTACCCACCTGCACGAGCCAGGCGTGGTGTGGAACCTGGAGGCTCGCTACGCTCAAGGCGACATCTACACCAACACAGGCTCCATCCTCATTGCGGTCAACCCCTTCCGCCCCATTCCACGCCTGTTCACACCAGAAGTGCTGGCCCATTACAGCAAGGGCACTGCGGAGGCAAGCATGGCGTCAGCCAGGGGCTTGAAAAGCACCAGCAAGCGTCAGCGGCACATGGAAGCTGGGAGCCTCAGCCCCCACGTGTACAACGTTGCCTGTAACGCATACCACCAGATGCTGCGAGATGCGGCAGGCCAGGCCATCCTGGTAAGGCAGTGCGCACGCACGTACACACACTCACACCTGATTGCCTTTTCACATTTGGAGCATGCCCATACACTTGTATTGCCTGCACATGCATGCACGTGAAAGCATGGACGTGCGTGCGCGCGTGAACACACACCTCCCCAACCCCCTCTTCCCCCACCCCTTTCATTTGACCAATCATAGCCTGCACACCAACTACTTTACCTCTGCTAGACATTGAACTTCTTGAGAATTTCTCTGGTGCATCTGCTCAAGTGTGGTGAAGCACAGCGCACCCAGTGCACAATGTTGATGAGTACCGGTCTGGTAGCCTCTTCGTACGGGTGAGCACTCAATTGTTGGCTTGTGGGCAGCGTGGTCGCAGACTGGTCGTGGTGTGCCAGAGGCTCTTTGCTACGCCCCAGTGAGCTGGGTTTGCGGATCTGGCGCTCAGCTGGTGTTCGCTATTGCCTGCTAGCGTGCGTGGGTGCAAGGCCGCCTCCAGCCTCCCAGGCAAAGCCTTGCTGCTGGCAACTCCCTGGACCGCACAGAGCACGCGCGCGCATGCTTCTCAATCACCTGCGTGGAGTGCAGCATACAGGCAGACCTAAGTCACACAGGCACACAAAGGCTATATGTGCCCATGCCTGGCTGCAGGTCACTCATTTGGAGGGAGCGGCGTTGGCAAGGCAGGCAGGCAGGCAGGCAGGCAGGCGTGCGCACATGCACACACACACACACACATTCAAGCGTGCCTGACGCTATTGGTGTTGATGATGACGCGCGCATGTGTGTTTTCTTGCCGTTACTGCAGATCACTGGGGAGAGCGGCGCCGGCAAGACCGAGACGTCCAAGCTCATCATGCGCTGCTTGGCCAACCTTGGGGGTCAGGGCGCATCACCCGTGGATGGGCCGCTCAACCTCGCGGACGGCTGCATGGGCAGAAACGGGCAGCTGCTGGAGCTGGGGGAGGTGCAGGTGCGCGTATGTGCAGTTGCTAGCGGGAGGTGCAGGTGCGTGCTGGTGCAGCAGCTTGGGGAGGCACAGGCGCTGCACGCGGAAAGCGCAGGTGCGAGCAACAGAGAGCCGTCAGCTGTGGGTTTGATGTGGGTTTCCTGCTTGCTCTCAAGACGGGCACAGCCCACCCATGCTGCCCAGCGTCCATGTGCACAGCCCAGCGTCCATGCTACCCAGCGTCCATGTGCACAGCCCATCCATGCTGCCCAACGTCCATGCTACCCAGCGTCCATGCTACCCTGCGTCCATGTGCACAGCCCACCCATGCTGCCCAGCGTCCATGCTGCCCAGCGTCCATGCTCGCGTGCACTGCTATCAAAGGCGCGGCATCAAATGCGCGGTCTCGTCTACCGTCAGCCTTACTCCGGGATCAATGCTAAGGGAGCAGTGGCAGCCCATGAGCATGCACGCATCCGCGCCATGATCGCAGCACCAATGTGTGGGCATTCCAAACATGCAGTGCCCCTGCTGGCGTGCAGCCGCACAGCCCAGATCACAGGGTTTGTCGTGGGCAGGTGCAATCCTGGGGATGTTCACAGTTGGGTGGCAAACTCCCTGCATGTGCCACACTTGCGCCCCACTGCGCAGGTGCACTGCAGCGTGGAGCAGAAGGTGCTAGAGTCCAACCCGCTGCTGGAGGCTTTCGGCAACGCCAAGACGCTGCGCAACGACAACAGCAGCCGGTTCGGGAAGTGAGTGCGTGCCTGCTGATGCGCACACAGCGCATCCGCTGCCGTTTGCTCCTTGCTGTGTACCCCCTCAGCACCCATTCACTACATGCTGTTTGCTGCTTGCTGTTCGACCCTCAGCGCTCCCTACTGAGCGCCCCTCATTTTCTTGTGTGCCCTGCTGTTTGCTCCCTGCTGTCTGCACCTCAGTACTCCCTGCTACTTGCTGCCTGCTGCCTGCCCCGCAGGTATGTGGAGATCGGGTTCAGCAGCTACGGTCGCCTAGAGGGCGCGGCGGTGCGCACGTACCTGCTGGAGCGCAGCCGTGTGGTGCACGTTGCTCCCAACGAGCGCACCTTCCATGCCTTCTATCAGGTGTGTGTGTGTGTGCGTGTGTGGGTTGGTGAGGGCGTGAGTGCTTATTTGTGGAGATGGTGATGCTGATCATGCATGATGCACACTCTGCAATGATGCACACTCAGCAATTGGAAAGTGTGCCTACACCTTCCATCCCATGGCCGCTCTGTCTATTATGTGGGTGCATGCATGCGTGCGCTTGAGGCTCCTCCTTGGAAACATCCAGTACAATCAGCGTCCTCCCGCCTACCCCTGGGGTCGCAACGTCACAGCCCGCCATTTAGTGTTACACTCCCAAAATGTGCACCTGTCAGGCAACTGGCAGCGCGTGCATTCTGTGATCTGTCTGTTGTCGCATTAATGGTAGGAGTAGGAGTAGGAGTAGTGTGAAGGACAACTAGTGGATCACAAAAATGCGCGCTGCCAGTTCATCTGGTTGGCGAAGACTTGGAGAGTACTGATGTGCGCATGCGCCCGCCATTTTATCCTCTCCCGCATGCGCGCGCGCACACACACACAAACACACACACACGTGCACACACGCGCACACACACACACACACACACACACTTGACCTCAAACATTTGCCAACCTGCGAGTGAGAGTGCATCTCGCACGCCACGTGTGCCATCGCCCGTGCGCACGCGCCAACTTGCCCACACACGCTTTTGCACATATCCACACACGCACTTGGCATGCACGCGTGTGTGCATGCAGCTGTGTGCGGGCGCGAGGGAGGCTGACAGATCCAAGTGGCACCTGGGTAAGGCATCCGACTACATCCTGCTCAACCAGTCCGGCTGCTACCAGCTGGCCAGCGTGGATGACGCGCACGAGTACCTGGTGGGTGCGGGCTTGCCTGGTGGTGCTCACCAACAGGGACCTGGCTTCGGCTGGCGCGATGCCCAGGTGCTTGTGCTTGCCAGTAGGTGATGGCTCCATACCTCGGCTGGTGTGCTGTCTGGGTGCTCATTCCATGGTGCATCTAAGAACCTGATGAACATGGGGTTGCCCAGAGTGCGCACAGAGGTTGCCACCCCACTTGAGCGCCTGGCTGTGCGCCCATAGGAAAAGAGCGTTTCAGAACTTGTGAATGGCGAGTGTGTGTGTGTGTGTGAAATTTGCTGTGCAGGTCCAGGCAGTCGAGGATGGGTGGTGGGTGGGACAGGGCATCGCTCCTTGGTTACAGCCAGCCCCTTGAACAGTGCCTCGCCCCTGCACGCAGCGCACACGCCACGCCATGACCTCCGTGGGCATCAGTCGTGACCAGCAGGACCGCGTGTTCCAGCTGCTGGCTGCCGTGCTGCACTTGGGCAACGCGCGCTTCGTGGCGCCCGGCGGCAGGTGCGTAGGCAGGCAGGCGCCTGAGGGCCTGGCGCTGTGTGCGCGCTGTGCTCTTGCTCGCTCTTGCAGTGTCTGTACCCACAGGTGGGCTGGCATGGGCAGGGTGCGCGGGCGTTCCATCTTGACTTTGATGGAGTTGTCCAGGGCTCAAAGTCCAGGGCTGTGCTCTGGCCAGGCAATTGGGCCCGTGGGAGTCCAGGGCTGTGCTCTGGCCAGGCACGGAAATCGGGCTGTGCTCTGGCCAGGCAATTGGGCCCGTGGGAGTCCAGGGCTGTGCTCTGGCCAGGCATGTGAGCCTGTGCCGAGCACGGGATCAGGTGGCAGGGCCGCCCAATCTTAGGCCACAAGTGCTGTGGGGCTGCAAAGCACTGCAGGCCCGCACTCCAGAGACGCTGCGGCATGAATGAGGCTGTTTCGCAAGCAGGCCGCTCCAGGGCGGCCCACTGACGTGGGAACTGGAGGCACCGCTTGGCACACGCCCAGAACGCACACGCAACGCTCACGCACCGCGCATGCATGGTACACGCTTGGTACACGCCCAGAACGCATAGCACATGCCCAGAACGCTCAGCACACGCCCAGAATGACTGCTTGCATGACTGCATCCCCCCAGCACACCCCACCCTGCCCCTGGCTCATTCCCCGCAGCCTGCACACATGCCTGCACCCGCGCATGAGGCACCCACGCATGAGGCACCAACGCATGAGGCACACATGCCTGCACCAACGCATGAGGCACACATGCCTGCACCCACGCATGAGGCATACATGTCTGCACCCACGCATGAGGCACATATGCCTGCACCACGCATGAGGCACACATGTCTGCACCCACGCATGAGGCCCCAAGGGGTCCACCTTGATCCCCCTGGGTGCGCAGGAACCACATGCCGCTCTGTTGCGCCCGGGCCCTGCCCCGTGCACGCGACTCATGAGCTCTGCCCCCTGCCTCGCTTGATGTGCGCTCTTGCGGGCTGCTCTTGATGCCCTGCCTCGCTTGATGTGTGCTCGTGCGGGCGCAGCCAGATATCGCCCGCGTGCCGGAGCTTGTTCCCTGCAGACGGCAGCAGAGCTGGAAGCGGCAGCTCAGGCAAGTGGTGGTCGTGCTGCTGCAGCCGCTGCACGCAGCAAGTTCTTTCCTTGACGTGTGCATCCCTGTCAGCAGCCAAGGCAGCCCCATTCAGTGATGACGCAAGTGTGCAGTGCGCTTGTGCGCTGCATGCCACAGCTCAGGTGTGGCGGCCTGTGCATGCCTTGGCAGCTCAGCTGCGGTGATGGCCAGTGCATGCCCTGGCGACTCAGCTGCAGTGGTGGCATGTACATGCCCTGCTGGGTGTGGCAGCACCCAGCACGCTCAAAGAGCAGGGTGCACACTTTGCCATGATGGGCATGCCCACGCTCTCACTCAGGGGCTGGGCCTATAGGCCAAGAGCCCCCTTGGCAGGGTGTCTGCCAGAACGTGCCCGGGCTGGCCGACGTCAAGCTGTGTGTCCAGGCCTGCGTCCAGACCCTTGCAGGATGGTAGGAGCGGCGTGCTTGGCAGCGGAAAGCCAACCTCCTGTCCTAGGCAGCCGCTGCAGATTTTGTTTTTGTCTCGCGGCCGCTTTTGGTCTCGCAGCCAACGGGGCGCACGTTGACAGCACGTGGCCTGTGCTGCCACAGCTGGTGATCTGTGTTGACAGCTGGTGGCCTGCGCTGCCTGTGCGCAGCTGGCCGCGACGCCCCCGAGCTGGCGAACGACAGCAGCCGCCGCGCGCTGGGGCACGCGGCGGAGCTGCTTGGTGTGCCGTACGCGCAGCTGTTAGCCGTGCTCACCACGCGCACGCGGCAGACGCCGGAAGGTGCGCGGGGTGTGCGCCTGGCAGGAGTGTGGCGTTGAGTCGTCGTGCTGTCTCTGCTGGACATGCCGCGAGGCCAGCCTGGGTTGCACTTGCATGACAGTATGAGCGCAAGTGCGCCGGTGGGCACATTGAGACAGGTGCGCCATCGCAGCACTTACATGCACGCGCGGGTCAAGGGACGCGTTGTTTGGCCTGCGTGGGATCACAATGCAGGCAGAGCGTCACAGTTGAGGGGACAGTGGGGTCTCTAAGGTCGCCTGGAGGGGCGCACCGGGGCTGCAGCCAGCGAGGGCGCACTGACACTGTACTGACCTTTCTCTTTTGACGCTTCAACTCTTTAGGAACAGCCGGTCAAGCTGCGTGCATGCTTTTCCTTTACAGCTCCTTCGAAAGCAGGGATTTTCACAGCGTGCATCCCATTTGCGCCTCTTTATCGTTTTTTCCTCTTTCCCATGGCCCCCTGATTCCTGTGGCAAGCGCTCCGCCTCCCTTTTGCGAACGCTGCCACCACCATGCAGACCGCTGCCCATGCAAATACACATGTTTTGGTTGCCCGCCTGCATGGCAAGCGCTTCTACCACCGCTGCCGCCGTCACAGCTGCAGCGGAAGGGTGCGGCGCCCTCTGCTTTGCGCCGCTTGCAACATACCATCACCGGCCGCTGTCCATGTTTTGTCAGTTCCAGCCATGGCACATCCTCCTGCTCGACGCCCAGCACCAGGGGCCCCTCGTCTAGCTGCCAGCGCGCAAGCCCTGCTTCTCACCCACCTGTTCCGTTCCGTCCTCCCCGCGCAAGCCCAGCTTTTCACCCACCTGTTCCGTTCCATCCTCCCCACACAAGCCCTGCTTCTCACCTGCCTGTTCCGTTCCGTCCTCCCTGCGCAAGCCCTGCTTCTCACCTACCTGTTCCGTTCCGTCCTCCCCGTGCAAGCCCTGCTTCTCACCTTCCTGTTCCGTTCTGTCCTCCCCGCGCAAGCCCTGCTTTACACCTACCTGTTCCGTTCTGTCCTCCCCGCGCAAGCCCTGCTTTTCACCTACCTATTCCATTCCGTCCTCCCCGCGCAAGCCCTGCTTCTCACCTACCTGTTCCGTTCCGTCCTCCCCACACAAGCCCTGCTTCTCCCCTGCCCGCCCGCGTGCCTGTGCACAGGCCCCATCACTTCCCCCTTGGAGCCGTCAGGCGCTGAGGAGGCGCGCGATGCCCTGGCCAAGGCCCTGTACTCCCGCACGTTCGACTGGTGGGGCGCACCACTCTGCATATGCCCTGCCCTGGGCTTTGTGTGTAGTTTGTTGGGGGGCAGCTTTATCTGGCAATGCGTGGCCGATGATACACAGTGAGCAGCAGCTGTCATCCCAAGGATAGCGTGGGCTGCGCTACCTTGAACCCTGTTGCCCCTCGCATCAAAGTAGTGGACCAGGCAGCCGAGCAAGTACCCACTCTGACGCATGGTTGCTGCGGTCTCTAAGGGCGTGTGCTTGGCTTCTGCGCACACTGAACAGAAAATGCGCATGACATGTGAACAGTAAATGTGCATAATTGAACAGTAAATGCGCATAACATGTGCAAGCGCTGTGAGACAAAGCCCAGGGCACCTGCTGGCCCGGCCACCACACGAGCATGTGTGGTGGCGAGGCCTGTTAGCACACGTCGCTGCCTACCTGTGTCTTGCACACCCATGGGGGTCAGCCCAACTGCCTCCCCGCAGTGTGCAAGCTCTCTCAGCCGCAGCGTGGGTGCATTCATGTGTCCGCTGCAGCGTGGCAGCGTGCCCCTGCTCGTGTGTCTGCCCCCCCCGGTGCATTTGCCTACCCACACGTCTGCCGCGCCCCAGTCGGCACCATTACCAAGTGTGCGGCGTAGCGCATACGCTCCATACAAGCGCTGTAAGCTGAACGCTCATGTCGCTAACCCTCGTAGCGCGTGCCTGCGCCATCAGGCCGGTGAAGCCAGCAAGAGCGCCTCGCCACTCAGGTGGTACATTACGCATCCACGCACGTGCGTGCACGTGGTGCTGCCTGCAGACTGGTGTCGGCAGACCAGCGCGTCTTGATGCTCCAGTGCAAAGTGCGCGCACGCTGTACATGGTGCTGCCTGCAGGCTGGTCGAGCAGATCAACGCGTCCATGGAGGAGCACGCCGCGCTGATCCAGGCCTCGCAGCCCTCCACGCCCCTGGGCACGCCCTCCAAGCCGCCTGCCCCCCCCCGCTTCGACCTGGCAGCTGGCAGCGCCACTGCCACAGGCCTCAGCAACGGGGGTGTCAGCAGCATCGGGTGGGTGCCGCAGCAGTGTATGTGAGTGAAGGGGAGGAAGGACAGCCCCTCGCATACTTTGGACACCCCCCCGAGTATGTATGCATATGCGTGTGCACGTGTGTGTGTGCGCGCCCCTCTGCACTGCCGCGCTGCCATATGGGACCCTGCCATATGGGACCCTGCCATTTGGGACCCTGCCGTATGGGACCCTGCCATAGTGGACCCTGCCATATGGGACCCTGCCTAAAGGGATCCTGCCATATGGGACCCTGCCATGTGCTGCTGCGCTGGCTCGCCGCCCTGCCATGCAGCCGCGCAAACGCCGCACGCGCCGCAGTCATGGCACGATGCCACCTGCCGCTCCCTCCCTCGCCGCCCTGCCATGCTGCCTGGCTGCAGCTCGGACGACCCCCGACTCCAGCCTGCCGGTGCAGGACAGCTCCCGGGACGCTGTCACTATGCAGTGCTGCAGTGCAGCAGTTGGCCATCCGTATGTCAGCAGTTAGCCATCTGTCTGTTTGTCGGCCATCCATCTGTCAGTTGGCCATCCGTATGTCAGCAGTTGGCCATCCGTCTGTCAATTGGCCATGCGTCTGTCTGGCTGTGCTTGCTCAGGGGCGGCGGCCGCATCCTCCCGAACGGCGAGAAGATGGGGCCGTACACGCGGGAGGGCGGGTGCAAGTGAGTGCCTGCTCGTGCCTGGTCCAGGGGGGTCGGGTGCTAGTGGCGAGGGGGAGATGCTCGGGTCGTCCCACCTTGGCATTGCACACACCTGGCTCAGCTGATCACACACTCTGATTGTGGGGTAGCCGATCAGACGCTGGCTGCCGCCACACAGTTTTTGCAACACAACCTTCATGGCTCTGATCATACTTCCACTCTGGGCCAGCAATGCCAAGGCAAAGCATGAGCTGGCGGCAAGGCCAATGCGGTCAAGCAAGGCATCTTGGTGGCACGCATGTTGCAGTGCACGCATGTTGCAGTGCAGCTGGGCGCGCAAGGCTGCCCCTGTCAGGCACTGTGGGTGTGATCGCTGACCTGCAACCACCTGGACCTCATGACAAAGAGACCCCAGGCCACCTGGGCCCTGACGTGTGTGCCTGTGTGGTGCATGTGTGCATGAGGCGTGTGCTCACACATGCATACTTCTGTGCCGCTGTGCCGGTGTGTACGCGCACCCCACTGAGGCCTCTGTGTGCATGCATGCGTGCGAGCGTGCGTGTGTGTGCGCATCCCGCAGGGGGGCTTCTCGTCTGAAACTTTCTGGTGTGTATGCGTGTGTGTGTGTGTGTGTGTGTGTGCACCCCTCAGGCACACCATTGGGCTTTCTGGTGTGTATGCGTGTGTGTGTGTGCACCCCTCAGGCACACCATTGGGCTTCTTGTCTGAAACTCTCTGGTGTGTATGCGTGTGTGTGTGTGCACCCCTCAGGCACACCATTGGGCTTCTTGACATCTACGGATTTGAGTCGTTTGAGACCAACGACCTAGAGCAGTTGTGCATCAACCTAGCCAACGAGAAGCTGCAGCAGCATTTCAACCAGCACGTGTTCAAGTGGGAGCAGGTGGGCACACCCATCCGCACATGGCGTAGTGCGTGTTGGGGCAGGTGCGCAGAGGCTGCAGGCAGGCATGTTCCTGGGCACACGCCCACCGCATGCTTCAGTGGCACAGGCGTGGACTCTCTCTGCTTGATTAAAAGGGAATGTGTGAATTGAATTGGTTTTCTTTGCCACGCAACTCCCCCATGTGGGTCACAGGTTTACCTGACATGCAAACACGCACTCACCTTCTGCTTTTGAGTGGCAGGCGGAGGATGGATTGGGTCCCTCTGCTCCTCCACGTTCTCTGCAGCTGTGCCTGGCGTGGTCTTTGTCCCTTGGCCTCTGCCCCCCCTGCAATTGAGCCAGCCCCCCCTCTGTGCACCGCAGGCTGAGTATGTGCGGGAGGGCATTGATTGGCGGTACATCGACTTTGTGGACAACCAGGAGGTGCTGGATCTTGTGGAGGGCAGGATGGGGCTGCTGGACCTGCTGGACGAGCAGTGCAGGTTCCCCACGGTGCGTAAGTGGTTGGACAAGTGCGGCGGCGCAGCACTTCGTAAATGGTTGGGTTTTAAATCTGAACAAGGGCTCGTGCTGAATAGGGCCCCAGGACCTGCTGGACGAGCAGTGCAGGTTCCCCATGGTGTGTAGGGTGTCTGGAGCCATCAGAGGCGTAGCCTTTAAAATGGCCGGCTGGTCTGCGTCTGATCCATGAGGGAGGCGCGTTTTTACTTGGTCTAGGCATGAACCATCATGCAGGCCCCCAGTTGGGAACAGCAACCCCTGCAATCTCCCAGGTCAACGCAGATCAACGCTAATAGCCTGATCAGCCCTTGCACAAGGGCTATTGCAAGCATCAAACGTGCGCGTGCATTCGCAGATCGCATGCATTTTCAAGTATCCTAATGCCAGCGCTGGCATTATCACCATCACCTCACAGCCCAACAAAGCAGAGACCTTTGTCAACACGCTAGTGTGGCCTTCTTCCCAAACCTGCCCGCTTGTGAACCCTCCCAAGCTCGCACAACATCTTTTGGGAACCTGCCACTGATGCTCACTGATCACTGATACTCGCGCGACCCTTTCCCTCAATCAGACACTGCGAGCATCAACACAGGGTTGAGAAGTGTAGTCCGCTGCGATCATTTATTAGGAGGGAACTGCAGTCCGATACAATCATTATGTAGCCTGCAACGACCAACCAGCAGCCACCTGAGCTGGCCTGCCCTCCACCCCTCTCCACAGACCAACGCAGGCGACCTGGCCACCAAGTACGCCACCACGCCCAGCGTGGCGTCCTCTAAGCGCTACACCAAGCTCAAGCGGCCGCAGACAGGCTTTGCCATTGACCACTACGCCGGCTCAGGTGCGCCTGCCCTTTCGGGCCCTGCGTGCTGGTTTTGTGGGTCCACCACCAGCACCTGTGGTAGACATGGATGGCGACAGTAATCTCATTTCTCATTCGCAGCAGTCAGGTCTGCAGCACTGAAAGCCAAGGAGCGCCCCTCCAGCTTCACACATGCATGCACACATACTCACCTCCGCTATAGCATCTTCCTGAGAGCGCCTTCATTGTCACACACACACACATACACGCACACAAGCACACACATGCTGCGCAGTGCGCTACACCACTGACAACTTCCTGAGCAAGAATAAGGACTACGTGGTTGCGGAGCATGCTGCGCTGCTGGCCGCCTCACGCGCGCCGCTGGTGTGCCAGCTGTTTGGCAGCGCCGCGCCCCCCCCGCCACCCCAGCACCAATCCAGCCGTCTGCTGCAGCCCTGTGGCAGTATGTCCTCTTTCAGGTGCGCATCTGCACCTGCTGCTGATGCCTGCCTGCCTGCCTGCCAGCAGGTTCGACTCCATGGCCGGCCGCATCAAGCGCCTGCGACTCGCGGCTTTCAGGATAGAGACAAACATACAAACAATGCGCCCGGCTGCATGCCTGCCAGCAGCTTCGGCTCTGGGGCAGGCTGCTTTGAGCGCCTGCATCACGCAGCTCACAGGGACCAACATTTTAGCTTACAATGCGCCTGCCTAACTGCGTACCTGCCACAGGTTTGACTCTGTGGCCAGCCGCTTCAAGCGCCAGCTGGGGGACCTGATGGCGGCCTTGCAGACAATGCAGCCGCACTATGTGCGCTGCATAAAGCCCAATGAGGGCAGCACCCCTGGCGTGCTGGACCGGCAGTACGTGCTGCAGCAGCTGCGGTGCGGGGGCGTGATGGAGGCGGTGCGCATCAGCTGCGCAGGTGCGGGGGTGCGCGCGTGTGCATGAGGGTGTGAACGGGGCGTGTTAGCTGTGCATGGTGAGGCAACAAGTAAGGCATAGGTGGTATCACAATGTATGGGTGCACCTGTGTGTAGAAATGTGCGAGGGCTGGGGAGGTGTGCAGGTGCGTCATTTAGGGTTATGAGTGAGATGCAGGGAGGTGAGTCCGTGGTTTTCATTTCTTGATCGTGGAGGACCAGCGCGGTTGTGCATGGCTTGCATTTGGGTTGGGGAGGACTTGCACAAATGTGCATTGGGTGCATCTGGATGTGCATGGCTTGTATTTGGGTTGAAGAGGACCTGCGTGGATGTGCATGGCTTGCATTTGAGTTGGGGAGGACCAGCGTGGATGCGCATGGGGTGCATTTGGATGTGCATGGGGGGCCTTGTGTTCTTGAGATGCCAGCAGGGAGCGCGCGCTGCTGGGGCGTGTAACCAAGTGCGTGCCTGGCTGCAATGCAGCTGCGCCCGTTTGCTGCCTGCGCGTGCCGGGCTGTGATGCAGCTGCAGCAGCAGCAGCAACACCTCCTTGCCTGCTGTCACAGACTGCCTTGTGCTCTCTGCAGCTCTCTCATTGTGGACCTCCTGACGCAGCAATGTGTCATGGACCTCCTGATGCAGCCCTCATCATGAGGACCTCCTGACGCAGCTCCCTTCACGGGGCTTCCTCCCGCGTGCTCTGTCTGCGCGCCCCGCAGGCTTCGCCTACAAGCGCGCGTTTGACGCATTTGTCGACTTCTTCTGGCCCCTCTGCCCCTCTGCCTTGCACGACCTCCAGCGCTTCCAGCAGCAGCAGCCGCGGGCAAGCGCAGAGGCCACGCTGGCAGCAAGCCGGGCAGCAGCGGAGCGCCTCCTGCAGGCTGCAAAGGTCCCAGAGTTCCAGCTGGGGCATACCAAGGTGGGTGCTGCAGGTCCGATGCTGCTGAAGCGGCGAGAGTTTTGCCAGAGCACCAGCTGGGGCTCGCTGACGGGAGTACCGCAGCCTCTGCCCTGCTGCAGCTGGGAAGCTGTGCCAAGGCGCGAGCTGGGACGCGCCATGGTGGGGTACAGGAAATTTCAAGCTGCTCCAGGGGGAAAGTTGTGCCAGGGCAGCAGCAGGGCGGGTGGGGAAGGGGATGCGGCAGCCTTGCTCCTGCCGCGTCCTGCGTGCAACGCCAGGGTAAGAGTGAACTCGTACCATGTTTGGTGCTGCCACAAGGCAAATGCTGCCCCAGAGGGCAACAGGGAGGTTGCAGCACATTTGGTGCTGCCGCTGGGCGTGTGCGCGCCAGGGCAAGGGCTGGGGCACAGCTTAGATGGGGCTGGCTGCCGTTACTGCTGCTGGCTCCAAATGGAGGAGGCAGGCTTGCAGGCTTGGGCCGCAGCACCAGATGCGCTGCAGCGATGCTGCAGCAGCGCACATGACGGAAAGCTCAGGCACCTCAGTCGCCTTGAATATACTCTGCCTCCTCTTGCATCAAAGCAAGCCATGTGCGTCCCTCGAATATTGTTCAGAGGTAGACCTGTCCAAGGTTGCAAGGGCAGAGGCCGACCGCCAGCCAAAATGTGTGGCTGCGCAGCCAACTTGCTCCGCACCCTTGCTCCCCCCCCCTGCATGTCCAACGCAGACGTCGGCGTTTGCTCTGCGCGTGTAACTTTGCTGCGCTTGTGCAAACACCAGCGCAGGCAGGCAGACAGGCAGGCAGGCAAACTGCGCTGGCCAACAAATACTGATGCGATGGCGGCCCCCCCTCCCGCTGCGCAGGTCTTCCTGCGTGCCGGCGCGTCCGCCACCCTCGACAGGCGGCGCGCCCTTGCCCGCACGTCTGCGACCTGCCGCATCCAAGCTGCATGGCGGGGGCGGCTGGACCGCCGGAGGTGGCTGTGCATGCGGGCAGCAACCGTGTTGCTGCAGGTGAGCGTGCACATGTGCACTGGCAGGGGGGGCCCTGGGACACACACACACACACACACACACACGCGCGCACACACACACACGCACACAAGCGCACGCAAGCGCGCGCACACACACACACACACACACACACACACACACACACACACTCTGGTGGGACGGGCCTGGGTGAAGGGGGCAAGACAGGGCCCTTGTGCAGGGTTGGCTCTGTGTATGCATGCATGTGCGTGTCCTTGGGTTTTGGAGGGGCAAGCTGGCCCGGTGACGGCCACGCCTATGTGCCTTAGACTTGATCCTGAAAGGGGTTAAACAGCGGGGAGACATGTGAATTCGCACATAATGGGGCCAGCTGGCCTTCTGGCAGGTGCGGCTTTGCGTGCTTCCTCTTGGGATTGACAGCGGCACAGCAGCCCTTTTAACCCAGTGCAAAGGCAAAGCTTGGTCTGTCCTCACTGTGCTCACAGCCGCGGACCCCATTGTGCACACAGCCACAAACCCCATTGTACACAAACCCCAACTGTACGCAAAGCCTCAAGCAAAGACGGATTGTCCACAAAGACTTACGCCGGTGATGCACCCTTTGGTTTGGCCACTTCGTGAGTCTTCTGCCGCGCAGGCATCCATGCGCAAATGTGTGCGTGCCTGACACGTTTTCAATGCATGCGCGGTGTGTGCAGGCGTGGGTGCGCGGCTTCCTCGCTCGCCGCGAACTGCAGCGCCTGCGCATGATGGGCACGGCTGTAAGCGTGCTGCAGGGCGCGTGGAGGGCGCTGCAAGTGCGCCGGGAGTTTGCGGATTGGAGGAGGTGCGTGGTGGGGTGTGTGTGCACATGTCATGTGTACACGTGTGTGTGAGCGCACAGTATGTACGAGAGGGTGTGCGGGGTACTGCATATGTTTGTCAGCTTGCTTGTTATGTTTGCAGAAGACCGAGCAGGTCTGGTGTGGTGCCTGTGTGGTGCCTGTGCGGTGCCTGTGCGGTGCCTGTGTGGTGCCTGTGCGGTGCCTGAGTGGTGCAGCATCCATACAGCCCCTGAGCCTGACCCGTTCATGCATGCGCACACACGACTCGTCACACGTATGTGTGCACACAACCTGATGGGAGCAATGCCAGGGGCAGTTGTTTGGAAGCGTCCCCTTTCGCCCAAGCATGCCCCTTCCCCCCCACCCCCCCAACCCTTGCGTCCCCTTGCAGGCAGTATGCCGTGGTCGTGGTGCAGTCGCTGTGGCGCATGCGCGGGCCACGAGCCGCGCATCTGCGCGCCCTGCGCACGTACCGCGCTGCCAGCACCCTGCAGGCTGCGTGGAAGGGCCGGCAGGCGCGCGCGCTGTTTGCACGGCTGCTGCCCGCGCACCGCGCAGCGGGGGTAATCCAGGTGCGCCCCCCCGGTGTGTGTGTGCGTGTGTGTGTACCTTTGTGTCTGGCAAAGCCGTAAATTGCACTGACTGACTTAGTGCCTGCGCGCAAGCATGTTTGGTTGTCTCATGCATTGTGCATGGCTAGCCTCATGCATGGTGCATAGCTAGCCTCTGTATCTACCATGCTCTGGCAGGCCCGTGAGCGCTCATGTCACATGACTGTGTGCACATATGCGTATGTGACGTGCCTGCCCGCAGGGCGTATGGCGAGCCAACCGTCGGGGCGAGAAGCTGCGCGCCAAGTTCCGGGCGGTGGTGCTGCAGGCCCTGGCAGCGCAGCAGGCGTGCCTGGTGCTGCAGCGCGCATGGCGCACCAAGGTGGGCGTGCAGGGCCAAAAGGAGGCTGTGTGGTGGGGGAGCTAGGCGTGCATGCTGCAGGCGCGGCAGCAGCATGGCTGCCTGTTGGGAAAGCAGCCGTTGCCGGCCGGCCAGGACCGGGCCACTTGCGCGCGCGCCCGCCGCACCTCAGCAGCCGTTCTTTATGCTCCTTTTGGGGTGCCTTTCACTTTTGGCAGAGGGTTCTGCAAGGGGTGTTTGCTGAAGGGCTTTGTTGGGCAGAGGGCTCTGCAAGGTGTGTGTGCTGGAGGGCTTTGGGGAGCAGAGGGCTCTGCAAGGGGTGTGTGCTGAAGGGCTTTGTTGGGCAAAGGGCTCAGCATGGGGTGTTTCCTGGAGGGCTTTGTTGGGCAGAGGGCTTTACAATGTTGGCCCCCAGGGGGCCACACTCTGACACAGCCCCCTGCCCTTCACGCAGCACTAGCTTCCTGCATCCATGGTCGAGGAAAAGGATACAGAGCCTGGGGCCCCAATACCAAATGAAGGGGTGTGAGGGACTGCTCTCTTGGACAGAAGCCAGGGAGCTGTTCTGTTCCCTGGTGGCCGAATGCCATTGTGCAGCCTGTCACAGCGCCTGTCACAGAGTGAAGGTAGACAGAGGGTCTGTGGCGCGGCCACCCACCAGGGCAGCTGGCCCTCAGGCGGCCCGTTCCCACAGCCACACCCATGCCCTACCTTTTACTTCCTTACCTCGGCAGGACTGTCACCGCCCTTCTCCACCCCGCACGCTCAACCCCTCCGCAGGCCGCGGCGCTCGTCCTGGCGCGCACGTGTCAGCAGTGTCTCCTCCATCCTCCTCGCGCCTCTTCCATCTTCATGCCCTTGTTTTCCCCGTGCTTCTCCTTGCCCTCTCTCTCGTCTACACCTATCCCCCCCAGCCGTGCTGCAAACCAACGAGTGTGCCACAAATCGCTCGCAGGCTGCGCTGCGGATCCTGGTGTACGAGCACGAGCAACACCTATTCCCTCCCCGCGTTTCTTCCATCTTCATGTCATACCGACCACCTTGCTTCCTCTTTGTCCACGTGTTTACAGCCTAAATCCCACTTCGCCACGCCGCAAACTGCTCGCAGGCCGCAACGCTGATCCTAGCGCGCGAGCGCCAGCGCAAGCAGCGCGAGCGCTTCCTGGAGCACCTGAAGTTGTTCGAGCGGCCCCCCGAGGATTCTACAGGCGCAGGCCAGCGGCCACGGCCAAAGGGCGCGCAGCTGCCGGTGTCCTGGAAGGCCAGCCTGGGGGTGAAGGGCAGTGGGCCGCAGTACAGGGTGGGTTGCGGAGGCCCGGGGGGGGCTGTGCTGTGCGGGGCGCAGGTCAGGCAGTCAGTGTCTGTGTCTGTGTGTGTAAGTGCAAGTGTGCGTGGGTGTGCAAGTGTGCACAAGGGTTGGCTGTGGATGGTCCGGGTGCTGTGGAGACTCTGCACTGCAGACGGCGGGTGGCGTGCTGATGAGGCAGGGCAGGCAAGGTTTGCGGGAAAGACAAGGCGGAAATCCACTTGCAATCCAGCACCGTCCTGCAATATGCATGCCTGTGCACAGCCCACACTGCACCGCAGCGTGCTCTGCCTCTCCCACGCCTTGCCGCCAGACTGCATGCCCGCCCGCATGCGTGTCGCGCTTGCTCAACACTGCGGCACGTCCAGCTGAGGAAGTAGTGCCTCACTGTGCCGCTGCCTCGGGGCCCATTGCTGTGTCGCACGCCTCTGCACGCACGCTCCGCGCAGGATGGCAGCATGACCAGCAGGGGGAACAGCATCTTGTGTCGGGAGTCGCGCGCTGCGCCGCTGGCCCAGCAGAGGCAACAGCCCGCCTCGGCCACGAAAGCGCACCGGCCGCACGGCCTGTACGGGCACCATGAGGGCGCTGCAAGCAGTGGTGCGTGCAGGAGCATGTGTCTGTGTGCGCACGTGTGCCATGCGTGTCGCCTCCTGTGTAGGAATCATAGTGGACCCGCGCTCTTGTGATGCTGCTACAGCAGGATACTTGTCAGGTGCTCGTCCAGGGTTTGGGGGGCGTGTTAGGAGCCATCTCATGGACATGGACCCACAGCTGCCAGGCAACACTTGCTAGATGCAGCAACAGGGAGGATGTCTCTGAGCATGCCCGCCCATGCACCTGCTGTTTGTCGGCGCACGCAATATGGGATGACAGCGCCAACAATACGCGCCTACTACGCACCTGTTCATGTGCACGCCCACAGGGGACGACGGCGCAGATGACACACGCGCCCAGCAAGACGCTGCAGCGCGCAAGGCAGCCACCGACGCGCTGCGCAAGTCCGTCTACTGGTACGGCGACGGCGGCGTGGCGGGGCGCCTGCGCGTGCTGTCCAACTTCCAGGTGGCGCCGCTGCTGCACTACTGGCAGGCGGTAACCGGCGCTGCACCAGGTGTGGTTGATGTGTCCTTGCTCTTGTGTATTTGTGCCAAGTGTGTGTGCCGTTGCGCGCCCTTGTGTGTGATCAGATGTTAGTATGTGCACCAAACGTGTGTTAGATACACCACCACGCGTGCAGCAAACGCACTGCTGCTCCCGTGTTTGTGTGTCATGCGCACTGGATGTGATGATCTTTGATCCTTGGCATGGCAGACAAAAGCACTTTGCGTGCACTTCTTGCGTCCTGTGTGCCTCACGTGTGTTTGTGTTTGTGTGTGTGTGTGTGTGTGTACCTGCGCCCGGGTGGGTCGGCCCCACTTCTTGATACCTGGTGTCTAGGTGGCTTCAATCAAACGGACCCCCAGCCTGGCACACACACACTGTAGCTCTGTGTGGCCCGGTTCCAGGCGTCATGCGGGGTTGCATTCCTGACCTGTTGCTGCCACTGCTGTGGCGCAGGTGAGGGGTCCTGGAAGCCATGTGCCAGAGCCGCCCCCGCGTTCCACTCCAGAGCAGAGCCTAGCAGCAGCGGCAGCGGCGGCCACCGCCGCAGCGGCGCCGATGTGCAGCACCCAGCAGCAGACCAGGGGCAGCAAGGGCAGTGGCCAGACCAGGTTTGTTGAATGCAGGCTGCTTGTGCCTGTGCCTGCGCCTGCGCCTGCACCCGTGTGCGCTCGTGCACACACACACACACACACACACACACACACACACACACACACACACACC
>LKMJ01000816.1_pt1 | contig 25768 bp, 34 predicted proteins | sample 643391 | NCBI WGS metagenome assembly LKMJ01 (sample SAMN04112250, study PRJNA286221) | soda lake metagenome | biome: soda lake; feature: Kulunda Steppe; material: water; isolation source: sample PL-Br10 brine of Picturesque Lake | place: Russia: Kulunda steppe | collected 2010-07 | reverse complement strand
TGCGTGCTACCATTGGCACTACATGTGGTCTTGTCATGTGTCATCGTATGCGTGCTACCATTGGCACTACATGTGGTCTTGTCATGTGTCATCGTATGCGTGCTACCATTGGCACTACATGTGGTCTTGTCATGTGCCATCGTATGCGTGCTACCATTGGCACTACATGTGGTCTTGTCATGTGTCATCGTATGCGTGCTACCATTGGCACTACATGTGGTCTTGTCATGTGTCATCATATGCGTGCTACCATGGCACTACACTTGGCACTGCATGTGGTCTTGTCACGTGTCATCGTATGCGTGCTACCATGGCATATCACTGAAGCAGGGAAGCAGCAGGTGCAGGGAAGCTGGAAACAATATTCAGTTATCCAGCAGCTGTTCCTCGACATGCGCACAGCCCCTTGTGCAGTTATGCGCACTCCCAACACGCACGCACGGACGCGTGCACACGACATGCACGCACGTGTGTGTGCACAGCCAGCATGCACGCGCATCCACACAGCACACGCACACGCACACGAGGGCATAGGCACACATGCAACATGCCACATGTGTGCCAACAGTTTGCACGCCACCGCTGATGTGTTCGGGGCCTTGAAAGCTAGCGGGGATGAGCCGGACCCTGCAGCAGCTGCAGCCGTGGGGCTGCCAGAAGGTGAGGAATGCAAGTTGGCAGTTACAAGCTGTGGTAGCCAGCCTGGCCATTAGGCTGATTATTTCGTGGCTGTTTGCCATTGCCAGCCAAAAAATGCACCGTGGTATCTGAAATAAAGAGAGAAGTCTGTTGTGCCGTTGTTAAAAGGAAAAGCATTGACAGTCTGATCAGGTAAGGCATGCAAATTGTAGAGGGGTGCCAAAGTGGGAAGTTTGCCAAACGCATCCCAACCAAAGCAGCGCGGACCAAACAGCGCAGCCACTGGGGTGGAACGTGCGGGCCTGCCGGATTGTAAGCTATGCATGCGGTCTAGTAGCCGTGCTTGCGTTCTTGTAGCCATGCAGGCCTGCTGGATAGTGGGCTGTGCACACGTGCAGGCCTGCCAGATTGCAGGCTATGCGTACTAGCCATGCGTGCAAGCCATACGTGCGGGCCAGCCAAATTGCGGGCTTTGTGTGCATTCTATTAGCCATGTGGGCTTGTCGGATTGCAGGCCGTGCGCACGTGCGGGCCTGCCAGATTGCGGGCCATGCGTGCATTCTAGTAGGGTACTGGTCCTCTGCACAGGTATGGTACTGCAAGTAGGCCCCTCCTCTGGTTTGCCCATGCAGATGCTGGAAACTCTCATGCCTCGTGCTCATGCTGGGGCTGGGATGGCGGTCTGGTGTTCGTGGAGGGGGAACAGAAAGCCACTTCAGGCGCTCATAAGGGGGAACAGAAAGCCACCTGTTAGGCGCTCATACTGAGGAGGAACAGAAAGCCACCTGTCAGGCGCTCATACTGAGGGGGAATAGAAAGCCACCTGTCAGGCGCTCATGCTGAGGAGGACAGGTCACCTCATTCATGCTCATTTCGGAAATACTTGTGCTGGAACTTTTAGTGAAAGGCTGCCTGCTTGGTGCTGATGTCGGGCAGGCACAGGCGCGCCTGCGGCACCCACGCTGGTTAACACAGCGGCCATGGAGGTACTGAAGCGCCTGCCTGGGGTGACACAAGCCGGGGCAAGGTGAGAAGGGAGGTAGCAAAGTGAGAAGGGAGGTAGCAAGGGGTTGGGACATGGCGCGCAGTGCACCTTTCACGCGTGCGGCTTAACGAGCGCAGTGCACAGGTCCTCATGCTTTCCAAGCAAATTTCACAGGGCCTTGGAAGATGAGGCATTTGTTCTTGGGCCCTTAAGAGCGTTTCCCCGAAGAAGTCTCAGGCCAATCTACAGATCGCCCTGTGTAGACACGCGCGCACACACGCACACACACATGCACACACCTGCGCCCCACCAGACCTCCTTTCACGTGTTCCTGCCACCCGCGCGTTTGCAATGTGCCCCCCTCAGAAACCTCATGGCAACCGTGGGCAGCCTGGCAGAGATCTCCCAACTGACGCTGCCGCAGCTGCAGGTAGAAGCTGAACAGGGGACATGTGACGAGTAGCCACCATCTGACGAGTGCAATCGCAGACTTTGGGTACCTGCAGCATACACACATGTGTTCCTTGCAGCGTTCACACACATGTTCACTGCAGCATACACGCATGTGTTCCCTGCAGCGTACATGTATGTGTTCACTACAGCATACATGCACAAGCACACACATGCATTGTCAAACGCCCCCGTATTGCACACATACACATGTGCGTGCATGCATACATGCGCAACTGCGTGCATGCACGTATGCAGCTCCATGTTGCACATGCTCATGTGTACACACTTGTGTGCACGTACCTACATACCCACACATGCACCTCCCTGTCGCACACGTCCCTATTGCAGGCAGCACTTGCCGGGGATGCTGAGCGCCTGCAGGCGCTTCTAGACGGGGCGCTGGAAGAGGAAGCAGCAGAGGGGCCCCAGGCTGGGGCAGCTGGCAGCTTAGCAGGGCAGGGGGAGAATGCTGGCGGCAGTCAGAGGGGTGCAGGGCACCAGCAAGGCCAGCAACAGCAGGACCAGTCGAACCAGCAGGGTGCCCAGGCTGCAGGGGGGCCCAAGAAAAGTGACCTGAGCAGCGGAATTGCTGGCCGTGCAAAGACCTTGTATGACTTCTTGCATGCCCCGTGCCCGCTAGCTCTGTAGTCCTCGCAAATGAGATGCTGGGTCTTCCCTTGGGCATGGGTTAGATACCCGCTCCGTGCGGTGGCCTCTTTTGTACAACCACAGGTGTCATCCCTGGCTTTTTTTGGTGACAAAACAAAAAGTAATCATAGACACGACTCCATATCTCTGCTAATGTGGCAAGGTCTACCTGACTCTCCCCACCTTCAGGTATTTGCATCCCAGGCACCATGTTACGCAAGCTTGGTGCCCTGTCAGATTTGTGCTACATATGGCTCAGCCTAGGCTAGAGTCCTGGTTCACTTGCAATTTGATACATAAACCTCGTAAGAAATGAACAGAAAAGAAGGACTAAGCAAGCTATTAAAGTTTAAAGTTTAAAAGGGTTAAACCAGCCAGATCGTTAGGCTGATTGGTTTGTTGCTGGTCTTCGCCAGCCAAGAAATATTCCATAATGTCCGAAATGAAATGGCAGAGTCTATTGTGCCGTTGAGAAAGAAATTCAAAGACAGTCTGACTAGGCAAGGCATGTGGAACATAAGGGGCCTCCATGGAAAAGGATTGACAGAAAGGGAAGAAAAGGAAAGAGTACTTTCTTCTGAGAGAGCACACAAACAAGTCTTGACAGTGGAAAAGAACATGCACCTCATTTTGAACAGCAGCACAGGAACAAGCTATTAAACTCCCTGCAGCAATTAAGAAAAGGAGACACATTGGCCCAGAGATTCGTGAGTTTCCTCGACCAGTGAGAAAGAAGAACTAGTGAGGATATGGAAGATGACAAGCTGACTCCTGCTCCAGAGTCTTGAAGACTGGAGTTCAGAGCAAGAACTTGAATGAATTCAGTAAACTTAGAGGCTTTAAGCCTCTTTAAACGGTTTGATAAAAGGAATAGTGAGTGCATGCCAAACAAAAAGGACAGTAAGGGGATAACATTAACCAGCAGTCAAATAAAAAGAAAAGCTATGCAGGCGGTGGAATATTCCCCGCATCAATCAAGAAAAGGCAAGAAAAGAAAGACACATTGGTCCAAAGCACTGTATGTCAAACCCCCACCAGAGACAGGAGAATAAGAAGTACGCCTGGAAAAACCCACACCCAAACTTCCACACAGCAAGAGCAGGGGCAAAAAGCCAGACGTTCCCACCCACTAAAACAGGTCCCAAGCACGCAGCCCAGGCCTATCTCCCTGCCCACCAGACCAAGAGGGAGAGAAGTGCAACTTCAAGGCGCTTCCAGAGCCATGAGAGTCAAGTTTTGTATATTAGGGCTGTGGTTAGCCTTGTTTTCAAGGTGGATTTTAACGTAACGTAACTTGAATCAAGTTTTCTTACAGATTACTTGCATTACATGAGCAGGCTAGCAGTCAGACTTGACTAAAGGCTTTACCCTTAAATCCTTGTGATCCTCACATTGAATACGTTTTTTGGCCCATAAGTGCTATTGGTAACTTTATTCACATCTGAAGGAGAGACAGATGGCCTGAGGCTCTTGCTCACTTGGCCAGTTCACGGACACAGACTTAATTTGCAGCACATTTTAAATGAAGGTTGATGTACCGTTTTCTAGTGCTTAACATCTTAACTGTGGCTTTCGGCTTATAACTCGATTGCAAACTCTTGTTATTGTCACAAACAGCTGCTACTTTGGGAGACATGGAACACTCTTGTTGTACGCACGAGGGAGATAAGGTTCATGCCCGAGGAAGTTACTGTGCAACTTCTCATCATGATTTACGACCAGTGGACATTGCTGTCATGGTCTACACCATGCCTGGAGGATAGGTCCAGCAAAAAATAGTTTGGCTAAATAATTACCCTGGGGTCCAGCAAACAAAATAGATGGCCTAACATCCACTCTGCTGACTTGTGGGGCTCTTGTGGCTGACCCGCCATTCTGCCACCCAAGGAATTTTGGAGAGGCTCATGGGACAAGGCAAAAGTGGAAACCAGGCCAACAGATGGGCTCAAGGCGCAGCCGAGTGCTGGCGCATGGACATGGACAGCGCGTACGTGCGCTCCACTAAGTCGGTCTGGGCTCTAATGAGCCTGTAGGCAGCCGACTTCATGGGCAGCTCCTTGTCCTGCAGACAGGGAGAAAGCCAGGTCATGTGAGCAGGCACCACCTCGCTAGTCTACTCGTGCCATTATCATGCGGCCTGAAGGGGTCCCGCTCTTTTTGCTGCCGCGTGTAAGCAGACAGGACCCCCCTTATTTTGCTTTGAGAAACAAGCAAGAAGGGGTAGAGGACAAAAAGGAAGGACAAGGTAGCAGCCCACCTCCAGCCGCATGAGGGAGTCTGGGAGCTCTTTGCCGCCCAGCTTGCCTTCCGTCAAGTACTGCAGCGCAGCTGCCTGGCGCTCCTGCACGCACAGCACAGCACAGTATGCATGCAGAGCCAGGCATCACTGCCTGCAAAAGCCTCCATTACAATCTGCGCTAAGCTCAGGCGCATGGCGCGCTTGGATGCATAATCATGCAAGTGCGGCCACAGCATGGAGCGCTTCTGCTGGGAATCTTCGGCAACTTGCCTCCTCAACCTCGATATACACCTGGCCGTCCCTCAACAACCCCGCTATATCTAGAGCCATTCCTTCAAAATCCTGCTTCATCTGGCCATGCCTGCACAAAGCTGCTGCACCTCGCCATCCCTCTTCAAATTTGCTGGTTCTGAACCATTCCTTTTAATCCTGCTACATCTGGCCACCCCTCCTACATAACCCTGCTGCATCCAGCCATCCCTCCACAACCCCATTACACCTTGCCGTCTCTCAAAAATCCCGCTACATCTAGAGCTATTCCTAAAAAATCCTGCTACTTCTGGCCATCCTTCTTCTGAAACCCTGCTTTATCTGGCCAACCCTCATCCAAAACCCTTCTGGATCCAGCCATCCCTTCACAAACCTGCTGCACTTTGCTATCCCTCCACACCACCACCACTGCGCTGCTCCCCAGCCTGCCTGCGCCCCTGCAGCAACGTACTTGCGCACCTAATTCAGCAGCCTTGCCACCGCCTTTCCACAAGCGCACCTCATCCAGCAGCCTTTCCACAAGCACACCTCATCCAGCAGCCTTGCCACCACCTTGCCACTAGCGCACCTCATCCAGCAGCCTTGCCACCGCCTTGCCACTAGCGCACCTCATCCAGCAGCCTTGCCACCGCCTTGCCACTAGCGCACCTCATCCAGCAGCCTTGCCACCGCCTTTCCACTAGCGCACCTCATCCAGAAGCCTTGCCACCGCTGCATCTGACCTCAGGCGGGCAATGAACGGGTCCTCCTCTGCCTGCTGCAGGTCGTCCGCGCGCTGCCCCGCCGCAGAGCTGCCTGGGGCGGGGTCCACGCCCGCAGAGCTGCTGCTTTGCGCCTGTGCCGCCCGCCGATGCTCCTGCTCGCACTGCGCGAGCGCGTTCTGCAGTGGGGGCGCATTGTGTGGGAGCGTGTTCTGCAGTGGGGGTGCGATGCGTAGAGGCGTGTTCTGCGGTGGGGGTGCATTGCGAGGGAGCGTGGTCTGTGGTGGGGGCACAATGCGTGGGAGCACAAGAGCTTGCTGAGCACGCACACCACGTGAGAGAACACGCACTGCACAAGTGCTTTCTGTGGCACAAGCAGCACTGTTTGGGTGCGCGAGCTCTCCGTGCAAGTGCAAAGCGCAAGTGCAAGTGATGCGCGCGAGTGCGTCCTGTTGTGCAAGTGCTCCATGGAGGTTCGTGAGTGCTCTGCGCGAGTGCAGTGCGCTAGTGTGCTGTTTAAGCATTGTCTGCAGCGCACGAGCTGTGTGGGAGTTCACGACCGATTCTTTTCATTTCAGTCCATGTGCAAACTGTGCGAGTGTGTGAGCACCCCCCCTCCCCTGGCCCATCTCTATGCAACCGACCACCTTCCCCTTTACCATCCCATTCCCCCACCCCGCACCTCTACAAACTTGTCCAGCCCTATGGCCTGGATGGGATCTGTGCCGGCAAACGCCCAGCCCTCCTTGGCCTTAGGAAACACAGCCCCCATGCGTGCAAGGCCCATGTACACCGTGCTCAGCCAGCTGCGGGCACAAGGGGGCACACACACAGGGCCGCACGCGGTGCAAATGAAGAGCTGTGGTGCAGTGTCAATGAAGAGCTGTGGTACAGTGTGAATGAAGAGCTGTGGTGCAGTGTGAATGAAGAGCTGTGGCGCAAGCGTGCGCCAGGTACCCTGCCGGCAACCTACCTGCTCTGTGCTTTGCCAGCCGTCATGCACAGTGTTGATGTCAACACACACGAAAGAGAGGCACGCAGCCCCTTGACCGGGAGCTCCTGCGCGCCTTCCTGACACTTGCATCAGGCGTCATTGAAGTCATTTGCGCATACTCATGCATGCTCAAACCCGTTTTGGGCACAGGCGCTTGATTCCATCGTGGCTGCTCACGCCTGTTGCTCTTATGCACTTGAATCTGTCACAGCCACGCACACCTGACACCAAGGGCATCATCTGGTCCATACAATTGACCAGCGACGTCTTAAAAATAACGAGCCTTGCCAGCTTTGGGCACTTGTGCCTGGCATCAGCATTCAGGCCTGCCAGGATATTGGCTCTCTTACTTTGTCCATGCTGTCCACCACAAAGCCAGCCTTGCAATCCACACCACAAAGCCCATTATGTTCACCACAAAGCCACAAAGTCCATGCTGTCCACCACAAAGCCCACCATGTCCACCACAAAGCCAGCCTTGCAATCCACCACAAGACCTTCCTCGCGCTGCAATTATCCTTGCTGTCTACCACAAGACCATCCTTTTGCACTGCAGTATTCCTGCCCAAGTAGACATGATGGCACCTCTTCCACCACAGCCGCCTCGCTGTACCATTGATGCAAGCGGGCAGGGGAGGAAGTCTGCCTGTGGAATCCGCTCAGGTGCCCTTTTATTTTTCAATAATTCATGACCTTCTATGATGCATGGACGGGCGTGAAGGGCCCGCTGCTCAGCATCTTTGCCCAATATACACAACACCCCCGTGCACAGCAAACTTAGCATATGACATGAGGCACGGTGGCATGGCACGTACATGATGAACAGCTCCCTGTTGATCTCTGAGGCCCGGCCTCCTGCGGCCGTCACTGCATCCGAAGTCACAAGGCCGCCGCTCTGCACAAAGTCTGAGTCCTTCAGTTCTGCCAGCACGTCCGCAGCCGTCCACCCCTCACTGTACGCCTGCATTTTAAGCGCAGACATGCATGATTGCCTGTGCATTGCCGGGCATCTGCAAATTGAAACAGTATGCCACTGCGTATTAAGGTGACCAAGCTGCACAAAAGGAAGCTGCCATAATGCACATGTGATCCGTTATGCTTGTGATCAGGCAAAGGAGTGCTTGCTAGAGCCTGCAAGTCTGACCAGGCTGCATATCTATTGCTCTTCTCTGCTCATTTACAGCTGGAAGATGAAGGCAAGCAGATGTGGCAAAACCGCCGTGCAGAAGAGCCGCTCACATTCACACGCGCAAGCTTTGATGAGCAAAGCTGCAAGAGCCGATGGTAAGTGATTTGCATCCTTTCAGTTGCCATGGTTTAACGCTGGGCTGTCAGGCTGTTGCGCGAGGGCTTGAGGCTTGATACCCTCATGATCTGAGGCTCAAGATGCCCATACTTGAGGTGCAAGGCCCAAGATGCTAACGCTTGAGGTGCAAGATACAGCGGCGGCTGCGGCACAGGAGGGCACTAGGGAGGGCACAAGGGAGGGCATTAGGGAGGGCACAAAGGAGGGCACTAGGGAGGGCACAAGGGAGGGCACTCACCAAGCATACCCCCTCCACAAACTTCGCGGAAGAGTAGGCAGACCCCAACACTCCTCCCATGAAGCTGACCAGCAGCCTGAGGGCCAAGGGCCTCGCTGACCGGCTGTCTGCGAGCAAGGCAGGGCACAAGTGCTGGGTTTGAGTCAGGATGCATGAAAACGACCTGCAGCTTGCATGCTGAGGGCCTTGCTGAACACGATTTCTGTAGTCAACAAGCACACGGCTTGCGCTTGATGAAGTGCTTGTGCAGGTACTTGTGCAATACACATGTGTACGACAGCGATTGCACTGCACTTGTTCTGTGCGGTCCAATCTTAGTAGTTCAAAAGGCGTGCGGCCAGTGAGTCCAGAAATACAACCCTGAACCACAAGCACTGCACTTGTTATGTGTGGTCCAATCTTAACTGTTCAAAAGGCGTGCGCCCATTGAGTCCAGAAATGCAACCCTGAACCACAAAAACTCTGCGTGTCTTGGATGGCCTGAACTCCTCTTTTGACTCCCGTGTTAGTGCAAAGTCTGCTGCACATGGGCAGCTGCGCCAAACGTTTTTTTTAACTTTTGGAAAACTGCACAGTATGCCGCACATGGGCAGCCGCGCCAACGCCAACCGCGCTTTGCCCACACCATGCAACATCAGCGCACCCTCTCCTCCATGGCCATACGACCTTGCATTGCTTACTTCCACATCACCCTCTGGATTCTTGAATCCGAATGAGAGTTGCTGTGCTTGCTTCTACATCGCGCTCCATCCTCATCTCTAGGTCCATGGAACCTATTGTAGACTTCCTCTGCTTATCTCCACGTTGCATGGCTCACCTTCCTCTAGGTCAACACTTCCTAGTATGCTGCCAAAGCTGGTGAGGTAGTTCAAAGGAACAATCTCATTGCTAGGCAGCTGGAGGTCATCAATTGAGGCTTGCGATAGGCCTTGTTTCTGTAGGGGTGTGCACAAGGCAGTGTAGTCACAGCCTTGCCGAAGGATGAACTGCGGAGTTCCAAAATGGCGCTATCAATCTGAAGCGCAGGAGCAGCCACTAAGCTCTGTTTCTGTCACAACCCTGGTACAAGGAAGAGTGCTGAGCACCCCAGGCATCATGACTCTGCAGCAAAGGAAAAACGGCTGAGCACCGTTTCTGTTATGACTCAAGCACTGGAAGAAGTGCTGAGCCCTAGGAGTGTTATGCGTCTACGGCGCAAGGAAAGATCTGCTGCTTAGTGCAGGGGGTATCAAAAGATTCACTGGTGGCACACACGAGGGCTGCCCCGGCCACCTGTCCCCCAACCAAATCAAGCTAACAATAAAGACTGGGAGACGAGGAGTGCAGTGGATTATGTGCCAAGATCTTGAATGCACCACCAGTTCCCTTCATACCAGGTGCACACAAGCAAATGTGGGCAGCACCCATGGTCAGACTAATGCCTTGTCACAGCATCTTGCACCCTTGCTCATACTTGACGCAACACCTCTCTACTCATGCTTGACCCATCACCTCTTCCTTCCATTCATTCTTCCTAATGCTTGTAGAGAAAGGGCACCTGACTTGTGGGATAGGCTTGCAGGCTTCTTTGGTTGGTATGAATAACAAATGACACTGCAAGCAAGATGATGAAGCCAACTCCTTATGTGTCGAGCAGTCACGATTGCATGCTGTTACAAAGACCACATCCATTGACCTGCTTATTCCCAGGAAGGCCAAGTGGCTTGTATTGCATTGAGCACCTGTTCTTGTGCACACTCATGTATGCCCGGGAGGAGGACCACCAGCCCCGTGGCAGCCAGAACACCTTTTTGCACACATCCACTTGCATGCACCCTAATAAGCTTCCAAAGTGCCCATGCTCACCTGCTCATCCCTGGGCGGTGCATGCACCCTAATAAGCTTCCAAAGTGCCCATGCTCACCTGCTCATCCCTGGGCGGTGCATGCACTCTAATAAGCTCCCTAATTGCCCATGCTCACCTGCTCATCCCTGGGCGGTGCATGCACTCTAATGAGCTTCCTAAGTGCCCATGCTCACCTGCTCATCCCCGGGCGGGCCCATCAGCCCCTTGGCAGCCAGCACCTCGCATGTGAGGATGACCATGCGCGTATACTGCTGCATGATGTGCTGAGCCGAGCCTTGTGGCACGCCCTGGACCATCAGGGGGCAAAAGCAGCCATACAAAACACAGGCCCTGGACCATCAGGGGGCAAGCAGCCATACAACACAGGCCCTGGACCATCAGGGGGCAAGCAGCCATACAACACACGCCCTGGACCATCAGGGGGCAAGCAGCCATACAACACAGGTGGTGTGGCTGGATTTCGGCTTGTGTTGGATGCTGCAAATGCCAGCTGTTGCAAAGGTGTGGCATGTACAATCTTGCGGGCCTGACATAGGGCAAGAGGAGGGCAGGGGTCCGAAGATGAGAGCGCCTGTAAGGAGTGGTGAAGCACCAAGTGCAACTATCACAGCCAGGCAGGCATGGAGGTGGCATCTCCGCTCCCGAAAGCGCATATACCTTGGTACATCATAGCTTGCTCATAGAAGTTTAGTATCGCACTACCAGGGATAAGGTAGGCACCTGGGTTTGACCTTAGAACTTCTTTCCTGTCCACTAAGCTTTGTGCCCACCAAAAGCACCAGCTCAAGAGATCCTCGACCTCAATCGCAAAGGGATGAGGTTAGTTAGCACATGGGTTGAAGCTCATAAGGTAAATTCCAGTGTACAGCACTTTGTGCCCTCAATAATCGCCAGCCTTCCACTTAAGTGGCTTATAAATCAGTCAGCTCCCAGCCTCTACCCTGTTAGACCATTACTTTCTTATGCGGCGCACCTTTGATACAGTGGCCTGCCAGCTGATCAACCGAGTCAGGCTGTAACCTTCTTTTGTGTACATGTCCAGAGCTTGGTGAGCAAACCCGCGCATGCCCTCCAGAAATCTGTGATGTGAGAGGGTGGAAGATGAAATTAAGCCTCAGAGAGAGGAGTTCCAGAAACAATGGAGCAGTAAGTACAGACAGGCGCCATATGGTAAGGAATTCTTGCAAGACACAACCTCAGACGATGTAATTGGTCGTATTGGCTACACTTGTCAATAAATTAAAGCGGCAAGCATGGGGATTCAGTGTTTGTGAACGGGGTCATGGGCCATCACGCAAGTCCTGCCTTCACTTTGAATGCTGACCGAGGCCCGCTGGACATATGAGCTAACACGCACATAGGTTCACATTGCATGTAAAAAATCTTATCGCAAGATCGTGCCCATGGCCTCCCTTGACGTGCCACAGCAAGCAGTCCTTCTTGCAACATGCACACAAGATCACATCACATGTGCAAGATCGTGCCCCAGGCCTCCCTTGACGCGCTGCAGCAAGCAACCCCTCTAGCAACATGCATAAATACACGCATGAACCACATCTCATTCCATCAGACTCGAGCACTTCAAAGGCCTGACCTCCTGCTGTTGAGCGTGCCCGCTGCCTCTTCCTCCAACCGCCTGTCCGCCAACCCCTCAGCAGCCCAGCCACTGCTGCCGCCCCTGGCACGCCCACTGGGGCCCTCTCCCAGCACAAGGCCGCGCAGCTCCTCCAGCCTTGCCTCCAGCCCCTGTATCTCCTCAGCCTTCTTGCAGAGATCCTCGTGGTGCCTCCGCTCCAGCTGCTCCAGCCTGCTCCACAGCTCCTGCAAATCACCCTGGCGTCGTCTCTCTAGCTCCATCAGCTTGCCACACTGGTCCTGCACGCCAGGGCAACACACCAGGCAGCGAGGCAAAACTCAATCAGAAGTGCCTGCTCTCCAGCCTCATCAGCTGGCCACACTAGCCTGAACCCCAGAGCAACACGCCAGCCAGCAAGTCACAAATTGGCCAAGCCTGATCATTTCTCAATGCCTGCTCTTCAGCTGTCACCACTGCCCCTGCGCAACCACACGCGCTGTCACAACCAGTGCTGTCACAACCGGCGCTGTCACTGCTGCCCCTGCGCTACCTCCCGCTCTGTCACCACTGCCCCTGCGCAACCACCCGCTCTGTCACCACTGCCCCTGCGCAACCACACGCGCTGTCGCCCCTGCCCCTGCACCCCAGCAACACGCAGTTCGGTAATGCAAAGGTCATTTGCGGCTGCTGACTGTTCTGCTTTATTGGCTGCCCACTGGCTCTGTGGCCCTGCAGCTCGCCAAGCCGCAGAGACGCAGCATCATTTCATGACTGCCATGGAACAAGGCACAGGCAAGCATTTGTCAGCCTCCGCATGATGCATGGCGGACAGGCGCAAGGCGGCGGCCTACTTGGCCAAGCCAGATGGGATGGCACAGCCATGCACAGGTGGGCATGCCTGCAGGGCATGCATGCATGGCCGACAGGCGCAAGGCGGCGGCTTACTCGGCCATGCTGGTTGGGATGGCACGGCCATGCACAGGTGGAATTGCCTGTGGGCACACACCATGCGCGCGTACGCCGCGTAAGCTTCCAGCAAGCCGCAGCAAGTGCGCACCAGGAGCAGCTTGTTGGCCTCCATCAGCTGCCTGTTGGCCTCCTGCAGCTGCTGGTAGGAAGGCAAACCCTCATGCTTCGTGCCTGCTTGCTCTGTGCTCCTGTCGATGCTACTGCTGCCACTGCTGAGCCAATCGCCTGCAGCTCTGCCGCCACCAGCCTGTTGGCCGCGGAGCATTCCCAGCGCCGCGTTTGCAGCCTTCTGGCCCATCAGCTGCAGCCGTACACACACAGACACATGTGGAGGTCTCTGGTCTGTTGACAGGGTTGCAAGGGCAGGTTTCCCATCCTAGCTTTGTGTGCCTTGTCGCCTGCTGCTGCTGCTGCTGCTGCTGCTCTGCTGTATGCAACTTTACACAGGCCTGCGTGCAGCTGCTTGGCTCGGTCACTCCGATTGACTGCAGCACAATTTGGCTCTTCCTCCCACATTGTCACTGACCATTGTGCGATGACAATGGATGCCATACATCTAGAATTGCTGAAAACAATGTATAAACGCAGTAGATTTGCTGAATTGAATTCTGTGCTAATTTACCGAAAGATACGGGGTATTAAGGTTTTCAGGAACCCTCGAGTGCACCTGACTGCCAGTGACAGGAAGGAACAGGTAAGAAGGAAGTGCGTAGCATCCGTTTCCCCCGACACGCACATGCTTGACACGTGATGCCACACAGACCGACAGACAGCTGGGGTGCTTTCATAAGTATCAGGGGCACTCCCGTGCGCATCAACAGCTGGGCTGCTCCCATGCACATCACAGCAGCCTTCACGCGTGCCAAAACCTGGGGCTCACTTGCATCAGGGGCATTTAGGAATCCTTGGTCAGGACTGCTAAAGGCTCCCTGAAGGTATCCCATTAGCAACAGACTAAGTAGAAGGCATGATGGTGCACTAGCCACCCACCATTGCCTCGTCTGCGGCCTGCATGGGCGTGGCATGCTCAACAACACCAGCACTAGGCTGCTGCTGCTGCTGCTGCTGCTGAGGGTGGGATGGAGAAGGGGCAAAGCCTGGGCTGGGTTGGGCAGACTGTGTGAACTCTTGGCTTGTGAGGGGCGGGGGTGAGGGCTCTGCAGGGCGCGGGGCTGCTGCGCTAGGACCATCTGTCAGTGTCACCACACCTACCTGCACCGGGAGCCAGCAAGCAGCACGTTGCTTATTGTGTCAGAGGCAGGCAAGTTGTGCCCCCTTCTTCGGAACAAAGCAGGTTGTACACATTCATACAATTGCGCGCTACTAGCTGGACTTGAAGCTTGAGCGTGAGTCGGAATGCTTGAGAGAAAGGACACAAAGGGCACGCAAGAAAGGCTGACACCATCAAATAACTCCAGCACCAACAATCTTGTTGAAATCCACCCCGATTGCGCTGGTGTAGTAAGCAGCCAGGCTCAGACTTGCTTACAAGCATGGCAACACACACACAACACACACAACACACACAGCATCACCTCCTCTGCAGTGATCAGCACCAGTGCCACCCACGACAGCAGCATGTCTTCATCTTTCTCATCCAGGAGCTGCACACTGATGCTGCTGCTGGAGGAGCTTTCTCTGATGGTGGCCAATTTCAGACCAATCTGCAAAGGCGGTTCCACCGTGCTACTTGTGTCAAGCACTGCCATTGGGGCCATGCAAAATTGTTGAACTGTGAGCATGATTGGAAAGGCCTCAAGGCAGCGATGCACAAGTACAGACAAATCAGGTAGGTAGTAAGATGCGGGCAGGCATTGCGCAATATGCAGCGTGTGTCGCTTCCCATTTCAAACGCAAGTACGAGTTGGAGCTTCTGCTGTTCACTCCCTTGCCCAAGGCTGATCAGCCCCAGGGTGGCTGAGGCGACTCACTTGAATTTCTGTGAAGCTTGTCCCATTCAAGTACAGCTGCAGCACCGCCTCCACTAAACATTGTGCTGCAAGCAAAGAGCCTCCCCTTGAGGCATGCCAGGCCTGCGAGAACCGCACATATCTCCTTGTGCAGGTCTATGGGGGAGGGCAGGTTGCCCCGAGATCCCAATAGGAGGTTTGTTTTGGTACGAGCGCATCAGGCAGAGAGCTGTTGTGGTCTACTAATGAGCAGGCAGAGGATTGGGTGGCATACACTGCACAGAAACCCTTGAGCCTATGCTGATCTCCAGATGCCTGTGCTTGCTGTCTTCAAGTGCACATGCACATGCTCACCATCAGCAGTGCCGCCCATGGGTCACTTAAGCGGGGTGGGGCAGGAGGAAGAGGCCAGTCTGCATTGCTGGCATCGCCTCCACTACTTACTTGTACCTGCGCACAGCAGTGGACAAATTGCTGGCCAGAACGTCATTAAACAAGGAATTCTTAACCGATTTTTGTAAATGTTGTGGCAGCTTGTGTTCCTGGAGCGCATGTGCATCAATCTTAGCGCAGCACGCTGACTAGGATAGCATGTCTCCTCACCAGTTGCAGTCTTCTAGGCCAAGAGCGGGTCCCACTTGCAATGCAAGGATTGCATCTGATGCCACCCTCCTGCCCTTTTCTTGCGCTGAGCAGAGGGCTGGGCCAAGAAGCCCATAGTTGCCTCCCATCAAACCCTCTGAGTGCTATTCGCAAAGTTGCACCCGATCGCCTCCCATTGATGAGGATCGAGCTCCTAGTTTGGAGACCCGAGTACCCCAAGATCTCACTGTAGGCCGGCAAACTCTGCATAGTCTGTTTGAGGCTGTTCACATTAGTAATTGATTTTATCGTATGGATATTGTTCTACGAATTGTACTAAGAAATTATGTGCAGATCAGATGTAACGATCCTTTTGTTGTTATTCATGGAGAAGCCTTGAGGTCAGAGGACCATGGAGAAATATGTCAAGGGCCCTGTATTGGTGGGTTGCATAACCTAGGTCAGCGTGCAACAGTTTTATCCGAGTCCTGCATAAAGATGCGACTGCGGAAACCAGCATGTTAGCTCTGTCATGCAACCTGCTCTTGCAGGGAACTGGCACGTTCGCTAGTGTGTTCAAGGCAACACACAAAGAGGTAGGCTCTGTGTGTTTTGGTTCATAAAGTTCATAAAGAGTGCATTGAGCAATATCTGCGGGTGTTGTGCTGGCAAGAAAGGTCTTCTGAAACTGAGCAAGTTCTGTGCAACTGACCCAGTCCAATTGCATGCCTCAAATATGTTACCTTATCATGCTTAAGGCAAAGCCGGGATGGCAGTCTGTTCGCTGCTAACTCTCTAAAGCTGAGAGTCCCTTTTCTTGTTCACATGCGTGCCTGAAGACGGGTGAAGTGGTGGCCATCAAGAAGATCAGCATCACTGACAGTAAAGAGGTGGGTGCATCTTTTTCTTGTGCAACTGCACCATGCTCACGGCTGTGACACATGCTATACCGGATGGCATACTTCTTATTGGTATCAAGTCACAATCTAGGAGCTGCAGATTATTCGCCCAATTGTTTGGCCTCAGAAGTAAACTGGACCTGGGTGAATGGGGGGGCTGACAGCAGTGTGGACAGCTGCGCCAATGCCCGGCAAGTGGTCAGGGCCCTCGCTTGCTGCCAAGTGCCATCATGCATTGCCATCACGCATGCATGTGTGTTGTACTTAAGCTGGGTTAGTGATGCCTTGTTGGGCCTCCTGCCCTCCTGCACCAAATGATGTGCGGGGGAGGGGGTCGGGCGGAGGCGCTGACGCCCTTTAACATGAGGGCGTGTTAAAGTTGCGCACCTTGCAATGGGAGCACACATACGGTCCAGTATGTGATGATGACAAGCTGCCTACCAACAGCCCCAGACAGTTCCGCGCTCGTGCCATGATGCACCTTTGCTTTGCAGGGCGTGCATGTCACCGCACTGCGTGAGATGAAGCTGCTGCGGGAGATCCAGCACCCTAATGTCATAGCCCTCAGGGATGTCTTCCCGCTTAAAAAAAACATTGCTCTGGTGAGCCACTGTGGGTTTTTCACACTGTAGCACACAACACTTCCTTCTACCAAATCCACATGATGGGAATGTAGGCTGCTTGGTTTTTGCAGCGGTACACTTACAATGTGCCCCCATGGGATGACTGCTCACACAATTCGGGAACAAGCACTATTTTGATGGACAAACTGACCTGTTTCAGTCATGCTCTGTTGATTAGCTGCTGTGACAGATCCTTTTCCCTTGCCTCCTCCTGAGCCCTCCTGTGAGGCCACTTCCGCCTCCTGCCTGATGGCTTCTTCCAGGGACCCAAGCTTGCTGTCCTGCTTATCTGGTGGGCATTGGGCTGCAGGTTCTGCCATTCATGGAAAGTGACTTGGAGGCTGTCATCAAGGATAGGGCCATCATTCTGTCCCCAGGCCATATCAAATCATACATGAAGATGCTGCTGTCTGGACTGGATGCTTGCCACTCCAACTGGATTGTCCACAGGTATGCGTGTGCTCTTTTAGGGAGGTGGGGGGGGAAGGATGTGCTGGCTTGCTCGCCTTGATGTGTGTATATGTGTGCGTTTTATACTCCTGTGTCACACACACGTCATGACTTACAACGCAGCAAGGCTGTTTTTTTGCAGAGGTTATCATTATTGAAGGCAGACTGCTTGCATCCCATGCGGGGTGCTCCCTATGCATCCTACTGCAGTGCTCCCTATGCATCCTGCTGCAGTGCTATGTTACGCACCTGTGTGCAGCATGAGCTGAATGCTCAGAGTGCAGACATTTGCTGCATATTCTTGAGATTTGCCTTGAGCCCACACCCTGGCGTAAGGTTAGCTAACATAGCTCTACCTGCCAAACGTGGGCAGCTTGGTTGAAGCCAATCAGGCCTGCAACCAAAACCAACTTAAACTCAGCAGGTGTACTAGGTGCAAGGTGGTGTTTTTAAACCTTGGGCATAGCAATGCAGACTCTCGTGCACAAACCAAGCCAGTCCATCCTGGGGTAAGGTTTTGCTCCGTGCCTTCATTATGTTGCCTGTGTTAGTTGGTGGATCCTCCTGTGCCGCACCAAGCTTCTGCAGCTGCACGTGCTATGCTTTCCCGGGCATGCTCCTTGTCAATCACCTCTGTTTGTCATTTTCCCCTGTGCTCCCTTGAACTGGTTCCCTGGGCAATGCCACGACCAAGCTGCCACGACCAAGCTGCCACAACCAACTGGTCCAGACCTAGCTGTGCAAGCTCATCTACCTGCACACATCTCCCTGGAAGGCACGTGCACGAACTGCACCCCCTCACTCCCGCCCCCGCACCATGGATGTGAAGCCAAACAGCGGCCCTTATTAGATCAAGACCGTGCTTATGCTGTGCCCCCTTCAGGGATGTGAAGCCAAATAACTGCCTGCTTGCCTCAAACGGCCAGCTTGTCTTAGCTGACTTTGGTAAGTACTTTCCGAAAGTTGCTTCCCCAAGAATGCAGCTTCCAATTTGGTACAGACCTGGCTGTACAAGCTCATTCACCTATGCGCACTTTCCTTGGAAAGATCTGTGTTTGTGCTGTGAGTCCGTCAAGGATGCGAAGTCAAACAGCACCCCTCGTCAAATAAAGCACGTGCATGTGCTGCGCCTCTCTCAGGTCTTGCTCGGACCTTGGCCAGCCCTGAAAGAGACAAGACCCGCCCCTACACGCACCAGGTCAGTGCACACTTGCGAATGCTTTGGATTTGAGGTCAGCCCACAGGACCTCCTCGCCTGCCAGGCACTTTCCAACAGGCTGGAGACGCGCTGCGGTATGCGCATACCCATTTATTCTATTGATGTAATGAATCAAGGAATCAGGCTGACAGTGCCTCAGTTGCATGTGTATCGGCAGCATGTTTGAGGACCATGCAGTGCTGAGGTCATGCGCAGCCCAGGGAAGCTGGTCGACCTACTTCTGAATCAACAGGATGCTCTTAACATCTCGTAGGCAGGTCCTTGCTGTGTGCACGTCAGCACCATTCAAGCGTCCTTCACATCAAACCAGCCTTTTCCCGGGCTGGCTTGGCATGTGTTTTGTACTGATGCCTTGTTGAGGTACTGATGCTGCGTTGGGTCTTCAAGAGTCCGAGCCATTTGGATGTGAATATCCTGCTACTTGCAAGCGTGCCTGTGCAATCCTCATGCCCTTTTGTATCCAGGTGTTTGCGCGCTGGTACCGCCCCCCCGAGCTCTTCTTTGGGGCCTCCAGCTATGGCTTTGGCGTTGACATCTGGGCCGCCGGCTGCATCTTTGCAGGTGAGGGCCGCCGGCTGCATGGGGGGCCGCCGGCTGCATGGGGGGCCGCCGGCTGCATCTTTGCAGGTGAGGGCGCCTGGCGTCGCTCCGCTTTTTCACACATGCAAAAAAAAGCATGAGGCTCAATGGATTGGGAGGATCGTGCGGCCATTTGGACTCCCCTCCTGCAGCTTTGATACTTGAGGCAGGCTTGGTCGGCCATATGCATGGAGCAGGCCTGGCACATCAGGATCGCGTGGCTAGATCTCTGCTGTATCCAAACGCAAAATTGTTCTTTCACCAGACAACCTTCCTGCTGCCCTTTGTGCACTCGATTCAGGATCTGGACAGCAGGAATGATTGGACATGCGCCATTGTCCAAACGGTTAAGTGGCACCCTTTGTTGTTAAATGCAGAACTACTTCTGCGCAGACCCTGGTTCCCTGGTAACAACGACATCGATCAGCTGGGCAAAATCTTCCAGGTGCGCATTAACTCATCTCGCGCAACATTGCGTGCAATAAGAGCCTACCTGAGGTTAGCCTCACCTACAAGTTATTATTCTCCACATTGTGCTGGCTGTGTTTGGGTGTGCGGGCATTTTAACGAGCCATCGTGCATATTCAATTTGCGCCCCACATTGTACGAGCCAGAAACGTACGCGACTGCTCTAAACCCCTTACACGTTCAGGATTGTGGATTGCGGCAGTCAAGCAGCAGTTCCGGAAATGTTTCTTTATTTGCGCAAATGCATGCCTCACACTTGAGTTCCTAGATGCAGAGCGCCATGCGCTTCATCCCCTCGGCGCATTCATCAATATCCCTGCAGGCCCTTGGCACACCCAATGAGTCCACCTGGCCTGGCTTGTCATCCCTGCCTGCTTACGTGGAGTTCCAGCCTGTTACAGCGCCGCCCCTCAGGTGTGGGCAGCGGCTGCGTGGGTGTGGCATGCCCCGCGTGCATGGCTGGCTGTGTACGTGGCTCATACTCCACATGTCCTCCATGTGTGGGTGGTAGCCGCACGGGTGTGGAATACTTGGCATGGATGACTAGCCGCGCACAGGGCGCACCGACCTGTGATGGTGTGTGTGTGTTGTGTGGTGTGTGTGTGTGAGTGTGTGTGTGTTCCATTGCTTCAGGGGCACCAGTGCCCAAAAAGGAGGTCCAGGTTGCAGGCTAGACAGACTTCAGCTAAGCTGCTCGCATTCGGCAGGTACAGCCACGTAACCGCTACTTAACCTACCGGTCAGAGGCTGCTTGCGCTGGTTAAATGTCACCTGCAAACTTCCACAGCTTGGGACCGCATGCTGCCTTTTTCCAGTTTCTGGGTGAGCTCAGCTCGCATGCCATACGCGGGCAAAGAGCGAGCTGAAAGCATGACGACCACCGTGGCATGCCTTGTGCAAAAAGGCTGTTGTGCTTGCTGGTCGCTGCCACGCCGACAGGAGTTTGTTTCCTGCTGCTGTGTCCGCGGATGCCTTGGACCTCCTAGGGCGCATGGTGTCCCTGAACCCGGCACACAGGCCCACTGCGGCAGAGGCCCTTTCTCACAGGTGAGAGAAAGAGCCTTTCTTCACAGGTGGCGGCAGAGGCCCTTCCTCACAGGTGGTGGCAGAGGCCCTTCTTTACAGGTGCAAGTAAAGGGCCTTCCTCACAGGTGCGAGTGCTACCGGCGCTGTAGTTGAAAACTGCAGGCGAAGCAGTCAAACGCTGCAGAGCTGTATTGGTATGACCAGCGAGACCGTGCTAAGAATGCCTTGCGACCTGCACATTCAAGTCCCTGCATCCTTGCCTTGGCTTCACTTGAAGTGCCTTTGCTTTTCACGTGCGATTATGTAACCCTTGCCTTGCCTTGCATCCGCATGCCACCCCCTGGAGCAAACTCGATTTGTGTGAGTCTCATCCCGGCGTGCAGGCCTCACCCAGGCATGTTCCGTGGATTTGCTTGCGTTAGCCTCACCAGGTGTGCCTTGTGGGCTTGCGCTCTTGCAGCTACTTTACATCAGAGCCACTTCCTACTCCGCCCGCCCTCCTCCCCCGCCCCAAGCTAAGGAACACCCAGCAGGCGCCAGGTGTCACAGAGCTTGATGCGCAGCCTCCTATAAAGACATCTACAGTTGAGGCTGAGCAGCAGCAAGGGGGCGGCCGCGTTGATGGGGTGCCTCCACAGCACGCCACCAGCATGAGCAAAAATGGAGGAGGAGAGGATGGATCAGGGCGTCCGGCCAAGAGGCAGCGGCAGGATGTGCCTGCCGCTAAGGGCAGGGGTAGTGGGGGCAGTGGTCCGGGCAGCAGCTGCCACCCAAGCGACTCCATAGGCAAGATCTCCTCAGCGTGCAGCCCCCCTGTGAAGACTTGATGTGTCAATTGAAGGCCCCAGTTGGATCCAGCTGCCTTGTCCTGCTGAGCCAAGCCCTTTTGTTTCAAATCAATCATGATTGTTGCGGCAAATTCAGCAATTGGTCTGCTGGAAACCTACCCATACAATGAGAGGTATTACTAAGGGTACCTACATGGACAGTGTTCCTGTAACACTGTTACACCTAAGGATTACAAGGGGTTACAAGAAAAGGCCTTCAGTCAAGAAGAGCGACTAGTCTGCTCATAAAAAACTATCAGTGCATGAAGGAGGAAAGAAAGAAAGATAGAAAGAAAGACTACGCCAACAAGGTAACCCCTGTTTGCGTGAATTAAGGAAGAAATTTACATCTGATGCTAGCACCAGGCAAACCTCCACCATCAAATTAGGAAGAAGGTCATTAGTGAGGGTCGGGAGGGTTCTGAGAAGAGCCATATGTTCTTTCCTTGATGTTCTTCAATCTCCTACTTGTATGTATTATCTTTGTTGCGTATTGAATAGAATGAGTGTTTAGATTAAGTTTTCTTACTCTACACTGGTCTAGGCCAAGCTTACTGAGGGGAAGTTCAGTATGACATTTATAGATGGTTCTCATCACTCCAATCGGGATAGTATGTAGGCTTACTTTGTGGCATTGCTGTGCAAGGGCGTGTTTCAATCCATTATGCTGTGCAGTTGCTCTTGCTAGTTGTTGTTCTGGTCGTGTATCATCACAATATTACGTAATATTTTACTTCAATGAGGTGTACATCCCAGCGCGAAGGGTGTACAGCCTGTATGTCTCTTTGATGGCCATTTTTGTTCCAACTGGTAGTATGCAAAGAGCATCTGGCCTTGAGCAGGATCAGAGTTCGTCTGGTGAAAGGTTTGGTAGAAGCCATTTGGGAAAGGCCCTGTTGGCCACATGTGCCGGCAAGACCAGACTTTGTTGAGCCATCCGTGTTCCGCTTCCAATATCTGTGAAAATGATGTTCCCTCCAAAATCACAATGATCAAGGTTTTTATGATGAGCCTGGAAGCAATGTTATGTCTTTCAGTCAAGTCAGTCTTTCAGTGTTTTGAATTGAAGCATCTTGACAGCCAGAACGCATATGGATTTGGCTGTCTGGCTGATGACACAACAGACAAGATGAATTAGTGGCTCTGCCGTAGAGGTGGGCCATTTTCTTAGTGTAAAGAGTACCCATTCAAAATTTCATGACATTCCTTTTCTGCGATACATTGAATCTTGTATTGCTCCAGAAGGAATTGCTAGTTGTAAGGTTCACGGAGGTGAGCAGTCTCTTCCAATAGTTATAGTAACCTGAGTTGGTATTAGCATCTCCAAGTCTGTGATGCTTGCCCATGTGAGCTTTTAGTTTGTCCTTAATGTTTTGTAGTGGTGCTGCACCACTGGTGCAAGGTTGATTTTAGTGGTAGTGTGAGGAGGAAATAAAGCTTCTAGTTTTCCTGGCCCAGAAAAGCAGGCACAATGTTGAAGCCTACAGGACGAAATAGGGACGCATAAATCCTTCAGAGAGAGACACGTGTGGATGGGTGCAGTGACAAAGGACGTGTTGCTCATCTTGAACATCATTAGCATTGCATAAGTCACTAGAAGGGGAGGTATTGTGAGTCCAGGTCACAGTTTCAATTCGTAGGGTGTGGGCACAAAATCTGAAGAGAGCCACGCAGCGTATAACGTCACAAGGATGATCAAGGAGCATGTATCTAGGAAGGGTGTATGGCAAATGTGTGACCAGGGCCCTCTTGGTAGAGAGGGCGCACCATTGATGGTAAGTGGAGTCTTTGCTGTTGCGCTCTCGTGGATGCGTATCAGAATAAGGTGTCCAATAATCCAAGGGCCCCTTCCTGAGGTCCACAACAAAATGACCAAGATCAATGGGCTCACACTTCAGGAGTCTTTCCTGGAACAACTTGAAGTAGGATTGTGTGAGACCATTCATATCAGACAGGATGTGGGATGACCAGCAATCATCGCATCGTGAGCTCAGTTGCATGTCAGCTTGTTGCAAGATCTTTCTCGCAGTGGAGCTATTGCTTTGAGTTAAAGCATTGTATAGCCGCACTGCCGCCCGGAACCATTTGAACTGTAGAGGCTCTAGACCATACTCGCGCATGACGCACCACGAAGGGGTTGTGTCCTCGACCATCAGAATCCTCTTGAGCACCGTCACCAGCCTTTTTTTGTAAAGGATTGTCCAATTCTTTGCCCTGTCGTGAGAATGGGGTTGCCCAAACCTGGCTTGCATACAAACCAGCAGGAATTGCGTACGTTTTAAGGAGCCAAATGTAGATGTGTAACCTGTTGGTAAGGTCATGTTTCTGAATGAACAGTTTGATACGGAAAGCACCAGCTGTGAATGGAAGTAGCCCTGCATCAGCTGTAGTATTTAAATTGATATGTCTGTCACAAACCATGCCCAAATAGTTGAAGGAGTGTGTAGGGGAGCAGCGCGCCATCATAAAAGAGAGGGGGCAGATTGCTGGTGTAAGATTTGAAGCACATCACCTCAGACTTTTGTGAATTGACAGTGAGAGGCTTTCTTCGTGCGTACGCTCGTAGATTGTTCAACATGGTCTGCATGTGGTAAGGGTCGTTGGACATGAGGCAGAGGTCATCTGCAAACAGCGTGTGGGTCACCAAAAAAATTTGGAGTACCGGTGAGCGCGCTTTTCACCCCGTCTGCAATTCTATCAATGTCATTAAGTAGATGGCAAACAGCAGAGGGAAGAGGGGACATCCTTGTTTAACACCCAAAGATGGCTGCACAAAAGCTGTCTTATCCCCATCCTATAACGTATATTCATCAGCATGGTATGAGTCTTTTAAGATGGACAGGATATGGTCAGGCATCCGGCAATTGCGCAAATGGCCCCAAAGCTTATGTCTTGGAATACAATCATAAGCTTGTTTGAAGTTAATAAACGCAGCATACAATCATGATGACCTGCTGTGCATCATCTGTGCAGCATGTTTTACGGGTCGTAGAATGAATAGGGGTCGCAAGGTGCTTCTGCCTGGATATAACCCGGCGTGTCCGGAATCTTGTCGTGTAGGATGCACCAGTCCTGAATCATGGAGCGTTGCAGATTAGAGTAAAGTCTATACAACATGCCACTAATCACAATCATTCTGTAGTTCCCTGACCGTGTCGCTGGCCCCTTCTTGTGTATGGGATTGAGCTTTGCTTCTTTCTAAGACCTGGGGATGTTGGCTTTTGCGATGAGCAGTTTGAAGAGAGCAGCAATGTGAGGAACTAGCACGTTGACATTTTCACAACTTCTCTCATTTTGTTTGGGCACGCGCTTGCCAGCACATTTTTGACTGAGCATGCACTCTTGGCCACTGGCATGGCAATGTGAAATGAAGGAAGTGGGTTTCCTATTTGCGCATTTCATTGTGTGCCCGAGGTGAACAGCGCCGTTAATGTCGTTAACCGTCCCGGCACCAACGAGGTTTGTCATTCGTCATTTACCGGCTTACAGACAAACTTGGATACTAGTTTAGAAGTAAACGCGAACATGCCGATTATTGTAGGCATCATGGTGAGCCGATTATTTTAGGCATCCTGCTTGGTTTGCCTGGAATTGTGGTGCATGAGCTTGAGGCCCATAGTTAACTTGAAGCAACAGGTGATGGCAGTGGAGGCTATTGTGAGCAATTCGTGATCGCAGGGCCCTGACAAGAATTTGGAGAAAGTTGGACCCCAGGTGAGGAGCAGGGGTTTTCCTCTCTCATGCAGACATGTCCATGGAAATCGTAATTCCATCGCCAGCACCAGTGCGGTGTGCGCGGTACGCTGGAGCAAAGGTCCTGTGTTCCCTGGGAACACTTCAAGCGAAGTTGACAGGACACGTCAGAGGAAATTCAACCGTCATGAAGGGGGAATGCATCATTGATGGTAGTGAAGGCATTGCTTTGCTCACTAGGCCAGCCCAATCCAAAAAAGGGTAGTGCAAGAACAGCCTCTCTTGACTTTGGATCATGAGTGGTTGCCTCTTTACAGCATTGAAATAGCTCTGCTGAGTTCATTGATGCAGCTTTCAGCAAAGGGTAGAGTGCGCTTGCAATTTCTAGAGGGAGCGTGGATTTTACGCCCCCCCTTGTAGAATTTAAAAGGAAGGGGGGGAGAGAAACGGTGTCTGAAATCAAAGTTTTATGAAGGGAGGTGCGGACTACGAGGAAAATAAGGTCTACGAGAAGAATGCAGGGAGACAGGTAAAAAGGCACATGCACGACGAGATATGTGCAAGGTTCATGGGGGTAAGGACAGTGAGGAAGAATAGAGTTTGAGGAGCTAGAGGCAGGGTAGGCCGG